>Ga0307514_10000630_pt1 | contig 64735 bp, 52 predicted proteins | sample 16_EM_MG_FD_203088 | JGI IMG/M metagenome (GOLD analysis project Ga0307514, IMG submission 203088) | Populus trichocarpa ectomycorrhiza microbial communities from riparian zone in the Pacific Northwest, United States - 16_EM | ecosystem: Host-associated > Plants > Roots > Unclassified | place...
AACACGTAGTTGGCGTTGGCGACACCATCGTATTCGGCGATGTAGTCGTAGAGGGCCTCGAGGTCTTGCTCAGCCCCCTCGGTGAGCAGGACTTCGAATTTGGCTTGTTTGCCTGCCTGTTTGCCTGCCATCAGGCGCTTGCACGCTTGGCACGCAGGCGGGCCACAACCTCGGCCGCGGGCTTGACCTTGCCAGCCGCCACGTCCTGATTCCCCAACGCGAGGATTTTCAACAGCGCCAGCGTTTCCTGTGTCTGCTCGAAAGAAGCCACGTCCTGCAGGACGGCTCTGGCTTCACCGTTTTGTGTAATGACCAGCGGCTCGCGATGCTCGGCGAGTTGCGCCAGAACCTCGGCCGCATTGGCCTTGAGGTAGCTGATCGGCTTGACTTGAGATGAGTAGCGCATGGCTGGCCCTTGGTATTCATTAAGGACCAAATATAGTCTTTTTATGGACTCGTTCCAAACCACACCGATAAAACCCTGCTCAATCGAACTGCAGTCCGCCATTCAAATCCAGCACCTCCCCGGTGATGAACCCGCTCAGCGGATGCGCCAGGAACAGCACGCTGTGGGCCAGCTCCTCCAGCTCGCAGAAGCGGCCTACCGGGATCTTCTGCCGCAACTCGGCCTGGCGCTCGGGGCTGACCTGCTCGGTCAGCATCTGGGTCTTCACGAAGGTCGGCGCCAGCGCGTTGCAGGTCACGCCGAAAGGCGCGTATTCGCGGGCGAAGCTGAAGGTCAGCGAAATCACGCCGCCCTTGCTCGCGGCATAGGCCGGCAGCGGCGACAGGCCGCCGGTCTTGGCGCCGAACGAGGCCATGTTGACGATGCGGCCGAAGCCCCGTACCTTCATGCCCGGTGCGACGCGCTGGCTCACGTAGAACACGCCGTCCAGGTTCACGCGCAGGGTCTTGTGCCAGAGCTCGGGCGTGGTCTGTTCGCAGTTGGCGTACTGCAAAAAGCCGGCGTTGTTCACACACACGTCGATGCGGCCGAAATGGGCCTCGATCTGGTCGCAGGCCGCATGCACCTGGACGATATCGCTCACGTCCATGGTGAAGCAGGCCAGCCGCTCGCCGTGCGCGGCGAGTGTGTCGGCCACGTTGTCGGTGCGCAGGTCGGTGGCGGCCACGCGGTAGCCGGCATCGCGCCCGGTCCAGCGCACGTCGTGCGGCAAGCTTTCGCCCCAGATCGAGGCGACGAACGCCAGCGGCTCCACGCCCTGCCCGGCCGCAAGGCTGTCGTACAGCGTGGCCCCCCCTTTGCAGGGGGCGATACCTGCGGCCTGGCAAAGCCAGTTCCGCGGTATCTCACGAACGGGCTTCGCTGCGCTTGCCGGGGTACCGCGCGGCTTGCCGTGACGGTATTTCTCCCTCCCCCTCCGGGAGAGGGTTGGGGTGAGGGCGAGGATCGCTCTCGGGTGTAATAGCATCGCAATTGTTCTATCCACGTCCCAACACCTTTTCAGTCCATGAACAAAACAATTGACGTCGCCGCACTCGGCGAAGCGATGGTCGAATTCAACCAGACGCATCCGGGCCAGGCGCAGTACCTGCAGGGCTTCGGCGGAGACACCAGCAATGCGGCCATCGCGGCGGCGCGGGCCGGGGCGAAGACGGCCTACCTCACGCGTGTCGGCGCTGACACCTTCGGCCAGGCGCTGATCGACCTGTGGGCCGGCGAGAACGTCGACACGGCGCTGGTCGAGCGCGACGCGGCCCACCCCACCGGCATCTACTTCGTCACACACGGCAAAAACGGCCACGAATTCAGCTACCTGCGCGCCGGCTCGGCCGCCAGCCGCATGACGCCGCAGTGGCTCGACGGCGCGGTGGCCCAGACCATCGCCTCCTCGCGCGTGCTGCATCTTTCGGGTATTTCGCTGGCGATCTCGCCCAATGCCTGCGACACGGCTTTCGCGGCCATGCGCGTGGCGCGCGAGGCCGGCACACTGATCTCGTTCGACTCCAACCTGCGGCTCAAGCTCTGGCCGCTGGACCGCGCCCGCGCCTGCATGGCCCAGGCGGTGGCCATGTGCGACGTGTTCCTGCCGAGCCTGGAAGACGTGACCGCGCTGGTCGGCATCAGCGAACCCGATGCCGTGGCCGACTGGGGCCATTCGCTGGGCGCACCGATCGTGGTGCTGAAGCTCGGTGCCGAAGGCGCACTCATCAGCCAGGGCATCGGCGCGGCCAACAAGCGCGAACGCATTCCGGGCCACAAGGTCAAGCTGGTCGACGCCACCGGTGCCGGCGACTGCTTCTGCGGCAACCTGCTGGCGCAGTTGGCCAAAGGCACGCCGGTGGTGGACGCCGCGCGCTACGCCAATGCCGCCGCCGCGCTGGCGGTGCAAGGCTTCGGCGCCGTGGCACCGCTGCCGCGCCAGGCCGAGGTCGAGGCCATGTTGTGAGCGCCGCTCGGCCGCCCGAAGGCCCTCAAGTGAATGGCAAGGCCTCGCTGGTCGCGGTGGACTGGGGCACGTCTTCGCTGCGCGGTGCGCTGCTCGACGCCCAGGGCCAGGTGATCGAGGAGCGCCCTTTTCCGCGCGGCATCATGACGGTGCCGCCGGGTGAATTCCCGGCTGTGTTCGAAACCTGCTTCGGCGACTGGCTCGCGCGCAGCAGCGGCCTGTGCCTGGTCTCGGGCATGGCTGGAAGCCGACAGGGCTGGATGGAAGCGCCCTACTGCGCCTGCCCCGCCGGCTTCGGCGAAGTGGCCGCCCAACTCGCCTGGATAACCGCCCCTCCCCCGGGCTGGCGCATCGCCGTGGTGCCGGGGCTGAGCTGCGAACATGCGTCCGCTCCAGGTCTGCAGGGCATGCCCGGCGTGCCCGACGTGATGCGCGGCGAAGAGGTGCAGATCTTCGGCGCCATGCGGCTCACGGATTTGAACGACGGCATCTTCGTGCTGCCCGGCACCCACAGCAAATGGGCCCGGGTGCAAGGCGGCCGCATCACCGGCTTCAAGACCTTCATGACCGGCGAGGTCTATGCCCTGCTGAGCCAGCATTCAATCCTGTCCAAGACCATCGCCGCCGATGCCCCGTTCGACGAAGCAGCGTTTGCACAAGGCCTGGACCACGCCCAGGGCGACGCTGGCCTGCTGCACCATGCTTTCAGCGCACGCACGTTGGCGCTGTTCGGCCGCATGGAGGCCGGGCCGCTGGCAAGTTACCTGTCGGGCCTGGTGATCGGTGAAGAGCTACGCGCCAATGCCGTCTCGGACCTGGCGGCCGATACCGATGCCGCGCTGGTGCTGATCGGCTCGGCCAACCTCACCCGGCGTTACGCCCAGGCGCTGGCGCAGCAAGGCGCGCAGAGCCGCGCGCTCGGCTCCGAAGCCACCTGGGCGGGGCTCATGGCCCTGGCCCAAGTCATCAAGGACTAATCATGTCACCCATCGAAAAATTTGCAGTCAATTTCAAGCGACTACCCCTGGTCGCCATCCTGCGCGGCCTCACGCCCGAAGAGGCGCCGGCCATCGGCGAGGCTCTGGTGGGCGCCGGCATCCTGCTGCTCGAAGTGCCGCTGAACTCGCCGCGCCCGCTGGAGAGCATCGCCCTGCTGGCGAAGCAATATCCGCAAGCCCTGGTCGGCGCCGGCACGGTGCTGACCGCGGCCCAGGTGCGCGAGGTGCATGCCGCGGGCGGCGAGCTCATCGTCTCGCCCAACTTCAATGCCGAAGTGGTGGCCGAGGCAATCCGGCTGGGCCTGGTTTGCCTGCCCGGTATCTTCACGCCGACCGAAGCCTTCGGCGCCCTGGCCGCCGGCGCGCATGGCCTCAAGCTCTTCCCCGCCGAGATGGCGTCGCCGGGCGCGGCCAAGGCCCTGCTGGCGGTGCTGCCCAAGGGCACGCTGCTGCTGCCGGTTGGCGGCGTCACGCCGGGCAACATGGCCAGCTGGAAGACAGCGGGCGCGCACGGTTTCGGTATCGGCTCGGCGCTGTACAAACCCGGCAAATCCGCGGCCGCGGTGCGCCAGGATGCGGCCGAATTCGTCGCGGCCTGCGCGGGTCAACTCAGCGCTTGACGGCCCGTTTGGCTGGCTGCAGCAGTTCGCGCATGGCCTGCAGCGGCAATTCGCGGCTGCGGCCACGGCGCAGCACCAGGGAAAATTGCGACTGGTAGCCAAAGTCGGCGGGTAGCAACACCTTCAGCCGTCCCCGCTCCACCCACGGCTGGGCGTAGTGTTCGGGCAGGTAGCCGATGTAGCCGCCAGACAGGATCAGGATCAGCTGCGCCTCCATGCTTTCCACCGTGGCCACGCTGCGCTTGAAGCCGTGGCGGCCCAACTCGACCTGGCTCCAGTAGCTGCGGCCCACCACATTCAGCTCGGACACATAGGCTGGCGTCACCGCCCTCTGCGCAAAGCAGGGGTGCCGGTCGCTGCAGTACAGCCACTGCTGCTCGCGGTGCAGCGGGTGGTAGATCAGGCCGTTGGCCTTGGACGGGAAAAAACCCACCGCGATGTCGAGTTCGTTTTCCAGCAGGCCCTTTTGCAGCTCATAAGGGCTGCGCACCATCAGGCTGATGTGCATGCCCGGGTAGCGGGTGGAAAACACGCCGATGGCGTCGGCCACCGGCAGGGTGGTATCGGTCACGATGCTGTCGATCACACCGAACTTCAGCGTACCGCCGAGTTCGCCTTTAAGCGACTGGGTGTAGCGCTCGAAGCCGTCCAGCTCGCTGAACAGGCGCAGCGCCTCCGACAGCAGCAGCTCGCCTTTGGGTGTCAGCGCAAAGCCGCCGCGCCCGCGCCGGCACAGCGTGAAACCCATCTGGGTTTCCAACTGGGTCATGTAGGTGCTGATGGCCGAGGTGGTCAGGTTCAGCTCCTGCTGGGCGTTGGCAAAACCCTGCTGGCGCGCCACGCTGGCAAAGATCTTCAACAGCTTGAGATCCACCCCTTTTGGCATTCGGCACCCGCGTTGTTTAGTTTTGAAAAATGAAAACTGATTATTTGTTTACTCCTATTTTTCCACAACACGGACTGGCTACATTCCACCCAGCTCCCACATACAACAAAAAAGTTTCCGATCCATGACCAAGGTCTTTCACCAACCCCAGGGCGGCAACGAGATGCCGCGCTTCGCGGGCCACGGCACGATGATGCGGCTGCCGGCGCTGGAAAGTGCCGAAGGGCTGGATGTGGCGTTTGTCGGCGTGCCGCTGGACATCGGCACCTCGCTGCGCTCGGGCTCCCGTTTCGGCCCGCGCCAGATCCGGGCCGACTCGGTGTTGATACGCCCCTACAACATGGCCACCGGCGCCGCGCCGTTCGATTCGCTGTCGGTGGCCGACATCGGCGACGTGGCGCTGAACACCTTCAACCTGCAGGACGCCGTGCGCATCATCGAAGCGTATTACCACGCGCTGATGGCGCACCCGGTGGTGCCCCTGACGCTGGGTGGCGACCACACCCTCACGCTGCCGATCCTGCGGGCCATCGCACGCAAGCACGGCCCGGTGGGCCTGGTGCACGTGGATGCGCACACCGACACCAACGACAACATGTTCGGTGAAAAGATTTGCCACGGCACCACCTTCCGTCGCGCGGTGGAAGAAGGCCTGCTGGACTGCAGCCGGGTGGTGCAGATCGGCCAGCGCGCCCAGGGCTATTCCAGCGGCGACTTCCAATGGGGCGTGGACCAGGGCTTTCGCCTGGTGCGGGCCGAGCATTGCTGGCACCGTTCGCTGGCGCCGCTGATGGACGAGGTGCGCGCCACCATGGGCGAGCGGCCGATGTACATCAGCTTCGACATCGACGGCGTGGACCCCGCCTTCGCGCCCGGCACCGGCACGCCCGAGGTGGGCGGCCTGACCTCGGTCCAGGCGCTGGAGATCGTGCGCGGCTGCAAGGGCATGCACATCGTGGGCGGCGACCTGGTCGAGGTGTCGCCGCCGTACGACCAGAGCGGCAACACCTCGCAGCTGGGCGCAAACTTGCTCTACGAAATGCTCTGTGTGCTGCCCGGCGTGGCATACCGCTGAAGGATCGATGCATGGAGCTCAAGATATTCCGCTCCAACTGGGGCGCGCAAGGCGACATGGCCACCCGCATCGCCGAACTGCGCGAAGCCGGCTGTGTGGGCCTGGAAGCCCGCCTGCCGATGGATGCACCGGCGCGGCGCGCGCTGCGCGACAGCCTGCGCGCCGATGGGCTGGACTACATCGCCACCGTGTTCAGCGGCGCCGACGTGATTCCGCGCCAGCAGGACGGGCCCGAAGTGCATTTGCAGCACCTGGCGCGTGCCTTCGATGCGGCGGCGGAACTGGCGCCCCGTTTCGTCAACTTGCTGGCCGGCAACGACCGCTGGCCGCTGGCCGCACAGGTCGACTTCCTGGGGCGAGCCCAGGCGCTGGCCGACGCCGCCGGCATCGCCTGCACCTTTGAAACCCACCGTGCCAGCTCGCTCTACAGCCCCTGGGTCACGCTCGACATCGTCCGCCAGTTGCCGCGGTTGCAGTACACGGCGGACATCAGCCACTGGGTGGTGGTGTGCGAGCGCCTGCTGGACGACCCGCTGGACGACCTCGCGCCGTTCCTGGCGCGCGTGCACCATGTGCAGGCGCGCGTGGCCTACGCCCAGGGGCCGCAGGTGCCCGACCCGGCCGCGCCCGAATACGCCGCCGAGCTGGCGTTTCACCAGCGCATCTGGGAAACGGTCTGGTCGCTGCACCTGCGCAAGGGTTATGCCGTCACCACGCTGACCCCCGAGTTCGGCCCCGACGGTTATCTGCATTTGCTGCCCTACACCCGCAGTCCGGTGGCCGACCTGTGGCAGATCAACCGCTGGATGGCACGGGAAGAACGGCGGCATTTCGAGCGCTGGTCGCAGCCCAGGCTCACCCCACCAACATGATGAAAGGCAGCTGACCATGCAACCCGGACCCCGTCATTTCACGGCCTTGCCCGTGATCGATATCAGCGGCCTCTTCAGCGACCACCTGGCGCCGCGCCAGAGCGTGGCCGACGCGCTCGGTGCGGCGGCACGCGACGTGGGTTTCTTCTACATCGTCGGCCATGGCATCGATCCGAAACTGGTGGCCGGCCTGCACCAGGCCAGCCGCAGGCTGTTCGAGCAGGAGATGGACTGGAAGATGCGCTACTACATCGGCGCCAGCTGGGGCCACAAGGGTTATGTACCCGAAGGCGAGGAGCGTTATGCCAAAGGCCGCCCAGACCACAAAGAAGCCTTCGACATCGGCTTCGACGTGGCCGACGACCACCCGCTGGTGCAGGCCGGCACGCCGCTGATCGGCAACAACAAATGGCCGGACCTGCCGGGCTTCAAGGCCGCCGTGGCCGGCTACTACGCGGCCGTGTTTGCACTCGGCCGCCAGTTGTTCCGCGGCTTTGCCTTGTCGCTGGGCCAGCCCGAAGATGCCTTCGAATCCCTGGTGACCTGCCCGCCGTCGAAGCTGCGGCTGATCCACTACCCGGTGGACCTGGAAGCGGTAGACGCTCCCGGCATCGGCGCGCACACCGACTACGAGTGCTTCACCCTGCTGCTCGCCGACCAGCCCGGCCTGGAGGTGATGAACGACCAGGGTGCGTGGATCGATGCGCCACCGTATTCCGAAGACGGTGAAGAAGCCTTCGTCATCAACATCGGCGACATGCTGGAAGTGATGACGGCCGGGGCCTTTCCCGCCACCTCGCACCGCGTGCGCAAGGTGCAGCACGAACGTTATTCGTTCCCGCTGTTTTTTGCATGCGACTACCACACCCGCATCCAGCCGCTGCCGCAGTTTGCCAGCGAGACCGCCGTGGCCCGCTATGACGCCTTGTCGATTGGCGAACACATGTACGCGCAAGCCCAGCAGACCTACCAGTACCTGAAGCGCCAGGTCGAGGCCGGTGAGATCGTGCGTGCCCCGGGCGCCTTGAAGCCCGGCAGCTTTGGCCGCATGAAGACCACAACCGTCACCATCCCCTGAATCTTTTCGCTGTCCCTCCCCAGTTCCCCCGTCCATCCATCCAAGGAGTTGTCCCCATGCTGAAAATAACCCGTCCCTCTTTCCTGCACCGCACTCTGGCGGGCTCCGCGCAGGCGGCCTTGGTGGCCTTGCTGCCCGTGGCGGCGCTGGCCCAAACCATGGTTCCCGGCCAGATCAAGGTGGGCATGGAAATCACCTATCCGCCCTTCGAGTCGTGGCAGGGTGACAAGGTGGTCGGCTTCGACCCCGACATGGCGGAAATGCTGGGCCGCCAGATGAAGGCCAAGCCGTCTTTCGTGGACACCAAATTTCCGAGCCTGATCCTGGGGCTGGGCGGCGGCCAGTTCGATGCCGTGATCTCCGGCATGTACATCACGCCCGAGCGCACCGCACAGGCCGATGCCATCGGCTACGCCCGCACCGGAGCTTCCATCATGGTGGCCAAGGACGGCGGCGTGAACCCGAAAACCGAGCAAGATCTATGCGGCCTGAAGGTGGGCCTGCAGGCCGGCACCAGCTGGGTCAATGCGCTGAAGAAATTGTCCACCGACTACTGCGTGCCCAATGGCAAGCCGGCCGTGGCCGTGAGCGAATTCCCCACCGCGCCGGAAGCCTCTCAGGCCCTGCTGTCGAAGAACATCCAGGCCGAGCTGGAGATCGCCGGCGCGGCGAAGATGATGGCCGAACGCAGCAAGGCACGCATCGTCATCAGTTCGACGGCGCTGGTGTATCCGCAGACACTGGGCATCTACGTGAAGAAGGGCAACACGGCGCTGTACCAGTCGCTGGAAAAAGCCCTGGCCGCCGCCCAGGCCAGTGGCGAGTACGCAGCCCTGGTCAAGAAGTACGAGCTTGAGCCGGTTGCCAGCAAGTAAATGAAAACAGGCTCACCCAAATAGCCCCCAGGAGCATCCGCATGGCATTGGATTGGTCGTATTTTTGGTCTTTGTTTTCCATGGGGATCTTCTGGCGGGCGTGTATCACGGTGGTCGAGCTGGGCTCGCTTTCCTGGGTGCTGGGCATGGTGCTGGGGTTCGGCCTGGCCTGCGCCCGCATCTCCACCGTGCGCTGGATCAGCGCGCTGGCGGGAACCTATATCTGGCTGTTCCGCAGCGTGCCTTTGCTGGTGCTGGTGGTGTTCGTCTTCAACCTGCCGCAGATCTTTCCGATGAGCCGCGGCGTCATCGGCGAGCCCTTCTTTGCCGGCCTGGTGGCCATGGTGCTGACCGAGACGGCCTATATGGCGGAAATCCACCGCGGCGGCCTGCTGTCGGTGGCGCGCGGCCAGCGCGAGGCCGGTCGGGCGCTGGCCTTCGGCCGCTTCGGCGCCATGCGCCTGATCGTCGCGCCACAGGCGTTTCGCATCGCGCTGCCCACGCTGATCAACGAATACATCACCATCATCAAGGTGACCTCGCTGGTTTCGGTGATCTCGCTGCCCGAGCTGCTGATGACCGGCCTGCGCCTGTATTCGCAGAACTTCCTGGTGATGGAGACCCTGCTGGGCGTGGCGGTGTACTACGTGATGCTGGTCACCATCTTCAGCACGCTGCTGGGCTGGCTGGAAAAACGCCTGGACCTGCAGCGGCGCCACCCTGCCACACTGGACGAAGTGGCCTGCGCCCAGCTGCGCGGCCGCCTTGGCGGCCCGGCTGCGATACCAGCGATAGCGGCGATACCCGCCCAGGCCATCGCAGCGCCCGGCCAGCCGGCCGCGCTGGAACTGCGCAACATCCACAAGGCCTACGGCCCCCATCAGGTGCTCAAGGGCGTCAGCCTGCAGGTGGCTGCGGGCGAGGTGATTTCCATCATCGGCCCCTCGGGTTCTGGCAAGACCTCGCTGATCCGCACCATCAATGCGCTGGAGAAGATCGACCAGGGCGAGATCATCTTGTTCGGCGAAAGTTATATCCACGCCCGTGAGCCGCTGGACAGCAGCCGGGTGCGCAACGGAATCCGCCGCATCGGCATGGCTTTCCAGAGCTTCAACCTGTTCCCTCACCTGAGCGTGCTCGACAACGTGCTGCTGGCGCCGCGCTACCACGGCCAGCCGGCCGACCCCGCGTTGCGCCAGGCCCAGGCACAGCAGCTGCTCGACAAGGTGGGCCTGCTGGCCCACCTGCACAAGTATCCGCACCAGCTCTCCGGCGGCCAGCAGCAGCGTGTGGCGATCGCCCGGGCGCTGGCGATGTCGCCCGAGGTGATGCTGTTCGACGAGCCGACCTCGGCGCTCGATCCCGAGCTGGTCGGCGAGGTGCTGAAGGTGATCCAGGACCTGGCGCAGGAGGGCATGACCATGGTCATCGTGACCCACGAGATGGACTTCGCCCTGAGCATCTCCGACCGCGTGCTGTTCATGGAAAACGGCCTGATCCAGCTCGACGCCGCGCCGCAGCAGATTCAACAAGCCGACGCGCCAGATGGCACGGCACAGCGGGTGCGTCGATTCATGGGTTTGGAGTCCTGAAATGAGCACCACTTCCGATGAAGCCACCCTGCGCCGCGACCTGGCAGCCGCCTACCGCCTGGCGGCCTTGTTCGGCTGGGACGACACGCTGTACACGCACTTCTCGGTACGGCTGCCGCGTGCACCCGGTGCCGCGCCCGAGGACGACCGTTTCCTGATCAACCCGTTCGGCCTGATGTTCGACGAAGTGCGCGCCAGCGACCTGCTGGTGGTGGACATGCGCGGACGGCTGGTGTCCGGCCATGCCGACTACAACGTGGCCGGCTTCACCATCCACAGCGCCGTGCACATGGCGCGTGACGATGCCCACTGCGTGATGCACACCCACACCCTGGCAGGCATGGCGGTGGCCGCCTGCGAGGGCGGCCTGCTGCAATTGAACCAGATCAGCACCGAGTTCTACCGGCGCGTGGGCGTGCACGCCTACGAGGGCGTGGCGTTCGACCTCGGCGAGCGCGAGCGCATCCAGCAGTCACTGGGGACGAACATCGCCTTGCTGTTGCGCCACCATGGCCTGTTGTCGGTTGGGCGCAGCGTGGCCGATGCCTTCAGCATCATGTTCTACCTGAACCGCGCCTGCGAGATCCAGATGGCGGCCAGCCAGATGGCCGCCACCGCCGGCCCGGTGACGGCGATACCGGAGCATCTGAGCCAGCACGCCTGCGAACAACTGCAAAGCGTGGAGCACGAGCGGCAGGTCCTTTGGCAGGCCTGGTTGCGCCGCCTGGACCGCGTGGACCCGTCTTACCGCAACTGAGCCCCTATTCGGCCAGTATTCACCATGCAAGCCCTGCTGCCTTTGCAGCAGGGCCGATGCCCCGAACCAGTGGCCACAGGCTGATATGCTGGCCGCTGTTCTGGAGCACGCCCCGCATGAAACCATCTCTCTCACCACCTCCCCTTACCCATATCACACTCGGCCTCGGCGGCAAGTCGGTCATCATCACCGGCGCCGCGCGCGGCATTGGCGAGGCCTGCGCCCGCCGCTTCGCGCGTGAAGGCGCCAGGCTGGTACTGGCCGACGTGCTCGATGCCGAAGGCGAAGCGCTGGCCGCCGAGCTCGGCGGCCTCTATGTGCATTGCGACGTGGGCGACAAGGCCCAGGTCGACGCGCTGGTGGCGCGCGCGCTCGCGGCCTACGGCCGCATCGACATCCTGGTCAACAACGCCGGCATCTTCCGTGCGGCCGATTTCCTCGACGTGACCGAAGAAGACTTCGACGCCGTGTTGCGCGTCAACGTCAAGGGCTCGTTCCTGCTGGGCCAGGCCGCGGCCCGCGCCATGGTGCAGGCCGGCGGCGGCAACATCGTCAACATGAGCTCGGTCAACGGCGTGCTGGCCATCCCCAACATCGCCAGCTACAACGTGAGCAAAGGCGGCATCAACCAGCTGACCCGCGTGATGGCGCTGGCCCTGGCCGACAAGAACATCCGTGTCAACGCCGTGGCACCCGGCACCATCGCCACCGAACTGGCTGCCAAGGCCGTGCTCACCAGCGAAGAGGCCAAGGCCAAGATCATGATGCGCACGCCGATGAAGCGCCTGGGCCAGCCCAGCGAAATCGCCGAAGTGGTGGCCTGGCTGGCCAGCGATGGCGCGAGCTACATCACCGGCGAGATCGTCACGGTGGATGGCGGGCGCATGACGCTGAACTACACCGTGCCGCTGTGAAGCCTGTCCCAACCGCCCATGATGCTGCCCATGACACCGTCACGGTACGGCAGGCCCGCCTGGCCGACCTGGACAGCGTCGCGGCCCTGTTCGACGCCTACCGGCAGTTCTACGCGCAGCCGGCCGATCTCGCACTGGCCACGGCCTTCATCGGCGAACGCATGCGCAACAGCGAATCCACGGTGCTGCTGGCCGAAGATGCACAAGGTCAACCAGCCGGCTTCTGCCAGCTGTACCCCAGCTTCTGCTCCGTGGCCGCGGCCCGCATCCACGTGCTGTATGACCTCTTCGTCGCGCCCGGCGCACGCGGCAAGGGCGCCGGCCGCTCCCTGATGCTGGCCGCGCAGGATTTCGCCGCCGCCGCAGGTTCGGCGCGCATGGACCTGACCACGGCCCGTGACAACCACCGGGCGCAGGCCTTGTACGAAGCCACCGGCTGGCAGCGCGACGATGTTTTTCTGGCCTACAACTGGGCGCCGCCCCGCTGAATGCCTGCAAAATCATGTCGTGCAACGGGTGTAGATCGGTGCTAGGGTTCACCTACGCGCGGTCCGCTTCAGTCCAACGTCAGGCGCCTCAAGAGCAGTCTCCTATGTCTCCAGAAGAACTTGAACACTACCTTCACACACACATCCCATTGTCGAAGGCAATGGAAGTCTCGGTTGTCGAAGTGAGCCCACGGTCGGTCACATTGAGTGCCCCGCTGGCACCGAACATCAATCACCGCGATACCGTATTTGGCGGAAGCGCATCCGCCGTTGCGATCTTGGCGGCCTGGTCGCTGTTGCACATTCGCCTGACCGGCGAAGGCATCGCGAGCCGCTTGGTTATCCAAAGGAACACCATGTCCTATGCACTTCCAATGGATGGAACGTTCACCGCCGTGGCGACAGCGCCAGGCGCAGAAGACTGGGCGCAGTTTCTTCGCATGTTCCAGCGCAGAGGCAAGGCACGCATCACGGTTGCCTCGGAGCTGCACTTCGCGGGTCAAGTCGCGGGGCGGCTCGAAGGCGAGTTCGCAGCCTTGGGTGCGCCAGGCGCCTAGCCCTTTCTTCTCCCCATGCACATCATCGTTGAATCACCTGATCAACCCGAAGTAGCCGAGCTCATCGCCGAACTTGATGCGTATCAAAGCTCGCTTTATCCACCTGAGAGCACGCACTTTCTCGACCTGGTTTCGTTAAAACGACCCAACGTGTTGTTCGTCGTTGCAAGAGATGCCGAGCATCGCGCCGTTGGTTGCGGTGCCATCGTCCTCCACCCTGAATACGGTGAATTGAAGCGCATGTATGTTCACCCTCGCGGCCGAGGGAAAGGCGTTGCGAAGGCCATGCTTACGATGCTTGAGTCCAAGGCCACGGCCACGGGTTGCAAATTGCTGAGGCTTGAAACCGGCCCACTTCAACCTGAAGCACTTGGCCTGTACGCCCGAAGCGGCTTTGAACGCTGTGGTCCGTTTGGAGAGTATTGGAACGACCCACTCAGCATATTCATGGAGAAGCGGATATCTGCATAGAGCATCTCCGCGCGCGCGATTGGCACGAGCCATGAAAGCGAAGCCCGTCGTCACCTCAACCCCATCGCCCCCTCAACATGCCAACCCAAGACATCCTCCTCTACGCCGACGCCCAATTCGCCAGCCCCTATGCGATGTCGGTCCATGTCGCGCTCACGGAAAAAGGCCTGCCTTTCGAGACCCGCACCGTCGACCTGGCCGCTGGCGCCAACCGTGGCCCGGCGTTCGCTGCGACCTCACTGACGCAGCGGGTGCCGACCCTGGTGCACGATGGCTTCGCCTTGTCCGAGTCCTCGGCCATCACCGAGTATCTGGATGAAGTGTTTCCCGGCACAGCCTTGTACCCCGCTGCACCGCGCCAGCGCGCACAGGCCCGCCAGGTGCAGGCCTGGCTGCGCAGCGATCTGATGCCGATCCGCATGGAGCGCCCGACCGAGGTGGTGTTCTATGGGCCGGTGGCCACACCGCTCTCGCCGGCCGCCATTGCTGCCAGCCAGAAGCTGTTTGCGGCGGTGCAAGCCTGGCTGGCACCGGGTGCGACGCACCTCTTCGGCGACTGGTGCATCGCCGACCTGGACCTGGCCCTGATGCTCAACCGCCTGGTGTTGAACGGCGATGCCGTGCCCGAGCGACTGGCCGCTTATGCGGCGCATCAGTGGCAACGGCCCTCGGTGCGGTCCTGGCTTGAGAAGGTACGACCGCCGCTCTGATGGCTGCGGTACTGGCCGGTCAACTCACGGCTTCAGCAAACGCGCTCCCTCCAGCTGGGAGGCCGCTTGGTCGAAGGTCCACAATGGTTCTTCACCAGCGCATGCCGCCAAGGCGACGTGAAGACAATCCGAAAAATCGGCCCTGCCCGCCGCGAATTGCATCAAGCCGAGCTCGAGCGCACGCTCTGACTCGAAAACCAATTCCAAGGTCATCAACAGTTGCGAGAAGGTGCGAAGGATTTCAGGTTTGGTGAAGCCAAAATTCGACCGCAGCACCCATTCCAGCTCCAATGCAACGGTGACGGGAACGTAGAGCGTCTCGCCGGCATTCACACATTTCCGAATCAGCTTTCTGGCCGCATCAAGCTGTGCCTGGTCGTCCTCGACGAGAAATCGCACCAGGATGTTGGTGTCCAATGCAGCCATCAGCGCCAGGCGTTCATGTCTTCCACCGCGACATGCCTGCCTTTCGGTGCCTTGAGCGTTCCGGCCAATTCCAGCACTGACTTCGTTTTGGCCCGCACGATGACGCTGCCATCGGGCGCGACATGCCACACCAGGCGGGTCCCTGATGAGGCGCCGATACTGCGACGAATGTCCAGGGGGATCGTGGTTTGTCCCTTTGAAGTGATGGTGGATTCGGTCATTTTTAAGTCCTTACTTTTGGCATTATTGTAATGCCACCAACACTACGAAGACAAAGACGCCACCAGCGCCTGCGCCGGTTTCGGCCGGCCGAAGAAGTAGCCCTGGAAGCCATCGCAGCCGATCTCGGCCAGGAAGTCGCGGTGCGCGGCGGTCTCCACGCCTTCGGCGATCACCTTCAGCCCCAGGCTCTGGCCCAGCGCGACGATGGTGCGGGCGATCACCGCGTCGCTGGCATCGCTCAGCACGTCGCGGACGAAGGACTGGTCGATCTTCAACTGGTCCAGCGGCAGGCGCTTGAGATACGACAGCGAGGAATAACCGGTGCCGAAGTCGTCCAGCGAAAAACCCACGCCTTGCGACTTGATCTGGTTCATCTTGCGCACCACGTCTTCCATGTCGCCCACCAGCATGCTTTCGGTCAGCTCCAGCTTGAGCAGCCCCGCATCGGCGCCGGCCTTGCGCAGGGCCTGGGCCACATGCTCGACGAAATTGGCCTGGGCGAATTGCGAGGCGCTGACGTTCACCGCCATGGTCCATTGCGCGGTGGCCGGATCGGCGGCCCAGGCCACCAGTTGGGCACAGGCGGTCTCCAGCACCCACTGGCCCAACGGCAGGATCAGGCCGGTTTCTTCGGCCAGCGGGATGAAGTGGCCGGGCGCCACCAGTCCGCGCACCGGGTGGTTCCAGCGCACCAGGGCTTCGGCGCCGGTGGTTCGGCCCTGGCCGTCCACCTGGATCTGGTAGTGCAGCACGAACTCTTGCATGCCGAGCCCCCGGCGCAAGTCTCTTTCCAGCGCCTCGTGGGCGGCCACCGCGGCCTGCATGGCGGGATCGAAGAAACGCGCATTGTTGCGACCGGCGGACTTGGCCTGGTACATCGCCACGTCGGCCTTCTTGATCAGGTCGTCCATGCCCACCTGGTCGCCCTTGAACACCACGATGCCGATGCTGGTGGTGCTGTCGTGGACCTGGCCGCGCAGCGTGAACGAGGCCTGGAACGCGTCCAGGATCTTGTTGGCAATGATTTCGGCCTGGGTGGCGGCCTCGTGGTCCACCGTGCTCAGGGCTTCGAGCAGCACCACGAATTCGTCGCCGCCGAGGCGGGCCACGCTGTCGCACTCGCGCACGCAGGTCTGCAGCCGCACGGCGACCTGCTGCAGCAGGATGTCGCCCACGTCGTGGCCGGCCGAGTCGTTGAGCAGCTTGAAGTGGTCCAGGTCGAGCAGCATCAGCGCGCCATGCTGGTCGGTGCGCGCCGAGGCGGTCATGGCCTGGCGCAGCCGGTCCATCAGCAGGCGCCGGTTCGGCAGGCCGGTGAGCAGGTCGAAGAAGGCCAGGCGGCGGATTTCCTCCATGTCTTCGCGCTGCTGGGTGATGTCGCGCACCACGCCAATGAACGAGGCCCGCCCCGACTGCAGGTTGCGCGAGACCGACAGGCTCATGGGGAACACGCTGCCGTCCTTGCGCGCACCCTCGAGCTCGCGCGGCGTATTGACGATGGCCGGCGGTTGTGCGCTGCGGTGCGGCACCAGGAAGCTGCCATGCCGGTCGCGGTAGTGCACCGGCATGAGCATGGTCACGTCATGCCCGAGCACTTCTTCCGTCTCGTAGCCGAACATGCGGCTGGCCGCGCGGTTGAAGGATTCGACCCGGCCCTGCGCGTCGATGGTGATCACGCCGTCGGTCATGTTGTCCAGGATGGTCTGGGTGCGCAGCGAAGCCGCGCGCAGGTTGTCCTCGGCCTGCTTGCGTTCGGTGATGTCGTGCAGGGCGCCGCGCAGCCGCACCACCTTGCCGTCTTCCCATGCCGCGAAGCCCTGGGAACGCACCCAGATGCGGCGGCCCCGGGCGGTGATCAGCGGCAGCTCCACGTCCCAGGGCGCGCCATGTTCGATGCCGGCCTGGACCAGTTCGTGCACCGCCTGCCTGGCCTCGAGCGGATAAAACGCCAGGGCTTCCTCCATGGTGGGCGACGTGTCGGGCTCCACGTCGTGGATGTGGCAGGTTTCGCGCGAGAAGAAGCAACGCCCGGTGCGCAGGTCCAGCTCCCACCCCCCCACTTTGGCCATTTCGCCGGTGCGCTCCAGCAGCTCGACGGTGGTGGCCAGCGCCTCGCGCACGCGGTAGGCCTCGGTGACGTCGCTGAACACCAGCACCACGCCGACCATGTGGCCACCGGCGTCGCGGATCGGTGCGCCGCTGTCCGATATCTGGTACTCGGCGCCATTGCGCGCCAGCAGCGCCGTGTGGTTGGCCAGGCCCACGACTTCGCCGCGCGCAAGCACCAGTTGCACCGGGTTCTCCACCGGGACACGGGTCTGGGCGTTGATGATGTGAAACACCTCGTCCAGCGGCCGGCCGGCGGCGTCAGCCAGGGGCCAGCCGGTCAGGCGCTCGGCGGTGACGTTCATGCGGGTAATGCGTCCGGCGATATCGGTGGCGATCACCGCATCGCCGATCGACTGCAAGGTGATGGACAGGCTTTCCTCGCTCAGGCGCAGCTTTTCCTCGGCCTCCCGGCGGGCGGTAACGTCATGGGCATGGATCAGCCGCGCCTGGCGGCCGTCGAACACCATGGCGTGCACCGTCACCTCGACCAGGAAGGTCTCGCCGTTCTTGCGCCGATGGCGCCAGACCAGCGGGTCCCGGTAACCGGTCTTGGATTTGATCTGCGTATCCCGCTCACCCGCCCTGGATATGGCGAGATCGGCCATCAGTGCCGGAATGTCTTCGGCCAGGCGGATGTCCCAGATGCTCATGGCCAGGAACTCGGCCCGGCTGTAGCCGTAATGGGCCACGGCCGCGTCGTTGACGGCCAGGAAAATCATCGTCTCGATGTCGTAGACCCACATCGGGTGTGGGTTGCCTTCGAACAACTCGCGGTAGCGCGCCTCGCTGTCACGCAAGGCCTGGGCATTGCGCCGGCGTTCGGAGACATCGTGGAAATACACCGTCAGGCCATCGGCCGACGGGTAGATACGGCTTTCGAACCAGCACGCGAGCGGCGCCAGATACAACTCCTCGGTCACCGGTGTTTGCGTGGCCAGCGCCTGGTCCATGGCCTGCTGCAGGGCCGGGTCGGCCATGGCCGGCACCTCGGTCCAGAGGTGCTTGCCGATCAGTTGGGCCGGCTCGCAGTGCATCAACTGCGCGGCCAGCTGATTGACATGGGTGACGCCATAGTTCCGGTCCAGCGCCACGAAGGCGTCGGTGATGCGCTCGAATGCGCCGAGCCGTTCTTCCTCGGCCTGCTTGCGCGCATTGATGTCAATGCGCACACCGAGCAGCCGCGCCACGTTGCCATGGGCGTCGCGCGACAGCACCCGGCCGATCACGTAGATCCAGCGGTAACGCCCATCGGCATGCCGTATGCGCGCCTCGTATTGGTAAGGCAGATCCGGGTTGGCCTTGAGCGCCTCGATCTTCGCGGCAATCACGCTGCGGTCGTCAGGATGAACCCGATCGAGCCATTGCGTGCGGTCCCCCCTGCCCCCTTCCAATGGCTCGTAGCCCAGCATGGAGGCATAGGTGGGCGAGGCATACCACTGATCGGTCTGCATGTCCCAGTCCCAGACTCCGATGGAGGCGACTTCGGTGGCCAGGGCCAGCCTTTGCGCCGCCTGGTGGCGCTCGGCATCGGCCTCCCGGCTCTGGCGCCAGGCCTTGTCGAGCGCCGAACAAAACCACATCAGCGCCAACGAAGCCAGCGTCCACAGCCCCAACGCCAGCGCCGCCAGTTGCCGCCACGGCCCCAGCATGAGCGCGCGCGACTGCCCCACCATCACCACCAGGTCTGGCCGCAGGCTCAGTGCGCGGTAGGCATATTGCCGCTCGACCTGGTCGATCGGACTGCTGATATGGAAGCTGCCCGCATCGGGATGGGCCTGGCTTTCGCGGAACACCGGCAGATCGCTGAAGTCGTGCCCCAGAAAGGCTTCGTTGATCGGGCTGCGCATCAGGAGTTCGCCGCTGCGGCGCAGCAGCGCCACCGAGCCGTCAGCACCCAGGTCGATATTCCCCCATAACTTTTCGAAATACGGCAGGCCGAGCGCGGCACCGATGATGCCGGTGAAACGGCCGTCCGGCGCCACGAGCGGCCGCGACGCGCTGATCATCCAGGTGCCTTTGGTGCGGTTGCGCAAGGGGCTGCCGATGTGGAAGCCGGGCTGCGGTTCGTCGCGGTGGAGCAGAAAATAGGCCCGGTCCGACAGATCCAAGCCGATATTGCCGACCTCGGTATCAAACAGGATGCGTCCTTGTGCATCCAGCACCCAGATGGCGCGCAAAAACGGCAGTTCCTTGATTTGTTCGCGCAGCAGGGTGCGCGCCTCCGCCTCGCCAAGCGGCCCCTCGGCCTGGCGCTGGGCCAGGCTGCCCATGGCCAGCCGCAGTTGCTGGTCCACGGTCTGCAGCGTGCGGCTGGTCTGCTCTTCGATCACCTGGGCGAAGGACCCGGTCAGGCGCTCTCCCGCTTCCAGCGCCTGAGCCCGCAGGTAGGCCAGCACACTGGCCAGCAACACGCCGGACACCAGAATGACGCCCGCCGCCAGCCAGAACAACTCGCGCCGCATGGCGCGGCGCGGCGCGACTGCAGCAGTGTCCTTGGGCCTCGAAGCGCCGGCTGGTGGCAGAATCTGGATGGCCATGGAGGCTTGGTAGGGTGTGTGAAGCAACCAGTTTAGTTGCTTTCCAGCCCTTTTCATGGGCTCGCGAGGCCCATCGGCCCTAGGTTTATCCCGAGCCGGCGCCGCATCAACCGTCCACGTCAACCATCCACGTCGCCCGGCTCGGTGCACAGCAGGGGCAGGCACTCGTCGATCAACTGGTGCAGCGCCATCACCCGCCCGACACCCAGCGTCTGGTTCAGCTGGTCTTGCGCGGCCTTCCAGAAGCGCTGTGCCTGCTGGCGTTTCTCGCGGCCGGCCTCGGTCAGCGCGATGCTGCGGCTGCGGCCATCGGCACCGGCGGACGACACCGCCCAGCCCGCCTTGACGATGGGCTGCAGGTTGCGCGTGAGGGTGGAGGCCTCGATCTTCAGCACGCCGGCCAGATCCGCCGGCCGCATCGGGCCGAGCTTGGCCAGGCAGGTCAGCAGCGAATACTGGGTGGTCTTGAGCCCGGTCTTGGCGAGTTCGGCGTCATAGAGACGGGCCACGCCGCGCATCAGCTGGCGCAACTTCAGGTTGGTGCAACCGCTGGGTTTGACCGACACACTGGCGACAGGATTCATTTGATAATTGTATCTACAATTATTGTACCTACAACCACCAACCCGCCAGCCATGAACACCAGCACCACTCCGAACGAAACCGCCAACCCGCTCGCCGCATGGCTGGCCGAAGAAGAAACCATCCGTGCCCGCATGGACGCCGGCCCCGGCCCGGGCGTGGCGCGGCCCGAGCAGATCGCCGGCAAGACCGGCCTCGAAGTGCTGCAAGCCATGCTGCGCGCCGAACTGCCCTATGCCAGCATCGCCCGGACGCTGGACTTCCTGATCGTCGAAGTCGCCCCCGGCCGGGCCGTGTTCCAGGGCACGCCCGGCACGCAGCACCTGAACCCGATGGGCACGGTGCACGGCGGCTGGTTCGCCACCCTGCTCGACTCGGCACTGGGCTGCGCCGTCCACACCCTGATGCCACCGGGCCGCGGCTACACCACGGCCGAACTCGGCATCAACATGGTGAAGGCACTCACGCCCAAGGTGGCGCGGGTGCGCGCCGAGGGCCGCATCATCCATTGCGGCCGGCAACTGGCCACGGCCGAGGCCCGGCTGGTCGGCGCCGACGGCACGCTGTATGCCCATGCCACCACGACCTGCCTGGTGTTCGACATGCCTGCGCGCTAAGAACCTCCATCGTGGCGACAATGGACCAGTCTCCAACTACTTCGACCACGACATGCGCCTGCTCCACACCATGCTGCGCGTTGGCAACCTCCAGCGCTCCATCGACTTCTACACCAAGGTGCTCGGCATGACGCTGCAGCGCACCTCGGAAAACCCCGAGTACAAATACGCGCTGGCCTTCGTCGGCTACGGCAGCAATCCGGAACACGCCGAGATCGAGCTCACCTACAACTGGGGTGTCGAGCAGTACGAGCTCGGCACGGCCTTCGGCCACATCGCCCTCGGCGTGCCCGATGCCTACGCCGCCTGCGAAAAGATCAAGGCCGCCGGTGGCGCCGTGACGCGCGAGGCCGGGCCGGTGAAAGGCGGCACAACCGTGATCGCCTTCGTCACCGATCCGGACGGCTACAAGATCGAACTCATCCAGCGTGCCGAACAGGCCGCGGGAGCAGGCCTGCGCTGAGCCTGCTGGCGCCTCATCCCCCTTTTTGCGCTTGACAAGCCTTGTGGAGGGCGCAGACTACCGTCGCCGTGCCCTACACAACGGGCACAACGGAGACAAGCCATGGCCCAGAAGGAAGAAGGCAAGACACGCCCGGCCAAGCCCAGGGCGCTTTCACTGCACATCGGACTCAACGCCGTGAGCCCCGCGGCCTACAGCGGCTGGAGCGGAGAGCTCGCGGCCTGCGAGTTCGACGCCAACGACATGGCCGCCATTGCCAAGTCCAAAGGCATCAAGCCCACCGTGCTGCTGACCAAACATGGCACCCGCGCCAAGATGCTCGGTGCCCTGCGCGCCGCGGCCAAGGCACTGCAGGCCGGCGACTTCTTCCTGCTCAGCTATTCGGGCCACGGCGGCCAGGTGCAAGACGTCAGCGGCGACGAGCCCGACAAACAGGACGAGACCTGGTGCCTGTTCGACGGCCAGCTCATCGATGACGAACTCTATTTCGAGCTCAGCAAGTTCAGGGCCGGCGTGCGCATCCTGGTTCTGTCAGACAGCTGCCACAGCGGCTCGGTGGTGCGCGAGCTGCCGCCGCAATTCGACACCGTGCCGCACCAGCGGCCCAAGCTCATGCCGCCGGCCGTGGCCATGCGGGTCTACCGCGAACACCAGGCCTTCTACGACCAGTTGCAGACCGAGGTGGCCAAGGCCGCGGGCAAGGCCCCGGCCGACCCCGACACGGCGCTGGCCAACGTCGCCGTCAGCGGCCGGCTGACCGCGCTGGTGACCGACTTCAAGCCCGCGGTGCTGCTGGTCTCGGGCTGCCAGGACAACCAGACCTCGATGGACGGCGACCACAACGGCGCCTTCACCGAACAACTGCTCAAGGTATGGAACAACGGCGGCTTCGCCGGCAACTACGCGCTGTTCCACGCCCGCATCAAGGCCAGGATGCCGCCCACACAGTCGCCGAACCTGTTCGCACTGGGCAACGCCGCGGCCTTCCTGAAGCAGGCGCCGTTCACCATCGCCAAACCGCCAGCGCAAAAAGACGCGGCCTGAGTTCGGCACCCGCTGGCACTGGCACTGACACTGGCAGCCGCTTCGAGCATTCCAGCCAGAGGAGATCCGCATGGCCAGCCGCGCGCAAGACATCAGCTTCATCGTGCCCGGACAGGCTGGCACGGCCACACGTGGCATTGGTGGCATTGGCGGTGTAGGCGGCGTGGGCGGCCAGGGCAGCAGCCCACACGGCCGCGGCAGCGTCAAGCTCTCGGTGCGCGTGGGCGCCACGCGCGGCGATGGGGCCACGGTGCAGGCCGTCGCGCGGCCGGGGCAGGACGTGGTGGTGCTCGGCATCGCCAACGGCCCGACCCTGGTGCTGCACCCCGAGGCTGCGCGCGACCTGATGCGCGCCCAGACCGCGGGCCTGACCCGCGGCACGCTGCCGGCCGCGGCGGACACCGAAGTCCACGTGCCCATCCAGCTCGGCTGGCCCGGTCGTGAAACGGCTGCTGCCCGCAGTGCTGGCGGCACGGGAGGCACAATGCGCGGCTTCATCGGCCAGGCCGTGCTCGACAGCTTCGAGATCGTCACCGGCCTGGCCAAGGACCAGGCCGTGAGCCTGGCCACCGCCGCCCTCACCCGCAAGCTCGACGGCCAGGTCGAGACCGGGCTCTACACCTTGCCGGCCACCGCCCTGCCCGCCTCGCTCAAAGGCAGCGGCCTGCTGTGCATGCAGCCTCCGCCGGCCGCCGATGGCCCGTTGCTGGTGCTGCTGCACGGCAGCTTCGTCGACACCGTCGGCACCTTCGGCAAGCTGTGGGCGCTGCACCCCGCGCCGCTGCAGGCCTTGTTCGCGTTCTACGGCCGGCGGGTCTACGGCTTCGACCACCCGACCCTGGGCGCCAGCCCCATCGCCAATGCCCTGGCCCTGGTGCAGGCGCTGCCGCAGGGCGCGCGGCTGCACCTGATGGGCCATTCGCGCGGCGGGCTGGTGGCCGAGGTGCTGGCCCGGGTGTGTGCGCCGCAAGCCCTTGCCGACGAGGAGCTGGCCTGCTTCGACGCAGCGGCCTACCGCCCCCAGCGTGCCGAGCTGTTGCGCCTGGTGAAGCTGGCCCGCGCCAAGAACCTGCGCGTCGAACGCGTGGTGCGGGTGGGCTGCCCGGTGCGCGGCACCATGCTCGCCTCGAAACGCCTGGACGCCTACCTGTCGGTACTGAAATGGGGCCTGGAGCTGGCCCATGTGCCGGTGGCGCCGCAGTTGGTGGACTTCCTCTACGAGGTGGCGCGCCGCCGTGCCGACCCGGCCGAGCTGCCGGGCCTGGAGGTGATGATGCCCGACAGCCCGCTGGTGCGCTGGCTCAACGGCGTCGGCGAACCGGTGCCCGGTGCGCTGCGCGTCATCGCCGGTGATACCGAGGGCGACAGCGTCGGCGCCTGGGTCAAGACCCTGCTGTCCGATGCCTTCTTCTGGACCGACAACGACCTGGTGGTGCAGACCCGCTCGATGTACGGCGGCCTGCCGCGCAGCGATGGCGCAAGCTTCGTGCTCGACCGTGGCGGCCAGGTGTCGCACTTCGGCTATTTCGCCAACCAGCGCAGCGTGGCCGCACTGGTCGCCGGCCTGGTGGAATCCGCGCCAGCGGGCTTCAAGGCCATCGGCCCCTTGTCCTGGGCCGGCGAAGATGCGAGCGGCAGCCGCGCGGCACCATCGACCTCGCCACCGGCCACGCGCACAGCAGACGATGGCAGCAAGCCCGCGGTGTTCGTGCTGCCCGGCATCCTCGGCTCCAACCTCAAGCTCGACGGCCAGCGCATCTGGGTCGGCCTGCGCTTTGTCAACGGACTGAAGAAACTGGCCTGGGACCCGGCCAGCGTCGACCACGTCGCGCCCGACGGCCCGGTCGGCAAGGTCTACGACACGCTGATCGCCAAACTGGCCGAGACCTGCGAGGTGATCCCCTTCGCCTACGACTGGCGCCGCCCCACCGAGCAAGAGGCCCGCCGCCTGGCGCAGGCGGTGGACGCCGCGCTGGACGCGCGCCAGGCCAGCCGGCAGCCGGTGCGCATCCTCGCGCATTCCATGGGCGGCCTGCTGGCGCGCACTATGCAGCTTGAGCAGCCCGCCACCTGGCAGCGCATGATGGCGCACCCAGAGGCCCGCATGCTGATGCTCGGCACGCCGAACGCGGGTTCGTGGTCGCCGATGCAGGTGCTGTCGGGCGACGACACTTTCGGCAATGCGCTGGCCGCGTTCGGCGCACTGTTCGACAACCGCGGCGCGCGCCAGGTCATGGCCGGCATGCCGGGCTTTCTACAGCTCCAGGCCGCCTTGCTCGACCCGGCGCAAGGCCTGGACCGGCAGGCCACCTGGCAGAAACTCGCCGACGACGACATGGCCCGGCTGCGCGAGCGCAGCTTCTGGCACGATGCTGGCCTGCAGCTCACCGCCTACGCCTGGGACGCACCGCCGCAAGACGTGCTCGATCAGGCCGTAACCTTGCGCCGAAGGCTGGACCAGCAGGCCGCCTCGCTCGGTGCGGACGCGGCCAAGATGCTGCTGGTGACCGGCCATGCCGCCTTCACCCCCGACGGCATCAGCATGGGGGCCGACGGCCTGGAATACCTCGACACGCCGGACGACGGCGACGGCCGGGTCACGCTGGCCAGCGCGCGGCTGCCGGGCGTCGCCACCTGGAAGGTCGACGCCGCGCATGGCGACCTGCCCGGCGTGGCCGCCGCCTTCCCCGCCTACCTGGAACTGCTGGAAACCGGCGGCACGCGTCTATTGCCCCAGCTCGAAGACCATGCACCGGCCGCGCGCAGCGCTCGCCCGCAGGTGCGCAGCCGGCCTTCGCGCGGCATGCAGCCCAGCCAGCCACCTTCGGAGATCAGCGACATCTTCGCCCCGCTGCAAGAGCCGCAAGACAGTGCACCGCGCGAAACCGATGGCGGGCCGGCACCGCATCGGCCCACCGCGCGCAGCCCGCTGCGCGTTGCCGTGCTCAACGCCGACCTGCGCTTCGTGCACCAGCCGCTGATCGTCGGCCACTACCGTTCGCTGCTGCTCACCGGCACCGAAGCCGTGGTCGACGGCCTGCTCGGGCGGGTGATGAGCCAGTCGCTCGCGGCCGGCCTGTACCCCGACGCGCCGGGTGCGCAGCAGATCTTCATCAACCTGCACCGGCCCGACGACAACCTGCTCGACCTGCCGCGCCCGCATGCCGTTGTGGTGGCCGGCCTGGGCAACGAGGGCCGGCTGCGCGCCACCGACCTGGCCTACAGCGTCTGCCAGGCGGTGCTGGCCTATGCGCAGCGTGTGGCAGAGCAGCCAAGCTCACCAGGCTCGCCCGGCGCGACAGACCCCACGCCGTCATTCGACATGGCGGCCACGCTGATCGGCAGCGGCGGCACCGGCATCACCGCCGGCGCCGCGGCCCAGGCGGTGGCCCAGGGCGCGTTCGACGCCCAGGTGAAGCTGCGGCAAGGCCGCTGGCCGCAACTGCGCCAGCTCACCCTGGTCGAGGTCTACCTCGACCGCGCCAGCGAGGCCTGGCGCTCGCTGCAGGTGCAGGCGATCGCCGCGCCCGACCAGATCGAGGTGGTCGGCCCGGTGCGGCAAGGCACGGGGGCGATGCGCCGCTCGCTCGATTCGAGTTACCGCGGCGCGGCCTACGACCTGATCAGCGCCCTCACCGGCCCGAGCGAAAACGGCCAGCCGACCATCGCCTACACCCTGGACACGCGCCGCGCGCGCACCGAGGTCCGCGCGCTGCAAACCCAGGGCGCGCTGCTGCGCGAGCTGGTGCAAAAGGCCTCGAACGACGCCAACCGCGACGCACAGATCGGCCGCACCCTGTTCAACCTGCTGGTGCCGGTGGAGATGGAGCCCTTTCTCGGCGGCACCAACGAGATGCTGATCGAGCTCGATGGCGGCACGGCGGTGATCCCCTGGGAACTGCTCGACACCGGCCAGCGTAGCAGCGGCAATGGGGGCAATGGTGGCAATGACGGTGATGCAGCCGTCGGCGACCGGCGCCCCTGGGCGATCCGCTGCAAGCTGTTGCGCAAGCTGCAGCTGGCCAGCGGCCAGTTCCGCATGCAGGTGTCGGACGCCACCGCCGACGACCACGTGCTGGTGATCGGCGAGCCGCTGTGCGACCACGCCATCTACCCGCCCTTGCCCGGCGCACGGGCCGAGGCGCGCGCGGTGGCAGCGCAGCTCACCAGCGGCCGCGGCAGCCTGGACCCGGCCAAGGTGCGCACGCTGGCCAGCGGCAGCGACGATGCGCGCAGCGTCATCAACGCCTTGTTCGAACGGCCCTACCGCGTGGTGCACGTGGCCGGCCACGGCGCACTCGCCGAAGCCGGCCGGGCCGGCGGCGTGGTGTTGTCGGGCCAGACCTTTCTCGGCGCGGCCGAAGTGCAGGCCATGCGCACCGTGCCCGAGCTGGTGTTCCTGAACTGCTGCCATCTGGCGGGCCGCTCCGCCGCGACCACACTCGTGCCCTACGACCGCGCCAGCTTCGCGGCCAACATCGCCGAGGCGCTGATCGGCGTTGGTGTGCGCTGCGTGATCGCCGCCGGCTGGGCGGTGGAGGACGCGCCGGCCGAGGCCTTCGCCGTCAGCTTCTATGCGGCGCTGCTGCGCGGCGAACGTTTCATCGACGCCGTGGCCGCGGCCCGCACCGCGGCCTGGCAACTCAACCCCGGCGGCAACACCTGGGCCGCCTACCAGTGTTATGGCGACCCGGGCTGGACCTGGCGCCGCGGCGGTGCCGACGCCCAGCGCGCGCCACCGTCGCTGGCCGACGAGTTCGCCGGCGTGTCCTCGCCGGTGGCGCTGACCCTGGCACTCGAAAACCTGGTGGTGCGCATGCGTTTCGGCGGCGGTGCCCCGGCGCTGCAGCGCGACAAGGTGGCCTTCCTCGCCGCGCGCCACGCCAGGCCTGAAAACAATGGCTGTGGCGATTGGGGCGATTGGGGCGACATGGGCGCGGTGGCCGAATCCTTCGGGCTGGCCTTCGCCGAAGCCCAGGACCTGGACCAGGCCATCGCCTGGTACCGCCGCGCCGTGGCCGCCCATGACGGCAGTGCTTCGCTGAGGGCGGCCGAGCAGCTCGGCAACCTGCTGGCGCGCCGCGGCGAGCTCAGCGACGATCTGGACGCAGGCCGCAGAGACATCGACGAGGCCCTGCACCAGCTGCGGCAACTGGCCGCGCTGCAGGCCACGCCGGAGCGGCACAACCTGCTGGGCTCGGCCTGGAAACGCCGGGCCATGGTGGCCAGCCGCGCACAACACGGCAAGGCCGAACGCGAGGCCCTGCGGGAGATGGTCCGCCACTACGGCCTGGCGCAGGCCATGGCCTCACAAAGCCATGAGGCCGGCATGTTCTATGCGGCGCTCAACGCCATGGCGGGGGCGCTGCGGCTGGCCTTCCTCGAAGGCCGGCGCCCGGTGCTCGAAGCCGCCAGTGTGGCCGCGGTGCGCGAAGCCCTGCAGACCGCGGCCGCCGAGCGGCCCGACTTCTGGAGCGTGGTCGGCCGCATCGAACTCACACTGCAGCAGGCGCTGGCCGATGCGGCGCTGGTGCGCGCCAGCGCCGGCCTGCTGCTCGACCTGCAGGAGCTCAAGGCGCGTGTGCCTTCGCCCTTGATGTGGGCCTCGGTCCACACCCAGGCGCGCTTCATCCTCGAGCCTTACCAGGCGCAGGCCAACACCGCCGAGCGCAAGGCCGGCGACGGCCTGCTGGCCGCGCTGAAGGCCATGGCCGCGTCCTGACGCGGGCCGCACCGAGCCACCTGGTCCCTGCCCCCTGGTCCCCGATCATGGCCGACACCCCGCTTGCAACCGCCACGGCCCCCACCGACGTCTTCGTCAGCTACGCCCATGCCGACCGGCCGGCCGCGCAGCAACTGGCCGAGGCGCTGCAGGCGCATGGGCTGGCCGTGTGGTGGGACCGCAAGCTCGCCGCCGGCTCGGAGTTCGCCCAGGAGATCGAGACCCAGCTGCAGACGGCGCTGGTGGTGATCGGCCTGTGGTCGACCGACTCGGTGCGCTCGGTCTTCGTGCGCGACGAATGCGGCCGGGCCTTGCGCGCCGGCAAGCTGGTGCCGGTGCGGATCGAAGAGGTCGATCTGCCGCTCGGCTTCGGCCAGAGCCACACGCTCGATCTGCTCGACTGGGACGGCGACCAGGACGAAGAGGCCTTCGTGCAGCTGCTCGGCGAGATCCGCCAGCGCAAGGGGCAGGCCCCGGCGCCGATGCCCGGGCCGCGCCGCTTCGGCTGGATCAGCGGGCTGGGACGGCGGCGCCACTGGCAGCGCGGTGCGGCGCTGCTGGCCGCCGTCCTTCTGGCGAGCGGCGGCTGGTGGGCCTGGCAGCAGCGGCAAGCCGACTTCCAGCGCGGTGAGGCCGATCGCCATTTCCGCGCCGGGCTGGAGCACCAGTTCGCCAAGGAACCCGAGCTGGTGAGTGCACTCAACGAATACCTCACCGCACTCGAACACCGGCCGGCCCATGCCCGCGCGCAGTACTACCTGGCCCATGTCCATGTGCAGAACGGCCATCCCGATGAAGCGCTGGCGGCGTTCCGGCGCGCGCTGACGCTCGGCGAAGCACCGCTCGACCCGAGCCTGCGCGCCGAGGCCGAAAAACAAATCCGCGCACTGACGCCGGACCCGAACGAGAACCGCGCCGTGGCGCGCGCCACCACCGCTGCGCCAGCAGCCGCAGCGCCATCCGAAGCAGCAAAAACCGTCGCCACCGGTGCGCCACCAAGGACCGGCTTGCCACCGCACCTCGCCGCACCGCCGGACAGGACGGCCGCACTGGCCGAGCGCGTCGACGCCATGTTCGACCGCGACAAGGACAAACGCGTGGCCGCCACCACCGGCCTCATCGTCGAGGCGTCCGTATTGTCGGACGCGGTGCCGCTGGCGCTGCAGAAGGCGCTGGGCATCCTGCGCAGCGGCACGCCGGCCAGTGGGGCGGCCTCCTCCGGCATTGTCAACACCCTGGTGCTGCTGCAAAGCGCAAGCCCGGGCACGCTGGCGATACAGCGCGGCGCGATCGAAGAACTGCTGGCCGCCACCCAGCCGTTGGGCGAGGCCACACGCGCGCAGGCAGCCAGGCTGCAGACGCTGCTGAACCAGGCCGCGGGCCGCAAGCCCGTGGCCTACCTGCAGATCGCCAATGAAAACCAGCGCCCGCTGGCCGAGGCCCTGGCGCGGCGCTTCACCAACTTCGGCTACGAAGTGCCCGCGATCGAAGTGGTGGGTGCCCGCGCACCCGAACGCACCGAAGTGCGCGCGCAGGGCAAGAGTGACCGCGGCTTTGCGCGCTGGGTGCTGCGTGTGGTCGGAGAAATGGCGGGGCAGCCCGCGCAGCTCAACACGCTGCGCAATGCCCGGCCGGCCACCGACACCTATGAGGTCTGGCTGGCGCGCGAACTCTGCGCCCCCGAGCAGCCGCTGGCGCCGGGCTGCAAGGGTACGGCACGGTGAAAAAACGCCTCAGCCGGCCTTCTTCTTCAGCGCCGTCGTGTCGCGCGCCAGCTGCGTGATGCGGCCCCAGTCGCCGGCCTTGACCGCGTCGACAGGCACCAGCCAGGAACCGCCGACGCAGACCACGTTCGGCAGCGCCAGGAATTCAGGCGCGTTCTGCAGCGTGACGCCGCCGGTGGGGCAGAACTTCACGTCGAAAAACGGGCCGCTCCAGGCCTTCAGCATGGCCGGGCCACCGGCCTGCATGGCAGGAAAGAACTTCAGCTCGGTGAAGCCGTCTTCCTGCGCCATCATGATTTCGCTGCCCGTGGCCACGCCGGGCAAGAGCGCCAGCCCCGCGTCGCGGCAGGCCTGGCCCACGGTACGGGTGTAGCCGGGGCTGACACCGAACAGCGCACCGGCCTTGGCCGAGGCCTCGGCATCGGCGGCGTTGCGGATGGTGCCGGCGCCGATCACCGCGTCAGGCACTTCTTTGGCGATGCGTTCGATGCAGGCCAGCGCCTGCGGTGTGCGCAGCGTGACTTCGAGCATACGAATGCCGCCGGCCACCAGGGCGCGCGCCAGCGGCACGGCATGGGCCACGTCACTGAGCACGATCACCGGGATCACCGGCGCGTCGCTCATCACCTGCAGGGCCGTCCAGCCACCCTGGCTTGTTGTCTTGTCGTTTTTCACGTCCACGAAAGTGCTCCTTCTTCTGCTGTTTTGGCACTGCGTCGCATGCCGGTAAATAGTTCGCGCCCCATGCCCAGCGCGTTCGCGGCGCGCAGGGCGTCCGGCATGGTGGCCACCGGGCGCTGCGCCCAGACGGCATCGGCCACCAGGGCCTGGAGTGTGCCAGCCACCGCATCGAGGCGCACCACATCGCCGTCCTGCAGCCGGGCCAGCGGGCCGCCGGCCACGGCTTCGGGCGAGACGTGGATGGCCGCCGGCACCTTGCCCGAGGCGCCGCTCATGCGGCCGTCGGTCACCAGCGCCACCTTGAAACCCTTGCCCTGCAGCACCGCCAGCGGCGGTGTGAGCTTGTGCAGTTCGGGCATGCCGTTGGCCTGCGGGCCCTGCCAGCGCACCACGCAGACCACGTCGCGGTCGAGTTCGCCGGCGTTGAAGGCCTGGTGCAGCGCCTCCTGCGATTCGAAGATGCGCGCCGGCGCCTCGATGACATGCCGGTCTTCAGGCACGGCCGAGACCTTGATCACGCTGCGCCCGAGGTTGCCCTGCAGCAGCTTCAGGCCGCCGGTGGCGCTGAACGGCGCCGTCGCCGGGCGTACGATGCTTTCGTCCTTCGACGCCCCGGCCACTTCCCAGTGCAGGGCCTCGCCCGCGAGCGCCGGCTCGGCCGTGAATTCACGCAGGCCGCCGGGCCGCACCGTCAGCACGTCTTCATGCATGAAGCCGGCGTCGAGCAGTTCTCGGATGATGTAGCCGGTGCCGCCGGCCGCCTGGAACTGGTTCACGTCGGCGCTGCCGTTGGGATAGACCTTGGCCAGCGTGGGCACCACGTCCGACAGGGCGCTGAAGTCGTCCCAGTTGATGGCGATGCCGGCCGACTGCGCCACCGCCACCCAATGGATCAGGTGGTTGGTCGAGCCGCCGGTGGCCAGCAGCGCCACCATGGCGTTGACGATGGCGCGCTCGTCGACCACCCGGCCGATCGGTGCGAAGCGCTTTTTGTAGGTGATGCCGAGCACGGTGCGCGCGGCCTCGCGGGTGAGCTCGTCGCGCAGCGCGCCGCCGGGGGCCACGAAGGCCGTGCCCGGCACGTGCAGGCCCATGGCTTCGAGCAGCATCTGGTTGCTGTTGGCCGTGCCGTAGAAGGTGCAGGTGCCGGCCGCATGGTAGGCCGCGGATTCGGCCTGCAGCAGCTCGGGCCGGCCGACCAGGCCCTGGGCCGCCTGTTCGCGCACCTTGGACTTGGCGTTGTTCGACAGGCCCGAAGGCATTGGCCCGGCCGGCACGAACACCATCGGCAAGTGGCCGAACTGCAGCGCGCCGATCAACAGGCCGGGCACGATCTTGTCGCACACACCGAGCATCAGCGCGGCGTCGAACACGTCGTGGCTCAGCGCCACCGCGGTGGCCATGGCGATCACGTCGCGGCTGAACAGGCTGAGCTCCATGCCCGGCGTGCCCTGGGTCACACCGTCGCACATCGCCGGCACGCCACCGGCCACCTGGGCGGTGGCGCCGAACTTGCGGGCCTCGGCCTTGATCAGGTCCGGGTAGGTCTGCATCGGCGTGTGGGCCGACAACATGTCGTTATAGGCCGTGACGATGCCGATGTTGGGCGCCTTCTCGGCCACCACCTTGAACTTGTCGTTCGACGGCATGCCGGCAAAGGCATGGGCCACGTTGGCACAGCCCATGCGCTCCGCACCGGGCTGGCGACCGGCGGCGGCATCGAGACGCGCCAGATAGGCCGCTCGGGTGTCGGCGCTGCGCGCGCGGATGCGGTCGGTGACGCTGGTAACTGTCTCGTGGAGTTTCATGATATTTTGGTAACTTAATTACAAGCACCCTATCCTACTCCGGATCGATGGCACTGGCACGTGTTCGGGTTACCAGTGGGTTACCAAAAACAAAAGCCCGGCGAACCGGGCTTTGTTGCTGCGTCGATATAACTCAATGCACGGTGACTTCGACACGGCGGGCTTCGGCGTTGCTGCCGCTGGCCTGGGTCTGTTCGGGCTTCTTCAGTTCGATCTTGTCTTCGGCCGCGCCCAGCGCCTTGATGGCGTCGCGCACCGCGATGGCGCGTTGCTTGGAGAGCTCGGCGTTCAGCGCCGCGTCGCCGGTGGCGTCATGGAAGCCGCTGACCGCCGCCTGCTTGCCGGCCGCGATGGCCTTCACGACTTCGGCCAGGGCTTCGTTGGCGCCGGCTGCCAGATCGGCCTTGCCGCTGGCAAAGTAGAACGTGACCACGCCGTTTTCCACCTTGATGCTGGCGGCATCGGCCACGATGGCCGGCACACTTGCGGCAACGCCTGCCGCCGACGCCTTGGCCGAAGACCGCGATTTGTGGATGCCCAGGCCGATAACGGAGGCGACGACCAACAACACGATGGCGAATATGAGCCCCAAAGCAACACGCTTGTTGTCATCTTCGTCTTGTGAAAACATAATTTGTACTCCAGAAAATTTGTCGCGATTGTAGAGTGCTTGCATGACGGAAATTGCCTCCACGGTTCTGCCCAACCTGCCCCCCCTTGCGGCGGCCGATACCCAGCGCTGCCCGGCGCGTATGCTCGAAATGGCCAAGCTGCGCTGGGGCGGCGAGTCGGACCTGTGGGTTTTTGCTTATGCCTCGCTGATCTGGCGGCCCGAATTCGATTTCACCGAACTGCGCCGCGCCAAGGTGCATGGCTGGCACCGTTCGCTGAAGATGTGGAGCCGCATCAACCGCGGCACGCCCGATTGCCCGGGCCTGGTGTTCGCCCTGCTCTCGGGCGGCTGCTGCCAGGGCGTGGTCTTCCGCATCCCGCGCCATGAGGTGGCCGAAGCGCTGCCGCGGCTGTGGCAGCGGGAGATGGCCACCGGCGTCTACGACCCCAAATGGCTGCGCTGCCAGACCGAGCAGGGCTCGGTGAATGCGCTGGCCTTCACCCTGTCGCGCCGCAGCCCCAACTACACCCGAGAGCTTACCGAAGCCCAGGTGCGGCGCGTGTTTTCGGAATCCTGCGGGCGTTATGGCACTTCGCTCGAATATGCGCGCAACACCTTCGAGGGGTTGCTGCAGCACAACATCCATGATCGCGCGCTGGAGCGGCTGTTGAAGCTTTCGAGCTAATAGTTAAAGCTGAGTTAAGCCACACGCCGCTGCGTCAGCAGCTGCTCGGCGGCGTACAGGTCGTCCACGGTGTCGATGTCGGTGACGATGCCGATGTCGTTCAGTGCCAGGTCCACCACCATGTCCCTGTCGCGCTGCGCGCGCACGATCTGTGCCGCGCCTTCCTTGCCTTCGAGTTCGAGCAGTGCGTGCATGCAGCTCGCGTCGAAGCCGACCGGGTGGCCGCGTTTGCCGTCGCAGTGCGGCACCACCACCGGCACGTGGGTCAGGGCCTGGGCCACGGCTAACAAACTGGCGGGCCGCACCAATGGCAGATCGGCCGGCAGCACCAGCCAGCCCGGGGCGTGTTGCGTGGCCAGCACGCCGGCACGGATCGAGTCGCCCATGCCGCGCAGACCCGGTGCGGCCTTGACCATCCACCACGGCAGCCCGCTGGCGCGCACGGCGGCCAGGGTGTGGTCGCGTACGCGCTTGCCCGCCAGCGGCGCCTCGAGTTTGTGCACCTGCCCGCCGGACGCGGCAAACCGCTCACCGCGGCCCGCGGCCAGCACGATGACCACGGGTAGCAGGCGATCCTCCAGATTCGAAAAGACGGAGATCGGTTCGATGCGCTGACTCCAGTACGGGTTGTGCCAAGCCGATTGTGCATCCATACCGCGCCCGGTTGCACAATGCGTGCCATGAGCGCCACAACATCCACCTCCAATCCCACCTCCGCCCAGCTTGCCGACCTGCGCAAGAGTTATGAACGCGCCGAACTCGACGAAACGGCCTCGCAGGCCGCGCCGCTGGCGCAGTTCGGCCAATGGCTGGGCGAAGCCCTGTCGGCCCAGTTGCCCGAACCGAACGCCATGACCCTGGCCACCGTCGGCAGCGACCTGCGGCCCTCCACCCGCATCGTGCTGATCAAGGGCTACGACGAACGCGGCATCGTCTGGTACACCAATTACGAAAGCCGCAAGGGCCAGGAACTGGCCGGGAACCCGTTTGCCGCGCTGCAGTTCCACTGGGTCGAACTGGAGCGTGTGGTGCGCATCGAAGGCGTGGTCGAAAAGGTCAGCGACGCCGAGAGCGACGCCTACTACAAGAGCCGGCCGCTGGATTCGCGCTTGGGCGCCTGGGCCAGCCCGCAGAGCCAGGTGATCTCGGGCCGCGCCGTGCTGGTGGCCAATGCGGCCAAATACGGCGCGCAGTTCATGCTGAACCCGCCGCGCCCGCCACACTGGGGCGGCTACCGGCTGGTGCCGGAACGCTGGGAATTCTGGCAAGGCCGCAAGAGCCGGCTGCATGACCGGCTGCGCTACAGCCGCGATAGCCAGGACGGCAGTGGCGGCTGGCTGCGCGAACGGCTCGCGCCCTGAAGCAAAAGCTGCCGGGTCAGCCGACCCAGAGCATCACCAGCGACAGCGTCACGATGCCCAGCGCCGTGGACACGGCCACGGCGGCGGTGATCAGGTCTTCGGCCGCCTTGTAGCGCTGCGAGAACAGGAACACATTGGCGCCCATCGGCAAGGCGGCGGCCACCACCATCACCGTGAGCGGCAGGCCCTGCAGGCCGAGCAGCCAGCCGATGAGCATCACCAGCGCCGGATGCAGCAGATTTTTCACCACGGCGAGCAGCAATGCACCTTTGAAGTGCGTGCCGACCCGGGTCTGCGCCAAAGTGACGCCGACCATCACCAGCGCCAGCGGTCCGAAGGCCTGGCCCAGCCACTGGATCGGCTTGTCGATCACCTCGGGCATCTGCCAGCCGGTTTGGGCCCAGAGCAGGCCGACGATGATCGGGATCGGCACCGGATGGACGATGGCATTGCGCACCGCCAGGCCCAGCACCGCGGCAATATGGCGCTGGCCGCCCTGCCCGCTTGCCGCCTGCTCGCGCGCCTGGGCCAGCTCGACGGCCACGGTGGCCAGGCTCAGCAGCACCAGCGAATGCAGCGACACCAGGGTCAAGAGCGTGACCATGCCTGGCGCGCCATAGGCCAGGCCGATCAGCGGAATGCCGATCATCGCGGTGTTGCTGTAGGTGTTGGCGATGGCCATCACCACACTGGTGCGGCTGAAGCCCGCCACCAGCAGCGTGGCGGCGAAGACCACACCAGCGCCCAGAAAATACGCCGCCACCGGCCTGAGGCTGAGCTGTTCGATCCGCACCGTGCTCATTGCATGGAACAACAGCGCCGGCGACAGCACCAGGAACACCAGGTTCGCCAGATCCTTGACCGAGGTGTCGCGAATCCAGCCGCGCTTGCCCACCAGCAGCCCCAGCGCGATCAGCAGGACGACGGGCAGCAGCGAGGAGATGACGGTCTGGTTCACGAGGGGGCTTTGGAGGGTGGCACCGGGACTTCCGGTGGAGGCGGGGGCTGGTGAGGCGCCCCTGCCCTCACCCCAACCCTCTCCCGGGAGGAGAGGGAGTCAAGAGTTAAGTCAGACGCTTACTTTTTATAGTTGGCGATGCCGTCAAGAATTTCCTTCTTGGCCGCGTCCACACCTTCCCAGCCCAGCACCTTGACCCATTTGCCCTTTTCCAGATCCTTGTAGTGTTCGAAGAAATGGGTGATGGCTTTCAGGCGCATCTGGTTCACGTCTTCGATTTTTTGCCAGTGGGTGTAGATCGGCAGGATCTTGTCGGTGGGCACAGCCAGCACCTTGCCGTCCACGCCGGCTTCGTCTTCCATCATCAGGATGCCGATCGGGCGGCAGGTCACCACCACGCCGGGGAACAGCGGGTAAGGCGTGATCACCAGCACGTCGACCGGGTCGCCGTCGCCCGACAAGGTCTGCGGCACGTAGCCGTAGTTGGTCGGGTAGTGCATGGCCGTGGTCATGAAGCGGTCGACGAAGATTGCGCCGGACTCCTTGTCCACCTCGTACTTGATCGGGTCGGCGTTCATCGGGATCTCGATGACCACGTTGAAGGCGTCGGGCGCGTTTTTACCGGGGGAAACGTTGTTCAGCGACATGGTGGTTCTGCTTTGCTGTAGTTGAAAGAATATTGTCTGGTGAATCCGAAGATGGATCAGTCTCCGATTTTGCCTCACAGCTTGACGCACCCCTGACGCTGCATGGGGACAAACCCTGGTTTTGCGCCGATGCCACGCCCAAACGTCGAAGCCACGGTGACGCCACTCGGCGTTTGCGCATATATTGCCCCTGTTGGCCATTCGTCTCCATCACGTCCAGTGACGCGGATCACGAGGAAGCAACGCAACGGGGAGTGCCGTTTGCGTGGTGCTTCCTTCCCGCGAAACAACAAACTGGAGACCTACCTATGGCTGATAACTCAGCGCTGATTCTTGCGCTCGTCTGCGGGCTGATCGCCGTGGCTTACGGCTTTTGGGCGCGCAGCTGGATTCTTTCCCAGGACGCGGGCAACGCCCGCATGCAGGAGATCTCGGCCGCGATCCAGACCGGTGCGGCCGCGTACCTGGCCCGGCAATACAAAACCATCGCCGTGGTCGGCATCGTGCTCACGGTGCTGGTGGCCCTGTTTCTCCATGTGGTGACTGCGGTCGGCTTCGTGATCGGCGCGGTGCTCTCCGGCGCCTGCGGCTTCATCGGCATGAACGTCTCGGTGCGGGCCAATGTGCGCACCGCCCAGGCGGCCACCCGCGGCATCGGCCCCGCACTCGACGTGGCCTTTCGCGGCGGGGCCATCACCGGCATGTTGGTGGTCGGCCTCGGCTTGCTGGGTGTTACAGGTTTTTACTGGTTTCTGGTGGGCAGCGGCCCCACAGCTGAGCGGCCGCTGAGCACGCTGCTCAACCCCTTGATCGGCTTCGCCTTCGGCTCCTCGCTGATTTCCATCTTCGCGCGGCTCGGCGGCGGCATCTTCACCAAGGGTGCCGACGTCGGCGCCGACCTGGTGGGCAAGGTGGAAGCCGGCATTCCCGAAGACGACCCGCGCAACCCGGCGGTGATCGCCGACAACGTGGGCGACAACGTGGGCGACTGCGCCGGCATGGCCGCCGACCTGTTCGAAACCTACGCCGTCACCCTGATCGCCACCATGGTGCTGGGCTCGCTGCTGCTGGCCAGCGCCGGCACCAGCGCGGTGGTGTACCCGCTGGCACTGGGCGCGGTGTCGATCGTCGCCTCCATCATCGGCTGCTTCTTCGTGAAGGCCTCGCCGGGCATGAAGAACGTGATGCCGGCCCTCTACAAGGGCCTGGCGGTGGCCGGGGTGTTGTCGCTGGTGGCGTTCTACTTCGTCACCATGTGGCTGATGCCCGACAACGCCATCCAGGCCAGCGGCACCCGCATCCGGCTGTTCGGCGCCTGCGCCGTCGGCCTGGTGCTGACCGCGGCATTGGTGTGGGTCACCGAGTACTACACCGGCACGCAGTACCCGCCGGTGAAGCACATCGCCCAGGCCTCCACCACCGGCCACGGCACCAACATCATCGCCGGCCTGGGCGTGTCGATGCGCTCCACGGCCTGGCCGGTGATCTTCGTCTGCCTCGCGATCTGGGTGTCATTCGCGCTGGCCGGCCTGTACGGCATCGCCATCGCCGCAACCTCCATGCTCAGCATGGCCGGCATCGTGGTGGCGCTCGACGCCTACGGCCCGATCACCGACAACGCCGGCGGCATCGCCGAGATGGCCGAGCTGCCCGCCAGCGTGCGCGCCGTGACCGACCCGCTGGACGCCGTGGGCAACACCACCAAGGCCGTCACCAAGGGCTACGCCATCGGCTCGGCCGGCCTGGCCGCGCTGGTGCTCTTTGCCGACTACACCCACAAGCTCGAGGCCTATGGCCGCGCCATCACCTTCGACCTGAGCAACCCGATGGTCATCATCGGCCTGTTCATCGGCGGGCTGATCCCCTACCTGTTCGGCGCCATGGCGATGGAAGCCGTGGGCCGCGCTGCCGGTGCGGTGGTGGTCGAAGTGCGGCGCCAGTTCCGCGACATCCCCGGCATCATGGAGGGCACGGCCAAGCCCGAATACGGCCGCGCCGTCGACATGCTGACCAGCGCCGCCATCCGCGAGATGATGATTCCCTCATTGCTGCCGGTGGTGGTGCCGATCGTGGTCGGCCTGCTGCTCGGCCCCGCGGCGCTCGGCGGCCTCTTGATGGGCACCATCGTCACCGGCCTGTTCGTCGCCATCTCCATGTGCACCGGCGGCGGCGCCTGGGACAACGCCAAGAAGTACATCGAAGACGGCCACCATGGTGGCAAGGGCTCCGAGACGCACAAGGCCGCCGTCACCGGCGACACCGTGGGCGACCCCTACAAGGACACGGCCGGCCCGGCGGTCAACCCGCTGATCAAGATCATCAACATCGTGGCGCTGCTGATCGTGCCGCTGGTGATGCAGATCCACGGCGGCACGCCGGCCCCATCGGCCACGGTGGCCCCGGTGGCCATGGATGCGGCCTCCATCCGCGTCGAAGGCGGCGTGGTGAAGTTCTACTTCGCCACGGGCAAGGCGGAACTCGCCACCGGCGCCACCCAGGCCCTGGCCGATGTGCTCACCGCCGTCAGCGCCGGCAAACGCGCCGTGGTCAGCGGCTACACCGACGCGAGCGGCGACCCGGCCAAGAACGAAGAGCTCGCCAAGCAACGCGCCCTGGCCGTGCGCGACGCGCTGAAGACCGCGGGCATCAACGAAGACAAGATCGACCTGAAGAAGCCCGAACAGACCACCGCTGGCGGCCCGGCGAACGAGGCGCGGCGGGTGGAAGTGACGGTGATGTAACACACCCGAATGCAGGCCTGGTGCAGACCTGATGTAAAACCATTAAACTAGTCAGGAAACTAGTCATTTGGAGTTCCGTCATGCATACCTGGCCTGTACAAGACGCGAAAGCGCGATTCAGCGAGTTTCTCGATGCCTGCCTGTCGGACGGCCCACAGATGGTGACGCGCCGCGGCGCTGCCGCCGCGGTGCTGGTGCCGGCCGCGCAGTGGGAACGGCTTCAGGCCTCGGCGCGGCCTACCCTCAAGGAACTGCTGCTTCAGGAAGGCGCGCGCACCGAACTGCTAACCCCGCCACGGGGCCGGGCCCGCAGGCGGCCACCAGTGCGTATCGGCTGAATCGGCATGTACCTGCTCGATACCAACGTCATCTCTGAACTGCGCAAGCCACGCCCGCACGGTGCCGTGATGGCATGGCTGGCGTCGACGGACGATGCCGATTTGCATCTTGCCGCCGTAACGCTCGGAGAAATCCAGGCCGGCATCGAACTCACCCGCGAACAGGACGCGGCCAAGGCCCAGGACATCGAAGACTGGGCCGATAGGGTGGCCGCAACCTACAACGTACTGGCGATGGACGCGGAAACCTTCCGCGCCTGGGCACGCCTGATGCACCGGCGCTCGGACACGCTGTACGAAGACGCCATGATTGCGTCCACCGCCAAACGCCACAAGCTCACCGTCGTCACACGCAATACCGCCGATTTCACCCACTTCGGCGTGGCCCTGCTCAACCCCTTCGAGCCCAAATAGGCCGCCGACTTCAAGCCGCGCGGCGCACCCACTGCGCACCGCTGGTACAGGCCACACAGCAGTTTTTGGCCAATTCACGCAGAATCCGGCGCATGCAGCTCAACTTTGTCGCCAACGCCCGCGTGCCCTCATCCTCCGGCCGCAGCCTGGTCGTGCTCGATCCGTCCGACGGCCAGCCGTTCGACGACATCCAGCGCAGCAACGCGCATGACGTGGCCGACGCGGTGGCGGCGGCGCGCGACGCCTTCGACGGCGTGTGGAGCAAGTTCGCCGCGGCAGAACGCGGCCGGCTGCTGTTGCGGCTGGCGCAGGAAGTGGAGGCCCATGCCGGAGAGCTTGCCGCCATCGTCCAGCGCGACGGCGGCAAGCCGCCCCGCCAGGCCGCTGCCCAGGTGGCAGTGCTCGCCCATTGCCTGGCCCTGGTGGCCGCCACCTGCGAACGGCTCCTGGGGGAGCCGGTATCGCATCAGAACGGCTACCGGGTATTGACCTGGCGCGAACCCTATGGCGTGACCGCCCACCTCATCCCCTGGTACGACCCCTTGCGCATCTTCGGGCGCGGCGTGGGCGCGGCACTGGCCGCAGGCAACGTGTGCATCGTCAAGCCCGCCGAAGAAACCAGCCTGGCCTTGCTGCGTGTGGCCGAACTCGCGGCCAAGGCTGGTTTTCCGGCGGGCGCCATCAACATCCTCACCGGCTATGACCAGGAGGTGGGCGAAGCCCTGGCCCGCCACAAGGGCGTGGACCATGTCAGCCTGGCCGGCAGCCCCAAGCTGGCCACGCTGGTGCAACAGGCCGCGGCCGAACACAACTGCCCGGTGGCGCTGACGCTCGGCGGCAAAAGCCCGCGCATCGTGTTCGCCGACGCCAGCCTGGACGCGGCCGTACCCGCCATCGTGCACGCGGTGCTGCACGGGGCCTGCCACACGCGTGCGGCCGGCGCACGCCTGCTGGTCGAACGCGCTGCCTACCCAGCGGTGCTGGACCGCCTGGAGGCCGCGTTCGAAGCCCTGCGCGTCGGCCCGGCCCACGTCGAGCTTGGCCTCGACATGGGTCCACTGATCCGCCAAAGCCAGCAGCAGCGCGTCTGGGACTTCCTGTCGGACGCCCATGTGGCCGGCATCGCCATGGTGGCGCAGGGCGTGGTGGTCGACGAGGCGCCCGAAACCGGCTTCTACCAGGCCCCCACCTTGTTGTGCGACGTACCGCTGCCACAGGCGCTCGCGCTGGAAGACGTACCCGGCCCGGTGCTGGCCGCCACGCCCTTCGACACCGAAGAGCAGGCGCTGGCGCTTGCCAACGCCAGCAGCTTCAACGCGGTGGCCCATCTTTGGACCTCGGACGAGGCCCGCCAGTTGCGCCTGGCCAAGGGCCTGCGCTGCGCACGCGTGGCGGTCAACGACAGCTGCGTTGAAAACGATGCGCAGGAGGCGTTCAACGAAGTGCTGGCCTTCACCAGCCTGAAGACGGTGGCGATCCGGCAATGACCCGGACGCGAGTCCGTTCAAATTCAGCTGCGACCGCGTCCGACACCCAGTTCGGTACACTTGCTTTCAAATGCCCATGGCACACGCATCCCGCCATGAATCGCCAGTACCCAAGCCGCCATGCGAACCCACCAAGAGATCGATGAACGCAGTCTCGCGCTGCACCGCCTGATCGCCGAAAAGATCAGGCGCGATCCAGTGCTGCTCGACAGCGCCAAGGAAACGGTCGCGCGTTGGCAAACCATGGTGTGCCAGTCTTCGCAACCGTATCTTGCCGAATGGGCGTCCATCCTGGCCCAAGGCGCCGAGGCAAGCTTGGCCATGGCCGTGGAGGACTCGCCGAGGGCGACCGCCCTGCGGCAGTCGTCCCCGTTTACCAAGGTGCTGAGCAACGCCGAGCGGTTTGCCTTTTTGAAGGCCTGGAAATCCCATGAAACGCAGTGAGCTGGAGCATTTGATCCGCGCGGCTGCGGCGATCACCAACGAATACGAGTTGGTGATCATCGGCAGCCAGGCGATCCTCGGCTCGGTGCCCGACGCACCAGCATCGCTGCTGGTCTCGATGGAAGCTGACGTCTATCCGCTGAACCGGCCCGAGCTGTCGGACCTGATCGACGGCGCGATTGGCGAACTTTCACCTTTTGAAGACAACTTCGGCTACTACGCGCAGGGTGTTGGCCCTGAAACAGCCGTCCTCCCACCAGGCTGGGAAGCTCGCCTGGTCAAAGTTCAGAACGAAAACACCGATCTCAAGATCGGCTACTGCCTGGAAGTACATGACCTTGCCGCATCCAAGCTGGCGGCAGGCCGCGAAAAGGATTGGTCGTTCGTCGACACGATGCTGCAGCACCAGATCATTCATGCCGCGGAACTGCAGCAGCGCATCGATGCCCTGCCGCTTCCACCCGAACACAGAAGCCGCCTGACCGCCTGGCTGGCTGCACGGGCCTGATTGACATACCAAGCCATGTCTTCACGTCTTGTCATCCCACTGTTCGACCAACGGCATGCCAAGCCGCCGGCCACCGGCGCCATGCCTTTGCTTGCGCCCACCGGCCTGCTCGCCGACCAGCTCGGCCGACCGCTGCACGACCTGCGCATCAGCGTCACCGACCGCTGCAATTTCCGCTGCAGCTACTGCATGCCCAAGGAAGTCTTCAACAAGGACTACCCCTACCTGCCGCACAGCGCCCTGCTGAGCTTCGAGGAGATTACGCGGCTGGCGAGTGTGTTCCTGGCCCATGGCGTGCGCAAGATCCGGCTGACCGGCGGCGAGCCGCTGCTGCGCAAGAACCTGGAGCAACTGGTGGCGCAGTTGGCCGCGCTGCGCACGGTGGACGGCACACCGCCGGACCTGACCCTGACCACCAACGGCTCGCTTTTGGCGCGCAAAGCGCAGGCACTCAAGGACGCCGGCCTGCAACGTGTGACGGTAAGCCTCGATGGCCTGGACGACGCGGTGTTCCGCAGCATGAACGACGTGGACTTCCCGGTGCGTGACGTGCTGGCCGGCATCGACGCGGCCCAGCGTGCCGGCCTCGGCCCGATCAAGGTCAACATGGTGGTCAAGCGCGGCACCAACGACCAGCAGATCCTGCCCATGGCCCGCCACTTCAGGGGTACGGGCGTGGTGCTGCGCTTCATCGAATACATGGACGTGGGCGCCACCAATGGCTGGCGCATGGACGAAGTGCTGCCGTCCAGCGACGTGGTGGCGCGGCTGCGGGCCGAACTGCCGCTGGTCGTACTGAGCCCGTCGGCGCTTGGCGAAACCGCCGCGCGCTGGGGTTATGCCGGTGCCGATGGCCGGCACGACACGGCGGCCGGCGAGATCGGCGTGATCAGCAGCGTGACCCAGGCCTTCTGCCACGACTGCAACCGCGCCCGCCTGTCCACCGAAGGCCAGATGTACCTGTGCCTGTTCGCCAGCCAGGGGCATGACCTGCGCTCGCTGCTGCGCGGTGGCGCCTCCGATGCGGTGCTGGCCTCGGCCATAGCCCACATCTGGCAAGGACGCGGCGACCGTTATTCGGAACTGCGCGCTTCGATGCCGGCCGATACCGGCACCGGCGGCAAGCGCGTCGAGATGAGTTACATCGGCGGCTGACTTTGCTGGAGCCGCAACACATCACCGGCCTGGTGCTGGCCGGCGGCCGGGGTTCTCGCATGGGTGGCGTCGACAAGGGCCTGCAGCTTTTCAACGGCGCGCCGCTGGCGCAACACAGCCTGCGGCGGCTGCAGCCCCAGGTCGGGCCGATGCTGCTCAATGCCAACCGCAACCTCGCTGCCTATGCCGCGTTCGACGTGCCGGTGTATGCCGACGAAGCCATCGGCGGCGAAAGTTTTACTGGTCCGCTGGCCGGTTTCCTGGCCGGGCTGCAGCACTGCCAGACCCCTTATCTCGTCACCGTGCCCTGCGACACGCCGCGGTTTCCGCACGACCTGGTCGCGCGCCTGGCGGCGCGGCTCGAACACGACCAGGCCGACATCGCCATGGCCGCCTCGCCCAAACCCGACGGACCCGACGGTCGCCTGGAGCCGCAGCCGGTGTTTTGCCTGATGCACGTCCAGCTGCGCGAGAGCCTGGCCCGCTTCCTGGCCGAAGGTGGACGCCGAGTCGGCGCCTGGACGGCGCGGCACGCCACGGTGCTCGTCCCGTTCTGCGGCGACGGCGACGACCCCTGCGCCTTTGCCAATGCCAATACCCTCGACGAGCTCTACAGCATCGAAGCCGGCACCCACCGAAGCCGGGCGCAATAGGCGACGCAACGGCCAACGCAATGTCCGGGGCATAGCGGGGGCATAGGCGGAGACCTGGCAGGTTAACCAAAGGTAATGGTTTGCAGGGATGGCGGCTCTCGTCAAGCTGCCGCAAGTTCCAGCTTGACGCCCGCACACGAAAAACATGCAAGCACAAATCAAAAAAATGCGTACGTCAAGTCCTGCAATTGTTGCTTGTGAACAAAAACATTCTCAAACTGGGTAGTAATCCACGCTTCGCCGTGACAATTGCGTCAAGCCATCCCTTCGAGGTGTCATTTGACGCAAGTTACACTTTTCCTGTTCGTTCGCGCGCTCCGTCCAAGGCCCAGCCCTTGCCGTGATCCGTCCCCGTGCCGGAGATAAAGCCTGGAGCCCGGACCGGCGCCCCAGGCCGCGCCCTCCAGCGCTCCAGAACCATCGACATCGCCCGGGGCCTGCTGTTCGCCTGCATGGCCAGCACCCATGCCCTGACCCTGGCCGGCGTGGCCGACGACCACTGGCTGCGCTCCGACCTTTGGCTGCCGAATGGCTGGGCCACGGTGGTTTTCGTGATGCTTTCCGGCTACGGGGTCGGCTACGTCTTCTCGGTGCGTGAACCCGTCGGGTCGCGCGATGCACGCCTCTACCGCAGAGGCTGGCAGATCCTGGCGGTGATGTTCTTCTCCAACCTGTTTTTCGTCGGCTTGCGCAGCGTGCTCGATGGCGACACCGCAGATTTCGCGACCCTGGCCTGGTGGTGGGGTTTCATCGATCTGGAGACGCCATGGAGCCTATCCGGCGTGCTGCTGCCGACCGCACTGGTCATGCTGCTGGGGCCACTGCTGATCCGCGCAGTCGCTGCCTCGGCCTGGCGCGCGCTGGCGGTGCTGTTCACGCTCAAGGTCGTCGTGTCGATGACCGCCGTGGCCTTGCAGGTGTCGCTATCGGCCACGGCATGGTGGGCCCGGCTGCTGTTCCTGGAAGGCCTGGGCGGCTTCCCGGTGCTGCCGTTTCTGCTCAATGGCTGTGCCGGCGCCTGGCTCGGCATGCAATGGCACCGCAGCCAGACGGTGTGGCTCCGGACCATGGCCATCTTCCTGGTGCTGCAACTCGCGTCGTATGCATCGACCTTCGCCAACCCGTCGCCGGCATGGAGTCTCTGGCGGGAAATCTTCGGCGCCACCGGCAAGTTTGCCTGGGTCTTCCTGGTGGCCAGCGCCCTGGCGAAGCCCCGGTACCGGGGCTTCGCCAAGCCGCTCACGCTGCTAGGCCATTTCGGGCTGGGATCGTTCGTCTGGCACCGGGTGGTCCTGCAGGCGCTGAGCATGGCGCTGGCCGGCACGATGGCTTGGAGCGATTTCACACCCGACGCCGGCATGCGCTATGCGGTGCTATTCGCCGGCACCCTTCTACTGACCTGGGCCGGCTGCGACATCGTCATGGCACGCCGCATGCGCGACGCGATCCGGGCCGAAAAGCCCGCTCCCACTTCGGCCGAAACCTACATCACACGATAACGACCGGGCAGCGACGTGCCAGCGGCCCGGAGGCCCGGCGTCAGAGGCTGAGGGTTTATTTGCCGTCCTCGAAAGGCGCGTCGAAACGCGCCGCATCTAGGCGCAAAGCACAGCCATAGCTCAGGCCATGGCGCGCATTTGCAACGACGAGCCGGTGTGTTTTGGCGTGCAAGGCGAGCATGGATAAAAGACTCTTAGCCTCTCAGCCCACCCATTTCCGTGCGTTATGCCAAAGCTGCATCCATGGGCTTTGTGCGCTGATGTCGCCCGAGGTCCAGCTCATCTGCAGGTTGCGGAACACGCGTTCGGCGTGCGGCATCATGGCGGTGAAGCGGCCGTCGGCGGTGGTCACGGCGGTGAGGCCGCCGGCGCTGCCGTTCGGGTTGAACGGATAGGCTTCGGTCGGCTGGCCATGGTTGTCCACATAACGCATCGCGGCGATGGCGCGGCCGGCGTCGCCGCGCGCGGCGAAGTTGGCATAACCCTCGCCATGGGCCACGGCGATCGGCAGGCGGCTGCCGGCCATTCCCTTGAAGAACAGGCTCGGCGAGTCCAGCACCTCGACCATCGACAGCCGGGCTTCGAAGCGTTCGCTGCGGTTGGTGGTGAAGCGCGGCCAGGCCTCGGCACCGGGGATGATGTCGGCCAACTCGGCAAACATCTGGCAGCCGTTGCACACGCCCAGGCCCAGCGTGTCTTGCCGGGCGAAGAAGGCGCGGAACTGCTCGGCCAGGGCCGGGTTGAAGGTGATCGAACGCGCCCAGCCAATGCCGGCGCCCAGCGTGTCGCCGTAGCTGAAGCCGCCGCAGGCGACGATGCCCTTGAAGTCGGCCAGTTTGGCCCGGCCGGTCTGCAGGTCGGTCATGTGCACATCGAAGGCTTCGAAGCCGGCCTCGTTGAAGGCATAGGCCATTTCCACATGGGAATTGACGCCCTGCTCGCGCAGCACGGCGACCTTGGGGCGCGACAGCATCAATGCAGGCGCCGTTGGGGTGGCCGTGAGATGGACATGCATGCCCGGATCGTTTTCCGCACCGGCCGCGGCATGTTCGGCGTCGGCATTGGCCGGGTTGTCGCGCTGCTGGCAGATCTTCCAGCTCACGCTGTCCCAGACCTGGTGCAGGTCGGAGAGCTTGGCGCTGAAGACGGCCTTGGTGTCACGCCAGACCTGCACTTCGCCCACGCCGGCCTGGATGCTCGCATTGGCGGGCCGGGTCTTGCCGACAAAATGGCTGTATTTGCTCAGGCCGTGTTCGCGCAGGGTCTGCATCACGGCATTGCGCTCTTCGGTGCGCACCTGCAGCAGCACGCCCAGCTCTTCGTTGAACAGCGCCTTGAGCGTGAGTTCTTCGCGCCGCGCGCCGATCTGGCTGGCCCAGTTCTTGGCGTCGCCGCTGTCCATGCGGCTGTCGGAAATACCGTCGCCTTCGATCACCAGCATGTCGACATTGAGCGACACGCCGACATGGCCGGCAAAGGCCATCTCGCAGGCGGCCGCGAACAGGCCACCGTCGCTGCGGTCATGGTAGGCCAGGATGCGGCCCTGGGCGCGCAAGGCATTCACCGCGTTGACCAGGTTGACCAGGTCCTGCGGATCGTCGAGATCGGGAGCGGCATCGCCCACCTGGTTCAGCACCTGGGCCAGGATGCTGCCGCCCATGCGGTGTTGTCCGCGGCCGAGGTCGACCAGCACCAGGGTGGTGTCGGCCTCATCGCGATGGAGTTGCGGCGTGAGTGTGCCGCGCACGTCGGGCAAGGTGGCGAAGGCGGTGACGATCAGGCTCACCGGCGAGGTGACCTTCTTGGCCGTCGCGGATTCGCCCTTCCCACCACCGGAGGGGTCTTTCCATACGGTGCGCATCGACAGGCTGTCCTTGCCCACCGGGATCGAAATGCCCAGCGCCGGGCACAGTTCCATGCCCACGGCCTTCACCGTGGCGTACAGCGCGGCGTCTTCGCCGGGCTCACCGCAGGCGGCCATCCAGTTGGCGGAAAGCTTCACGCGCGGCAACTCGATGGGCGCGGCCAGCAGGTTGGTGATGGCCTCGGCCACCGCCATGCGGCCCGAGGCCGGCGCGTCGATGGCGGCCAGCGGCGTGCGTTCGCCCAGGCTCATGGCTTCGCCGCCGAAACCGGCGTAGTCGGCCAGGGTCACGGCGCAGTCGGCTACCGGCACCTGCCAGGGGCCGACCATCTGGTCGCGGTGGCTCAGGCCGCCGACGGTGCGGTCCCCGATGGTGATGAGGAAACGCTTGGAGGCGACGGTGGGGTGCGCGAGCACGTCGATGGCGGCCTGCTGCAGGGAGACGCCGGTAAGTTCGAGCGGAGCAAACTTGCGCGCCACGGTTTTCACGTCACGGTGCATCTTCGGCGGCTTGCCGAGCAGCACGTTCATCGGCATGTCGACGGGGAAGGTTCCATTGACGCCCTCACCCCGACCCTCTCCCGCATGCGGGAGAGGGAGAGATGCATTGCCCCCTCGCCCCTCCGGGGAGAGGGTTGGGGTGAGGGGCGGCCCCCCGTCAGCCAGCACCAATTGGCGCTCTTCGGTGGCCACGCCGACCACGGCAAACGGGCAACGCTCACGTTCGCAAAACGCGGTGAACAGCGCCAGCGATTCCGGCGCGATGGCTAGCACATAACGCTCCTGGCTTTCGTTGCTCCAGATTTCCTTGGGGCTCATGCCACTTTCTTCGAGCGGCACGGCGCGCAGGTCGAAGCGCGCGCCACGGCCGGCGTCGTTGGTCAGCTCGGGGAAGGCGTTCGACAGGCCACCCGCACCGACGTCGTGGATCGCCAGAATCGGATTCTTCTCGCCCTGCTGCCAGCAGCGGTTGATGACTTCCTGGGCCCGGCGCTCGATCTCGGGGTTGCCGCGCTGCACCGAGTCGAAATCGAGCTCGGCCGCGTTCGCGCCAGTGGCCATCGAACTCGCGGCGCTGCCGCCCATGCCGATGCGCATGCCGGGGCCGCCGAGCTGGATCAACAGCGAACCGGCGGGGAATTCGATCTTCTGGGTCTGGCCGGCGTCGATGGCGCCCAGGCCACCGGCGATCATGATCGGCTTGTGGTAACCACGGCGGATGCTGTCCACGTCGGAGGCCACGGTCTGCTCGTATTCGCGGAAGTAACCCAGCAGGTTGGGCCGGCCGAATTCGTTGTTGAACGCGGCGCCGCCGAGCGGGCCCTCGGTCATGATCTGCAGCGGGCTGGCGATGTGTTCGGGCTTGCCGTAGTCGGCGTCGCCCACGGCAGGCCAGAGTTTGGAGACGGTGAAGCCGGTCAAGCCGGCCTTGGGCCGCGAGCCGCGGCCGGTGGCGCCTTCGTCGCGGATTTCGCCGCCGGCGCCGGTCGATGCGCCGGGGAAAGGCGAAATCGCCGTCGGGTGGTTGTGCGTCTCGACCTTCATCAGCACATGGCTCAGCGCGTCCTGCTTCTCGTAGCTGCCGTCAAGGGACAGGAAGCGTTCGATCTGCAGGCCTTCCATCACCGAGGCGTTGTCCGAATAGGCAACCACGGTGTGCGCCGGCGCCAGCTGGTGCGTGTTGCGGATCATGCCGAACAGGCTCTTCTCTTGGGCCGCACCGTCGATGGTGAACTCGGCGTTGAAGATCTTGTGGCGGCAGTGTTCGCTGTTGGCCTGGGCGAACATCATCAGCTCGACGTCGCTCGGGTTGCGCTTGAGCTGGGTGAAAGCACGGGTCAGGTAGTCGATCTCGTCCTCGGCCAGTGCCAGGCCGAACCTCTGGTTGGCGTCTTGCAGCGCGGCCTCGCCGCCGCCGAGCACGTCGATGGTGGCCAGCGGCGCGGCTTCCAGGGTTTCGAACAAGCGACCAGCATCGGCGCGGTCGAACATCACGCTCTCCGTCATGCGATCGTGCAGCAGCGCGGCAATCTGTTCGCGCTGGGCGTCGCTCAGGCTGGCCTTGCCCAACAGGCCGGTTTTCAGCGTGACGCGGTATTCGGTGAGCCGCTCGATACGCTTGACGGCCAGGCCGCAGTTGTGGGCGATGTCGGTGGCCTTGGAGGCCCAGGGCGACACCGTGCCCAGGCGCGGGCTGACCAGGAAGCCCAGGCCTTCGGTCGGGCCGGCATAGGGTTCGCCGTAGGTCAGCAAGGCCTGCCAGCCGGCCTGCTCGGACGCGGCCGGCGCGTGGTCGGAGGCCACCAGGTGCACGAAGCGCGCCGAGATGCCGGTGATCTTCTCGTGGATCTTTTGCAGGCGGGGCAGGAGTTGCTGGGCGCGGAAGTCGCTGAGGGCGTTGCCGCCTTCGAACTGGGTCACGTGGTACGGAGCAGTGTGCAAGGTCACTTTGGCGGCCTGGTTGACGGTGAAGCTGTGGCTGAGCTTGGAATCCGGGCCTCCAGGTCAGGCCGCTGAATGGGGCCTGACGGAGACTTCCGGAATGAGGATTCGGGGAAACCCAGGATTTTAACCGCGCCTTCACGCCCTCATGAACACTCGGTTACCGGCAGTGGGATAATTCGGGTCATGAGCATTACCTACAAAGACGCAGCCGGCATCGCGGGCATGCGCGAGGCCTGCCGTCTCGCCTCCGAAGTCCTGGACTACCTCACGCCCCATGTCGCGGTGGGCGTCACCACGAAAGAAATCGACCGCCTGGCCAGCGAGTACATGAAGCAGCAGGGCACACGCTCGGCCACCATCGGCTACCAGCCGCCCGGCTACCCGCCCTACCCGGCATCGCTCTGCACCTCGCTCAACCACGTGGTCTGCCACGGCATTCCGAACGAGAAGCCGCTGAAAAAGGGCGACATCATGAACATCGATGTCACCGTGATCACCAAGGACGGCTGGTTCGGCGACAACAGCCGCATGTACCTCATCGGCGAGGCCTCCATCGCTGCCAAGCGCCTGTGCGCCATCACCTACGACGCCATGTGGCACGGCATCATGCAGGTCAAGCCCGGCGCGCGCCTGGGCGACGTGGGCCATGCGATCCAGAAGTTCGCCGAAGGCCTGGGCTTTTCGGTGGTGCGCGAATTCTGCGGCCACGGCATCGGCAAGGTGTTCCACGAGGAGCCGCAGGTGCTGCACTACGGCAGGCCCGGCACCCTTGAGGAACTCAAGCCCGGCATGACCTTCACCATCGAGCCGATGATCAACGCCGGCCGACGCGAGATCAAGGAACTGGGCAACGACGGCTGGACCATCGTCACCAAGGACCATTCGCTGTCGGCCCAGTGGGAACACACCATTCTGGTCACCGAGACCGGCTACGAGGTACTGACGCTGTCCGCCGGCAGCCCGCCGCCGCCGGCCTTCGTGCCGAAGCCCGCGACCGCCACGGCCTGATCAGGCCGCCGCATACCAAGCCCGCCGCCGCCCCTTCCATGGCTGAAGTCCAGACGCTCCGCGCCCAATACCAGCAAAAGAAAAGCCTCCTCCTGCAAGCCGTGCGCGACAGCGGCGCCAGCACCCGCGGTGTGCACAAGGCCTTGCAGAACCTGTCGAAGCTCGCCGACGAAACCCTGCGCACGCTGTGGGCACAGGCTGGTTTCACGCCGTCGTTTTCGCTGGTGGCGGTCGGTGGCTTCGGGCGTGGCGAGCTGTTCCCGTATTCCGACGTCGACGTGCTGCTGATGCTGCCCGAGGGTGTTTCGCCCGAGCAGGACGAGGCCCTCAAGTCGCGCATCGAAGGCTTCATCGGCAGCTGCTGGGACACCGGCCTGGAAATCGGCTCGAGTGTGCGCAATCTCTCCGAATGCCTGGCCGAAGCCGCCAAGGACGTGACGGTGCAGACCTCGCTGCTCGAGTCGCGGCTGATCACCGGCGACGCCCGGCTGTTCGAAGAATTCCGCACACGTTTCACCGAGGCGCTCGACCCCAAGGCCTTCTTCGTCGCCAAGACGCTGGAACTGCGCCAGCGCCACACCAAGTTCGAGAACACGCCCTACTCGCTCGAGCCCAACTGCAAGGAATCGCCCGGCGGCCTGCGCGACCTGCAGGCCGTGTTGTGGGTGGCCAAGGCCGCCAATCTCGGCACCAGTTGGGACGACCTGGCCAAGAAGGGCCTGGCCACGCCATTCGAGGCCCGCCAGATCAAGCGCAACGAAGCCCTGCTGAGCCTGATCCGCGCGCGGCTGCACCTGATCGCCCACCGCCGCGAAGACCGGCTGGTGTTCGACCTGCAGACGGCCGTGGCCGAATCCTTTGGCTACACCTCCGAGTCGCCCGATGGCGTGGGCCTGCCCGCGCGCGCCAGCGAGGCGCTGATGCGCCGCTACTATTGGGCAGCCAAGGCGGTGAGCCAGCTCAACCAGATCCTGCTGCTCAACATCGAGGAACGGCTGAACCCTTCGACCCATGCGCTGCGCCCGATCAACGCGTGGTTCAGCGAGAAGGCCGGCACGATCGAGGTGGCCAGCGACGACCTCTACCACCGCCATCCGCACGCGATCCTGGAGACCTTCCTGCTGTACGAGACCAATGTCGGCCTGCGCGGGCTGTCGGCCCGCACGCTGCGTGCGCTGTACAACGCGCGCGGCCTGATGACCTCCAAGTTCCGCAGCGACCCGGTCAACCGCCAGACCTTTCTGCGCATCCTGCAGCAGCCCGTCGGCATCACCCATGCGATGCGGCTGATGAACGAGACCTCGGTGCTCGGCCGCTACCTGTGGGTGTTCCGCAAGATCGTCGGCCAGATGCAGCATGACCTGTTCCACGTCTACACCGTGGACCAGCACATCCTGATGGTGCTGCGCAACGTGCGCCGCTTCTTCATGGCCGAGCATGCGCATGAATACCCGAGCTGCTCGCAGCTCGCCGCCGGCTGGGACAAGCCCTGGATCCTCTACACCGCGGCGCTGTTCCACGACATCGCCAAGGGCCGCGGCGGCGACCATTCCGAACTCGGCGCCACAGACGTGCGGCGCTTCTGCGCGCAGCACGGCATCGAACGCGAAGACGCGCAGCTCATCGAATTCCTGGTGATCGAACACCTGACGATGAGCCGCATCGCGCAAAAGGCCGACCTGAGCAACCCCGACGTCATCGCCGATTTCGCCAAACGCGTGGGCAACGAGCGTTACCTCACGGCGCTGTACCTGCTGACGGTGGCCGACATCCGCGGCACCAGCCCGAAGGTGTGGAACGCCTGGAAGGGCAAGCTGCTCGAAGACCTGTACCGCTACACCATCCGGGTGCTCGGCGGCCGTGCGCCCGACCCCGACGCCGAAGTCGAAGGCCGCAAGCGCGACGCCCTGGTGCTGCTGGCCCTGCATGCCGAACCCTTCGAGTCGCAAAAGGCGCTGTGGGACACGCTGGACGTGGGCTACTTCATGCGCCACGACGCCTCCGACATCGCCTGGCACACCCGCCAACTGTCGCGCCACATCGCGCTGGCCGCGAACCTGGCCGGCACGCCTTCGCCAAAGCCGATCCAGGCCATCGTGCGCGCCCGGCTCTCGCCCGTGGGCGAAGGCCTGCAGGTGATGGTCTACACCCCCGACCAGCCCGACCTGTTCGCCCGCATCTGCGGCTTCTTCGACCAGGCCGGCTTCAGCATCGTCGACGCCAAGGTGCACACCGCCAACAACGGTTATGCGCTCGACACCTTCCAGGTCGTCACCTCGATGCTGCCCGAGCACTACCGTGAACTCACCAGCATGGTCGAGACCGACCTCGACCGCACCCTGGTGCAGCAAGGCCCGCTGCCCCAGCCCAGCCGCGGCCGCGTGTCGCGCCGGGTGAAGAGCTTCCCGATCGCGCCGCGCGTGGACCTGCGCCCGGACGAAAAGGCCCAGCGCTGGCTGCTCACCATCTCGGCCAGCGACCGCGTCGGCCTGCTCTACATGGTGGCCCGGGTGCTGGCGCGTTACCACCTGAGCGTGCAACTGGCCAAGGTCAGCACGCTGGGCGAGCGGGTGGAAGACAGCTTCCTGATCCAGGGGTCGGAACTGCAGTACAACCGCAAGCGGATCGAGATCGAGACGGAGTTGATTCAGGCGCTGGCCGCTTGAACGTGGCGTACCTGCAGGCGCCCGCTCCGTTCGTGCCGAGCTTGTCGAAGGGCCTGGCTCAACTGAAACGGAGCATTGCTCTCATCTCACCCCGTCCCTTTGGTAACTCAACAGCCGCCCCTTGTAAGCCCCGCCATCACCCGGCAGCGCGGTGAGCCGCGTCTGGCTGTGGCTGTAGCCCAGCACACCCATCTTGCGGGTGAAGCTGGCACGGTTGCCGCGGTCGGGGTCGATGATCAGCACCTGGGCGCCAGGTGACGCGTGGCGTTCGATGAATTGCGACAGGGCCTGCGGCTGGCCGCGGTCGTACAACACGTCGCTGCCGATGATCAGGTCGAAGTGGCCGAGCGAGGCGTCCACCAGGTCCGTCCGCGCCCAGTCGGCGCTGCGGTACTTCATCAACGGCAGCAGATTGAGCAAGGCGTTCTGGCGCATGAATTCGCCCGCCAGCGGGTGCTTGTCGCTGGCCGTGATATCGCCACCACGGCGCTGCACCACCAGGCTCGCCAGGCCCAGGCCACAGCCGAGCTCCAGGATGTGTTTGCCTTCGAGGTCGAAGCTTTGCATCACATGGGCCAGCATGCGGCCCGAAGGCCAGAGCATGCCGAACAGCGGCCAGGCCGCCGAAGAAATGCCGGCACGCTCGGCTTCACCCAGCGGGTCGAAATACTGCTGCCGGTCGAGCAGCGAACGCATTTGCAGGTCGGCACCACTGCCGCGCACGGTCTCGAGTTTGGTCTCATAGCCGGGGGCGGGCGAAGGCCATCTTGCAGCCAGGGGGGCGGTGAGCGAAGCAGGCATGCGGAAAAGCTTCCTGCGTGCGACACGCTCAGAGAAAACAGATGGGCTGGCCAGAACGGCCTACCGCATTGTAGGCCTGCGGCCAGGGCCGGATTTCAGTCGTCGTCGGAAGGCACAAGCCCCGGGAACAGCACTTCGGTGAAGCCGAGCTTGGTGAGGTCGCGCATGCGCGTCGGGTACAACCTGCCGATCAGGTGGTCACACTCATGCTGCACCACCCGCGCATGAAAGCCGTCCACCGTGCGGTCGATCGGGTCGCCATACGGATCGAAGCCGGTATAACGAATCTGCGCCGAGCGCGGCACCAGCCCGCGCAGCCCCGGCACCGACAGGCAGCCCTCCCAGTCTTCTTCCTCGGCATCGCCGAGCACGGTGATGACCGGGTTGATCAGCACCGTGGGCGGCACCAGCGGCCGGTCCGGATAACGCGGATTCACGTCGCGCGTGCCGAAGATCACCAGTTGCAGGTCAACCCCGATCTGCGGTGCGGCCAGGCCCGCGCCGTTGACGGCGCGCATGGTGTCGGCCATGTCGGCGATCAGCAGATGAAGTTCATCGGTGTCGAATTCGGTCACCAGCTGGGCAATGCGCAGCAGGCGCGGGTCGCCCATTTTGAGGATTTCGCGGATGGTCATGGGTGAAACTTTGTTTTCAAAGCCCGCAGGCTGTCCAGCAACACCGGGATGTCGGTACTGATGATGCTCCACAAGGTGTCGTTGTTAAAAGCGCCACTCACGGCCACTCGCCGCGTCAGACATGCACCGCCTCTTGCTCGATATAGGGTCGCAGTTCGGGGCGAACCGCTTTCTCCGTCACCAGGTCTACCGGACAACCCAACAGGTCTTCGAGATAGAACTGCACGCCGAAATAGCGCGCCGAGGTGGCCGGGCCGTCGAAGGACACCAGCACGTCCACATCGCTTCCCGCCTTGGCCGTGCCGCGTACGGTGGAGCCAAACAGCGCCAGCGTCAGCACGCCAAACGTCCGGCCGAGATGGGCCTTGTGTTCGGCGAGCAGGGCAAGAGTGGTCTGGCGATCCATGATGGAAGTTTACCGCTTGGCCGGTAAAACCCGCTATGGAGCCGAACCCGATACAACGAGCAGCCCCAGCATCGCCGCCTCGTCAATCACCGTCACACCCAGCGCCTGCGCCTTCTCCAGCTTGCTGCCGGCCTCGGTGCCGGCCACCACGTAAGTCGTCTTCTTGCTCACCGAGCCGGCCACCTTGGCACCGGCGTTTTCCAGCAGCTCCTTGGCCTCTTCGCGGCTCAGTGTGGGGAAGGTGCCGGTGAGCACGAAGGTCTGGCCGGCGAGCGGCTTGGGCGCGACCGCGGCGGGTTCGCCCTCTTCCCAGGTCACGCCGGCGGCGCGCAGTTGCTCCACCACCTCGCGGTTGTGCTTTTGTTCGAAGAAGGTGTGGATGCTCTGCGCGACGATGGGGCCGACGTCGGCCACTTCCAGCAGTTGCTCGGCGGTAGCAATCATCACCGCGTCGAGCTTGCCGAAATGCCGGGCCAGTTCCTTGGCCGTGGCTTCACCGACATGGCGGATGCCCAGGCCGAACAGGAAGCGCGGCAGCGTGGTGTTTTTCGACTTCTCCAACGCGGCCACGATGTTCTGTGCCGACTTGTCGGCCATGCGGTCGAGCGCGGCCAGTGCGGTGAAGCCGAGCTTGTAGAGATCGGGCAAGGTGCGGATCAGGCCGCCTTCGACCAGTTGGTCGACGAGTTTGTCGCCCAGGCCTTCGACCTCGACCGCGCGGCGCTGCGCAAAATGCAGGATGGCTTCCTTGCGCTGCGCGGCGCAGAACAAGCCGCCGGTGCAGCGGTGGTTGACCTCGCCCGGCTCGCGCACCACGGCGCTGCCGCACACCGGGCATTGGCGCGGCATGCGGAAGTTGGGCACATACTGCGGCCGTGTTTTCTCGACCACGCCAACGACCTCAGGGATCACGTCGCCGGCGCGCCGCACGATGACCATATCGCCCGGGCGCACGCCCTTGCGGCGGATCTCGAACAGGTTGTGCAGCGTGGCATTGGTCACCGTCACCCCGCCGACGAAGATGGGGGCGAGGCGCGCCACCGGCGTGAGCTTGCCGGTGCGGCCGACCTGGATGTCGATGCCCTGGACCAAAGTCATCTGTTCCTGCGCCGGGTACTTGTGGGCCACAGCCCAGCGCGGTTCGCGCGACACGAAGCCGAGCCGGCGCTGCAGCTCCAGGCTGTCGACCTTGTAGACCACGCCGTCGATGTCATAGGGCAGCTTGTCGCGCGTGGCGCCGATCTTCTGGTGGTAGGCGACGAGCTCGGCCGCGCCCTGGGCAAGCGCGGTCTGTTCGGCCACCGGAAAGCCCCAGGACTTCAGCGTCAGCAGCAGCTGGAAATGGCTGTTGAACTCGGGGCCGCCCTGCTCTGCCGGCGTGATCTCGCCCAGGCCATAAGCGAAGAAACTCAGGGGCCGCTGTGCCGCGATGGCCGGGTCGAGCTGGCGCACCGCACCAGCCGCGGCATTGCGCGGGTTCACGAAGCTCTTGTCGCCGCGCTCGCGCTGTTTCTCGTTGAGCGCATCGAAGGCGGCGCGCTTCATGTAGACCTCGCCGCGCACTTCGAGCACCGGTGGCGCGTCCTTGGGCAGGCGCAGCGGGATTTGCTTGATGGTGCGGATGTTCTGCGTGACGTCTTCGCCCACGCTGCCGTCACCGCGCGTGGCAGCCTGCACCAGCACACCGGCCTCATAACGCAGGTTCATTGCCAGGCCGTCGAACTTGAGTTCGGCCACATAGGCCACCGGTGGCGCGTCCGGCGCCAGGCCGAGCTCCTTGCGCACGCGGGCATCGAAGGCCTGGGCGCCGGTGGCTTCGGTGTCGGTCTCGGTGCGGATGCTGAGCATGGGCACGGCGTGGCGCACGCTGTCAAAAAACGGCAGCGGCGTGCCGCCGACGCGCTGGGTTGGCGAGTCGGCTGTCAACAGCTGTGGATGCGCGGCCTCCAGGGCCTGCAGCGCGCGGAACACGCGGTCGTATTCGGCATCGGGCACCTGCGGGGTGTCGAGCACGTAGTAGGCGTGGCCCCAGGCGTCGAGTTGGGCACGCAGGGCGGCGGCTTCGGTTGCCGCTTGTGCGGCGTCGAGGGGCACGGCGTTGGTGGGGTCGGAAGAACTCATGGCGATTTTGCTCCCTCCCCGGTTGGGGTGGGGGCACTGGGTCTGAGGGAGGAAAACCTAACTGAACAGCCTGCGGGCCAGCGCCGAACCAGCGGACAGGTCGCGCGCATCCAGCGTGTCGTACAGCTTTTCGAGCTCCGAGCCGATCTGGTCCATGGCGTCGCGCTGCAGCGGGCGGCCGTCGTCGTCGGTGACCATGCCGTCCATGGACTCGGCCAGCGCCGCCGCGGTTTCGCGCATGCGCACAAAGGGCTGCTCGGCGCGGTCGACCTGGGGCACGTCCAGGCTCAGCGAGACTTCGCGGATCGCCGACTGGTCGGGGTCTTCGGCCAGCGCGGCCTGGGAATCGAAGCTCAGGCCGAGCAGCGGCGGCAGGCCCTGCGTGCCGCTGGGCAGCACCATGCGGCCCGGGATCAGGCCGGGCACGAAGCCCAGGCGCGCCGCGTTCTGCTGCACGTAGCCGGGGCTCCAGGCGGTGCGCATGGCGCGCAGGGTGAAGCCGAGCTGGGCATCGTGGTCGTTGGCGAACTGGTCGAGTTCGCGGCCGCGCGCCACCTCTTCACGCATCTCGGGGAATTCGGGGGCGCCCCCCACGGCGTCGGCAAAGGCCTGGGCCTTCATCACGAATTCGGAGTATTCGATCTCGTTGAGCGCACCGGTGCGGTTGGCCAGTTGCACGCCGGCCTGCAGTGCGCCGTAGCGCTGGCCGGCGACAGGCGCTTCCCATTGCTGGCTGGCGTTGTTCAGGCCTTCGACGGCGAAGGGCTTGCTGCCGACGCGGCGCGTGGGCGGCAAGGCGGCCAGCACGGCGTCACCCGACACTTCGGATTCAAGCGCGATGGGTGCGATCACGTCGATCAACGGGTCCATGCCGGGCCGGCGCTCGGGCATCGGGATCGGCATGGCCGCCATGCCGGTGTCGAACGCGGGCTCGCGGCGCTCGGCGCCTTCATGCGGCTCGGCACCGCCCAGGTGGGGCTCCATCGGCTGGGTGTCCTGGGGCTCGGGGTCCGCCTGGCGCGGGGCGTTGCGGCGCGAGGTCCAGGCACCGTGCGCCACCACCGCGGCCAGCACCAGGCCGCCGGCCGCGGCCAAACCGATCTGTAGGGAACTGCTCATGTTTTACACGGCCTCCGCCATGGACAGGGCCGACTCCATGTCGACCGCAACGATGCGCGACACGCCTTGCTCCTGCATGGTCACGCCAATGAGTTGCTCGGCCATTTCCATGGCGATCTTGTTGTGGCTGATGAAAAGAAATTGGGTTTGTTTGCTCATGCTGGCCACGAGTTTGGCATAACGCTCGGTGTTGGCATCGTCCAGCGGCGCATCCACCTCGTCGAGCAGGCAGAACGGGGCCGGATTCAGCTGGAAGATCGCGAACACCAGGGCGATCGCGGTCAACGCCTTTTCGCCGCCCGAGAGCAGGTGGATGGTCTGGTTCTTCTTGCCCGGCGGCTGGGCCACCACCTGCACGCCGGAGTCCAGGATCTCGTCGCCGGTGATCACCAGCCGCGCATTGCCGCCGCCGAACAGCTCGGGGAACATCTTGCCAAAATGCGCGTTGACGGTGTTGAAGGTGCCCGAAAGCAGCTCGCGGGTCTCGCCGTCGATCTTCTTGATGGCGTCCTCCAGCGTGGTCATGGCCTCCACCAGGTCGGCGGTCTGGGCGTCGAGGAACTGCTTGCGCTCGCGGGCCACGGTGAGCTCGTCGAGTGCGGCCAGGTTGACGGCGCCGAGCGCAGCGATCTCGCGGTTGATGCGGTCGATCTCGCCCTGCAGGCCGGTGAGCCGCACATTGCCTTCGGTGATGGACAGGGCCACGGCCTCGAGGTCGGCCTTGGCATCGGCCAGCAACTGCGCGTACTGCTCTAGCCCCAAGCGCGCGGCCTGTTCCTTGAGCTGGAATTCGGTGATGCGCTGGCGCAGCGGGTCGAGTTCGCGCTCCAGCTTGAGCCGGCGTTCGTCGCTGGCACGCAGCTTGGCCGTGAGGTCGTCGTAGGCACTGCGTTTGGCGCCCAAAGCGGCTTCACGCTCGGACTTGAGTTCGAGCGCATTCTGCAGGCCGGCCTGGGCCGCGGCGTCGGACAGGCGCGACAACTCCTCGCGCGCACGCTGCTCCTCTTCGGCCAGCGAAGTGGCCTGCTGCGCCGCCACGTCGATCGAGCGGCTCAGCTCGGCACGGCGCGCGCCCAGGCTGCGGTGCGCGAAGGTGGCTTCCTGCGCCTGGCGCTCCAGGCTGCGCTGCTGCTCACGCACTTCACCGAGCTTGCGCTGCAGCGCAATCACGCGTTCGTCAAGCTGGGCATGCCGCTCCTGGCTGTCGGCCAGCTGCATGTCGAGTTCTTCGAAACGCGCTTCGGCGGTGACGCGGCGCTCTTGCAGCTCATCGAGCTGGGCGTCGACTTCGGCCAGGTCGCCGGCGAGCTGCTGGCTGCGCGCGCGGGTCTGTTCGGCCAACTGCGTGAGGCGCAGGGTCTCGACCTGCAGCTCGTGTGCGCGGCCCTGGGTTTCGGTGGCTTCGCGGCGCGCCACCACCAGGCGCTGCGAGGCGTCGGCATAGGCGGCCTCGGCACGCACCAGGGCGTTGCGGGCCTCGTCCACGATGAAGGTCTGCGCGCGCAGTTGCTTCTCTAAATTTTCGATCTCTTGCGCACGTGCCAGGAGGCCGGCCTGCTCGGAGTCCTGCGCATAAAAACTCACGCCGTGCGCGCTCACCGCATGGCCGGTCTTCACATAGATGACCTCGCCGGGCTTGAGTTGGGCGCGCTGCGCCAGCGCCTCGTCGAAGCTGGCGGCGGTGTAGCAGCCATGCAGCCAGTCGCCAAGCAGGGCCGACAGGCCGGCGTCGTTCAGGCGCAGCAAATCGGCCAGCCGCGGCAAGGCACCGCCAGCGGCGGGCACGCCGGCCTGCGGCGGGCTGTAGAAGGCCAGCTTGGCCGGTGGCGCGTCGGCACCGGTGCTGCCCAGGAAGCCGCGCACCATGTCGAGCCGCGAGATCTCCAGCGCGCCCATGCGTTCGCGCAGCACGGCCTCCAGCGCGTTTTCCCAGCCCTGCTCGATGTGCAGCTTGCTCCACAGGCCCTGCATGCCTTCGAGGCCGTGTTTGGCCAGCCAGGGGGTGAGCTTGCCGTCGGTCTTGACCTTTTCCTGCAGCGCCTTCAACGCCTCCATGCGCGCCGACAGATCAGCCTGGCGCGCGGAATCGGCGTTCACCGCCTGCTGCTTGTTGCGGCGGTCTTCGTCGAGCTGGGGCACGCTGTCTTGCAGCTCATGCAGCCGTGCCTCGGCCACGCCAGCGGTTTCCTGCGCGGCGTCGAGTTGGCGCTGCAGGTCGAGCAACCTGGTTTCATCGGGCGCGGCCAGGGCCTTCTGGTCGGTGCTCAGGCGTTCGCGGCGCTGGTTGAACTGGCGCGACTGCTCTTCGATGCCGCGCTGGTCGGCGGCCAGCACCTGGATCTGCTGCTGCACCTGGTTGACGCTGCTGCGTTGCTCGTTGGCGTTCTGCTGGGCCTTGCGCAGCGCCTCTTCCACATCGGGCAGCTGCTGGGCCTGCTCTTCGACCTGCGCGGCCAGCAGCTCGGCCTGCTCTTCGGCCTGCATGCCCTGGGCTTCGAGGTTTTCGATCTCGAACGTGGCTTCCTCGCGGCGCGTGGACCACTGCGCGACCTGCTCCTTGAGCGTGACCAGGCGCTGCTCGACCCGCTGCCGGCCTTCGACCACGAAGCGGATCTCGCCCTCCAAACGACCGACTTCGGCACTGGCCTCGTACAGCTTGCCCTGGAACTGGTTCACCTCGTCGCCGGCCGCGTAATGCGCCTGGCGGATGGTTTCCAGCTCGGACTCGACATGGCGCAGGTCGGCCACGCGCGACTCCAGGTCGTTCACCGCCTGCGCGGCGTCCATCTTGACCTTGGCCTGGTCGGCCTCGCTCTCGGTCTTCTTCATGAACCACAGCTGGTGCTGCTTCAAGGTGGCGCCGGCCTGCAACTGGTTGTAGCGGTTGGCGACCTCGGCCTGCTTTTCCAGCCGTTCGAGGTTGGCGTTGAGCTCGCGCAGGATGTCTTCGACGCGGGTGAGGTTCTCGCGCGTGTCGGACAGGCGGTTTTCCGTCTCGCGGCGCCGCTCCTTGTACTTGGACACACCAGCCGCCTCTTCGAGGAACAGCCGCAACTCCTCGGGCCGCGACTCGATGATGCGGCTGATCGTGCCCTGGCCGATGATGGCGTAGGCGCGCGGGCCGAGGCCGGTGCCGAGGAACACGTCCTGCACGTCGCGCCGGCGCACCGGCTGGTTGTTGATGTAGTAGCTGCTGGTGCCGTCGCGGGTCAGCACACGCTTCACCGCCACTTCGGCAAACTGCGCCCACTGGCCGCCGGCGCGGTGGTCGGGGTTGTCGAACACCAGTTCCACGCTGGAGCGGCTGGCGGGCTTGCGGGTGTTCGTGCCGTTGAAGATCACGTCCTGCATCGACTCGCCGCGCAACTCCGAAGCCTTGCTTTCGCCCAGCACCCAGCGCACCGCATCCATGATGTTGGACTTGCCGCAGCCGTTCGGTCCGACCACCCCGACCAGTTGGCCGGGCAAATGGAAGGTCGTGGGTTCAGCGAAGGATTTGAAGCCGGATAACTTGATCGAACTTAGACGCACCGCACACCCTGTGTTTCTGCGGTCAACCCACGCACCCATCTCGCGTGCTGCGGCGGTTAACCCCTTGATTTGTAACGCTGTTTTTACATTGTGTGGGCGCCACCCGAGGCGGCGCACAGGGGCGCGATTTTAACCGAGCGCCTGTGGATTTTCCGCACTTCAGGATGCGCCCTGCTCCGCCCGGAGCCGCCGCCACAGGGTCGCCCGGCTGATGCCCAGCAGCAGGCAGGCCTGGCGCTGGTCGCCTTGCACCGAGGCCAGCACCTCGCGCACGCGGCGTGCCTCCTCGGCCTGGCGGCCTTCTTTCAGCAGTTGCTGACGTGCCTGCGGCGGCTGCGCCAGCACACATTCGGGAAACACTTCTGCCAGCCGGGCGCGGTCGACCTGCCCCGCAGGCCCGGGCGCAACATAGGCGTGGCAGGCCAGCAGGCGCTCGATCATGTTCTCCAGCTCGCGCACGTTGCCGGGCCAGGGGTAGTGCGCAGCCAGCACCAGCAGCGCAGCCAGCGCCTCCTGCGCCAGGTCGACGCCGGGCCCGTGCACTCGCTTTTGCAGCATGCGCCGGGCCAGCTCGGCCACATCTTCGCGGCGTTCGCGCAGCGCCGGCGTGGCGATGCGCAACACGGCCAGCCGGTAATACAGGTCGCGCCGGAACAGCCCGCGGTCCACCCGCGCGACCAGGTCGGAATGGGTCGCGGCGATCACGCGCAGATCCACCGGCACCGGCACGGTGGCACCGATGCGCAGCACTTCGCGCTCTTGCAGCACCCGCAGCAATCGGGTCTGCAGCGCCAGCGGCATGTCGCCGATCTCGTCGAGGAACAGGCTGCCGGTGTGAGCGGCCTCGATCAGCCCAGTCTTGCCGCCACGCCGCGCGCCGGTGAAGGCGCCTTCGTCGTAACCGAAAAGTTCACTCTCCAGCAGGCTTTCGCCGAGCGCCGCGCAATTCACCGCCAGAAAAGGCTGGCCCGCGCGCCGGCCCGCGCTGTGGATGCCCTGGGCCACGAGTTCCTTGCCCGTGCCGCTTTCGCCGGTGACGAGCACCGTCGCGTCGCTGGCCGCACACAGGCCGGCCAGTTCGCGCACACGCCGGGCAGCGGCGCTGTCCCCCATGAACGCGTCGATGCTGTGGCGGGCCTGGGCGGTGGCCGCGCCCCGGTGACGCTGGCTGGCGCGCAGGTGCCGGTCGGCGCGCTGGATCGCCGCCGGGTCGCGGCACACCAGCAGCGCGCCGGTGAGCACGCCGTTCTCGACGATGGGCGCGCGGCGGACCACCAGCGTGCGCGTCGCCAGCTGCACCACTTCTTCGGAAGGCGTGGCGTCCAGGTGCAAGGCCGCGCCGAGGTCCAGCACCGGCTCCAGTCCGGGCAGCACCCGGCCCTGCAGCGCGGCCGCGGGCGCATTCATCAGCATGGCCATCGCCGGATTCAGTGCCTCGATGCGCTGGCACAAGTCCACCGCCAGCACACCGTCCTGCAACTGGCCGAAGATGGTGTTCATGCGTTCGTGGCGGGCGCGTTCGGCGCGGCCCAGGCGGGCCAGGTGCACCGCGTCGTCCAGCGCCTGGCGCACGGCCTCGTCCGAATACATCAGCACGCTGGTCATGCCGGCCTGCTCGGCCAGGTCTGCCACCAGGCCAGGCGCCACCACGGCTTCGACGCCCGCGGCGCGCAGGGCTTCGACGCAGGCGGGCGCATCGGCCGGCCCGTGGTAGCTGAACTGGCGAATGCCCATGCCGAACAGCGCGTCGAGCTGCGCCAGGTGTTCCGATGGCCCGTCGAACGAAACCAGCCCAACCCGCGGCGACACCGCGCGGGCCTGCGCCAGCGCCCGCATCAGGTCGAAGCCGCGCACTTCCACCATGGCCACGGGAATGTCCACGTGTTTTCGCAGCCAGTCGCCGCTTGCGCCGGCGGCGACGATGGCGTCGATGGGCTCGCGGGCATGCAGCGCGCGAACGGCGGTCACGGCAGCTTCGAAGGCTTCGTTCACCAGGTTGACCCGGGCCAGCATGGCGATGTCGGGTGACAGCCGCTCGAAGACACGGCCCAGACGGTAGCGGCCTACCGCCACGATATGCGGCCTGGAAAGTGGGGCGACAACAGCGGGGCTGGACATGGGTGGTGAATTCTCAAGTTGAATTTCATTGTTTCATATATGAATTTAATTTGAAACAACACACCAATCACCCATGATCGTCTTCTTATAAATATCTTTTGAAATCAATAAGATTTTCAATATATCTAATGTGATTTCCAAATGGCATGCCGCTTGCACTTAGAACCCGGGCATGGCCGGTGTTGGCCTGCCCCCTACAACAATGGAGCACATCAGATGACAACTTCCCGCCGCACCACCCTCACCCGCACAGCCCTTGCCGCGCTGGCTTTCACCGGC
>Ga0307514_10000631_pt1 | contig 64659 bp, 56 predicted proteins | sample 16_EM_MG_FD_203088 | JGI IMG/M metagenome (GOLD analysis project Ga0307514, IMG submission 203088) | Populus trichocarpa ectomycorrhiza microbial communities from riparian zone in the Pacific Northwest, United States - 16_EM | ecosystem: Host-associated > Plants > Roots > Unclassified | place...
TCAGTGTTAACTCATGATGATGGCATGGAGAGATAGAGAGGGATGACTTAACTTTGTGTTCTTGCGATGATGGTAGAGTTGTGGACAAGAAAGAGAGAGATGGGGGATGAAGATGAGAGCGATATGGCGGATACGAGCGGCTATGAGAAATCAGGAGTATGACTTGCCTGATTGGGTTTAGAAGACGCCTGATTGGGTTTAGAAGACCTCGTATCGGTGTTATTACCCGCCGAATCAGGACTCGTACCTGCCGTATCGGGGATGGTCAATTGACTCGCACACGAAATTCTCTCAAGTCCCAGTTTCTCATGATGATTTCCCACATCTCCTCTGATCTCTCTCTTTCTTGTGCTCAACTCTACCATCACCTAAGAACACGAAGTTAAGTCATCCCTCTCTCTCTCTCCATGCCATAATCATGAGTTAACTGCTGCCGTCGCGCCTCCCTCCAAATTGACCGCCTCCAAGTACTCCTCCAATCTCGCTCGATCATAGCCTGCAAGTGCATCTCCAAACTCGATCGATCACGGCGTCCAAGTGCATCTCTCAGTTCACTCGATCTCGGCCTCCAAGTGCATCTCCAAACTCACTCGATCACGGCCTCAAAGTGCATCTTTGAGTTCACTCGATCTCGGCCTCCAAGTGCATGTCCAAACTCGCTCGATCACGGCTTCCAAGTACATCTCTGAGTTCCCTCCATCTCGGCCTCCAAGTGCATCTCCAAACTCACTCGATCACGGCCTCAAAGTGCATCTCTGAGTTCACTCGATCTCGGCCTCCAAGTGCATGTCCAAACTCGCTCGATCACGGCTTCCAAGTGCATCTCTGAGTTCCCTCCATCTCGGCCTCCAAGTGCATCTCCAAACTCACTCGATCACGGCCTCAAAGTGCATCTCTGAGTTCACTCGATCTCGGCCTCCAAATGCATGTCCAAACTCGCTCGATCACGGCTTCCAAGTGCATCTCTGAGTTCCCTCCATCTCGGCCTCCAAGTGCATCTCTGAGTTCACTCGATCTCGGCCTCCAAGTGCATCTCCAAACTAGCTCGATCACGGCCTCCAAGTATATAGTTAAGGAGCGACGGTGGGTGTACGGAGATACAGGGGTAAAGGAGGTGGAATGAGCGACGCGGAGTATATATTCGGGAGACCCCGGGGTAGATAGACAGCATCTCATTTTCATCTCATCTTGTCATACAACGAAAATATACACTCTATCTTTCCCAACTTTTGGTCTCACTCGCTCTTTCTGAGATTTCGTGGATCCATGCAATTGCGTGGATCCTCACGGCAAGGTAGTATCATATCTTCTCACCTTCTTCCTACGCTCCTCGAGCTTAATGTAGAAGGATCGTGAGGAGAGATTTTCGCAGCGTCACCCATTGCAATCCCAATGCAAGCGTGTACCCAATGAACCCATTCCGACGTATGGTCACACTTGGCCACAACGCCAGAGTGTTTGTCTAAAATAGGAGACCGACAGAGCGAGAAGAAACGGCGAAACGGCGATCGGAGGGCGATATGCAGCGCGACGCGTAGTATTGACGCCGGGCGCGGAGTAATCCGCCACCGGGGTGTCTCTGACGGCTCTGACGGAGCGCGTCCACTCTGACGCAGCCATTCCGCCCGGACGGAAATGTTTTTTGCTGATGAAGCACCGCCTGCAGCCAGTCCAGATATACCGTGTGTAGATGGGTAGCTATATAGATACAAAGATACATAGATACATAGATGAGAATACACACTGAATACAGTAGCTATGATTTCCAGGCGCACCAGCAGCGTTCCCAAAGAAGGTGTTATTTTTCCCAGACTGCTCTACAGTGATTCGAGGTGCTCCCAGACATGTCGCCGGCGCTCCCAGGACTGTCGCCGGCACTCCCAGGTGCTCCCAGGTTTATTGTCGGCGCTCCCAGGTGCTCCCAGGGTTGTCGTTGGCTCTCCCAGGGTTGTCACTGGCGCTCCGAGTTATTCTGTAGGCCGGCAGGAATGCCCTTCTAGGGTCTGATAGTCTCCTGAAATTGACGCATCTAAGTTTACACTCCACATCCTCTCAGACACTGCTGGAGGCTTCCAGTGACTAAAACACAATTTGCTGATGTGGATGTCAAAAATATGTATATGATTCGCTGCATACCATTATTGAGAGTACAAAGGCTGTTTCGATGTGATTAATGTGTGCATCAATAGAGTGTCAACAATTTTAAGTTTTACACATTCAGCAAACAATGGGCTGCATTGTCCCATCCTTCCAAAGCGAATGTATAGGTCGGCGTTATTGCGAAAGAAGCAAACGACTCGGTCGTTGCCACATCTGAAAAATGAGTGTTAACGGAGAGTGAACGATTTTTGGCATTGCATCGTGAAATATCCAGTAGGTTGTGCAGTTACAGTACATTATAATCGAACTATTGGCCGCCTTTCTATTGAACAATGGTGGTGGCAACATTTCTACTATGTCCTAAAAATAAGCGTCAACAGAGCATCACCTACTTTTGGCCTTGCATCTTGGAAATTGCATGGGCTGTGCGGCGACATTACTCCATAATCGCTCTATTGTTCGCCTTTCTAGGCAAAACCTCTTGCAACAACATCGCGACTATGTCCTAGAAATGAGCGTCAACAGAGCGTCAACGACTTTGGGCCATGTATCACGGAGAATCCTAGGGTTGTGTGGCAACATTATGCCATAATCAGATTATCGGCTGCCTTACTAGGCAAAAACAGTATCAACAACATCGCTACTATGTCCTAAAAATGAGCGTCAACAGAGCGTCAACAACTTTGGGCCTTGTATCTTGGAAAATCCTAGAGCTGTGCGGCGACATTAACCAATAATCAGATTATCGGCCGCCTTTCGAGGGCAAAACAATTGCGACAACATCGCTACTATGTCCTAAACATGAACATCAACGGAGCGTCAACAACTGTGGGCCTGGTATTAAGGAAAATCCTAGGGCTGTGCGGCGACATTAAGTCATAATAAGATTATCAGCGGCCTTTCTAGGCAAAAATGGTAGCAACTACATCGCTACTGTGTCCTAAAAATGAGTGACAACGGAGCGTCAACGACTTTTGGCCATGCATCTTGGACAATCCGGCGGGAGTGCTGCGACATTAACACATAATCAAACTATCGGCCGTCTTTCTGGGCAAAAATACTTTTTACGACATCGTTACTATGCCCTGAAAATGAGTGTCAACGATTTGAAGCCTTCCATCTTGGAAAATCAATCAGCCATGAGACCACAATGATCTATATTCGTACTATCGGCCGCGTTTCTAGGCAAATATGCTTAAGATAAGATCGCAACCATGTCCCAACATGAGCGTCAATGCAGCGTCAACGATTTGTGTGCTGACATTTTGGATAATCTCACCGGAATGGAGCGCAGATACACCCTATTGACCCGGTCGGCAGCCTTTGTAGGCAAAAATGCTAGTGACGAGATTGCGTCCGCCTCCAACAATTGAGCTCCCAAGGTGCGTCAAGACTCTGAACACTACTGAGCAATAAACTGCATTTTGCTGTTCCTGAAAGGAGTTTTACGCAGTCAGTCGTTGCAATCTGTCCTTGTATTCAACTTCACATATATGCCTGCAATGTCTTACTGATCTGATTATTTGCCTTGTAGCTGTAGAGTCAATATTTAAGAACCCAGATTCTGCGTTACTGTATCATTATTTTAAGCAGGCTTTTGAGCCGGAATACCCAGCTTTCTAAATTCTATCATCATGTCGGATACAAAATCTTGGCACGCCTCATTGCTCGAGGTGATGATCTCTTCCAAAAATAAACTTAACTTTATTTGTGATTTGAGCGACCTTACATTGGAAATAATCATTGATGCTTGGTGGGCTTCAATAAATGTAGGCTCGAAGTGGCCAATTGCATGCAATAATTCTAGATGTGCGCCTTCGTGGTGATTCTATTTGCACTGCGGAATTGAGGAGACTGGCAGCCCTGGCATCATATGTATTCTTTGTCATCAAATTCTTCGCAATCCATCAGAACATTGGACCAGCTCAATCGGGAAGCACTTGCTGGCAAAAGCTCAGATCGCAAAGTTAAACGAATTAACAGAGTCAGAGGTCACTGAATTGGCCAGTTCGACGATGGACGACACAGCTTTGGCCATCCTAAAGAGATAAGGAAGTCGCGGAATTACAATAGTAAATGTGCTGAGGAAAATAATATTTGATATCCAATTAAATTCATACTGAGTGAAATGATAGACACAACGTTCCAAACCTGCAGATAAGAACTTTTGAAACTTCCGAATTTCACCAAGACATGTGGAATCGCTACCTCATGTCAAGATTTGTTTCGGCACATATTCCATAGAACGCTCTAACAAATCTTGAGCTACGACTGTCATATTAGGTATTACATGACAACTTAGTCCTACGGTCCGCTAGGACCCTTAGTAACAATTGCCGGAGGCAATATGCAATGACTGTGGATGAAATTAAGACACAGTTGCCAATACAAAATAAAGTTAGTTTAGGTTTCGACACATGGACATCAACAAACACACTAGCCATAACATCGGTCATTGCTTACTATATGGATTGACATTGTGCATTGCGTGAAATTCAACTCACTTTCGATGAGGCTGATCTCCTGTTTTGTTTCCGTTTCAAAAGCTAATTGAAGATGAAAGGTCAATGGGCAACCTACTGCAGCAAAGCTAGCCGTACATTTGAAGGATGTGCTTGATTGTTTTGAGCTGGCCGACGGCTATTTGAATGGTATTACAACTTAGAATGCTTCGTCAAGTTACTAGATGACACGCGAGCTGCAAACAACACTTGAGGCCTCTGGAATCGAGTGGCCAGCATCGAGGAACCACATACCATGCATGGCGCACCACATACAACTGGCTTTAGGTGCAGTCATGAGCAGTCTCGGTGTGAAGGGCCCCACCAAGTCTGAGGAAGCCCCTGAGCGCGATCAGCAATTTGAATAGCATGAAAGCATTGACATTGGGAAGAGTCATAGACTTCTAAAAGAGGGTAATGCTAGTATCAACAAGGTGTCGGCCATGAAACCAGGTTTAGCGAAGATAATTGAGATAGTACGAATTTCATGATATGTTGAAAGTCCTGAAGCTGACCTTCATATAGCAGAGAACGGTTGCTGTATGAAGTACGCTGACACCTGGTCGCCAAAACGAGTTCTTTCACTGTCAAAAAGCCAAAGTCCGCATTGTGGTACTTCCGATTATGGCTGTGAAGACACGTTGGAACTCTACACTGTAGTAGCTCGAGCACGCCTACCACTTATGGGAATTCACTCGCATGTGGCTTCAAAACCCAAAATACGCTGAATACCAGCCATTATTTCAAACTCAGGATGAATGGACGATTGTCAAGAATGTCATGGAAGTGTTGAGCCCATTTCGATGTTGGACGCTTTGGATGGCGATTTGTCATACAGTCACATCGCATGATGTTATCACCATGTACAACATGATATTCGATCACATGGATGGTGTGATGCGAGCTTTGCCCAAGAAGAAGACTCAATCGAAGGAAGACTTGCTCTTTGCTGTGATGTTAGCTTGGCAGAAGCTTTCCAAATACTACACTGAAGTGACTCCAACGACAAACATGCATCAAATTTCCGCACACATCCTTGATCCTTTCCGGAAGTTGCGATGGTTTAGAAAGTGGGACAAGGGAATGGATACTAAACCTGAGGACGAGACATCGTACACTACACAATATCAATAGGCCTTTTGGAAGTATGAGGAGTATGAAAACTGCGCCAAGCATTGACGTGTGCTGGTCAATAAACTCGAAACAGTACCAAGGAGCAATCTTGTTCCCTCTGCAATGGCATCAGGGTCATATCAATCATCCTTTGATCCATATGATTTGTCCAGCGATGATGAGGAATACTTGATGCCTAACAATGTGGCTGAGACGACACCCGGACGAAGCAATCGCGCAGCCCCCTTATTGAACGCCGCCAGGCTCCATTTTAATTCGCCGCACGAAGCACTAAACAATTGGGGAAAGTTTAATCCAAATCTCAATGATTACTACTCTGACCCAATGGAGATGACCAGTGTATTTTGGATACCGGACATAACCGATTGGTGGCGCCAACTGGGGTAAACACACTCAACGTACGCCAATCTCTCCAATGTAGCTCGCAACATATTCTCTATCATGCCACATGGTGTCGGTGTGGCGCCCAATTTTTCCCTTGGCCGAGATGTTATTGGATGGAGTCAGTCAAAAACCACTGGTGAGACCCGGCCCGAAAAAGTCGTTGTCAGGCAGTTTGTTCAATCCAATATAAAGATTATGGCAGGTACTGACCACGAATTGGATACCACAAACACAGAAAACGACTCAGAAATGGAGAAAGAGGCGGAGGAAAGGAAATTGCACAGAATGGCCAAGGTTCACGACGTTTTGGAGATGTGGCAGGGCAGCCAAAACCTATGTGCTACCCAGAAGCAATCTTGCACTGAAATCCAGCAGATGACCGGCATAGGATACATTTTGGACACTGAAGAGATTGTCAAAGCATCCTGGTCACTCTTTCAACATGATGGTGCGGCTGCATTTCAATTGTCAGAAAGATCACCTTTGCCACCAGCTTTGTCTGCAAAGAACCGCCCTGGAGGACAAACTCAGATCTTAAATGTCTGCCTAATCCGGAGAATCAACCATCATCCAGTCGAAAGCGACGACAATTGCGAACCTGAAAGTATTTCCGCCACCGATGATTGGCTTAACTGGAATGGTGACTTGCATAGTCCAAATGACAGCGAAGATGATTGCGCAGCAGACAGTGAATCCGATATTGACCCCAACAATGGTATTGAGGATCCGGAATGCCCAGAGCAGCAGGATCTGCGCGCAGCGCCAAATGTGCCCGGATTGGTTCGGCCAACAAGGAAGTCAAAGAGACAGGCGGAAATGGTATTGGTGAGGGTCAATGCAGTCGAAGCGCGGAGAAATAAAGCAGGGAAGAAAAAGTAGGACAGAATGCGTCAATGGTTCACCAGCTTTATGTAGCTTGACCGAGAATTTCAGTTCCAGGTATAGTATGGCCGAATGGTAAGAAGTAGATCGTAAATATCAGTTCATAAATAGATGTATAGCAGGCGCAATGAATCTTTTGGCATGTTACATCATTTTTAGTCGTGTGAGAGTGAACAGTGCATGATTATTCCGCCGCTCGGCATTGCCACAGGGCTCAGTCTCAATCAGGCAGAATAACAGCCGATCAAGTCAAATCAGGATGAAATCAATTATTGACAGCGGCAGATGTTAAATGGACAATACATTAAAATGAGCGTCAACGGAGCGTCAACGATTTGTAGACAAGTAAGTACAGTAATTCACGAGTGACTTGGTCGTTATAATGCATAACGGACATATTGGCAGCTTGTATTGGCAAAAGAGTTAGCAATGCGGTCCCCCGCCCATTCTTAGCATGAGCGTCAACGGAGCTTCAATGACTTTTAGCTTTGCATCATGGGTAAGTTATGTTCTGAATGGTTGCATTCATACATTGGTGGGATGTTGGCAGCTTTTACTGGCAAAAACAACAGCGGGATGCTCCCTGCCGCATCCTGAAAATGAGCGTCAACCAAGCATCAACAGTTTTAAGACTTGCATTTTTCGTAATCAAGGCATCGTGTGGATTTTCGCATGCACAACTGTATTATTGACTCCCTTGCTAGGCAAAAATAGCATATATTGAAGGTGAAACATAGATACCGAATGAATCGATATTGCACCCTGCTCAACAAGCAAAAGCACATTGTTGGTTGCTGAAAACGCGATTTTGATAAGATACTATTAACACACTGCAAATACAAGAGCCATATATGAATCTATAAATGGACCCACTGGGCGACCCGCTGACAACCCACCCAATTCACACAGGTTGGGAGTTTACCATGGAACCGTACCTGAGTGTGCAGTTCGTGTTTATTGACGACCCGGACCCCCAATTTGGCAACTGGTTGGTTTGGAACCGGACCCGCACCCGAAGTGCTGGTCTGGCAACATTGCCAACACTACTTCCGGACCGATTTACATTTTGCTGATGTACACTCATTCCTGAAGTTCAACGCCGTCAGGGCAAGTTTGGCCCACCGTCAATAGACTGTATAACGGTAGGCTACAGACACGACTCAAAGACCTTGTGGAGGATATCCAAACCCACATTCCAGATGGCGGAAACTGGATAAGAAGTCGTCTTGTACGAAGAAAGAAATCCACACATGTTGTATCAGCATGAATGCAATGAGATCGAAATATTTCGATTACCAGAAGATGAGGAATATGTCAAGGAGACAGATACTGGAGATAAGCCGCTCCAAGGGCAAAGTACCGGAGATGCGCCTCTCGGAGGCCAAGAGAGTCAACCTACACGGATTGGTAAGCGATCCACATGTCACATGCATCAAGCTCCCAACTAGGAAGCAGAAAACGCACACAGCCAGTGTTTCTGCCATGAGGATCAGACTGCCCACTGTTCAGCAGTGGATGCAGAAATCATAGCCCACAGCCAGCATCTCCACAGAGAGGATCAGACTGCCCGGCATTTTGCATTAGCAATCAAGAAATCCAGCCAAGTACCACCAGTATCTCCAGTTCCAGCTGCGCCGATAGGGAGTCGTGTCCCAAGAAGTCAAGATAAACCTCCGCAGAAGCACTAAAGGCATCTGCAGCAACCGGAGATCCATACACCTATCCGGCAGCTGTGGAAATTCCCCAATGAGATAACTGGAAAACAGCCATGTCGGAAGAAAGCAAATCGATCTTGCTCAATAACACTGTCTCAACTCTCAACTCCCGGGAAGCACGGCAACTACAATATAATCCGATTGGCTTAAGTCAGTTTATAAGACTAAACACAATCCTTAAGGGTCTGCACAGTACAAAGCACGGCCAGTGGTAAAGGGATACGAGCAGACGGACTACAGTGACACTTATGCCCCTGGAGGGAAGCGAACTACATTCTGCTATCTCATCTCTTTCATCGGGAAATACAGAACCGGGTGGCATAGAAACCATTTAGACATAGTTACCGCCTTACTAAATCCCAAAATCGACAATGACAATAACTACATGACTTTACCAGACGGATGGCGAGAAGGCTCCAATGCCCCAAAGATCGTCGTCAGACTCAGGAAAGCTCTTTATGGTCTTAAAGAGGCTCCATGGCTATGGCACGACAATATCGATGCCTTTCTACTATCCCGTGCATTCACACATTCCTCAGCCAGTCCCAACCTCTATCTCCGCAGCGGCATCACTCTGATACTTCCATATGTCGATGATATCTCCATGTCACATACGGAGGCTGCTACCAATGCCATGATCAAAGTCAAAGCGAATCTCTCAGAGAAGTACAAGATCATGAACCTGGGCCGAGCACACCAATTCCGCTGCATCGAAACCCACCACAATGATACCAAAATCAGACTTGGTCGGTAGGCCTATATCACCACAATCCTCAGATAATTTGGCATGGAGCATACACACGGTGCCTGAACTGCTATCGATCCAAATGATAAGTTTAACTTGGTTCAGGATCCCGGGGAGATGAAACTGGAACAGGAAGATACCACAGACTATGAAGCAGTGATGGGGTCACTACTGTACGCAGCACTTGCAACTCGGTCATATATCTCGTATGTGGTCACTGCTCTTTCTCATTACAATTTGCCGCAATTAACCAGTCATATGACCGCTGCCAAGAGAGTACTTCCGTATCTCAAATCTACAGCCAATTCTCAACTATACTGCACCGAAAATGGCATCGGCATCGACATCGGCATCGATATCAATAGGAGTCTGATTGGGTACTTAGATTCCGATTGGGGTAATGACAGCGTGGCCAGCATGTCACAGGGAGGCCATATATTTCTCACCAGGAATGGAGCTATCTGTTGGCAGTCTCAAAAGCAAAGTCTAATCGCCATGTCAACTCTTGAGGCAGAGTTCATCGCCTGCTCAAAGTCCTCTGGAGAAGCAAAATGGTTACTTCATCTACAGATTGACATTCAGGGCAAAGACTTACCACTGCTGCCAATCAACTGCTACAATCAGGGTGCTCCCACCCTCATCACCACGGGAATCATTAATGCTCAAACTAAACACATCAACGTTTGCTATCACAACAGTTGAGATATGCATGGACAACAAATAGTCAAATACTCCTATGTACACACAGATGAAAATTTGGCAGGTATACAACTGAAAGCACTTACACAAGATAAGCGTACGAATTTCACGAAACCAATGGGTTTATGGTGATGAAGGTTGTGGATATACAGATTTCTTTGTTTATATGGATGGCCACTCTCAGCCTACAGTAGAACTCTTTCCTTGCTCACTTGCCATACAGGGTTTTAAGGTAGCTACTATGGGAATCACAGTTTGGTTGTTTGTCATAGTGTTAGCAACAGGTGCAAATGCCCAGTTCCGACCCGGAACCGGACCATTGCAACGGGTTTTACCACAAGACCACCCGGACTCTTGCAGTTGGGCCAGTTTAGATTTGCAATTCGACCAATATTCGTTGAGTCGCTATCGAAAAAGGGCAAATTTTGCCTGCAATTGTGCGTTATTCAAGAGCGATACAACCAATATTGGTTGAATCGCAAATGTGAAAGCGGGAGGTGAAAGAGCACCTAGAACTGCCCAATCTGCATACTGATCATGGCACGATACAATCAGAACTCAGATACTTAATTACAGCCAATGTTATAGGAACCGTAAAATGTAACTGCGGTCTGGTTCCAACCCAGCCAAAAACCCTGGGGTATGTGTCAGGGCCAGTTAACAACCCAGCGCTACATACCCGGTTCGGGTTCCTTGGCGGTGCCTGTGGTTAGTTTCCAATCCTGACCGCAGCCAGGTAACCTGGAACTGTTGCTAACACTAGTTTGTCTGGTTGTTTGTTTATTTGTTTGTTTGTTTGTTTTCTTGCTTCACAGAGCATAGCAAGAGGACGTAGTGTTGCATACATGGTTTATCTCCCTGACTTATGGCCTCGGTTGGGCTGATGCATAATCTCTCTAAGATGATGATCATTTCAGGCTCAGGCTTCAGCTGGACATGCCAGACTCAGCTGCATCAGCAAAATGTATTTTAGTCTCTGGAAGACTCCAGGAGTGTCTGAGAGGATGTGGAATGTAAACTTAGAAGCATCAATTGCAGGAGAGTATCAGACCCTAGGAGGGTATTCCAGCAGGCCTTCAGAGTATCTGGGATCTCTGATCACAAGTACAGGAGTAACTGGGATCTCTGATGACTGATACAGGAGAACGATGATAGTGATTGTGATAAGGTTAGGAGCACGTCGGAGCACCGGAGAGAACATTGGGTGCACCTGGGAGTGTCGCTGAACCAACGCGAGGATCACAAACAAACTCTGAGAAATGGCTCAGTTTTTATGGGTATTCATTCGGAGGACTGCAGGCAGTATCTAAGACTCTTCGGATGTACATCAGCAATCAACTTCCCTTGACAGTGAATAAAATGCAGGGATTATTGTTCGTTATCACTTCTGAATCATACTACTCGTCATCTTCTTCAACATTGTATTTGGTACCTTGCTACATTAAGAAAACGAAAGCAACAGGCGAGAGATTCAACCATAAACCCAGTTACACCAAAACAATAACCCAACTGAGCGATCGCAATATATATTGATCCAACATTGTGTCAATGTCATCCACTCCATCTCCCATCTCATCAGGGCCAACAAAACCAGGAACACACAATTCATCAACGGCGCAAAGAATCTGGAGGTGCTGCATGTATTTACTGATTTTTCATTCCTGGCGAGTGGATGAAATGGAATTCCAAGGTCGTTTGGCTTCACATGTGATATCTAACACAGGTATAATGGTATGTTAGCTGGCTGCGAACCTAGATGGGGCTATGAGAGGCAACATGATACATTCGGATGAACAATAGGAACAACTACCAGGGGAAAAGAGGAGTGCCAGATGGGGAGTATGGTGAGGAAAAGAGGAGTACCACGAAAGGTATTGGAGAAGCGCGGAATGAAACATCAGACTGTCAAGTTTAAGCTGAGTAGGGTCGAAAGTGGAGGGGTTAAGGAGTGTGGAATGAAATTGAGGAGAGCCGAAAGTGGAGGGTGTAGCAGCGCAGATTGAAATTGTTCAGAGCGAAAAGAGGGTGGGTTGTACCGTGCGGAATGATATAGAGGAGAGCCAATCCACATCAGCAAAATGTAATTTAGTCGCTGGGAGCCTCCAGGAGTGTCTCAGAGGATATGGAGTGCAAACATAGATGCGTCAATTTCAGGAGAGTATCAGACCCTAGGAGGGTATTCCTGCCAGCCTTCAGAGTAACTGTGAGCGCCGAGGACAACCCTGGGAGCACCTGGGAGCGCCGGCGACATGTCTGGGAGCACCTCCAATCACAGTAGAGCAGTCAGGGAAAAACAGGACCTTCTTTGGGAAAGCTGCTGGTACGGCTGGAATAGCTACTACTTATCGTTCAACAATTGTTAAAACTCACGTATTCAGTTTGTATTCTCATATATGTATCAATGTATCTATATAGCTACCCATCTACACACGGTAAGTCTGGACTGGCTGCAGGCAGTACTTGAGAGTGACTAGGGGCACGCTGCAAAATGAAGATTGAGTGAACTCAGAGATTCACTCTGAGGCCGTGATCGAGCAAGTATGGAGATGCACTTGGTGGCGGTAATCGACCATAATTGCACAAACACTTGGATGCCATGATCGAGTGAACTTTGAGATGCACTCCGAGATTGCAATTGAATGAGTTTGGAGATACATTTGGAGGCCATATTTCAGCGAGTGTAGAGATTCACTTGGAGGCCATGAGCGAGCGAGTTGGGAAATGCACTTGGGTGCCGTGATCGAGCAGGTTTGGAGATACACTTGGAGGCCGTAATCAAGGGCGTTGGGAGATGCACTTGGAGGCCGTCATTGAGCGAGATTGTACAAGCACTTAGAACCAGGCGATTGATGGCGTTCCGGGTGCTGAGACTCTATTCATCGGTCAGCTGACTCGCAAACATGGGAATGTGACAAGGGGACTTTGCCTTTGAGCTGTCATGGAGAGTTAGCTGATTACGGTCAATCATGTAAGGAGGCATGCCGGAAGCTGAAGCTACAATCAGGGGTCAACTTGTACTCATCGGAATGTGCGGATGACACACAATCTTGGATCGACACTGTACTCGGTGTATGCTGTACTCGGTGTATGCTGTAAACGGTGTATGCTAGACTCAGTGGATGCTGTACTCGGTGTATGCTGTACTCGGTGTATGCTGTACTCGGTGTATGCTGTACTCCGTGTACGCTTTACTCAGTGTCAACTCATGATCATGGCATGGAGGGATGTAGAGGGATGACTTAACTTTGTGTTCTGCGATAGCGGTAGAGTTATGGACGAGAAAGAGAGAGAGGGGGATGAAAATGAGACTAATGTGGAGGATACGAGCGGCTACGACAAATCAGGGGTGCAACTTACCTGATTGGGTTCGGAAGACCCCATATCGGTGTAAATAAACGCCGGTTTGGGACTCGTACCTGCCATATCGGGGATGGTCAATTGACTGGCACATGACAATCTCTAAGTCCCAGTCTCTCATGATGATCTGCCCCATCTCTCTTCTTCTCGTCCTCAACTCTACAATCACCTAAGAACATGAAGTTAAGTCATCACTCAATATCTCTCCAGGGCATGATCAAGAGTTAACACCGAGTACAGCATACACCGAGTACAGCATTCACTGAGTGCAGCATACACAAATTACAGCACACATCGAGTACGTGATACACCACGTACTGCATCATCCCAGGATTGACTGTCTCCCGCTCCCAGCCAGTCTCTCAGCTCTCAGCAGACCTTGCTGAACTCAATTCTCTACATTCCCACGATTACGAGTTAACTATTGAATAGAGTCTCAGCTGCCGTCGCACCTTCCTCCTAATGTGCGGCCTCAAGATCGACTACCTCCAAGTTCTCCAATCTCAATTGATCATGGCCTCAAAGTGCATCTCCAAGTTCGCTCGATCACGGCCACCCAGTGCATCCCTGAGTTACACGATCTCAGGCTCCAAGTGCATCTCCAAACTCGCTCGATCATGGCCTCGCAGTGCTTTTCTCAATTCAACTTGATCTCGGCCTCCAAGTGCATCTCCAAACTCCGACTATCACAGCCTCCAAGTACATCTCTGAGTTTCACAATCTCGGCCTCCAAGTGCATCTCCACACTCGCTCTATCACAGCCTCCAAGTGCATCTCTGAGTTACTTGATCACAGCCTCTCCATGCTTCTCCAAACTCGCTCAATCACCGCCTCCAAGTGCATCTCTGAGTTCAACTTGATCTGGGCCTCCAAGTGCATCTCCAAACTTGCTCTATTAAGGCCTCCAAGTTCATCTCTGAGTTACTCAATATCAGCCTCCAAATGCCTCTCCATACTCGCTCAAACACGGCCTCCAAGTGCATCTCTGAGTTCAACTCAATCTTGGCCTCCAAGTGCCTCTCTGAGTTCAACTGAATCTCAGCGTCCAAGTGCATCTCCCAACTCACTCCATCACGGCCTCCAAGTACATTTCCCAATTCACACGATCACGGCCTCCAAGTGCATCTCTGAGTTCTCTCCAGCCGTGTCTCCAGGTGCTCCTGCAATTATGCTCCAGTAGCGTCTGCAGCCAGATTGGCCATATGTATATATGTAGAGAGACTTAGATAGATAATACATGCCATATTAGGATGTTGCGAATCTTGTGACTCTAACAAAGACGAATCTGATACACAAAATGCCTCGTGGTTATGGAACCCTAAGAACAACTGCTGTGTGAAATATGGCACTAAGTCTCCCGCAGAGCTGCGCAGAGGTCTCAAGCTGCTCTCGCAGTTTCAACTGCTCCAAAATTTGATTATCCTATAAGTCAAATATTGTATCATCTTGAATGCACCTCCATAACTACAGGTACTTTCAAAAACACCTGACAATGCTCTTTCAGAGTCTGAGAGCACGATGCTTAGCACCAGGGGGGCCTGCGAGGATCGAGAATCACTTGGGAGCACCGGTGAGGTCTACCGGAGGGTCTGGGTGGATTGTGTGTGGCTTTTCAACCAATTTACATTTTTCCGATGTCCAAAATTTGAGTATCCTTTAAGTCAAATCTTGTAGCATCTTGAAGGCACCTCCATAACTGCAGGTGCTTTCAGGAACACCTGAGAATGCTCTTTCAGAGTCTCAGAGCACCTTGCTTAGCTCCTGGGGGGCCTGAAAGCATCTGGAATCAGTTGGGAGAACCAATGAGGTCTGCCGGAGTGTCTGGGAGGTTAGTGTGTGGCTTCCGGACCGAAATACCTTTTGCTGATGCAGGCAGAGCAGAGCACCGATGGGATTGAAGAGTGTTTATCCCAGAGGTGGAGCGCTGAAAAGGTGTGCGGTAAGGAGTGTGGAATGCATTATATGAGCACTGGTGCAAATTGAAGAGCTCCCATCCCAGGCTGAGGAGTGCGGATTGTGGGGGGTCTAGTGTGCGAAATGGGATAGAGGAGTGCTGAGAGGAGGAATTGATTGTGGAATGAAATAGAAGAGGTTCATTATAGGCTGAGGAGATCTGACAGGGATTGCGGAGCGCCGACGAGGATTGAGGAGCGCCTATACTAGTGGAGTTGCGCCACAGGGGGGGGGGGGGGGGGTGGTGGTGTGATGCGGCCGCTGATTTGTGATTGATTCTGTAGTAGCTTCTAGAGTAAAATTGATCCCAGGGAATGTGCCAAATGTACCTCAATTTTCATCTTGAGAAAACATAACCATGGCCATCTTTCCACTGGCATATTCAGACAGCGCACAATGAAAAGCAGCTGCTGCCTGCGCTATAGTCTGAGGTGCAAGAGGTTGGAAATACTGTGATGTTGTTGGATGGCGCCCCAAGCTATTGGCGGTGAGGAAAAATTGGTGGTAAATGAGATCAAGCACATCCATTCGGGTAAACCATGACTCCTTATCATCGACAACCTTGGAGAGGGAAGCATCATCCAACAGGAGCTCCTTAACCTTGATCCGAAGATCAGTCTCAGAGCCCACATCCCACCAGTAACTACTGACAACAGTTCGACGTGCCCCATCTGCCTACCATCCTCAAATCGTACTAATCTTCAGTTACAACTATGTATATTTGTGGGAGTAGTCAATATCCATAAGTCTCATAGAGGAGCATTCAAAAGAGTGCAAGACTTGTAGCTTCTCGTGTTGGCGGATCTATTTTGCAAGATGAACCACCACGTAATTGTCCCACAGATGGTGTACTTACACGTGTTCCTGCTATTGCCCGCGGACGATCCTGGGCTTCAATCGCTAGTTTCCAAGCTTGTCCAACCATCAAGTACTTGACATCGGATAATATTGGCCAGGTAGTCTGCGTGAAAACAATTGCCTCCATGAACCTTTTCGCTACCATAAAAGTAGCCTTTTGGTGTTGGGGAACATTCTAATCACTACTAGCCTTGGGTTGTGGAATATTCTGGTCTCCACTAGACTTGTTGGGAAGCACCAGTGCCTGGGCCGATGGTGCGCGGTCAGACTTGGATAAGTTGTTCAGAAGTGATGACTTTCAGCGTTTGAGCGGTGGCGGTGCCATTGTCGTAGGTAGATTTCGGGAATTTAAAAGCGGAGGGCATGCAATGACAGTGTCGGCACGGCTCCGTTTCTTTGGCAGTGGAACGCTTGTAGTGCGTAATAACTTGTCCTAGAGCGCCTGACGTAGATGAAAGACCTCCTGTTGATGCTCCAAATCATCTTCTTCAATGTCAGGTGATAAGGTGGACTCTCCGGTGCTCTCACTGTTGTCATCACCGATCTCCTAATCGGTCTCGGCATCCTGATTAATTAATGAAATTGGGGTATATTGGTCATCCGCAATACGATGCAAGAAGGCAGATAATCATACTGTAAACGTTTGATGGACAATGAAGATTGGCCGCTTTCTTGAAAGCAAGTGTTCTCCCTCGGTGTGCTTCTTGATTCTTCTGGGAATTGTGATTCCTCACCTGGCTGGGCATAGGTTCCATTTGCTGTAACGAAGATCTAAAGTTGAAGAATGTGGGAGAGAGCGTAAAAGCAGAAAATATAACATTAAGTGCAATTTAATAACGGGATAAGTGGTGCAAGAATTTGCACATAGCCGAGGAACATGCAATTCGAGGTGTGCCTTGAAAGGGTACTTGAGAAATGCATTAAATGGTTTATATTTATATCGAGGACGGCAGTCCGTGTTGCGATTTCAGATATTGTCAGGTGCGCCGAAATAGATGGATTCCTAATAGTGAATGTTAGCAATTCCTATGAACAACACTCTGTACAGATGTAAGAATTGTAGGTTGGCTAATGCCAACACACATAGAGAGTAGAACCAGATGCACCAGATGATAACTCGCGAAGAACTTCATTGAAAACATCAGCCCCTGCATAGGACTCCACTAAACTTAGTCATTATGCGTGAAAGTTTGAGCATTTGCGGTGACTGCTTAGCATAGAAATTGGTGCACCATTGAGAATGTGCAGGACTCGATAGATTTGGTTGGGACCTTCAAAGTGACAGCGGAGTGGCAAGGGTTCATACTGTAGTCAGTTATCGAGCAAAGAGAAATATGAATCTCCATATGTGGTATATCTGCCGGAAGCACAGAGGGATTTTCATAATATTCTATTGTATTAGGATACGTAGTATTAGCAACAGTTCCGGACAGTCACTTCAGGTCCGGTTTCGGGTCCAAACCAAACAGTGACATAATTCGCGGTCCAGGTCGTCACAAAACCCGAACTGCCCACTCGGGTACGGTTCCATGGTAAACTCCCAACCCGTCTGAATTGGGCGGGTTGTCAGCGGGTCGCCCAGCGGGTCCATCTATAGATTTAGAAAAGGCTCTTAAATTTGGAAGGTGTTAATAATATCTTATCAAAATTGCGTTTACAGCTACCAACAATGTGCTTTTGGTTATTGAGCAGCTTGCAATATCGATTAATTTGTTATTTGCGTTTCACCTTCAATATATGGTATTTTTGCCCAGCAAGGCGGTCAATAATACGGTTATGCAGGCGAAGTTCCACGCGATGCCTTCATTATGAAATATGCAAGTCCTAAAACTTTTACGCTGTGTTGACGCTCATTTTCAGGATGCCGCATGGAGCATTTCGTTGTTGTTTTTGCCAGTAGAGGCTACCAATATCTCATAAATGGATGGCTGACACCTATTGGAACATAACTTACTCAAGATGCAAAGCTAAAAATCGTTGACGCTGCATTGACGCTCATTTTCAGGATGCCGCAGGGAGCATGTCGCTGTTGTTTTTGCTAGTAAAGGCTGCCAATATCTCATGAATGGATGTCTGACACCAATCGGATCATAACTTACTCAAGATGGAAAGCTAAAAATCGTTGACGGTCGGTTGACGCTAATGCTAAGAATGAGGCGGTGACCGTGTTGCTATCTCTTTTGCCAATAAAAGCGGCTCATACGTCAGTTATGCATAACAACGACCAAGTCACTGGTGAATTACCAGACTTTCAAGACCACAAATCATTGACGCTCTGTTGACGCTCATGCTAAGAATGTGGCGGTCACCGTGTTGCTATCTCTTTTGCCAATAAAAGCTGCCAATACGACCGTTATGCATAACAACGGCCAAGTCACTGGTGAATTACCATATAAACATGACCACAAATCTTTGACCCTCCGTTGACGCTCATTTTAATGTATTATCCATTAAACATTTGCTGCTGTCCATAAGTGTGGTCATCCTGATTTGACATTATCGGTAGTCTTTCTGCTTGATTGAGACTCGGCCCTGTGGCAAAGCTGAGCGGCGTAATCATGTTGCACTGTTCACTCTCACAGGACTAAAAATGATGTATCATACCAAAAGATTCATTGAGCCTACTATACATCTATTTATGAACCGATATTCACAAGCTACTTCTTACCATTCGCCCATAATACATCTCTAACTGAAACTCTCGGTCAAGCTACATATAGCTGGTGAACCATTGACGTATTCTGTCCTACTGTTTCTTCCCTCCTTGATTTCTCCAGGTTTCAACTGCATTGACCGTCACTAACACCTTTTCAGCCTGTCTCTTTAACTTCCATGTCGGCCGAACCAATCTGGGCACATTTGGCGCACCACTCACATCCAGCTGCTCTGGGCATTCTAGATCATCGATCTCATTGTTGTTCTCTATCTCGGATTCATCGGCCACTGCGCAATCCTCTTCACTGTCATTTGGATTATCCAATTCGCAATTCCAGTTATGCCAATCATCGGTGTCCAAAATCCTTTCAGGAGCGCTATCCTCGTCACTCTCAACTGGATGACCGTTGATTCTCCAGATTCGGCGGACATTTAAGATTTGAGTTCTTTCTCCAAGGAGGTCCTTTACAAGCAAAGCTGGTGGCAAAGGTGATCTTTCTGAAAATTTAGATGCATCCACACAATCATGTTGAAAGAGTGACCAGGATGCTTTGACGATCTCTTCGGTGTCTGAAATGTATTCTACGGCGGTCATCTGCGTGTTTCGAGTGCGAGATTCTTTCTGGGTAGCAAGTAGGTTTTGGCTGCCCTGCCACATCTCTAAAAAGTCGTGAACCTTGCCCATTCTACCATGCTATTTCCTTTCCTCCACCTCTGTCTTCATTTCCGAGTCGTTTTCTGTGTTTGTGGTATCTAATTCCGGGCTAGTGACTGCTAAAATCCCATTATTGGCTCGAGCAAACTGCCTTACAACGACTTTTTCGCGAAGAGTCTCGCCTGTGATTCATGACTGCCTCCAGCCAATAACATCTCGGCCAAGGGAAAAACTGGTCTCCACTCCAACACCATGAGGTATGATAGAGAATATGTCGCGCTCCACATTGGAGAGATCGGTGTACATTGAGTGCGTTTCCTCCTGTTGTCGCCACCAATCGGTTATGTCTAGTATTCAAAATTTACTGCTAATCTCCATTGGGTCGGAGTGGTAATCATTCAGATTTCGATTAATTGGTCCCCAGTTCTTTGGTGCTTCAGGCGGCGAATTGAAATAGAGTATGGCGGCAATCAATAAGCGGGCTCTGCGATCGCTTCATCCGGGTGTCGTCTCAGCCACATTGTTAGGTGTTAAGTATTCCTCATCATGGCTGGACAAATCATATGGATCAAAGCATGATTGATAGGACCCTGAAGCCATTGCAGAGGGGACGAAATTGATGCTCTGTACAGTTTCGAATTTATTGACCAGCACACATCAATGTTTGGCGCAGTATTCATACTCCACATACTTCAGAAAGGCCTCTTGGTATTGTGTAGTGTAGGATGTCTCGTCCTCAGGATTGATATCTATTCCCTTGTCCCACTTTCTAAAGGATCTCAACTTCCGGAGAGGATCGAGGATGTGTGTGGAAATCAGAACCAAGCCCCTCGTTGGAGTGACTTCAGCGTAGTATTTGGAAAGCTTCTGTTGAGCTAACTTCACAGCGAAGAACAAGTCTTCCTTCCATTGAGTCCTCTTCTTGGCCATAGCTCACATAATGCGATCCTTGTGATTGAACATGTCATTGTAAACTTTGAGGACGTGATGCAATGTGACTCTATGCCTCTTCGACATCCAAAGGCTCCAATATCGAAATGGCCTCAACACTTCCATGACATACTTGACAATCATCCATTCGTCTTGAGTTGTGAATAGCGGCTGGTATTCGCATTATTTTGGGTTTTGAAGCAACTCACGTGTGAATTCCCGTAAGCGGTAGGCGCGCTCGAGCAACTCCAGAGTAGAGTTGCAACATGTCATCACATCCATAATTGGAAGAACTGCAATGCGGACTTTGGCTTTGTGACAGTCAATGAACTCGTTTCGGCGACCAGGTGTTAGCGTAATTATTACAGCAAGCAGTCTCTGCTAGATGAAGGTCAGCTTCAGGACTTTCAAAATATCATGAAATATATACTTTCTCAATTATCTTTGCTAAACCTGGTTTGATGGCCGATACCTTGTTGATTCTAGTATTGCCCTCTTTTCGAAGTCTTTAACTCTTCCCAATGACTATGCTTTCATTCTCTCCAAATTGCTGATCGCGCTCATGGGCATCCCAAGACTTGGTGCAGCCTTTTACACCGTGACTGCTCAAGGATCCACCTAACGCGGGCTGTATGACGGGCGCCATGCATGGTATGTGGTTCCTCAATGCCGGCCACTCGATTCCACAGGCCTCAAGTTTTGATTGCAGCTCGCGTGTCATCGAGTAATTTGAGAAACCATTATCAGTTATAATACCTAACAAACAGGCGTCAGTAAGCTCAAAAGAATCAAGCACGTCCTTCGGATGTACGGCTAGCCTTGCTCCAGTATGTTGGCCTGTGACCTATCACACTTAATTAGCATTCGAAACTGGAACAGAACGGGCGATCAATCTCATCGAAACCGAGTTGAACTTCACGCAATGCCCAATTTCAATCCATATAGTAAGTAATGACTGACGTTATGGCCAGTTCATGTCTCGATGTCCATCCGTCCAAAGCTAAACTAACTTTATTTCGTATCGGCAATTGCTTCTTAATTGCATCCACTGTCAGTGCATATTCTCTCCGGCAAATGTTACTAAGCGTCGTAGCGGACAGTAGCACTAGGTCATCACATAATGCCTTATATGACCGTCGTAGCTCAGGATTTGATATCACGTTCCATGGAATATGTGCTGAAACAAACCCTAACATCAGGTAGCGATTCCATGTGTCTGGGTGAAATTCGCAAGTTTCAAAGTCCATTGCTGCCAGTGTGCAATGTTTTGTCTGTCCTTCCGGTTAATATGGAACTACCTGGATGTCGAATATGATTTGCCTCAGTGAACTCACAATTGTGATTCCTCGACTTCCTTGCCTCTTCAGGATGGCCAATGCTGTTTCATCGATCGTCAAACTAGTCAATTCAGTAATCTCTGACTAAGTCAATTCCTTTAACTTTGCGATGTGAGCTATTGTCAGCAAGTGTTTCCCCATTGAGCTAGTCCCATTTTCTGATGGATGACGAGGAACTTGATGACACACGATACATATGATGCCAGGGCTGCCGTTCTTCTCCATTCCACGGTGTAAATAGAATCGCCACGAAGGCTCCTGTCTACAATTATTCCAGGCAATCGGCCGCTTCGAGCCTGCATTCATTGAAGCCCACCACACATCGAAGAGGATTTGCAAAGTAAGGTCGCTCAAATCACGAATGAAGATACGTTCATTTTTGGATGAGATTATAACCTCGAGCAGAGAGGTGTTCAAAGATTGAGAATCACACATGGTAGTAAAATTTAGAATGCTGGGTAATCCGACTCGAAAGACTGCCGAAGGTAACGTTATAGTACAGTAGACTGCGCGTTCTTAAATACTGAATACAGCTACAAGCAAAAAAATCAGATCTGTAAAACATTGCATGCATATTTATGAAGTTGTATACAAGGACAGATTGCAAAGACTGATGGGGTAAAACTTGAGTTAGGAACAGCACAATGCAGTATATTGCTGTATAATGTTCTGAGCGTCCACAAGAATTGTTGATGCTCTGTGGGTGCTCAATTGTAGGAGGCGGATGCAATATCGTCACTAGCGTTTTTGCCATTAAAGCCTGCCGATAAGTTCGTTGTGGGTATTCTGCATTCTATTGCCATTGGATTATTCAAGATGCAAGATCAAAAATTTTTGACGCTCCATTGACGCTCATTTTCGTACATGGTTACGATCTTCTCACAAGGTATTTTGACTAATAAGGCGGCAGATTGTTCGATTATTGATCAATCATGTAGCACCGCACGTTGATTTTCCAAAATGCAAGGCCTAAAATCGTTGACACTCTGTTGACGCTCATTTGGAAACCATTGTAAAGATGTTAAATGCATTTTTGCCTAGAAAGGCGGTCGCTAGTTTGATTATGGCTCAAACTAGCCGCTCAGGCTTCAAATTTTCCAAGATGCAAGGCCAAAAGTCGTTAACGCTCCGTTGACACTCATTTTTAGGACATAGTAGTGATGTTGTCTCACCCATTTTCGCCTAGAAAGGCGGCCAATAGTTCGATTATGGCTTAACGTCGCAGTGCAGCGCTTGCATTGGCTATGATGCAAAGCCAAAAATCGTTGACGCTGCGTTGATGCTCATTTTTAGGACATCGTAGCGATGTTCTCGCAACAATTATCACCAAGAAAGACGGCCGATAGTGTGGTTATGGCTTAATGTCGCCGCTCAGCCAATTGATTTGCCAAGACGCATGGCCAAAATTCGTTGACGCTCCATTAACACTCATTTTTAGGAAGTAGAAGCAGGGTTGTCTCAACACGGTTTGCCTAGAAAGGCGGCCCATAGTGCAATTATTGATTCACATTGCCGCACAGCTCTTGCATTTTCTATGATGCAAGGCCAAAAGTCGTTGACGCTCCGTGGACGCTCATTTTTAGGACGTATAAGCAATGTTGTTGCCACGCGTTTTGCTTAGAAAGGCGGCTGACAGCGCAATTGTGGCTTAATATTATCGCGCACCCCTCTGGATTTTCCATGATGTAATGCCAAACATCGTTGACGCTCCATTGACTTTGTGTTGACGTTCATTTTTAGGATGTGGCAACGAGCATATCATTTGCCTCTTTTGCATTTACGCCGACCAATATGTTCACTTTGGAAGGATGTGACAATCCCGCCAATTGATTGCTGAATGTGTAAGACTGTACATCGTTGACACTCTATTGACGTTCACTTTAATCACATTGAAACAGCGTTTGTGCACCCAATAATTGTACGCAACCATTCATATACACATTATTGACATCCAATATTGCGTTTGTATGTGTCATTGTTTGCATCCAGGAGTTGTATTACCTCTAAATTTCTGATCAGTGGCCATCCACGCTATCTGATTGAGAGATGACGTGGCCCAATTACATTCCTGCGCTTTCGGCCGGCAATTGACAGCATGTAGAACAACTCACCAGTTTTTGGTAAATATAGCTCGACTTCCTCACTTTTCCTTATGCAGCTCCTTCTCCTCGCTTTCCGTGACATACCATATGCACTTTCAAATATCTCAACCATGTGTACAAGGTCTGTGCGGGGAGTTATGCAGTTGGATACATGGATGAATGTGGCATGACGGTCGTCGTTCAGACTGATTCGTATTGTACACTGACAGCTCTTTCTATGACACGTATGACATCACTCATTTAAATGTTGTTAGTATATTTCGTCACTAATATAGCTTTGACTTTGTCGCATAACAGTCACTTGCTAATGAAAATCAAATGTGTCAGCAGTTTTTTCGCCTGATTTGGATTCTAGAACATTCACGTGGTGCGTTCGACCCTTGCACAAGAACAGACGAATTATCACATCTCACAATTTGGTCACTGAAATCAAGAAAAAGCGGACAAGTAGCAAAATTGGTAAACAAATTGCTTTTCACAAACAGATGATGGCAAAAATTGGACTTTGCCTATCTATTCCGCCGCTGACTGAGGAGCCGTCACCATGTCTTCGTCCGAATCCGAAATCTATATGGTGATTAGCTGGAAGCTATATGCAGGGGTAAAAGGTTTCTGGCACAACAGGGTTCGCATTCAGCAAAGGTGACGTATCGGGCACTGCGGCGGGCTCAAGACCGGATATGCTCGTGTTCGACTGAGGTTTCACCGAACCTACCCGAATATGACTACTTCCTGGTTGAGAAGTCCCTTGCGGCATTTGCAATATTTCAGGGACAATGTCAACCCTCTCCATAAGCTCTGCAAATGTTGTTGGTGGAGGTGCCGAAGCGTCATCATCTGTTTGAGGTTGAACGACGACCAGAACCCTGAATTCGGCTGTACCATACCTCTTATCTCGTTCACGGAAGTAGTCGGCTGCATCCTCCCATCCCGGTTGTGTCAATTCATCAAGCTTCATCTGCAACTGCGGAAAGCTCTCCATGCGCTGTTGTACCATTGTGGAGATTGTGCCCATCACCCAGCCGTGTTCTTCATCTTCGCTCAGCTTGCCCTGCTCTGTCTCTTCATCCTCATCTTCCCCATCCTCCCCATCATCGGAACTTGCAAGATCACTCAGACTTTCTCCGATAGCACCCATCATTTCTTCAAAAGTCTTTTCGTGCTCTCTGGACGTCAATCCCGCGATTCCAGCATGCGCGATATCGTCCTTCTCTTGCTGAACCGCTGCCTCTGCGTCTTCAACTCGCTTTCTTGCCCCAGCGGTCTCTCTCTCAACATACTCCTCAATCCATTTCTCTTTTTCTTCATCGATTAAGAAGTGTGTTTCGCGTTGTTTCTCTGCCACAAGCTTCTTTTTGAATCTCAAGCTGCGCAATGCCCCCAGCGCTCGGATTCTTTCGGCCTCCAAGCCGCTCTTGCCTTCATTTGCTCGATGACGTCGTTGGGTTGAATGCTTTGTTGATTTGCCGTATCTGCCCGCCAGAAGTGGCGAATAGTGCTTTTTCAGAGCTTTGACCATTGTAGTTTGCGTTGACTTTGTTGGGCGAGATGTTGGATGATGCAAGATATGGACAATATGGAGGCAAGCTGCGTCTTTTATGTCAAGGTTAGTAAGTTTACTCATCTTGCACAAAGTAAAACCACTCTTTTGACCGTCAATCAATCGGCAATGGTTAGGCTAAACGTCCAACATGACTTGATTGTTAGTATCAATTTCATTTATTATCCCAGGGATTATTTGAGACAAACATCAGCAGACGTCCTTTCCCTCGAACAATGACCTATTTATAGGTAACAATCATGCGATTTCGGCAGCCGTACAGCGTAATTTATCTCTAATAACAAACAACCAATATCGGACCGACATATTGCACATCTTGGGGCTTTGGGAAACCCCTGCAACTTGCTGCTATATGCAGCAGAATTCATCTTGAGTATAACCATCATGTTGGCAGCCTAATATTCCATTCTAATACGCAGCTAACTATATAATCCTCAGGGCTTTCCAAATCATTTCGTTATCATCTTCCTCGCCGATTCCACAGCAGCAAATCATGGATACACAACCACCTCAGCCAGGTCCGACCAGATCTACATCCGGCCAATTGGCAGGCGCCTCGTCGAGTACGTCACTTATCGGCACACAGCTGGAACCCTGGTACCAGTCAGTTCACCACGAGGCTGCCGATGCAGCCACCAAACACATGATCAAGGATGCACATTTAAACATCGTCCGTAAGACTGGAAGCAGCACGAAGAACAACCAGCATTCAGTTGGATGTGAGTATCTCCATACCGCGGTCAAAGGCCGTCAATTGACCGTATAATACATAGCCCTTGTAAGCCGAGACCAACGTGACCTATTTATCGCTGCCCGTAATGGGAAACATCCATGGTCGACAAAGGCATTTGTCCGCACAGTCCGCGAAATCGAACATCATGAAGTTGTACGCTCCGGCATTTTCGTAGATGAATTTCCAGAGAAACATCCTCGACAGTGGATGAAACAGTCTTTAATCACCTTCGAGGAGGCTACGGAAGCGTATATGGTCAAGGTCATAGCTGAATCTCTGTATTTGAAGCAGCAACTAATTTCTTGTAGGTATTCGACATGTCTGCAACTATAGCAAGGCAATGAAGTCGTGTACAGCTGGAACAGTCTGACATGCGCGTAGCCTTGATCAAGGCCAAAATGGCCAAAGGCGGGTTTTCGTGCACCGCAGTAGAGGAAACGCAATATCTGATCAAGAAACCGCGTGCCGAGGTCCGAGATGAGAAGAAGCTGGGTGTTGAGTTTCCTGGGCATAACAAGGTGAAGGCTGCGATAGCAACACACCCGGCTATGCTTCGTCAAAACCAGATGCCCAGATGCCTTCCTTGACAAAATGGCACCTCAAAGAATCTGCAGACGCGCTGGAGACGCAAAGGAACAGGTGCACCTCTGCCCAACCGACGCAGACAGCAGAATCTAGAGCCCACTGCAGAGCCGAGGCCACCTCTACCCAGAACACCACTCGCCTCAACCGGTAATACTTCCGGTGCTCAACGTCTCGAAATCATCAATATGCCGGTCGGTTATACATATTCACATACTGCTCTTCCATGTGTTGAATTGTTTACTCTCGATGCATCTGCCCAGGACAGCGAGCACGATACAGATTTTGATCCAGATATGCTGCCTGATGAAGGAACATCCACTGGTTAGTACACTATCTGCTGTTTGGTAATGCAGCTAACATTCATTTTGAAGACCAAAGCAGCCTATTGAGCAAATCTGGCAGTGATGATTAGCATTAATCAAATGGCACGGCATTTTGGTTATTATTATTATCCTGAATTTGCGGATACTGTATAGTATATTTTAAAGGATATATTTATATGTATTATTAAACAACAATGTAGTGATTAAGATGAAAGTAACTGAAAACGCTTAAAAGGCCGCCAACTCAACGTGAATGATAGACTACGCCAAATCAAATGATTGCATATTATGGATACACCCATGGCAAAATGAGCGTCAATGGAGTGTCAACGATTCTTGATCATGTGTCTTCGGTAATCTTAGGGGCGATTGGTTGCAAATAGTCATAAATGCAGTTTTCGCTGCCTTTATAGGCAAAAGAGACAGTGAAATGCTCCCTGCCCCATGATGAAAATGAGCGTCAACGGAGCGTCAATGATTCTTGGTCATGGATCTTAGGTTTTCTGTGAGGCGATAGGTTGCAAATAGTCATAAATGAAGTATTGGCTTCCGTTATAGGCAAAACAGACAGTGAAACGCTCCCTGCCCCATCATGAAAATGAGTGTCAACGGAGCGTCAACGATTCTTGGTCATGTATCTTAGGTAATCTGTGGGGTGAGAGGTTGCAAATAGTCATAAATGAAGTATTGGTTTCCTTTATAGGCAAAACAGACAGTGAAAAGCTCCCTGCCCCATCATGAAAATAAGTGTCAATGGAGCCTCAACGATTCTTTGTCATCTATCTTGAGTAATCTGGGGTGCGAGAGGTTGCATATAGTCATAAACAAAGTATTAGCTTCCTCTATTGGCAAAAGAGAATATGAAATGCTCCCTGCCCCATCTTGAAAATGAGCGTCAATGGAGTGTCAACAATTGTTGGCCTTCCATTATGGTTAATTACCACACGATGTGGCCATTATTGTCTATATACAAGGTTTGGACTATTTTAGGACGCTAAAAGGCTCACAAATACATAGTAGTAGCGGTGTACATAATATGGGTTGTTACTGTCCCGGAAGATGTGGCAGGAATATTCTGCATTGATCTGCCCATAAAGGCTGCCATATCCTTGTTTATGGATACTGTTAATCAAGTGCCACTCATATTACTGATGATCATGCAAGACTCAAAATTGTTGACACTCTGTTGATGCTCATTTTCATGATGGAGTAGGGATCGTTTTGTTTGCTTTTTTGGCAATAAAGGCGGCCAATAGTTTGTTTATAACTATATTTGACCCTTCGCACCCCCAGATTACCCAAGATACACAACCAACAATCGTTGAAGCTCCGTTGACGTTCATTAACAGGATGTGGTAGGGTGCGTATGTCTATACGTGTTGATTATTAAGGCGGCCAATATATTCTCAATGGACTGTAATGTACCTATGGTGCTATTTTACAATCAATAGTAACATATCTGAATGCAACCATGAATGTGAAACCTGAAACGCAGAACCGAAGATTGGAACCGACGAGTCTAGCCAAACCACTCGAAACCCGCGGGTTGACGGATACAGGTCCGGGTTTGGCCCGCCAGGAGTCAGAGAGTCGGGTTTTTGGACAGGTCTGGAACTGAACCGACCCGTTTTTGCGGTCCAAACCCTGACGGCTGGCGGGTTACCCGGACCCATTGCTAACACTAAGGATGCTTCAGCTAAGTTAGCGGTCGATTAGGCAATATCGTAAGCATAACTTCCCATTCATGCATTCATCTGGGCCATGTCACCAGAATAGCCTTCACAACAATGTTGCTGTAGTTAATGGAAGAGGGAGAGAATTTGGTACACAAAGGAGAGATACAGGCATAGAGAAAGAATGGTAATGTACGATGGATGATTCAGGAGTAATCTTATTAATTCAAGCACTCATCAATGCCAAGATTGCTACCAAATGGGTTCATACATTCCCACTCACATTCTGATTTTGCGTCTAATATCTAGTAAATCGCATATCATTCAATCACGCACCATTAAATCACACATTCATTATGAATCTCACAACTACAATGTTGACTAAACATAATTATTGGGGTTGCAAACTATATTCTACAATGGTATGAATGTATAGTGAGATGTCATGTCACGGTGGGCAGAGAAATGATGGTTGCATGAATGCAGTTTGGTGTAATTGAGGTGCACCGAAGTTGAAATGGTTATGCTTGGATGCAATTGCTGAGGATTGCAGGCTCGCCTTACTCTGACAGTTAATTGCACTCTTGGTAGCTGTCTTTTCATAACTCGAGCTTTCAAGATACTCTCTCTCGGAGCTTCTCTCGATGGAATTTGGTCCACATAATCCATTTTCTGATACCAGTTTTGGTGGCCCAAACATACATTTAGTCAGAAAACAGTTAAGTCTTGATTCAAAGATTTGACAACTTACATCAGCAAAATGTAAATCGGTCCGGAAGCCACACGCAAACCTCCCAGACACTCTGGTAAACCTCACCAGTGCTCCCAAGTAATTCCAGATGCTCCCAGGCCCCCCTGGAGCGAAGCAAAGTGCTCTCAGACTCTGCAAGAGCATTCTCAGGTGCTCCTGAAAGCACCTGCAGTTCGGGAGGTGCATTCAGGATGCTACGAGATTTGACTTATAGGATAGTCAAATATTGGAGTAGCTGAGACCTCTGCGGAGACTTCGAGAGCAGCTTGAGACCTCTGCGCAGATCTGCGGGAGACTTAGTGCCGTATTCTCACAGCAATGGTTCATAGGGTTCCATAACCACAAGGCATTTCGTGTATCAGATTCGTCTTTGTTACAGTCACAAGATTCGCTACATCATAATATGGCATGTATCATCTATCTAAGTCACTCTATAAATATACATGCGGCCAATCTGGCTGCAGACAGTACTGGAGCGTAATCGCAGGGGCACCTGGAGACGCTTGATTGAGAGAACTTAGAGATGCACTTGGAGGCCGTGATCATGTGAACTGGGAGAGGTACTTGGAGGCCGCGATCGTGCGAGTTTGGAGATGCACTTGCAGGCCGAGATCAAGTTGAACTCAGAGATGCGCTTGGAGGCCGAGATCGAGCGAGTTTGGAGATGCATTTGGAGGCCGAGATCGACTAACTCAAAGATCCACTTGGAGGCCGAGATCAAGTTGAACTCAGAGATGCACTTGGAGGTCGTGATCGAGCGAGTTTGGAGATCGTGTAACGCAGAGATGCACTTGGAGGCCGAGATCGAGCGAGTTTGGAGATGCATTTCGAGGCCGAGATCATGTAACTCAGAGAGGCACTTGGAGGCCGTGATCGAGCGAGTTTGGAGATGCACTGGGAGGCCGTGATCGAGTGAACTCAGAGATGCACTTGGAGGCCGTGATCAAGCTGAACTCAGAGATGCACTTGGAGGCTGCGATTGAGCGAGTTTGGAGATGCATTTGGAGGCCGTGATCATGTAACTCAGAGATGCACTTGGAGGCCGTGATCGAGCGAGTTTGGAGATGCACTTGGAGGCCATGATCGATCGAGATTGGAGGAGTACTTGGAGGAGATCGATCTGGAGGCGGTAAATCGGGAGGGAGGTGCGACGGCAGCTGAGACTCTATTCATTGGTTAACTGGTAATCGTGGGAATGTAGAGAGTTGAGTACAATCAGCTCCGCCGAGAGATGAGAGACTGGCTGGGAGCGGGAGACAGTCGATCTTGGGATGATGCAGTGCTTGGTGCCATATGCAGTGCTCGGGGTATGCTGTACTCGGTGTTAACTCATGATCATTGCATGGAGAGATAGATAGGGATGAGTTAACTTCGTGTTCTGAGGTGATGCTAGAATTGAGGACAAGAAAGAGAGAGATGAGAGGGTACGAGGGAAATCATCATGAGAAACTGGGACATAAGAGAATTCCGTATGCGAGTCAATTGACCATCCCCGATACGGCAGGAAACAGTCCCGATCCGGCGTGTAATTACACCGATACGAGGTCTTCCCAACCCAATCAGGCAAGTCGTACCCGGGATTTCTCATATCCGCTCGTATTCTCCATATCATTCTCATCTTCATCCTCATCTCTCTCTTTCTCGTCCACAACTCTACCATCATCGCAGAACACAAAGTGAAGTCATCCCTCTCTATCTCTCCATGCCATGATCATGAGTTAACACCGAGTAAAGCATACACTGAGCACTGCATACAGCAAGTACTGCATTATCCCAAGATTGTCTGTCTTCCCATCATTCTGACGATTGCGAGTTGACCCCTGAATGTAGCTTCAGCTTCCGGCGTGCCTCCCTACAAGATCGACCGCCACCAGCCAGCTCTCCATGAGAGCTCAAAGCTAAAGTCACCTCATCATATTTCCACGGTTGCGAGTTAACTAACTGATGGATAGAGTCTCAGCACCCGGCGCGCCTCCTATCGACCGCCTTCAAGTACTCCCCCGATCTTGCTCCATCATGGCCTGCAAGTGCATATCCAAACTCGCTCGATCACGGCCTCCAAGTGCATCTCTGAGTTACACGATCGCGGTCTCCAAATGCATCTCCAAACTCGCTCGATCGCGGCCTCCAAGTGCATCTCTGAGTTACACGATCGCGGCCTCCAAATGCATCTCCAGAATCGCTCGATCGCGGCCTCCAAGTGCATCTCGAGTTCACTCGATCACGGCCTCCCAGTGCATCTCCAAACTCGCTCGATCATGGCCTCCTTGTGCATCTCCAAACTCGCTCGATCACAGCCTCCAAGTGTATCTCTAAACTGGCACGATTACGGCCTCCAAACTCGCTCGATCACGGCCTCCAAGTGTATCTCCAAACTCGCTTGATTACGATCTCGGAGTGCATCTCTCAGTTCACTCGATCACGGCCTCCAATAGCATCTCCAAACTCGCTCGATTACGGCCTCCAAGTGCATCTCCAAACTCGCTCGATCACAGCCTCCAGGTGTATCTCTAAACTCGCACGATTACGGCCTCCAAACTCGCTCGATTACCGCCTCCAAGTGCATCTCCACACTCGCTCGATCACAGCCTCCAAGTGTATCTGTAAACTCGCACGATTACGGCCTCCAAACTCGCTCGATTACCGCCTCCAAGTGCATCTCCAAACTCGCTCGATCACGGCCTCGGAGTGTATCTTTGAGTTCACTCGATCGTCATCTTCAGGCGCACCTCGAATTGCTCTCAAGCACCGCCTGCAGCCAGTCCAGATATACAGTGTGTAGATGGGTAGCTATATAGATACATAGATACATAGATACATAGATGAGAATACAAACTGAATACAGTAGCTATGATTTCCAGGTGCACCAGCAGCGTTCCCAAAGAAGATGTTGTTTGTGCCAGACTGCTCTACTGTGATTCGAGGTGCTCCCAGACATGTCGCCGGCGCTCCCAGGTTTGTCGCCGGCGCTCCCAGGTGCTCCCAGGCTTGTCGTCGGCGCTCCCAGGCTTGTCGCCGGCGCTCCCAGTTACTCTGAAGGCCGGCAGGAATGCCCTCCTAGGGTCTGATACTCTCCTGAAATTGACGCATCTAAGTTTACACTCCACATCCTCTCAGACACTCCTGGAGGCTTCCAGTGACTAAAATACATTTTGCTGATGTAGGCCTCTTCAAGTCAGTGCAGTACATGGGTGTGCGGGAGTTGCCGGCCATTCTGCAGAGTCATGGAGCAGAATCAGTGTTTCGATATTGTCGCTCATAAGCATCCACAGCTCTTTCGATAGAGCCCGAACTTGCAGAAGCTATTTTAGGATGTGGAAGCATTGGTCCAAACATACTACTTAGTCAATATCAAGTTAAATGGTGTTACAAATTGGCCGGACTTGTGCATTGATGGTTTAGTTGCGCAGTGGCAACCTTCCCCCATCAGACAGTTGACACAGAGCTGACAGTGCAAGGCATGGTAGCGGCGGCCTTCAACTTACTGATCAAGCATAGGTTTATATCTTAGCAGGCACGGAGCGGGATGAGCTGCCTGCACCAAAAGGTGAAGTGTCTTGATAGATCTGTGTGCACTGGGTCCACTAATAAAAAGTCAAACAAAACATGATGAGAATGAAGCAAACTAATGCAAGCAAAGTACATGTGCTTCGGTGGCTGATTTGTCCCTCTTGAGGCGTACGTCGGCTGGAATGATAACATCCATAATGAGTCACAGCTTTTCAAAGTTGGCTCCATACATATCCAAGAAGCTAATTCTGCACAGGAAAGCCGGGCAGCGCAACCACCATTTGAGCCAAGAATACCCGAGCAGGGTCTCAGCTTCCAACTCTCTGGGATGTGGATCAGAGGTGTGCGAGAACCTCAATTATATACCTGCGAAATCTGCGGCTTCGCCACGAATAAGTGAGCCTGTATCTCATATTTTGACACACATACTCAATATTGCCTAGTCTATTTTGATTGCCAAATGGGATTGGCGAATACGCCGTGCTGAATCTGTCATTATGATATGCCCATGATTCTCTGGTGCACCAGAGAGTCCTGGGCACATATCGTTATAACCGATCAATCACTGCATATTTGCCGATCCCAATTGCCATAAAGACTGTCTAAGGGATATTCAGTACCAGTGTCAGGATATTCGTAGCATAGCCGCAGCATTCGCTGGCCTCTGGTTGAAGTTCCAGTACACCTGAACTTCAATCATGTGGGTGCAAAAGCTCTCGCTTTGACAGAAATTAGCGAGCTGTGTCTCATACTGAGACATCAGTACATGAATATCACCTAGACAGTCTGATTGGTGAATGTGACTGTCAGATATGCAGTGCTCGATCTGTAATTACGAATGATATGACTTTTGCCAAAGAGACTCCAGTGAGTGTGAAAGTGGATGAGTTTTGCTTTTTCATTCGAAATAGATACGTGGCAGCAGGCTTCCGGTCCATCTCAAATTCGCGACTGACAATTGATTGCAGCCCATTGCTGCGTCATTCTCACAATTCAACCCATTCCATTCATCATGCAATAGGTCTGCCGTAGGAACTTCTTATGTCGCATATCAATCAACTTCATCTTATATGGTCAATAATATTCAACAAGAATGCCAATGATATCCCACTCTAGCCATTTCGAAATCAAGATACAACAATTCCAACATCAGAACGTTGATTCACTTCAACATTGAAGAGAGAAAGATTCATCTCTCCAGCATAGTGTACCTTATAAACGACAATTTTGACTATTTGTATCAGTTAAGAAGATTATGTTGCTTCAATGTCTAAAGAGGCATACCTTGATGAAGCGTCTAACACTCTAAGATTAATGGGTCATCACGCTGCAACCTGTCTCCAGTCTCTGTCAGCCACTTCTTATGGTTTTCAGGAGACTCCAGAATCCAGTATATTATTGACGTCATGATGTTCGGTCGACTCATCAAGCCATGCAGGATGCTCATCTGCGCAACGCCAGAGTGTAGGTGGAGATCACTCCCACGGTTATCGTAGCCACCAGGACCTGTATTCAATAACCATGTGTCTGGTACTCGGTGTTGCATTAGCCGGACAACTCATGCAACTACCTGCCGCTGCTCATTCAATACCCAAAATTTCTGCGTTATTACTGCATGATGTGCAGTTTTCAGATTCAGGCCTGTCCCGCCTACTTTGGGTGTGGTTATGAATACAGAGGGATTTCGTGAATCCTGGAATTTGAGCTGCATTTCTATGAGTTCATCATTGTCCATTTCAGCATACATGTGGAATATATCCACATTATCCACAAAAAACTTTGTTAGCCCCCACTACAAATGATAAACTTGGCCAGGAAGAGGACAAAATAGCACGGCCCTCTGTGAAGGAGGTGCACTGGGTTGCGCAATTTCGTTTCTCTCTTCTGGAAGAAGCGTCTCTCTTGATGCATCATCTTGGTCAGGTTCTGGATACTCTGCAGAATCCTTGACAAGTATAGGCAAAAATGTCTCACTCAGCCATTGGACAATCGGAGATTCCACCCAACTATCGAGTGGCCATTCCTCTTGCCATCATTCATAAACATTTTTGCGATCCTCGGTGTCTCCCAACACTAACCAGAAATATATTAGCCGCCATGTATGAACCCTCCATGCTCCAGAAGCACCCTGCAAAGTGTACCTCTCCACCAGGGTCATCAGATGTGCTTGCTTTTCCTCAGTCCACTCGAGATCAATGAGGTGTGCAATCTCCTTTCGTATCCAGACGAGTTGTTTTCCATTGGCGAGTTTATATTCTGACCACCGCCTGATTGTCCATGGCTTTGCAATCTGAATCATCCAGTGCACTGCATTCTGTTGAGCTTCTTCATCTTTAGTCTGAATAGCATGCATCAAACTCTTCTCAGCAGAATACGTTGCCTCAGCACCATGCTTTTCCATCACAGTGTCATTCTCTGGATCTTCAGGCGCACCTGAAAACAGCCACATCATCTGAAAACACCAGTCATAGAGTGAATGGAATCCCAGTGTAGCGGTGACTTGAAGTTTGAATCCAATTTTCGTATTTATCGCACTTTGCCAGCCAACACTGTTTTTAGTCTTATACCAATGGGACTCATCAAAAATCCCAAGACTCCACGCACAGTAGGAGAGTTGGCCGTTACTGGATGGTTTCGCTCTGGATGTCAAGGTATCATACGACACAAGGTAGATATTCCATCTGTTTTCTGGCTAGTCAATACTGGTGTTCAGATTCTCATGGGTGAGATTTGCATTTTCGGCGAGCAACAAGTGGACAAGTTTGAAATCAGTTCAATGTGTCATCTCGTCCATAACACTTGTGAAGGGCTCAGGCACTCCCGCCATTGTTACCACCAGGATTCGTTGATGGGCTGAGATCCGTGCTGGATGCCTGTGGGGTGGGGTTGACTGGATCTCCAACAGGCGACGGAGCACACAATTCAATCTCTGGAGTGGATACCACTTCTGTTCTTCACCGACAATGCCGGGAAAGTCATTGTGCGCCAAAATCACCCACTCTTCAAGGGTATTCCCCCATCAAATGGACAGTGGCAACCGCATTACAACTTTCTCGGTCACCAATTTCCAAACCATTGCCACTGCGACCGCGGTGAAAGTCTTTCCAAGACCCATTTTGTCCGCCACCAGTGCTCCTGGCAGATCAGCATCCCAAAGCCATCTCCTCATAATAAACAATATGGCCCAAACCTGGTGCGGCCAAAACTTAGTTCCAAGCACGCCTGGAATGGAATACTTGCGGCCTGGAACACAGTCATCTGGTGATTGGCAAATAGGATGCGCATTCAGCAGCCTGACTGCTTCATCAAGACACTCATGTTCAAATTCATTATTGATGGTATTGAGAACTGTATTCAGTACTGAGCTTGAATTTTCTGAATCAAGGACCTCCTCACCATCCTCCAGTTACTCCTGAACCTCCCTTCCAATTGTGTCCGTGTTCTTTCGTCCTCAATGATCTCTTTCAGTTGCTCAGATGTAAGCTAGGCAGATAAGCTAATATTGCGGCGCTCCTGAAATTCATCTCAATGTTAGGTATCCGACAGAGAAGCAGCCATTTGAACGAACACATGTCGATGGAATATAATCAATTCTATTGTTTCAATCAGAACTTACATTAATACAAGTATCATTCTCTTGCCCACCATCCTTCTCTCCCTCCTCTTCTCCCTCTCTTCCACCATCTTCAGAACCTTCCAAAGTCTATGTATAATGATTAGCAGCTGCTCAGGACTAGCCTTAACACGCATCAGCAACAACTCTAGTTTCCGTCAGAAAGACCCGGGTGTTACGGACAGCTCTGACCGCTCTGACGGAACCTCACACCCTCTGACGGAGAATTACACACTGCCTGATGCCCAGGCGACAGGTCCGAGTTTACTGGACTGATGTAGTCACCTATAGGCGGAACTGGGAGCACCTGGGAGCAGTCTGGGAAAAACATCTTCTTTGGAAATGATACAGGTGTGCCTGGAAATTATAGCTACTACTTATCGTTCAACGAATTTCAAAACTTATGCATTCAGTCTGTATTCTCATCTATTTATCTATGTATCTATACAGCTACCTGTCTATACACTCTATATCTGGACTTGCAGCATGCGGTGATTGAAAACAATTCGAGGTACGCATGAAGATGACGATCGAGCGAACTCAGAGATACACTCTGAGCCTGTGATTGAGCAAGTTTGGAGATGCACTTGAAGGCCGTGATGGAGCGAGTTTGGTGATGCCGTTGCAGACCGAGATTGAGTGAACTCAGAGATGCACTGGGAGGCCGTAATCGAGCGAGTTTGGAGATGCACTTTGAGGCCGAGATCGAGTGAACTCAGAGCTGCACTCCGAGGCCGTAATCGAGCGGGTTTGGAGATGCACTTGGAGGCTGAGATTGATTGAACTCAGAAATGCACTGGGAGGCTGTAATCGAGCGAGTTTGGAGATGCACTTTGAGGGCCATGATCGACCGAGTTTGGAGATGCACTTTGAGGCCGTGATCCACGTGATCGAGCGAGTTTGGAGACACAACTGGAGACCGAGAATCAGTGAACTCACAGATGCACTGCGAGGCCGTGATCGAGCAAGTTCGGACATGCACTTCGATCTAGAGGTGGTCGATGGGAGGCGCGGCAGATGCGGAGATTGTATTCATCGGTTAGTTAACTCGAAATCATCGGAATGTGACTCGGTGACTTCACCTTTGAAGCTCTTATCGAGAAATGGCTGGTCACAGACGATCTGTTGGGAGGTACGTCGGAAGCGGAAGCTACATTCAGGGATCAACTCGAAATCGAGAGAATGAAGCGACAACAGACAATCTTGGGTGTATGCTGCACTCGGTGTTAACTCATGATAATGGCATGGAGAGATATAGAGGAATGGCTTAACTTTGTGTTCTTGCAATGAGGGCAGAGTTGTGGACAAGAAAGGGAGAGATGGAGGATGAAGATGAGAACAATATGGAGGTTACAAGTGGCTATGAGAAATCAGGAGTACGACTTGCCTCATTGGGTTTAGAAGACCTTGTATCGGTGTAATTACCCGCCGGATCGGCATTCATACTTGCCATATCGGAAATGGTCAGTTCACTCGCACACGAAATTCTCTTAAGTCCCAGTTTCTCATGATGGTTTCCCCCATCTCCTCTGATCTCTCTCTATCTTGTGCTCAACTCTACCATCACCTAAGAACACAAAGTTAAGTCATCCCTCTCAATCTCTCAATGCCATGATCATGAGTTAACACCGAGTACAGCATACACCTAAGATTGTAAGTTAACCAATGAATAGAGTCTCAGCTGCCATCACGCCTCCCTCCAAATCGACCGCCTCCAAGTACTGATCCATTCTCGCTCGATCATATCCTACAATTGAATATCCAAACTCGCTCGGTCACAGCCTCGGAGGGCATCTCTGAGTTCACTCGATCTCAGCCTCCAAGTGCATGTCCGAACTTGGTCGATCAGGGCCTCCAACTGCATCTCTGAGTGCACTCCGTCTCGGCCTCCATGTGCATCTCCAAACTCGGTCAATCACGGCCTCCCAGTGCATCTCCACACTCGATCGATAGCGGACTCCAAGTGCATCTCTCAGTTTACTCCATCTCGGCCTCAAAGTGCATCTCCAAACTAGCTCGATCGAGGTCTCCAAGTATATTGTTGAGGAGTGACAGTGGGTGTACGGAGATTCAGGTGTAACGGAGGTGGAAGGAGCGACACGGAGTATATATTCGGGAGACCCTGAGGTAGATAGACAGCATCTCATTTTCATCTCATCTTGTCATATAACGAAAATACACACTCTATCTTTCCCAACTTTTGGTCTCACTCACTCTTTCCGATATTTCGTGGATCCACGCAATTGCATGGATCCTCACAGCCGGGTAGTATCATATTTTCCCACCATCTTCCTATGCTGCTCGAGCTAGAACAGCTCTCCCTCACACAATCCATTTGGACGTCGCAAGTGGTGTGCGTGTACCCAATGAACCCATTCCGATGTTTGGTTACAGTTGGCCACAACGCCAGAGTGTTTGTTTAAAATAGGAGACCGACAGAGTGAGAAGAAACGGCAAAACTGCAATCGGAGGGCGATATACAACGCGACGTGTGGTATTGACAGCGGAGGTGGAGTAATCCGCCACTGGTGTGTCTCTGACGGCTCTGACGGAGCGCGTCCACTCTGACACAGCCATTCCGCCCTGACGGAAACATTTTTTGCTGATGTGGCTAGTGGGATTATCTTTGTCGGCCTAATTACGTGCTCGGCAATCTCCTTCCCTGGCGCTCGCTTCATTTCTCCTACCAATATCTTCACATTATGACCAAGTTTCGACTTGAATGCATTTGAGAGGCAACAGTTGTATGAAATCAGGGCATATATGGGGTCATTGATTATTTGCCCGTGTTTGTATATTCCCATATACTCTTCTTCCAATTCGTCCCACTGCAAGGTGCACTTGAACATTGATGTGAGATTGTATAGCTCATTGGGGCCGCCATTTTTGTTGATGAAATCAACCAACTCCTCCCAGTGCCTCACATCTGTATACAAGGCTTGGAATTGTTTGTGGGCTGGAGCCATATTCATGCCATTCGACACCCAGTAAATCATAACCTTGAACGTTGTATTTGGCAACTCTGGGAGGTTACTCCTCGCCTGTTTGCCCCAGTGCTCTGCCAAATCCGTTGCCGGAAGCTTGTTTCCTCGCTTTCCCTTTTTCCTCGCCGCTCCAATTTCCCTTCCATATTTCTTCAGAAACAACTGAACCTACTGCCAGCGAATCCATTCAGCATTGTCGAAATTATCCAACAGCAGCCAGGTCTCAAATGTAGCCAAAAAATCTGCGACTGCTGTCTCCCAGTGCTGGGGTCCATCCCCAACTTGTTTCAATTGGTTCTGGCTCTGAATAATGGACCGATGCTTCTACTCTAGACACCCCGCCACCCATAATTTCTTCTACTTGTTGATTGCCCTAAAGTTGGGCTGCCCCATCCTTTTGGCAAATTGCTTCAAGGGGAACTCCATTTGCTTCAGGCTAATTGGGGGTTGGCCTTCTACACCGCCCAAATCTGACGAATCGTCGCTATCATCAGCTGCATCATATTTGTCGTAGGACATCTCCGGCAATGAAGGCCAGTCCACAATCCCTGCAACATCTGTTTTCCGCGGTTCCACAGGCAGCTTGAATCTTATTGTTGGGAGGCGTATAGGGTGTCTCCCAGGTATGCCTGAGGGAGGTTGAGGTGGAGGAGTCGAGCTTGGAGATAGTGGCTGATTGACAGGATGATTTCCCGGCGATCCTGGAGGCACTCTTGGTGTACCTGGAGATGACAGCCCTTGTCGTGGGAACTGCGGGGGGGGGAACATTTCAGACCCACCACAACCACCTTGGTGCAGGTCATATCGTTGCCATGGTGACCTATAACTTGGATATCGTTGGCTTGCATTGCTAGTAGATTGCGAACTGTGTGTCATATGGAATGGAGACTGCTGGTAAACCTGCAGAGCGCCAGGAAATGGCTACTGTGAAGGAGTGTAAGTGTACCCTTGTGGCAGAAGATATTGATTACTGTGTTTCCCAAATTGACTGTCTTTGCGAGTGGCTTCTCGTGAACGTTTATCTGGTGAATCTGAATTGTCGTCACCGCGTTGTTGCGAGGTAAATGGCCCACTAGGTGGAGCCATATTCACTGTCTTCGGTGGAGATCCTTTTGTCGACATACTCTGTTAAACAAAGATAGTGGTAAAATACTTTAGATGCAAGATGAGATATAGATTCAATCAGAGTATGGTTGAGTATATTGCAGGTAGCAGTGACCTTCAGCGGAATGAAGAGCTGCTTATATCCTATTCTGTTGTCACGATGTGGGGTGTTTTACTACACCTTTGATCTATGAACCCAACCCGGGCCTGGAGGAAAAGAAACCTTAATTACACACATTCCGCCTTTCTTTATTATATGCTCGAATTTATATACTAGGATATTGGACAGGTGCTCACCTTCATACGCATTGATGACTTTACAGGTCTTAGAAGGGATATGATATGATATGTCCAGGAACTCAACAAGAACTATATCCAGTATGAAGGTCAGCAGGACTAGGGATATTACACATAAGTTATGTGTGTACGACGTTGCAACCTCATTCAATAGAAGACCTACAAGTCGAGCAGCAACAGAAATTGCTTTCTATTAAGCTCCTTGCCTGTACATCTTAGTTCTCATCATGATCCATGCTCCAGTCAAGGATCGTTACTGAAGCACACTTCCTACCAGCCTTATCAGTTCTCGATATTCAATTCCCGGACATCCAGCTAGCTAGAAAACTCACCGATTCACTGTTCTATGACTATCTACCTTCATTATCAGCTGCTCGGTGGCTCGAACATAGGCATAACTCACAATGACATAGTACAAGGCCCCATTGTGGTGAGTGCAGTGATGACAAAAGAAACCTCCCCCCACAATTGGTATGATGCAAGGCGGCTGTGAATGTATTACGCTAGCCTGAGTTAGCTCACTTTCAAACTAATCTCGGTGAGGCTCTATATGACCCCCAGAAGCATCATCGAGATTCATCCGAATACGTGTTCAGTGACCATGTCTCAAATATTGTCAACACTCATTGGAAACATGTCAAGTGCTTTTGCTGCAAACGGAAATTATTCGACGAGATCCGACTCAATGCCCACTAATAACAATATCACCCAATACAAATCAATGAAGGGCAATTACCTGATGAGATTTTATCACCTGCAGGCTGGAATCGACCCGAGCCATCACGATTCGACTTCAGTCGGTGCATCTCAATGGCCATCGATCAGCTTAGTCAACTAATTCATCTACCCATACACACTGTACCTGGTGCACGACCACCTGAAAATGCTCCCGACGAAGAAATGATTGACCCCCAGAAGCCTGATCTCGCTTGGACCCCTGATTCAACAAAGATGAGGGCTCATAGACAGATAGTTGAAGTGGAAAATGTGGGGGGGACAGCATATGGCAAAGTAACTGGATTGTACAACAAGCATCACAAGTACTCAGAACAATGGAATGCAGGGCATCCTTTTCAGTCAGCACACGACTTTGAACAGGCTCAATCATGTAGGCAGCAAACGAAAACGTGGATAAATCAACATCTGAGGCGTGCACTGGACAACTTCAATATCCAATCATATCAATCAGCATATGCTCTACGAAAGCTCCTCTCTAGACTTGATTTTGGGCTCGGCAATGATTGATGAATTGAAGATCATTCCCACATCTTCGGAATATTATACTACAGGGATATTTTCAAATGTTTACAGTTCCTTTAGGCACATCTCCCATTTCAGGCACACCCCGATTTTGAACCGGGGCACCTTGCAGACTAGGAAAGTCACCGAATATACAGAGTGATGAATACAGGCGATTGATGGTGGGATACGAAAGATAAGCTTCCTGCTGGAGCGATGATTGTGCCAGTCATTTGAGCATCCGACAAGACCCAGTTGACCAATTCTTCAGGCGAACAGCTTGCCTGGCCGCTATATCTCACGATCGGTAATATTCAAAAAGATATCTGCCATACACATAAAAACCATGCCTGGTTTCTTGTTGGGCTGATCCCCTGTCCGCCGAAAGGTGCCAAAAATGTTGACAAGGCATGGCATTCCGCGGTTGGAACAGTGCTGTCTCCACTCCAGAATCTTGACATCACTGGCCCTGGCTTGAAATGTGATTGTGCTGATGGATACCAGAGACATTGTTATCCTATTTTGGCTGCCTGGGTCGGGGATTATCCGGAACAAGTTATGGTTGCGCAAGTCTACTATGGCTCATGCCCGATGTGTGAAAATTCTAAAGGTGTGCCAATGGGGCATTCCACTTTTCGACCACTTGATAACCCACAAGATCATCATGTTTACTTGGAGCTTTTGAACGAAACTGATATCGATGTTCTGCACACTCTTGGTGTTTATCCAATCTGCAACCAGTTCTGGCAATACCCTCTCTGCAATGTCTAATGCCTTTGGCAGCCTGATGAATTGCATCAGCTTCTCCTGGATTTAGTTAAAGACGTATTGCACTGGCTACTCAAATACCTAAAAGCTGGAGATGTCAAGGATTGATTTGACAATCGATTCACATCAATACCACGATAACCAGGCATCCAGCCCTTCTCTAAACTATTTGATTCGAAAAAAACCAGCTCCTAGCAAGGAAAAGATATCCGGGGCGTGATCTGAACACAGGCAGTAAATTGCGCTCCAATTCCTGACTGCTCCCAGGATGCTGGGAAAACTGCTGCAGCAACAGCCTCTGATGAAATGGTGATGGGAGCAGTGAAGGCATTATGTGAATTCTCTCTACTTGTCAGCCAACAAAATCACTCTGATCGATCCCTTGCAGCACTAGACAATGCACTGAAGCAATTTAACCAGACGAAAGGTGCCTTTCAAGATCAGAAAATGTCGAACTCTGCAAAGGCCAAAGTGCATGAACTATTGGCAAGAGAATGCAATCAGTTACAAGAACAAAAGATTCATAAAATCCATACTGCAATGCAGATTCAGCTGTACAGGGCTGAAAACTTTACTACATCAAAACGAAGGGAATTTCAGGAGCACCTGAGTAGAGCCCGACAAGCGGCAACCATATGGTCCAATGCTGATCGGCAGAGGGCAATTGAGCGATTGGAGCACGAAATACATCAGGTGACACCTACTGAATGCAAGCTTTTTGATAAATTATTCCAACATTATGAGCGACAACTATTGCAGGAAGTCGGGACTAAGGCAACCAGTCCCTGAAGCATATTCGCCAAAAAACTTCCTCAAAGGAAGACTGCTGCAGAGGAAGAGGTTTACAGGATGGTAAACATGACCGCCGAGAAGTGTGTGCAATTGCAGGTCTGTCTATCCGATGCTGAGATTGAAGCCACCACCTGGAGTATCGCTGTTACGAACCGCATTGTGAATCAGCTCCATTAGCAGAAACAATTTCAGTCCGGGCTGAATAGCTGCATCAGAGTGGACGCGCTTTGTCCGAGCCGTCAGAGGCACCCTGATGGCGGATCACTCCGCGCCCGGCATCAATACCATGCGTCGCGTGGCTTATCGCCCTCCGATCGCCGTTGAATCTCTCCTTACGTTTCTTCCACGTTAAGCTTGAGAAGCGTAAGAACAAGGTGAGAAGATATGATACTACCCGGGTGTGAGGATCTATTCAACTGTGTGAATCCAAAAAATCTCGGAAAGAGCGAGTGAGACCAAAAGTTGGGATAGATAGAGTGTGTATTTTCATTGTATGACAAGATGAGATGAAAATGAGATGGTGTATATCTACACCAGCGTCTCCCAATTATATACTCCGCGTCGCTCATTCCACCTCCATTACACCTGTATATCTGTAAACCCACCTTCGCTCCTTGATGATTTAGTTGGAGGCCGTGATCGAGCTAGTTTGGAGATGCACTTGGAGGCCGAGATTGTGTGAACTGAGAGATGCACTTGGAGGCCATGATCCATCAAGTTTGGAGATGCACTGTGAGGCCGAGATCGAGTGAACTGAGAGATGCACTTGGAGGCCGTGATTGATCGGGTTTCATCAGCAAAAAGTGAAATTGGTTTCCGAAAATGGACCCTACTCACCGATCCTTCTCCACATTCTCCACAAATAATGCGAGCGACTTATTTGCAATCTTCCACCATGCTTCAAAGCGTTCAATAATATGATAGTGTCATCGCGACATCTCAAAACGTGTTTAGTCATTTAAGCTAACTGATGGCACTTGTTTCTATCAAGTTGGTCATCTCGATTTTAATCGTTTCGACGGTTTTTTGCACTGTTCGATTGATTTCAAGAATATTGTCAACTATTTAATCCCTGGAGACATCGATTATACACAAGCGTGAAAAACTCCCATTACAAACATTATGACACCGAGAGCAAACCCATCAGATATCTATATATCGCTGCAATGATTACTTCAAGCATCAAGTCGAATAATCTACATGTAAAACAAATTCAAAGCATTCAAGTCAATCGTGTTGCTCAAGGACCACCGCGAGCTATATGGCTGCGGCGTCAGCGAAAGAAGATTTAAAGAGCCTTGGATCGTGCTTATACAGACGATAAAGGTGCTTCGGACGCCGAAAAGAGGCTTACGATGGTCGCTGCCATTGTGCAAGGGTTGCATCGGAGGTTGATGCCTCTCCTTGCCAATCACCATACCAGCATTCGGATGTGTCGGCCCAGTTGCAAACGTCTGAACCAAGGCAAGAAGCCCTTCAACGCTCAATTCAGCATCCTCGACGATGAAAAGAAACTTCAACCGTGCGGGAATGCGTCCCGCAGTCGACCTAAAGTGGCTATCCGGACTCGTCCCCATCCAGAGAACCACTGTATCATTTCTTGGTGGCTTAAGCTTTCTCCACCTTGTGGACCCAGTGCAACAAACAATATGAACTGCTTGCTCATCGCATGGAAAAGACGTCACCGGAATTGCTACTGCGTTGTACTGAATGTATTTTGCATCGTTGAGACGACTGAAATACTGATCGTGATCGACGTAGTCTGTGAAGGCGGCAAATCTCTTCAAACACCAAGCAATGTGATTCTATCGCTCCCCTTTTCGCATTGCACACCACTGGGCCAAGTTATCAAGGGTCTTGATTTCTGGTTGCGGGTTTTTCATCATTAGCTTGACAGGCGCTTTGGTTAAAGGCATATCATCGTCGCGACATCATTTTGCACTGTTTGTATCCAGCTCTCGATACTGAAACACCTCCTTTCGGGCTTTCGTTCGCAAAATCTGGAAGGTGGCCTCATGACAATTCCATTGTCGGTACGTTTGTTTAAGATCCATCATTGCTTCTTCTGGGAGTTCAGAGCTTACATTTACGAGGTTGCCAAGCTGGCGGATATGGTCAGAGAAGTGGTTCAGGAGATGCATCTTCACAAAGTTGAAATCTGATTCATGAACAAGATGTTGTGCAATTTCTGACTCGATCTGCGTTTTATCTTCATCAATGTGATGACACTTTGCAGCCGCTGAAAGATTGTTTCAAGCGGGGTCACTCTCCCATTCCTCCTGTTTGTCCAAAGTAAGCAGCTTTTTCAAGGCTTCTGAGACCTTCTTTGTAGATTTACTGGAGCGGAATCGACTGAAAACATTCTTGTGACGATGAAACTCCTTCAGATAATTATCCATGTACTCGATCGTGGCCTCAGTATGATACCGGTACTGTGCCATAAGGTTAAAATACACTAAGTTCTTGATGCACAATAGGGCTTCTGTGAAGGGAATCCTTTGGCTCGCCAAAGGGTTTAAAAGAGTCGCCACGAAAACTGGAAAAATCACACGCCCGAGTGCTTTCATCTCCTTGCCAGTCCATTGTGTCACCTGGCTATATGGCTTGTTGAATCGAGCAAAGCCAGGATATGGAGGCATCATAGACCAGAGCTGGTTGAATTTGTCGATGCTGGAATGTTGTTCAAGGAAGGATGTTACCCAGTCTATCAACTGCTTAAGCATACCGTGATAAACGGTATGAAGAATATCAGGTACGGTAATGGTTGTCGGAAACATGCATTTCATATTCCAGAAGCCGCCTTCTGAGGTTCCAACCACTCGATCTTCCAGATATTGTCTTTCTTGCTGTCTCTCTGTCTCATCTCCCTGAGTCGCGAGTATCATCTTTTGGAAGTATAGCCGATAGCCTCTCAATTGCCACGACAATGAATTCCCTTCTCCAAATGAGGATTTCGGTGTTTCGCACACAGGACAATGGGGCTACTTGATTGAATGCAAGTAAATGTTTTTGAAGTAGTCAGCCGTCCGTGCACGGATGACAGGATAACATTGCCGCATCCGACCGTCCACACAAAGCAGAAGCTTTCCAGTGTTGAAAAGCACATCGAGAGGACGAAAAATAAGCTCGAAGACCTTCCTTAAAATCTCTTGATTGTGGATTTGTTGTTCCTTCATGGCAGTCGTTTTTCCATGTCCTTTAAAGTAATATTTCGGAGGGATGGGAAGAAAGGCAACAAGGATGCTTGCAAGATTTGAAGGCTTTGATCTAATCGTCGAGTCGATGTTTCCGAGACTCAAATATACTGGCCATTCCTTCTTGTCGCCCGAATAGTTTGTAAGATGTGTCTGGTCTGAACTGCCGAATAAAGGGACAATAGTTGCTCCAAGCGCCCGCCGTAGCTAATGAAGTGGTCAAAATCATCGTAGCTATCAAGAAATTCAACTAACATACCTGTTCATTCCACCACCAGTCACTTGATTTCACCTCTGAGTATATACGGTCCTCAGCATCATTGAATTCCTTTGCGGGAGCATACGATATATGTTCCCTGAACGCAGGCTGTTGCATGAGGAACTCAATGCATTCAACAGTATTGAAGTCAAAGAAACGTGTGTAATCATTGTTGTGAAGGTTGTTTGAATCGGCCAAACGATTGTAAAACACTTTGCCGGATTTCCAAGGGTCAATGCCCATTGCGTTGGACATTTCGTTCAACCTTTTGAATAAAGTGTGGGACGAATTGAAGTTGCTGACGGTTGCCATCGTAGGGTTCCTGAAAAGCTCGTTGATAACAGCTCCGCTCGATGTGTGCTTGACACACCAGGGCGCTAATCATTACTCCTCCTCGCACGAAATCGGTAACCATAGATCAATTTCATCGTTGAAGACATTGAAATATTCGTTACTAATAGGCTTGCCAGCTAGACGGTTGTCCCAGTGTGGAGTACCACAAATACATGTCTGAACTGGAGGTTGCTCTGGATCGATACACGTATTCCCGCTGTCGGCTTCTGTATCGCTGGAATGGTGGTTTGAAGGGTGAAGAAAACGGTCATGATGCGGTTCATGAACGAATAGAAGTAGAATCCTATCGTGCTCGGTCGCAAAACCATCATCTGGCAGTTGTTCGGTTGATACGTAAACAATCCTTTCTTTGTGGTCGCAACGGAGGTGAGTGATGTAAGCACTGATGTAGGAGTACTTCTTCAAGCAGTAAAGACACTGTTGACGAAGATCCAGGTTTCGTTAGCAAAATGAATGGTCGCAACAACGTTAAGAAGCGTCTCGACGGTCTTGTACCTACTCACACCATTACAAGCCATCTGTCCTTGGAAAAAGCCGCATCACAATATACTTTTTCCAAAAAGGGGTCCTCCCACTCTCGTAGGATTTCTCTCATCCTCCTTTACACGTTTGCAAAGTGTTTACTCGCTCTCTCAATTTCAACATCCCTTGGATCTCGAAAGCATACCGCATCTGCATTCAGCTCGTCACGGCAATTGTTTTGCACCCTCACAAGACCCTCCTACGCCCATTGCCTGATTTATGGTTGTCACTTTGTGTTAAGTTTGTACCTTACATGAACCATGCATTCTCCTTAGATACCAACTCCGCGACGTCAGCGTGGGGTACAAGAACTAGAGCAAGGACAAACGAGTAAGATATGACTGCAGAGCATGCTTTTAGTTGTCTTTGTGATGAACTGAAGCGTTCAGTCGACGAATCAGGGCGCTTAGATAATTCTAAGCAAATTTCCTCCTAGTTGAATTGCAGCCAAGATGATGTCGCCAGATCAAGAAAACCCTCCAAGCCCATATATATATTCGCCTTGCCTGCCAACTTTACTTACAATCTCCAGAGCCTTCGACACACCGTCCTCATCTCTGCTACCGCATCCCATCACCCTTGACAATATATTCAACGCTCCTGACGCTTGTTTAGAGTAACAAGCATTCGATATCCACCACTCAATCATTGACCACCATTGAGAACCTAAGATGTACTGTGATGCCATCTGGTTGCCGAAATCAGTCATCGCAGATGCTAATACAATCCAGATGCCAACTCTTCAAGTCCGAGTCTGCACCGAGAACGCCGGTGTTGGAGTCCGCCAATGGGCAGCCGAAACCAGGGGATTTGGCAGGATAAGGGTGGCTTGACAACACAACAGATGGATATTTAAGTTTGGGACCGCGTCTGGGAGATTGCCCAGTCCATAAGCATCATCAACAAGCAAGATGCCTGCCCCGAGGAATGGGATCTCCTAATCGATCGTTGCGTTACTCAAATCAGTGAACTGGAGTCTAAAAGGCCACTTTGGAAACAGTACATGGCTGACAAGACTAACCTCGATGGTCAGAAACTCAAGGCAGCACTGGACGAGTTCGCAGAGGTTAGGCTTCGCTGAAGGAAGAATAGGCTCGGAGAAACCCCGACTAAGAACAGGAAACTCGTGCACGTTGGTATGTATTTCATCGCCCCGATGCGTCTTTTGATTTTCCTGATGATGTGTCGATCCAGAGGACGACGAGGAAGGAACCTCGGTTCACAGGTCTTCCCCGATAAAGGTGCGTTGCGATGCCTGTAACGATTGCCTTGTCGAGCCATCTGGCTTTACCATCGCCTATGTGGATCCTGACATTCCTGGGAAGAGGGTGGGTGAAAGCAATACTCAGCTATTCTCATGGCACTGGCCTCGGGATGATGAATCGATACTTCCGATACTTACATCAATCGTCGATACGACCATTGTTTCAATCGTGAATGCTGCAATCGCCGGTCTGCCAGACCCCAGCCGGAAAATCCGAGAGCTTTGGGCCTGCCTGGCGGAGCCTAATGGAGATGGTGGTCCATACGCCCGTAATGTTACCCAAATCTTCGATGAAAATACTGCTGCCGGATGGGTAAAGGCAGCGATGAAATTAAGCAACCCAACGCTTTTTTGGGTCGTTTATTGTGACCAACAAGCTGACGGCACAGATGGTGCCCAGATGCCTATGCGTTGAGGCCGCAGCTACCTTCCTCTGGATGACATCCTCCCACCTCCAGCCGAGGATATGATCGACGATATCGGGGAGGAATCGGATGAGTATGGTGAGACGTGGTGCCCACATCCAAGAAGCTTCCCGAGAACGAAAACAGGCTTCCAAAAGTTTGAACAGAAGCTTCACAAGACGATTATCAGACAGCAGCGATACCTTGAAGTCATCAGAAACCGTGCTCTCAGTCTCTTTGCGGATTACGAGCAAAGCGTTGTTGCTGATGAGGATGTGGCTTGGCTACGCGAGTACGATCACATTGTGAATCCTCCTGCTGAAGGCTCTTTGGCCAATAGGAAGCGTACAAGCAGCCGCCCAGCTGCAAATTAGTCATTGTGAGGATGGAATGCACTAGCTGGACGGTTGTTCAAGGATTTGCATTTTGGGTGGGTATTTTTCTGGCACTTTGGAGGGTGGACGGATGGGTGATAATTTGGAGATTTTTGGTGAGGTTTTGGGTCTCTTTTTGGTGTTTGGTTTATTGTATTATTACATCTTTCAAATTCATGCATGAAGGACTGTGTTGAGAGTTCATGATGTTGGGATTAACCGGTGAGACGTTTATTTTTGGCAATTGCAGAGCGGCAGCAATAGGACTCTGTGTATGGCTATCGTGTTATTGGTAGTTCGGTATCTTTACCCAGCAGAAGTTAGCCTGAATGATTTGTGAAACGCGAACGCTTATTGGCTTGTTGCAATAACGATTTTCGTCAAAGGAAGCCAATCAACAAACCTGCGACATGCTTGTCACCTGCCATTCTCAGTTCCGAGTTTCCGTCCATCCAAGGTGTTGGAAGTGTGGGTGGAGGGACAAGCCAAGATCCTTGAATCGTTGACAGGATAAAACGATGCATCACAACGATGCTTTTAATCATATCAACGCTTTCTTTCCTTTACCCAACACTTTAATTCATTTACTCTACATTCATTCCCATTTCCTTTAGTCACACCTTGAATTTTTCGTACTTCTCAATCGCCGCCTTTTTAAATCATGACAAGATGGCGCTGCACTTCTCCTCCTCCTCTTCCTTCCAGTAGCAAAAGAAGCAGATGATCGATCCACGACAAGGATCTCGATGACGATTTCAGCACTATACCCGACAATTACGATGATTGTCGAGATGACATTTCAGAATCGGACGACGAGCCTGTTCGGTGACCATCCAGGAAAGCAATGGGTAAGCGGCCATCAAAAGATTCCTTCACGTCAACACTTGGAAAACGAGTCACAGCAACTCAATTAACTACTACATCGGCGCAACCTCTACATCCTGAGCATCGGGAGGTCTATATTGTCTCGGAGGAGGACAATAAACGCGCGCCTGCACCGCTGCCATCAAAGAAGGTATCCCATTAAACGTTTGAATGATTCAATCCGCCTGCAAATGTATATATTTACTAGAGGAAGGATTCAAACAAAGCCGGTGAGCAATTGGTTGCATGGAAACCTGGACATCTGTGACGATATGAGCCCGTTGTAAACGACGTGTCAGACCTCATTGTCGGGGCAGAATACAACGCCCAGACAACCGTTGCAGGCAATACGGCAATGGTCATGGCACGTGTGAAGCCTCTAGCTATCAATTATGCGATGTTTGTGAATCCCTTTGCCACGAATGCGATGAAGACCGCCCAGATTCATAGTTGGCGGTATGAGGAAATTGCCAGGATTGATCCTGCTCATGGAAACTCAAACCCTCCACGTGCCTACATTTCAATGGTAAATGAATTATCTCGACGATGGTTTTCATCGCTAACATTGTGCATCAGGCTCTCGCAAAGATTACATGCTCCCGTGCAGCAATGATATACCGCTGCAGGACCTCAATCAACGCTATTTACAGATTTCGAACACAGTCACCTACAGAGATCCGGAAAATGGTAGCCTGGCTATTGTCCAAGGACAGGTTTACATGCGCCACAAACGTTCGTGAGGTCAGTTCAAAGTTCCCTTCTTGTTTAATCGTTGCCTTGACGATCAATTTAGGAGTGCAAGTTTCGATTTCCAGCGACTGAAATTGTGGATCTTATTCACCTGACATACTTCTATGGCATACGACAGATGGGAATGAAAGATAGATCATTGATTGATAAAATCAACCGGATATTCATTGCCCTCACCACAACGGCCATCCACCATTGTCTGTCGGCCTGGAAAATAGGTGAGTTTAGGGTCCCGCCAGAGTTTGGTCCAGGAGGTGGAGCACAATGTAAGTGCGATGCAAGAAACATTAATCACACGGTTAATAATGCATGCACAGATGTATTTCGTCGTCTCGACGCAGATTTTGGTTCTTCCTCGCCTGAGGTTCCTGCCAAAAAGATAGACAATATCCGCTGCATGATCCACCAAAGGATCCACTTATCTGGTACAAACCCAGCGATGGCACAACCTCACAACGATCAGGGCAGCTTTGATGAGGACTTCTTTAATTATGTCCCAGAGGAGCTGATAGAGCAGCCCGACAATTCTTTTAATCGTCTCAGCAGCTTTGTTGCTGCTACTGAAGCTAGGATGCGATTCTCAGCTGTTCTGACTGCCATCACCAACAGCAGCCAGCCCGTCCCATGCAGCAACAGCAATAGCAACAGCAACAACATCACCAACATGACCAGCGTTGAGAATACAGGATTAGTCGATGAAAGTATGATTGTAGAGGGTGCGATGTTCCTTGGAGGTTAGGAATGGTGTCAGTGATCGGATTTAGGGTTTCCTTTGTGTGCTATTTTATTCTAGCTTTCGTCGATATATCATAATAGTAGTAAATGTAATAGATCTGATGGTTTACTGAAGTCTGATCTCAAACACGTGAAATCATAATCGCGACGATGCATAACCCTCCCGCAACGAACCACAAGCTACTGACGATCTCGTATCAACAAATTAAATATCACGAACCACTTCTGTATGGTAACTATCATTGGTCAAATTAAGCCATGAGGGTCTTTAAAAACAAGAACTAAAAGCTTCATTCAACGTATGGAGTGAGTACTATCATCAGCGCGGGAACTAAACAAATTGGGCAACATAGGAGTATGCCGAGAGATGATTTGTGATATTGCCAAAGCAAATGTGAACCGTTCGTCAAGTGCTCGTTGTCACATTCGTAAGTGTGGGTACACTGGTCGGGACGCTTGAAAACAGCATCGTGACGACTCAAAGAACACTCTGGAACAGTAACGCAATGCCATATTTCAGGGATATCTCAATTTCATGTTTTTGAGTTTGTGGGTACAATAATCTAAATAAATTTAATGAAGGAGATTTAGTTTTTGCTGATGTTTGTGGGGACGGATTTGAGTGCGGTCATCACTTGGGTTGGTTTAGAGTTGTGCGTGGTGGAGCCGCATCACTTTAGTTCTTGTGTACGTGTCAATTAGACTTAGCGAAAGTCAGTGAATTTAGGTCAATACAGAGATTCAGGACACAGGACACCGGACACCGTACAACAGGTTATGATCCCGGGCACTTTGCTGATTTGACGAACTTGACTCGAATTGCGGCATCATCAACACGCTCTCGGAGGAGTACAGACAGACAGACTCGATACGTGTACGGACGACAAAATGGCCGAATCGGCAGCAATCACGATTAAGAAATTTGATAGTACGGACGACAAGAGCTGGAGTTTGGAAATCGAAATACTCTTGGAGCAGAAGCAGGTTCTCGGCATTGTCGATGGTACAGAGGAAGCACCGGATGCGAAGAATGCGACGGACGCGACTGAGTTTAAAGCATGGAAGACGCAGCACGGAATCGCGCGGTCGACCATTCTCCTCGCGATGGAGAGGTCGTTGCAGCAGCAGTATGGCGTTCAGAAAGACACCAAGGCGCTGTGGGATCAGTTGAAGGAGGACTACAAGTCGAAGGTGAAGCTCAATGTGTGGGCTTTGCAAGATGAGATGTCAGCTGTGAAGTTCAGAGATAGCAAGAATGTGCAGGAGTACGCATCAAAGATCCAGGGGCATGTGAATGACTTCAACCTCTGCGCCGACAGTTCGACTGGTAGCGGTACGATGCCAAAGAGCGAGCACTGCTGCTATCTGATGCAAGGTATACCTAAGGATAATGATTGGAGGTTTTTCACCCAGTTGATGTATGACAAAATTGACACCCTGGCCGACAAACCGGAGGAGATTGTCACAAAGATGAAAGCCCACGAAGCTCGATTACAGAAGGACGACAATCCGGAGATGGCAACCATGTTCTCAAAGTTGTGGACGAAGCATGAGAAGCGGAATTCAAAGCACTCTCGGAAGTCCCAGAAGTCCCGTGGTAGTGGCAGTGAGAGTGATGGTGGCAGTTCGGAAAATGAGAAGCATGCGAGTCGCCGCAGGGATACTCAGGAGTGCTACAGATGCCATAAGAAAGGGCACATTGCGCGGTATTCTGCAAGCACGGCACCAATGGAAAGTGCAGCACAGACAGAGACAGCTGCAGCCGCAGCCGCAGCGACGATGACGACATCAATCGAGAACTATTCGATGACAGTTACGAACGGCAAGAGTCCATCGAAGGAAAGCTGGAACTTAAACTGTGCCACCACCTCTCACATTTGCGGAGATCGACAAAGGTTTGAACGGTACACTGAGTATACCAACAGAGAAGAGCGGGAGATTCGTGACTGTGCTTGCCGGAAAGCGGGCAAGGCCATCGGGCATGGTTAGTGTTAGCAACGGGTCTGGGTTTGGACCGCAAAAACGGGTCGGTTCAGGTTTCAGAACCGTCCAAAAACCCGACCAGCAGACTCTTGGCAGACCAAACCCGGACCCGTACCCGTCAACCCGCAGGTTTCGCCGGGTTTGGCTAGACCGGTCGGTTCCAATTTCCGGTTCTGCATTTCGGGTTTCACATTTATGGTCGCATTCGGATATGCTGCTGATAATCGTAAAATATTGACCTCGGTACGTCACAGTTCATTTTCGACATATTAGCCGCCTTGATGTGTAAAACAAGAATACTCATGCGCCCAACCACATCCTGAAAATGTACGTCAACAGAGCATCAAGGCTATTTAGTCTTCCATCTTCGGTAATATGAGTGGTGCTTGATCACCAACATCCATAAAGAAGGATATGACAGCCTTTATAGGCAGTTATGTACGGGATATTCTAGCCACATCCTCCGGGACAGTAAGAACTTATTTCATTTACAGAGCTACAACTAAGTATTCTGGAGCCTTTTAGAGTATAATAACAGTCAAAACGATTTATATAGACAATAACCGCCACATCACGCTGTGATTAACCATGATGGAAGGCGAACAATCGTTGACACTCAGTTGAAGCTCATTTTGAAGATGGGGCAGGAAGCGTTTCACTTTGACTTTTGCCTATAAAGGCAGTCAATAATCAGTTTATGACAATTTGCAACCTGTCGCCCCCTAGATTACCCATGATAAATGACCAACAATCGGTAACGCTCCGTTGATGCTCATATTCATGATGGGGCATGGAGGGTATTGCAATCAGTGTTGCCTATCAAGGAAGCCACAAATTCGTTTATGACTGAATACACCCTATCGGAGGTGACATTTCCCAGGACGCATGACCAAGAATCGTTGAGGCTCCATTGACGCTCATTTTCACGATCGGGCAGGGAGGGTATTGCTATCTGATTTGCCTATAAAGGCAGCCAGAAATTCCTTTATTACTGACTACAACCTATCGGAAGTGTGATTTCCCAGGACAGATGACCCAAAAACGTTGCCGCTCCGTTGACGCTCATTTTCATGATGGGGCAGGGAGGGTATAGGTAACTGTTTTGCCTATAAAGGCAGCCAGAAATTCCTTTATGACTTATTACAACTTATCGGAGGTGTGATATCCCAGGACACATGACTGAAACTTGTTGACGCTACGTTGATGCTCATTTCCACGATCGGCCAGGGAGGGTATTGCTATCTGTTTTGCCTATAAAGGCAGCCAAAAATTCCTTTATGACTGACTACAACATATCAGAGATGTGATTTCCCAGGACACATGACCAAAAATCGTTGACACTCCATTGATGCACATTTTGCCATGGCTGTATCCACAATATGCAATCATTTATTTTGGCACAGTCCCTCATTCACTTTGTTTTGGCTGCCTTTCTGGCGTTTTCATTTACTTTCTTCTTGATCACTACGTTGTTCTTTAATAACACATGGATATATATAATAATAATCTCCGAAATCCTGTGTCTTTCGGTCAATGCTCGTCATGAGTTGCAGGATCGCTTAATCCGCTGCTTTTGTCTTCAAAATGAATGTTAGACGCATTACCACACAACAGATAGTGTACTAACCATCATCAGTCCGCATATCTGGATGAAAATGGGTATCGTGCTCGGTATACTCATTATCTTCGAAAAATTCCGCACTGGGACGAGCTATATGTGAATACATATATCCAGCCGGCAAATTTACGATTTCAGACAGTTGAGCTCCGGAAGTGTTACCGGTTGGGGCGGGTGGCGTGCCGGGCGGAGCTGGAGTCGGCTCTGGAGTCCGCACTCTGGGTCGGGCGGGGGGAGGTGCACCTGTTCCTTTGCGTCTCCAGCGTGTCCGCAGATTCTTTGCGGTGCCATTTTGGCAAGGAAGGCAGCCGGACGTTTGGTTATGACGAAGCATTGCCAGGTGTCTCTGTATCGCAGCCTTCACCTTGCTATGCCCAGGAAATTCAACACCCTGCTTCATCTCTTCTCAGACCTCGGCGCGTGGTTTCTTAATGAGATATTTCGTTTCCTCAATTGCGGCGCGCGAAAAACCTTCTTTGGCCATTTTGGCCATATTCAAAGCCAGGCGCATGTCGGACTGTTCCAGCTGTACCCGATCTCCTTGCCTTGCCATAGTTGCAGACATGTTGAAAACCTACAAGACATTCGTTGATGCTTCTATCAATGATATTCGGCTGTTACCTCTACCATATACGCTTCCATAGCCTCCTCTAAGGTGATTAAAGCCCGTTTCGTCCACTCACAGGGACGCTTATCAGGAAATTCATCTGCGAAAATCCCAGAGCTCACAACATCATGATGTTCAATCCCGCGGACTGTGCAGACAAATGCCTTTGTCGACCATGAAGGTTTCCCTTTACGGGCAGCGATGAATTCGTTACATAACTCTCTACAGACACCCGCTGTACGTTATACGGTCTATTTACCGCTGATCACATCGATATGGATATACTCACATCCCACTGCATGTTGCTTCTTATTTCTCCTGCTGCCAGTCTTGCGGACGATTTTTAAATGTGCGTCCTGGGTCATATGTTTGGTGGCTGCATCGGCAGCGTCGCGGTGGGCTAACATGTGTCTGCGCTCTTGATGTGTACCCCGAATGTCCGTATTTGTTGTACCACTCGCCAATCTGCCTGTATTCGATCTGCTCTCACCTGGCGGAGGTGGTTGTGTATCCATGATGTGCTGGTGTGAAATACGAGAGGAAGATGATAACGAGAGGAAGTGCGATGTCCTGAGGACTATATAGTTAGCTTCATGTCAGAATTGTATACGTAGCAGCCGACATGACCGTTATGCTCAAGATGAATCCTACTGAGTATGGCTGCAAGTTGCAGGGGTTTCCCACCACCCGGCAATATGCAAAGAGTCGTTCTGATGTTGTTTGTTTGTTGACAGGGATAAATTGGGGTGTAAGACCTCCGGAATCGCCCAATTGCTAGATATTAATAGGATGTAGTTCGAGTGAACAGACGTCTGCTGATGTTTGTCTCAAATAATCCCCGGGATATAACATGAAACTGACACTAACAATCATGTCATGTTGTACGGTTAGCGTCATTATTCCTGCTTTATTGACAGTCAAGAGACCGATTTTGCTTTGTTCAAGATGAGTAAATGTACTAACCTTGACATAAAAGACGCAGCTTACCTCCATATTGTCCATAACTTGCAACATCCAACATCTCGCCCATCAACAAAGTCCAAGAAAATTACAATGGTCAATCCTCGGAAAATGAACTTTACGCCACTTGCGGTGGGCAGATATGGCAAATCGACAAAGCATTCAACCCAATGATGTCATCAAGCGAATGAAGGCAAGAGCGGTTTGGAGGCAGAGAGAATCCGAACCCTTGGGGCATTGCGCAGCGTGAGATCCAAAAAGAAGCTTGTGGCGGAGAAGCGACGAGAAACGAACTTCTTAAGCAATGAGGAGAAAGAGAAATGGATTGAGGATTATGTGGAGAGAGAAACCGCTGGGGCAAGAAAGTGAGTTGAAGAGGCAGAGGCAGCGGTTCAACAAGAGCAGGATGATATGAGGCATGCTGAAATAGCAGGATTGACGTCCAGAGAGTCCGAAAAGACGTCTGAGGTAATGCTGGTTGCTATCGGAGACAGTCTGAGTGATCTTGCAAGTTCCCCCGATGGGGAGGATGGGGAAGAGGAAGATGATGAAGAGACTGAGCAGGGCAATTTGAGCGAAGATGACAAAACCGGCTGGGTGATGGGCACAATCACCAAAACGGTCCAGCAGCGCATGGAGAGGTTTCGGCAGTAGCAGATGAAGCTCGACAAATTGACTCAACCGGGATGGGAGAATGCAGCGGACTACTTCAGTGAACGAGATAAGAAGTCCGGCACCACCGAATTGAGGGTTCCGGCCGTCGTTCAGCCGCAAACAAATGATGCCGCTCCGGCACCTCTACCAGCAACATTTGGAGAGCTGATGGAGAGTCTTCACAGTGTCCCCCGAATATCTCAAAGGCCGCAAGGGACTTTTCAACCAGCAAGTAGTCATATTAGACTAGGTTCGGTGAAGCAGCAGTCTACATGGTGCATACCTGGTGGTGAGCCGGCTGCAGAGCCCGATTCGTCAATGTTTCTGAAAGCGAAGCCAATTGAACCAGTAAGCATTTACCCCTGCATATACCCTCCAGATAATTACCATATAGATATCGGATTCTGACGAAGAGATGGTGATGGCTCCTGCGTCTGTGGAAGAATAGAGGTGCAAACTGTACTTTTTGACGTCTGATTGCAGTGAAAAGCAAGTTGTTTACCAATTTTGCTACGTGTCAGCTTTTGCTTGATTTCAGTGACCAAATTGTAAGACATGATAATTCGTCTGTGCATGTGCCAGGGTCGAACGCACCATGTGAAAGTTCTAAAATCCAAATCGAGCTTTAAAACAGCCATCACGTTCGATTGTATTCTGCAAGTGACTGCTAAGTGACAAAGCAAAAGCAATATTAGCGACGAAATGTGCTAAAAAAATTTCAGTGAGTGATTTCATACGTGTCAGAGTAAGAGCGGTTAGTTCGCATGACGAATCGATCTGAACGACAACCGTCATGCCGTATTCATCCATTTATCCAACTGCATAACTCTCTGCACAGACCTCATGCACATGGTTGAGATATTTGAAATTGCTTGTAGTACGTTATGGAAATCGAGGAGAAGGAGCTGGATAAGGAATGGTGAGGAAGTCGGGGTATATTTGCCAACAACTAGTGAAATAATCTACATGCCATAAACTGCCGGCCGAAAGCGCAGGAATGTGATAGGGCCACATCATTTCTCACTCAGATAGCGTAGATAGCAGTTGATCAAAAATTGAGAGGTAACAAAACTCCTGGATGCAAACGATAATGCATACAAACGCAATCATGGATGTCAAAACTGTGTATCTGATTCGTTGCATACAATTATTGAGTGTACAAAGGCTGTTTTGATGTGATTAATGTGAGCGTTAACGGAGTGTAAACGATTTTTGGCATTGCGTCATGAAACATCCAGTAGGCTGTGCGGTCACAGCACATCATAATCAAACTATCGGCTGCCTTTCTATTGAACAATTGTGGCAAAAACATTTCTACTATGTCCTAAAAATGAGCGTCAACAGAGTGTGAACAACTTTTGGCCTTGCATCTTGGAAAAGGCATGCGGTTTGCCGCGACGTTACCCATAATCGCGCTATGGGCTGTCGTTCTAGGCAAACACTCTTGCATCAACATCGCTACTATGTCCTAAAAATGAGCATCAACGGAGCGTCGACGACTTTTGGCCTTGTATCTGGCATAATCCTAGGGCTGTGCGGGGGCATGAACCCATAATCACATTATCGGCTGCCTTTCTAGGCAAGAACGGTTGCGACTACATCGCTACTATGTCCTAAAAATGAACGTCAACGGAGCGTCAACGACTTTTGGCCATGCATCTCGGACAATCCAAGGGCAGTGCGGCGATATCAATACATAAACGAACTATCGGCCGTCTTTCTAGGCAAAAATGTTATTGACAACATAGTCACTATGCCCTAAAAATGAGAGTCAATGGAGCGTCAACGATTTGAGGCCTTCCATCATGGAAAATCATGAGGCTATGCATCTACAATGATCTATAATCGTACTACCGGCCGCCTTTCTATCCAAATATGCTTCTGACAAGATCGTGACAATGTCCCAAAGTGAGGGTCACCGGAGCGTCAACGATTGTTGCGCTGGCATCATGGATAATATAACCGGAATGGAATGCAGATAAACCACAATGAACCTATCTGCAGCCTTTATTGGCAAGAATGCAAGTGTTCATATCGCGTCCGCCTCCTACAATTGTGCGCCCACGGTGCGTCGAGACTCTGAATGCTACATTGCAATAAACTGCAGTATGCTGTTCCTAAATGGAGGTTTCCGCGGTCAGTCGGTGCAATCTGTCCTTGTATTCAACATCACAAATATGCATGCAATGTCTGACTGATCTGATAATTTTCCTTGTAGCTGTAGAGTCAATATTTAAGAACCCTCAATCTGCTTTACTGTATCATTATTTTCGGCAGTCTTTCAAGTCGGATTACCCAGCTTACGAATTTCTACCACCATGTCGGATACACAATCTTTGAACACCTCATTGCTAGAGGTTATGATCTCTTCCAACAATGAATGTGTCTTTATTCGTGATTTGAGCGACCTTACTTTGCAAATCATCTTCGATGCCTGGTGGGCTTCACTGAATGTAGACTCCAAGCGGCCTATTGCTTGGCAGAATTCTAGACATGCGCCTTCGTGGCGATTCTATGTACACTGTGGAATTGAGGAGACCGGCAGCCCTGGCATCATATGTATCGTTTGTCATCAAGTTCCTCACCATCCATCACAACATGGGACCAGTTCAATGGGGAAACACTTACTGGCAAAAGCTCACATCGCAAAGTTAAACGAATTAACAGAGTCAGAGGTCACTGAATTGACTAGTTCCACGGTGGATGAACCAGCTTTGGCCATCCTGAAGAGGCAAGGAAATCGTGGAATCACAATAGTAAGTTTGCAGAGGAAATCCATATTGGATGTCCAGTTTAATCCATATTGACCGAAATGACAGACAAAACATTCCAAACTGGCAGATAAGGACTTTGAAACTTCCGAATTGCACCAAGACACATGGAATTGCTACCTCATGTTAGGATTTGTTTCGGCACATATTCCAATGGAACGCTATATCAAATCTTGAGCTACGACAGTCATATAAGGCATTATGCAATGACCTAGTTCTACCGTCCGCTACGACCCTTAGTAACATTTGCCGGAGGGAATATGCACTGACTGTGGATGCAATTAAGAAGCAATTGCCAATACGAAATAAAGTTAGTTTAGCTTTGGATGGTTGGACATCAACACACAAACTAGTGATAACGTCAGTCATCGCTTACTATATGGATCGAAATTGGGGATTGGGTGAAGTTCAACTCGCTTTCGATGAAGTTAATCGCCTGTTCTATTCCCGTTTCGAAAGCTAATTAATGATGATATGTCAAGGGCCAACATACTGGAGCAAGGCTAGCCGTACACTTGAAGGACTTGCATGATCATTTTGAGCTTACCGACGGTCGTTTGCTCGGTACTACGACGGATACTACTTCCTCAAATTACTCGATGACACGCGAGCTGCAATCAACACTTGAGGCTTCTGGAATCGGGTGACCTGCATTGAGAAACCATATACCATGCATGGCGCACGTCATACAGCTCACTTTAGGTGCATTCATGAGCAGTCTCGGTGTAAAAGGCCGCACCAAGTCTTGGGAAGCCCATGAGCGCGATCAGCAATTTGGAGAGAATGAAAGCATAGACATTGGAAAGAGTCAAAGACTTCGAAAAGAGGGCAATGCTAGAATCAACAAGGTGTCGGCCAGGAGACCAGGTTTAGCAAAGATAATTGAGAAAGTCCGTATTTCATGATATTTTGAAAGTCCTGAAGCTGACCATCATAAAGCAGAGAATGCTTGCTGTATTAATTACGCTAACACTTGGTCGCCGAAACGAGTTTATTGACTGTCAAAAAGCCAAAGCGCGTATTGCAGTACTTCCGATTATGAATGTGAAGACACGTTGGAACTCTACTGTAGAGTTGCTCGAGCGCGCCTTCCGCTTACGGGAATTCACCCGCGAGTGGCTTCAGAACCCAAAATATGCTGAATATCGGCCACTATTCACAACCCAGGATGAATGGACGATTGTCAAGTATGTCATGTAAGTATTGAGGCCATTTCGATATTGGACCCTTTGGATGTCGAAGAGGCATACAGTCACATTGAATCATGTTATGACAGTGTACAATGACATGTTCGATCACATGGATGGCGTGATGCGAGCTTTGGCCAAGAAGAAGACTCCATGGAAGGAAGACTTGTGCTTCGCTGTGAAGTTAGCTCGACAGAAGCTTTCCAAATACTATGCTGAAGTGACTCCCACGACGGGCATGCTTCTGATTTCCGCGCACATCCTTGATCCTTTAAGGAAGTTGCGATCATTTAGAAAGTGGGACAAGGGAATGGATATTAATCCAGAGGACGAGACATCCTACACTACACAATACCAAGAGGCCTTTCTGAAGTATGTGGAGAATGAATACTGCGCCCAACATCGACATGTGCCGGTCAATAAACTCGAAATGGTACCGAGCTGCAATCTTGTCCCCTCTGCAACGGCTTCAGGGTCTTATCAATCATCCTTTGATCCATATGATTTGTCCAGCGATGATGAGGAATACTTAATGCCTAACAATGTGGCTGAGACAACACCTGGACGAAGTGATCGCGCAACCCGCTTATTGACCGCCGCCAGGCTCTATTTGAATTCGCCACCTGAAGCACCAAAGAACTGGGGGCAAATCAATCCAAATCTCAATGATTACCACTCCGACCCAATGGAGATTAGCAGTACATTTTGGATACCGGACATAACCGACTGGTGGAGACAACAGGAGGAAACGCACTCAAAGTACGCCGATCTCTCCAATGTGGGGCGCGACATATTCTCAATCATACCACATGGTGTCGGAGTGGAGGCCAGTTTTTCTCTTGGCCGAGATGTTATTGGCTGAAGGCAGTCAAAAACCACAGGCGAGACTCTTCGCGAAAAAGTCGTTGTAAGGAAGTTCGCTCGAGCCAATAACGGGATTTTGGCAGGTACTGACCCGGAATTGGATACCATGAATACAGACAACGACTCGGAAATGAAGAAAGAGGCGGAGGAAAGGAAATTGCACAGAATGGCCAAGGTTCACGACTTTTTGGAGATGTGGCAGGGCAGCCAAAACCTACGTGCTACACAGAAGGAGTCCCGCGCTCAAAACAAGCAGATGACCGCCGTAGGATACATTTCGGACCCGGAAGTGATCGTCAAAGCATCCTGGTCACTCTTTCATCATGATGGTGCAGCTGCATTTAAATTGTCAGAAAGATCACCTTTGCCACCAGCTTTGTCTGCAAAGGAACTCCCTGGAGGACGAACTCAAATCTTGAATGTCCGCCGCATTCGGAGAATCAACCGTCATCCAATCGAAAGCGACAAGGATAGCGCACCTAAAAGCATTTCGGACATTGAAGATTGGCTACACTGGAATGGCGACTTGGATACTCCAAATAACAGTGAAGAGGTTTGCGCTGCGAACGATGACTCCGATATAGAGCACCACATTTGCATCGAGGATCCGGAATGCCCAGAGCAGCAGGATGTGAGCGCCGAGCCAAATGTGCCCGGATTGGTTCGGCTGACACGGAAGTCAAAGAGACAGTCTGACAAGGTTTTAATGACGGTCAATGCAGCTGAAACGCGGAGTAATAAAGGAGGGAAGAAAAAGTATGACAGAATGCGTCAATGGTTCACCAGCTTTATGTACCTTAACCGAGAGTTTAAGTGAGAGATATATTATGGGCGAATGGTAAGAAGTAGCTTGTGAATATCGGTTCATAAATAGATGTATAGCAGGCACAATGAATCTTTTGGCATGATATATCATTTTTAGTCGTGTGAGAGTGAACAGTGGAAGATAATAACGCTGCTCGGCTTTGCCACAGGGCCGAGTCTCAATCAAGCAGAAAGCCAACCAGTACGGTCAAATCAGGATAAAAACAATTATCGAAGGCAGCAGATGTTGAATGGACAATACATTAAAATGAGCGTCAACAGAGCATCAACGATTTGTGGTCTTGTAAGTATGGTAATTCACAACTGACTTGGTCGTTGTTATGCATAACATGCGTATTGGCAGCTTGTATTGGCAAAAAGGATAGCAACACGGTCACCGCCCCATTCTTAGCATGAGCGTCAACGGAGCATCAACGATTTGTGGTCTTGTAAGTACGGTAATTCACTAGTGACTTGGTCGTTGTTATGCATAACGGGCGTATTGGCAGCTTTTATTGGCAAAAGAGATAGCAACACGGTCACCGCCCCAT
>Ga0307514_10000632_pt1 | contig 64554 bp, 77 predicted proteins | sample 16_EM_MG_FD_203088 | JGI IMG/M metagenome (GOLD analysis project Ga0307514, IMG submission 203088) | Populus trichocarpa ectomycorrhiza microbial communities from riparian zone in the Pacific Northwest, United States - 16_EM | ecosystem: Host-associated > Plants > Roots > Unclassified | place...
CCACCTTCTTACCGCTTCCTCCGCATCTTCCAACGTCTCCGCCCTTCCGTAACACAATTCCTCCGACACCACCAGAGATCTCCTTCCATTATCCCTAAGTATTCTTGTACCTATCTGCGCCGTGACACTAAGCTCCGTACTGAATATCTTACCACTTACTTCTACACTTGATTTCACTCGCGTCCGTGTGCAACTGTATATCATATCATATCACTATACTGCCAAGCACCGGCGTACGCACCCTTACACTATATTCAGTTATTCAGAAATTGGATACGTTTCGGTTACGAGATCATGCGAATAGACCCCTTAATTGACACGTTGCGACAGACACAAAATCAACAATTACAGCCAATTACCCTCCATGCCTCCAAAGATAATACAGAGAAGCCAATTGCGTATGCCTAACACGTGTGCGAGCATTGAATCCCTTCGAGTTTCGCTCAGCCCAATCACGCCTATTCCTACGGGCCACATCTCGGTACTACTACAAGACGAAATCGATGATGACGATCCCGCCGAGACTCAAGTTCATGAGGAAGCCCGCGATCCTGACGATAATGATGAAGACTAAGACGAAGATGATTCAATCTTACCAGAGGGCGAGGATAATTGAGGTAGAGACGACATCTTGTCAAAGATCACCGAAGACAACCGAAAGAAGACGCTCCAACATAACCGGATGGTACTTAAACTCCTATTTGAACAACAAGCCGAATGGAAAGAGGAGAGAACCTGAATGCTCACCAAACTTGACTGCAGCTGAACCATCGGCAGACCGGAGAATTCCGGAAATCAGTCCCGGATCGTTAAGATGGTTGACCTGTTACAGTTCTGCAGTGTAGCGAAAGCCCTGGACAAGTTCCTTGAAACATTACGGTCAAACTTTGCTTCTCATAAGCACCAATTCCCAAGAGGCGATCCTGACCAAGTCAAGTATGCAGTCTCTTTTCTTGACACCTGAAATAACCACCTGGACATGACTCAGCGACAGACGGAAAATACAGACGCAGCCGAGTGGGCTAGCCACCTACGAGAGGCCAAGGACCTGTGTTCAGATGATTTCGAACTCTTTGCGAACCAGCTTCAAAAGATGTATCAAGATAAAGATGGACACCTCAACTCAGCGATGAAAGCCATGCAGGAGTACCAACAACTGTCAAATGAAGCAGTCCGAGTCTACACTAACTGCTTGAAAGCAAATTGGAGGAGAGCCGGCTGGAACCTAATAATGCACGAAGTGGTCCTATATGACATGGCATGGGCGGGCCTGAGACATGCCCTTGAAACGAAAGTCAGACCTTGAATCTCCAGTGGCAAAGACAGGTTCAACACACTAGACCAACTCTTCAACTGTGCGGCGGCTTCAAAGTTCAAACCGGATGACAAGAAACCCGGAGGACAACAACAGCAAAGGTAAACAGGAGAGTCTCAGAAAGGTGGTGACAAGAAACATAATTTCCGACCATCCATCTCCGAACCTGTGGAAAACACTTCTGGCAATTCCAACACTTCCAGCAATTCCAATAATTCCGGCACTGGTAACTCAAAATTGGGCAAGTCCAATAAGTCCAGTGGAGACAGCCGTGTCAACTTATCACCAGCGCCGTGGCTCTCAAAGGAAATCTACGAAAGCCAAAAGGCAAACCGGCAATGCACCTGCCGTGGCAGCGGAGACCACAAAAGCTACCTTTGCACCAAATATGGCAAGTCAAGCCCAGCTGACCAGAACTCCAGCAATTACAGCGGTTATGACGGCAAACAAATCAAGCGCCAAAAGTCATTCGACACACAGCAGCAAAGAAACTAGTATACGTCTCTCGTTATCTAACTTGACGGGAGAGGCTGGACGAGAAGGAGTTAGGATTGGAGAACTTGGGAAACCGAGCCTTATTTGCAACCTTGGACGAGATACAACCGCACCGAATCGCCTTAAAATCAAGAGTTATTCTGGAAGGTCGGGCTCTGATGTCAAGCCAATACCTATGCGGCACAGAGAGACTGGATTCGGCGCATATCATCCATGAAGTCCTTGTACAAAACATACACGGCAACATGCAGCAAGTAAAAGCACTAATCGACTGCGGTGCAACCAGCATCTTTATATCACTGAGCCTACTCTGGAAACTCGAATTGCCCCACGAACCAGCTTTCACCTCCACCCAGGGTCTCAATGGCCAGGTGATGATGCCTGCAACGGAGAGCCAAAAAGCAAGTGTCTTGGTTCAGTATTTTGAACACCTTAAACCGGTTGACAAATCGGAGGTTTTAGTCATTCCAATGAAGCCAAAAGACCTAGTCCTGGGCTTGCCATGGTTTAATGCGAGGAACCCGGAAATCGACTGGACCAAAGGTCGATTGATAGCCCTGCAAATGCCAAATGGACCGCAATGGGCGAAGATTCCAGAAGCAGATTGCGGAAGCCCTCGGACGTAATGCGGTGAGAAAAACACAAATGATGAGCTTCCCCCGGATATACAACTAGTCGGGGCTACAGCATTCGGTCACCTCTTAGCCAGCGAGGAAGTGGTTGAGGCATTCACTATATAACTTGGAGAATGTCAAGGGTTGCTGGGAGCATCTCTGGAAGGCATCACCGAAGGTGAGGGAAACCCCAGGATGCTGGATGCGTGAGCACGAGCAGCGGCGGTAGTTGTAGCAGAAGAGTGATACAGTGACGGTGCTTAAATGACTGCTACCGGCTCACCGAGACACGAAGGGAGAAACTGGACAACGGGGGTGGTCTGTTGCGACGAACCGTCTGATCCAGCTATCCCGGGACCCCTACCCATCTCAACTCTGCCAAACACGCTACAATGCAAACAAGGCTAATGAGAATAGGAACAGAAATAGATAACGTGGGGATGGTAACAACAGATGATGGGGGTCGCATCCCAGCACAATATCAGGAATTCATGGAGGTCTTCAGCACGGAAAAGGCCGAGACACTCCCACCGCACAGGCAAATTGACCACGTGATCGATCTGGAACCCAACTACAAACCACCATACAGGCGGATCTACAACCTCTCACAGTTCGAATTGAAGACGCTCAAGGCCTACATCGAAACGAACCTGGGAAACGGCCTCATTCAATGGTCATCATCGTCGGCTGCAGCGCCGATTCTGTTGGCAAAAAAAAAGACGGAGGACTACGGTTGTGTGTTGACTATCGAGCTTTCAACCTAGGCACAGTACAGAGTAGATACCCCCTTCCTCAAATCTCAGAACTACTTGATCGAGTGTGCGAAGCCCTGATCTTCACTAAGCTGGACCTTTGGAATGCCTACCACCTCATCAGGATCAGAGAAGACGACGAGTTCAAGATTACATTCCGAACCCGCTATGATCAGTTCGAGTACCAAGTTATGACCTTTGCGTTGAGTAACGCACCGGCGACGTTTCAGGCTTACATCGACGATTGTCTACGGCCTTATATTGACGACTTCACCGTGTGTTACCCTGACGATATACTCATCTACTTGACCAATGAGAAGGAGCACGAAGACTACGTCCGAAAAGTGCTGCAATGCCTACAGGAATTCGGACTCTATTGCAAAGCCGAAAAGTGCCAATCCGGAGTTCAGGAAGTCGGCTTCCTCAGATTTGTCATCAATTCGGATGGAATCGGCATGGAATCAGACCACATATCTATGATCGAAGACTGGCCGACTCCGGAATTAGTTTGGGATGTGCAAGTGCTTCTTGGTTTCACAAACCTCTACTGGAGATTCATTCGGAAATATGCAAAGGTGACGGCTCCCATTTCAAACTTGCTGAAGACACAAGGCTCAAGGAAGTGGGAATGGACTCGGGATGCCAAACTCGCATTTTGAAAGCTCAAAACGGCCTTTAAAGAAGCACCAATCCTCCAGCATTTCAACCTGCAAAAACCGATCGTTCTGCAGACCGATGCAAGTGGCTTCGCAATCGCTGGCATTTTTAACCAGTACGACAAATTCAGGATTCTTCGCCCAGTCAATTTCTACTTTCGAAAATGCTCTCCCACCAGACAGAACCACGACATGTACGATTGGGAGCTCTTGGCGATTGTCGAGACAATGAAACAATAGAGACACTACCTCGAGGGCGCCCATCACAAGGTCCTGATCCAGTGCGACCACAAGAATTTCGAGTATTTTCAAACCTCCAAAGTGCTCTCCCGAAGACAGGCCAGGTGGGCAAAAATCCCATTCTCTTACGACTTTGTCATCGAACACTTGGAAGGAAAGAAGAACCCGGCAGATGGACCATCAAGAAGACCCGACTACGAGATAGGCTACGAGGGACCGACAGCGCAACTACTGGCAACCGTGGCAGCTACCACCATTGAACCATACGATGACCTCCTTCGTGAAATCAAAACAGCCCTGCCTATCGACGCATTGGCTGCCAACGTGAAACACAGGATTGTCAGCAGTCCAATCGTTGATATCCGTGACCTGCAAAGAATAGATGAATTAGAAGAAGAATCGAGCAACGAATGGAAAGTCACCACCGGAGTTCTCACCTACAAAGGAAGGATAAATGTACCAAAGGATGACCTACGTTGCAACAAAGTCATAAGCCATTTCCACGACAACCCAGAATCCGGCCACTTCAGAGCTCTCAAACCCGCCGAGCTAGTCCCACGGGATTTCCACTGGCCCACAATGGATGCCACTGTACAAAAATACATCATCGGATGCAAACTATGCCACCGAATCAATGCACTACACTACGCCCATTATGGCAGGAACATGCCACTACCACCACCGTCACAACCTGGAAAGGAGTGACCATGGACTTCATCACGGACCTCCCTAAGTCAACCGCCTCTGAGTATACGGGAATCTTGGGAATTGTCGATTGATTGACGAAAATGGCAATCTACCTCCCCTGCAGGAAAGATATCGACTCACCAGAGCTGGCACGAATGTTTTTCGAACACGTGATCTTCAAACGCGTCGTACCAGACAACATTGTTATTGATCACAGAAAGGAGTTTACCAGCCGATTCTGAATTCGAGTTTGCTCTCACCTATGTATTAACCACAGGCTGTTGACCGCCTTCCATCCACAGACTGATGGCCAGATGGAGCGGCTAAACCAGACCATGGAACAGTACTTAGGACCTTCCCCAACTACAAGCAGGATAACTGGGTAGAACTGTTATCTTTGGCAGAGTTTGCTTACCACAATTCAGTCCATCACTCAATGCAGATGATGCCATTCTGGGCCAACTACCACTACCACCCACCAATGCAGTTCAAGCTACTGAAAGCCCCATCAAATCTGAGGCCTGAAATACTGGCGGACGCAATGGTACCGGGAATGGAAGAGACTCACCAGCTTCTCCGGGAGAGCTTGTTGGAAGCCCAGATACGGCAATCAATATACGCTGGCGGAAAGGACGTGACCTTCGAAGTCGGGAACAAAGTGTGGCTCACGACTTGACACTTCCAAACGACCAGACCATCAAAAAAGCTCGACTACAAGCGCACTGGACCGTTTATGGCAAGTAATATCATCAATAAGAATGTTTACAAACTAGATTTGCCAAAAACCATGTGGAATCACAACGTCTTCCATGTGTCGCAGCTCGATCACTATACACCACCGGTCATAGGACAATCATGCTCGGAACCACATCCACTAATTGTTGATAATTTGGAGAAATGGGAGGTCCTACGGATTCTTGACTCTAAGCAGGGTTACCGGAAGCTACAAAACCATATTCAGTGGGCCGGGTACAATCACATACGTACGAGCTGGGAGCCGTTCCAAAATCTCGAGAATACTAGTGAACTGATCGACGAGTTCCACCAAGACCACCCGAACAAGCCACGGAGGTGAAGGAAGTCAAATCTTGGAAGTGGAGGAATTCACGGAATGGAGATATGGAGGCTTAGGTCATTTGGGCATTTCCTTCTTTCTATTTCTTTTTGTTGGGACCCGGTCCAGTACAAAATATGTCAGCACGGGTTTTACCACCTCTGGAAATCCTGTCAATTGGAGGTGGAGTTTCCATGTGCAACGGAAGGTCACCCTGGACGGTACAGCTCAGTTGTGGGACTTATGGGATCATACGAGCGTGTATGCTGGTTGTTTCTTTGTTTTCTACTTGTACTTAGCAGCCCAGGAGTTCTGCCCTAAGAGAGGGGGATGATGTAACGGCATTGTCAGGTATGCGTGGTTAGGGTTGCCGGACGGTCACGTGAGGTATCCAGTGCCAGGTAACCACCAACCTCATATTGACATCGCGACGGAGACTTAGCTCTGTACCAAATATCTTACCACTTACTTCTACACTTGATCTCACTTGCGCCCGTGTGCAACCGTATACCATATCATATCCCTATACTGCCGAGCGCCGGTGTACGCACCCTTACACATCTCTCTAGTAGTATAGTGTCTCTTACAAACGATCTTTTTGACTATTTGTATCTGTTAAGAAGATTATGTTGCTTGAATGACTAAAGAGGCATACCTTGATGAAGTGTCTAACACTCTAAGAATAATGGTTCATCAGACTGCAACGTGTCTCCATTCTCTGTCAGCTGCTTTGTATGGTCCTCACGAGCCTGGAGAATCTGGTATATCATCGACTTTGTAATGTTCAGTCAACTCATCAAGACATGCAGGACTCTCATTTGCGCAACCCTAGAGTGTTTGTGGAGATCACTCGCACGGTTATTGTAGCCACCAGGACCTGTATTCAGTAACCATGTGTGTGGTACTCGGTTTTGCCCTAGCTGGACAACTCATGCAAATGCCAGCCGCTGCTCATTCAATACCCAAAATTTCTGAGTTATTACTGCATAATTTGCAGCTATAAGATTTCGGCCTGTTCCACCCACTTTGGGTGTGATTATGAATACAGATGGATTTGGTGAATCTTGGAATTTGAAATGCATTTTTGTGTGTTCATCATTGCCCATTTCGGCATACATGTGGAATATATCCACATTATCCCCAAAAAACTTCGTTAGCCACCACTTCAAATGACGAACTTGGCCAGGAAGATGACAAAATAGAACTGCCTTTTGTGGAGGAGGTGCACTGGGTGGTGCATTTTCGTTTCTCTCTTCTGGAAGGAGCGTCTCTCTTGATACATTGTCTTCATCAGATGCGGGATACTCTGCAGGTTCCTCGACAAGCATTGGCAAAAATGTCTCTCTCAGCCATCGGAAAATCGGAGATTCCACCCAATTATCAAGTGGCCATTCATCATGCCATTGTCCTGAAACATCATTGCGATTATCGGTGTCTCCCAATGCTAACGAGAAACATGCCAGCCACCATCTATGAATTCTCCATGCTCCAGAAGCGCCCCGCAAAGTGTACCTCTCCACCAGAGTCTTCAGATGTGCTTGCTCCTCCTCAGTCGACTTGTGATCTATGAGGTGTTCATTCTCCTCTGGTATGCGGACGAGTGGTTTTCTATTGGCGAGTTTTGATTCTGACCACCGCCTGATCGTCTGTGGCATTGCAATCTGAATCCTCCAGTGTACCCCATCCTGTTGAGCTTCTTTGTCTTTAGTCTGGATAGTATGCATCAAACTCTTCACAACGGAATACAATACCTCAGCACCATGCTTTTCCATCACAGTATCATCCTCTGAATCTTCAGGCGGACCTGAAAACAGCCACATTGTCTGAAAACACCAGTCATAGAGTGAATGGAATTCTGGTGTAGCTGTGACTTGAAGTTTGAATTCAATTTTCACATTCATCGCAATTTGCCAGCCCACGCTGTTGTTAGTCTTATACTGATGGGACTCATCAAAAATCCCAAAACTCCATGCACAGTGGGAGAGTTGGCCGTTACTTGATGGTTTCACTCTAAATATAACGGTATCATATGTCACAAGGTGGATATTCCATCAGTTTTCTGGCTCATCAATACTGGTGTTCAGATCTTCGTGGGTGAGATTTGCATATTCGGCGTGCAATAAGTTGACAAGTTTGAAATCGGTTCCGTGTGTCATCTCGTAGATACCGCTTTTGAAGATGTCAGCCACTCTGGGCATTGTTACCACCAGAATTGGTTCAAGGGCTGAGATCAGTGCTGGATGCCCGAGGGGTGGTGTTGACTGGATCTCCAACAAGCGGCGGGGCACAGAATTCAATCTCTGGAGCGGATACCACTCCCGTTCTTCACCGACAATGCCGGGAAAGTCGTTGTGCACCAAAATCACCCACTCTTCAAGGGTATTCCCCTATACAATGGACAGTGGCAACCCCATTACGACTTTCTCAGTCAACAATTTGCAAAGCATTGCTGCTGCAACCGAGGTGAAAGTCTTTCCAAAACCCATTTCATCCGCCACCAGTGCTCCTGGCATATCAGCATCCCAAACCCATCTCCTTACAATGAACCAGATGGCCCAAATCTGATGCGCGAAAAACTTAGTTCCAGGTAGGCCTGGAATTGACTACTTGAAGCCTGGAACACAGTCATCAGGTGATTCGCGAATAGGACGCGCATTCAGCAGCCTGACTGATTCATCAAGACACTCGTGTTCAAATTCGCTGTTGATTGTATTGAGAACTATATTCAGTGCTGAGCTTGTATTTTCTGGATCGAGGACCTCCTCACCATCCTCCACTTGCTCCTGAACCTGCCTTGCTCTTTTGTCCATCTTCTTTTCGTCCTCAATGATCTCTTTCAGTTGCTCGGATGTAAGCTGGGCAGATAAGCTCATATTCTGGCGCTTCTGAAATTAATCTCAATGTTAGGTATTTCACAGAGAAGCAACCATTTGAACGAATACATGTGGATGGAATATAATCAATTCTATTCTTTCAATCAGAACTTACATTAATACAAGTATTATTCTCTTGCCCACCATCCTCCTTTCCCTCCTCCTCTCCCTCTCTTCCACCCTCTTCAGAACCTTCCAAAGTCTATGTATAATGATTAGCAGTAGCTCATGTCTAGCCTTAACATGGGTAGCGGGATTACCTTTGTCGGCCTAATTACATGCTCTGCAGTCTCCTTCCCTGTCGCACTCATCATTTCTACGACAAATATCTTCACATTATGTCCAAGTTTCAACTTGAAAGCATTTGAAAGGCAACAGTTGTACGAAATCTGGCCATAGATGGGGTCATTGATTATTTGCCCGTATTTGTATATTCCCATATACTCTTCTTCCAATTTGCGCTGCTCCAAGGTGCACTTGTACATTGATCTGAGAATGTATGGCTCTTTCGGGCCGCCGTTTTTGTCAATGAAATTAACCAACTCCTCCTAGTGCCTCACATCAGTATATGAGGCTTGGAGTTTTTGGGGGCTAGAACTATATCCTTGCCATTCAACACCCAGTGAATCATAACCGTGAACGTTGTGTTTGGCAACTCTTGGAGGTTACTTATCGCCTTTTTCCCCGCGCGCTCTCCCAAATCTGTCGCCGGTCGCATGTTTCCTCGCCTTCCCTTTTTCCTCGCCTCTCAAATTTCACTTGCACATTTCTTCAGAAATATCTCCACCCACTGCTGGCGAATCCATTCAGCATTATCGAAATTAACCAACAGCAACCTGGTCTCGAATGTCGCCAAACAATCTGCGACTACCATCTCCCAGTGCAGGGGTCCATCTCGAACTTCTTTCAATCGGTTCTGCCCCCAGATAATGGACCGATGCTTCTTCTCGACCAACTCTGCCACCCATACTTTCTTCCACTTGTTGAATGCACTAAAGTTGGGCTGCCCCATCCTTTTGGCAAATTCCTTCAAGGAGAACTCCGTTTGCTTCAGGCTAATTGGCGGTTTGCCTTCAGCACCGCCCAAGTCTGACAAATCGTCACTCTCATCAGCTGCATCATATTGTTCGTAGGACATCTCCGCCAATGGGGGCAAGTCCGCAATCCCTGCGACATCTGTTTTCCGCGGTTCCGCTGGTGGCTGGAATCATTTCATCGGGAGACTTATGGGGTGTCTCCCAGGTGCACTGGAAGGAGGTTGAGGGGGAGGAGTGAAGCTGGAAGCTGTTGACTGATTGACTGGATGATTTCCCGGCGGTCCTGCAGGCACTCTCAGTGCACCTGGAGATAATGGCCCTTGTCTTGGGAACTGCAGAGGGGGGGAACATTTGAGACCCGCCAAAACCACCTTGGTGCAGGTCATATCCTTGCCACGGTGGCCCATAACTTGCATATCCTTGGCTTGTGCTGCTGGTAGGTTGCGAACTGTGTGTCATGTTGAATGGAGACTGGTGATAAAACTGTGGAGTGCCTGGAAATGGCTGCTGTGAAGAAGGGTAACCGTACCCTTGCGGCGGATGACATTGATTGTTGTATATCCCAAATTGACTGTCTTTGCGAATAGCATGTCGTGAACTTTCATCCGGTGATTCTGAATTGTCGTCTCCGCATTGTTGCAAGCCAAATAGGCCACCAGGTTGAGCCATATTCACTGTCTTTGGTGGAGATTCTTTTGTCAACATGCTCTGTTAAACAAAGATAGTGGTAAACTACTATGGATGCGAGATGAGATATAGAATCAATCGGAGTATTATCAGCAACACCTCTAGTTTCCGTCAGAAACACCCGGGTGTTCTGAAATGCTCTGATGGCTCTAACGGAACCTCGTACCCTCTGACACAGAATTACACGCTTCCCGTCGCCCAGGCAATGGGTAACGTTGCATAGCAGAGCACCTGGGAGCGCCAGCCACATTTCTGGAAGCACCTCGAATTAGAGTAGAGCAGTCTGGGAAAAACAACATCTTCTTTGGGAACGCTGCTGGTGCGCCTGGAACTCATAGCTACTACTAATCGTTCAACAATTTTTATAACTCATGTATTAAGGTTATATTCTCATCTATGTATCTATGTATCTATATAGCTACCAATCTACACACGGTATATATGGACTGGCAGCAGGCGGTGCTTGAGAGCAATTTCAGGTGCGCCTGAAAATGACGATTGAGTGAACTAAGAGATGCACTGGGAGGCCATGATCGAGTAAGTTTGGAGATGCACTTGGAGGCCGTGGTAAAGTGAACTCAGAGATGCACTTTGAGGCTGTGATCGAGCGAGTTTGGAGATGCACTTGTCACACGCTATGATCGAGCGAGATTGGAGGAGTACTTGGAGGTGGTCGATCTGGAGGCGGTCGATCGGAGGCGCGCCAGGTGCTGAGACTCTATTCATCGGTTAGTTAACTCGAAACCTTCGGAAAGTGACAAGGTAACCTTACCTTTGAAGGTCTTATGGAGAACTAGCTGGTGGCGGTGCATCGGTAGGGACGTACACCGGAAGCTGAAGCTACATTCAGGGGTCAACTCGAAATCATGAGAATGAAGGGACCACAGACAATCTTAGGTGTATGCTGTACTCGGTGTATGCTGTACCCGGTGTATGCTGTACCCGGTGTATGCTGTACTCGGTGTATGCTGTACTCGGTGTATGCTGTACTTGGTGTATACTGTACTCGGTGTATGCTGCACTCAGTGTTAACTCATGATGATGGCATGGAGAGATAGAGAGGGATGGCTGAACTTTGTGTTCTTCCAATGGTAATAGAGTTGTGGACAAGAAAGGGAGAGATAGGGGATGAAGATGAGAACGATATGCAGAATACAAGCGGCTATGAGAAATGAGGAGTACGATGTGCCTGATTGGGTTTAGAAGACCTCGTATCAGTGTTATTACCCGCCGGATTGGGACTCGTACCTGCCGTATTGGGATGGTCAATTGAGTCCCACACGAAATTCTCTCAAGTCCAAGTTTCTCATGATGATTTCCCCCATCTCCTCTGATCTGTCGATTCCTTGTGCTCAACTCTACCATCACCTAAGAACACAAAGTTAAGTCATTCCTCTGTATCACTCAATGCCATAATCATGAGTTAACACCGAGTACAGCATACACAAAGTACAGCATCATCCGAAGATCGACAGTCTCCCGCTCCCAGCGATTTTCTCATCTCTCGGCGGATGTTGTACTCAACTCTCTCCATTCTCACAATTACAAGTTAATCAATGAATAGAGTTTCAGCTGCCGTCGCGCCTCCCTCCTAATCGACCGCCTCCAAGTACTCCTCCAATCTCGCCCGATTATAGCCTGCAAGTGCATCTCCAAACTCGCTTGCTCACAGCTTCAGAGTGCATCACTGACTTCACTCGATCTCGGCCTCCAAGTGAATCTTTGAGTTCACTCCATTTCGGCCTCCAAGTGCATGGCCAAACTCGCTCAATCATGGCCTCCCAGTGCATCTCCAAACTCGATCAATCACGGCCTCCAAGTCTATCATTAAGGAGTGACGGTGGGTGTACGGAGATACAGGGGTAACGGAGGTGGAATGATGGACACGGAGTGTATATTCAGGAGACCCAGGGGTAGATAGACAGCATCTCATTTCCATCTCATTTTGTCATACAATGAAAATACACACTCTATCTTTCCCAACTGTTGGTCTCACTCACACTTTCCGAGATTTCGTGAATCCTCACAGCCAGGTAGTATCATATCTTTTCACCTTCTTCCTACACTCCTCCAGCTGAGTGTAGAAGGAACATGAGGAGAGATTTTCGTAGGGTCACCCATTGTATTGCAATCCCGATGCAATCGTGTACCCTATGAACCCATTCCAACATATGGTCACAGTTCGCCACAACGCCAGAGTGTTTCTTTTAAAAGAAGAGACCGACAGAGCGAGCAGAAACGGCAAAACAGCAATCTGAGGGCGACATGCACAACAACGTGTGGTATTGACGCCGGGCGCGGAGTAACCCTCCACCGGGGTGTCTCTGACAGCGCCGACAAACCGCGTCCACTCTGATGCAGCCATTCCGCCCGTACCGAAATTTTTTTGCTGATGATGGTTGAGTATAATGCAGGTAGCAGTGACCTTCGGTGGAATAAAGGGCTTCTTATATCGTATTCTGTCGTCACAATCTGTGGTGTTTCACTATACCTTCGATCAATGAAACCAACCCGGACCTTGTGAAAAAGAAACCTTAATCACACACATCCCACCTTTCTTTGTTATATGCTCGAATTCATATACTAGGATATTGGATAGGTGCTCACCTTTGTACGTATCGATGACTTTACAGGTCACAGGAGGGATATGATATGATCTCTCCAGGAACCAAACAAGAACTATATCCAGTATAATGGTTAGCACGACTAGGGATATTACACATAAGTTGTGCATGTACGACCTTGCAACCTCATTCAATAGAAGGCCTGTGAGTCGAGCAGCAACAGTGATTGCTTCTTATTGAGCTCCTTGCCTTTACATCTTAGTTCTCCTCATGATCCACGCTCCAGTCAAGGATCGTTACTGAAGCAAACATTCTACCAGCCTTATCAGTTCTTGATGATCAATGCCCGGACATCCAGCTAGCTAGAAAACTCACCTATTAATTGTATTATGACGATCTACCTTCATTATCAGCTGCTCGGAGGCTCAAGCGTAGGCATAACTCACAATGGCGTAGTATAAGGCCCCAGTGTGGTGATTGCAGTGATGACAAAAGAAACTTCCCCCCCACATTTGGTGGGGTGAGATGCGGCTGTGAATGTGTTACGCCAACCTGAGTTAGCTCGCTTTCAAACCAATATCGCTGAGGCTCTATATCACCCCCTGAAGCATCATCAAGATTCATCCGAATACATGTTCAGTGACCATTTCTCAAATATGGTCAACACTCGCCGGAAACATGTCAAGTGCTGTATCTGAAAAGGAAATCATACGATGAGAACCGACTCGAGGCTCACTATCAACAATATCACCCAATATCGATGAATGAAGGGCAATTACCTGATGGGATTGTACCACTGGCAGGTTGGAATCAACCGAAGCCATCATGATTCGACTTCAGTCCGTGCACCTGAATGGTCATCGATGAGCTTAGTTAACTAATTCATCTACCCATAAACAATGTACCTGGTGCACCGCCAGCTGAAGATACTCCCAATGAAGAAACAATAGACCCCCAGAGGCCTGATCTGACTTGTACCCCTGATCCAACAAAGACGACGGCTCATAGGCAGATAGTTGGAGTGGAAAATGCGGGGCGGAAAGCATATGGCAAAGCAACTGGATTGTACAACAAGCATCGCAAGTACTCAGAACAATGGAATCCATCGCATCCTTTTCAGACAGCACACAACTTTCAACAGGCTCAATCATTTAGCCAGCAAACGGAAACGTGAATAGATCATCATCTGAGGCGGCGACTGGAGAACTTCAACGTCGAATCATTTCAATCAGCAGATGCTCTACGAAAGCTCCTTTTTAGACTCGATTTCAGGCTGGGCAATGATAGTTGGATTGAAGATCATGTGCACATCTAGGGAACATTATACTACCGGGATATTTTCAAATGTATACAGTTCCTTTTGGCACATCTCCCATTTCAGGCACACCTCGATTTTGAACCGGTGTGCCTTGCAGACTTGGAAAGTGGCAGAATATACAGCGAGATGAACACCGGCAATTGGCGGTGGGATACGCAAGATCAGCTTCCTGCTGGAGCGACAATTGTGCCAGTCATTTGTGCATCAGACAAGACCCACTTGACCAATTTTTCGGGCAACCAGCATGCCTGGCCGCTGTATCTCACGCTCGGTAATACTTGAAAAGATATCTGCCGTACACTTAAAATGCGCACCTTGATTTTTGTTGGGCTGATCCCCTGTCCTCCGAAAGGTGCCAAATATACTGACGAGGCATGCCATTCTGTGGTTGGAACAGTGCTGTACCCACTCCGGAATTTTGACATCACTGGCCCTGGCTTCAAATGGGACTATGCTGATGGATTCCAGAGACAATGTAATCCTCTTTTGGCTGCCTGATTCGGGGATCATCCGGAACAAGTCATGGTTGATCAAGTCTCATATGGCTCATACCAGATGTGTGAAATTCCTAAAGGTGTGCCGATCGGGCATTCAACTTTTGGACCACTTGATAACCCACGAGATCAGCATGTTTACTTGGAGCTTCTGGACGAAACTAATATCGATTTTCTGCACACTCTTGGTGTTCATCCAATCCGCAACCAGTTCTGGCAATACCCTCTCTGCAATGTCCATCGCCTTTGGCAGCCTGATAAATTGCATCAGCTGCTCCTGGGTTTAGTTAAAGACTTATTGCACTGGCTGCTCAAATACCTGAAAGCTAGAAATCTCAAGGATCAATTTGACAATTGATTCACATCGGTGCCACGATATCCAGGCCTCCAGGACTTCTCTAAACCATTGGATTTGATGAAAAGGTGCTCCTGGTAGGGAAAAGAAATCCAGGGCATGATCAGAATACTGGCAGTGAATTGCCCTCCAATTCTTGACTGCTCCCAGGATGTCGGGAAAACTGCGGCAGAAACAGCCTCTGATAACATGGTGATGGAAGTAGTGCGGGCATTATGTGAATTCTCTCTACTTGTCAGCCAACAAAATCCCTCTGATCTATCCCTCGCAGCACTAGACGATGCACTGAATTGATTTGACAAGAAGAAGGGTGCCTTTTGAGATCAGAAAATGTCGAAGTCTGCGAAGGCCACAGTGGATGAACTATTGGCAAGAGAATCCCATCATTTACAAGAACAAAAGATTCATACAATCCATGCTGCAATGATGGTTCAGCTGTAGGGGGCTGAAAATGTTACTATATCAAAACGAAGGCAATTTCAGGTGCGCCTGAATACAGCCCAACAAGTGGCAAGCATATGGTCAGATGCTGATTGGCAGAGGGCAATTGAGCAATTGGAGTGCAAATTACATCAGGTGACACCTGCTAAAGGCAAGCTTTTCGATAAATTATTCCAACATCATGAGCGACAACTATTGCAGGAAGTCAAAACTAAGGCAACCGGTCCCAGAAGCATATTCGCCAAAAAACTTGCTCAAATAAAGACTGCTGCAGAGGAAGAGGCTTACGGGACGGTAAACATGACCGCTGACAAGCGTGTGCAATTTCAGGTCTGTCTATCCGATGCTGAGATTGAAGCCGCCACCTGGAGTATCACTGATTCGAACCGTGTTGTGAATCAGCTCGAGAGAGAGATTTATTATATCACTTCAAAAGACCAGATGCGGTTCATGAAAGAATTCTCCATTCGCTTGGTCGAGTTAGAAGCTTGGTGGCAGGCAATCGGCGTTCAGGAGCTTCAGAAAACCATCAAACAGTGTGTAATCCATTTTGGATATCGAATGATGCATCTTGTGAGCCAGATATGAGAGTCAATTTGGCGTATGGGTTGCGGTGACAATGTGACCACCGATATTTCTGAACGGCTACATATCGACAATGTGAAAGAGCCATATCGATCTACCAACATAGTCAATTACATTCAACAGATGCTCAAGCACAATGACCGGTGTACCGGTCTTGACTATATGGAGGAGACACTGTCATATCTTGCCCTTCAAGGCTGGTACGATATTGACTCTGCGAAAGTTTTCAATCTCCTATCAGAAGTCGATAAACAGCGAAATACATGCCGAGCCCATCTTTTACGCCTCCACCGTTGTCTGAAAGAGCCATTTTTCCGCCCCATATCACAACAGGTACATCATTTGAGAGAAACTCATGTCCGCGGCGTGTGCAGAAGTATGAAATTAACCTCACTAAGAGATACATCAGTACATTTCAGAATTCCCAACTTTGAATAGCTATTCTGTCAACAAATTGAAGATGACTGAGGACATGAAGTTAGTGGACTGGTGCTCGGATATGATCAGAACGTACTCATAGACAGTGTATTTAATAAACTTCAGAATAGGCTGTTGTACTACCGTCAACCATTTCACTGCCATACATCTGTTGAGCGTCTTGGAATTGATTGCAAGGTAGAATATATGGATGCCAACCAAGGAATCATGCCTGAATCTCATAATATCTGCTTCCAATATACAGACAGTGACCTCGATAACACCTTCGAAGGCTGAGTTCCTTCTTTTCCTGTATTATACTTCAGCTGGACTCCACCTAATCAGATCCTCCAATTTCAGAAGCGCCTGCCCGCTGGAAAATCAATATCCATCTTCTCTAAGAGGTGCAAGAAGACCCAACAATGGATATTACGTCCTCAACCTCAAGAATATGCGGTGGTGATTCCAACAAAGTACAATGATCTATATGGTTGGGCTGATTGTGTTGACAGGTTCATTCGGGTTGTCAAACAGACTGATAAGATGCATATTGTACCTGTCGGAGCAATTGTTGGACCTCAACATTTGGTGCGAGAGAATAATGCTGCATCAGATAGAATTGATAGCGTATAGCTTGTAAATAATCATGTAGATTTCGATACCTACTGGACTGTGTATTAAAGTTACAATGCCTGAATCAAGATGTGCAGAAGATAGTTAATTGAATTGTACTATTTGATATAAACATTACAATAATCACTCCCGGAGAGTATGGCTCCAGGTTCAAGGTGCACTGGAGTACTCGCGGAGATGCGGCCCATACTCCCAATTGCTCCAAAATTTGCACATCCTAATAGTTTGATTTGGAAGCATTTTGAAGACAACTATACACGCTTCAGGATATTCTTGGATTCTGTTCCACAACTTCCAGAGTATTCAGAAGCACTGGTGAAGTAGTCTCAGAGCACCTGAGAGCACATCACTTTGCATTCAGTCTATCTGGGAGCATCTGGGAGCATCTAAAAGGATCAGTTTGGCTGTTCAGAGTTGCTGAGTTGTTCAGTTATGACTTCCAAACAATTTTACATTTTGCTGATGAAGGGATGGCCATAAGTCAAATCAATTGCAGACAGGATGTGGTGATCGTTGCACCAACAGGTGGGGGAAAGAGTATGGTGTTCCAAAGTCTTGCGTTAAAGGATGATAGAAACATTGTATTTGTTATTGCACCTATCAATGCTCCCATGACCGATCAGGTTGGTAATTGATCACCCAAAAGGGACACCTGCAGGCAAGAGAGAAAGTTGACACTTCTATAGGTTGACAATCTGGGTCAAAAAGGCGTTAAAGCTTGCTAAATCAACAGCGATTCTCTGAAGGATAATCCAGATCTTGTTAAAGATGTGGCCCAGGGAGTCTACCAGATTGTCTATGCTGGCCCAGAAATGACGTCACCCAACAATAATGCAATTTGGTGAGGGATAGATGATGAGAAGAGTGCCTTGTGGCGTAGCCTGAAAGTTGTGGTTGGGAATGAAGCGCATTGCGTGAATGCATGGGGTGCGCCTGCTAAGAATGGAAAGCCTCCTTTTTGGAAGGAATATGCAAATATTGGCGGTTTACAAGCCTTCTTGCCAGCCAGTGTGCCGTTCAACCTTGGGATGTCAGCGACACTGCCATGGAGGTCTTTGCGATATATTCACAACAGCTTGGGTTTATCGAAGAATATTGTTCTCATAAAGTCACGTCTAGACCAGTAGAACATTTTCCTCTGTGCGATTCTGATACACCGCACATTAGACGATCATGTGGACCTCAATCTGCTCGTTCTGGAAATAAATGAAGACTCCGAGAGTACCATCATCCCAGGGGACATACTAAAAACGATGGTCTTTGTAGACAATGTGTCCGCTGTTATGCATCTGATCCACCAACTCAGGTGGTTACTACCAGCCCGTCTTCGGGATGCGGATTTTGCTCAGTCTTATCACGGTGAAGCATCGGCTTCCAGAAATGCGAAAACGCAACAACTATTTGGAGTAGGTATTACCAGGCTGTTGGTGTGCACATTGGCTGCGGGGATGGGTGTTGATGTCAACGATGTGGAACGGGTTGCACAGTGGCAGTTTCCCCTTCTTGCTACTTTCGACGACCTCTGGCAACAGTTCAGTCAATGTTCCTGGGATCCAAAGCTGTCTGGACGGGCTTTGTTGTTTTATGAACCTTGGAAGATTGGTGATTGGGGCGTCGGCGACGGCCATGTGCTCGAAGGTTTCCGGGCATACAACAAGCCAGCCAGTACAGATACTCAAGCATTCTGTGACCACTTATATACTGGAGAGAAACCTGATGTGATCAACGAGGCGCAGAGAAAAGTTAGCAAGCAAGACCCTTCGCTTCTTTGGTGGGTTTCTTCGAGGGGCTGCCATATGAGGACCCCTTCATATTTGCTCGACGTGGATGAGAGATCGGAACCATTTTCTACTGGGACTCAATTCTCCGATAATTGCAATGTGTGTGTGTTTCCAGGCTGGTGGATTGCGGTGGACCTGGGAAATCATTCGCAGTTGATATCTCCTTAACTCAGCCGTTCAGGATGCCTCAGAAGCGATCCCGGCAAACCGGGGACAGTGCTAAATCCACCTTGAAGCAGTGAGAATATATCGATAAGAAGTTACAACATTGGTGCCTTAGGCGTTGGACGACTTTGGCGATGGGCGATGGTGAACAATAATTTTTCGCCATACTCGCGGATAAGTGGCCAGTTACCGAACTCCAGCGGAGCAAGAGAGTGGAGTTAATCAATGGAATCAAAGACAGGCAGTCGCTCTTTGAGGCGTTGCGTAAAACGTGTCACTATGGAAGTTCAGCTATAGAACAATTGGTGGAGGAGATTGTCAACTTCGCAATTTCGGAGTCTGCCAAATGCCCCCCTACACCTCATGAAGTGACCAGCACAAATGGCACCACAAACACCACAGAAACTCCATCTCTACAATGGCTTTCTGAGCACCAGTTTACTCCCATAATGCTGCCAGGTACGGGTATAGCCCGGAGTGGCGCCACCATCAGTGGACAGAGGACTATGGGGGTTCTGGACTGCTATGGCAAATTGGAAGAGGTTAGGGCACAGATTCAGGAAATAGAAGAGAGGTCGCGTTCTGTTAGGAGCCGCAGTTCAACAGGGCGCAGGCGGGGTCGCTCTTCCCATGTGTCACCTCAGTCGAAGAACCGGGCAGAAAAGGAGTATCGGTCTCTAAAGGCTAGAGAGTATTACTGGGTTAACAACTATCATCCGCTTCAATCTGGATTGGCTGGGCTTAGAACCCGAGGCTGAACAGATTGCCCGAAGCAATGAAGGCTTCAGTCGGCGGATAATACTATTATTATTAGAGCGATTGCTAATACTCTTATAGATATATTTCAGCCCACAAGCAATCACCTAACCTATATCAAATACATAATCCAAGCATCAAGGTAGCTTTAAAAACACGGATCCATATCAATCTCTGCTCCCATGAAAAAGTCCATAAGATCGCCATCGTAAAATCCTCTGGGTGGGCTAGAGTCCAAGCCTTCGATTTCATCTAAGGCCAGGTCGTTCTCCCGGCGCGTTTTGGCTGATCCCATTCCAGCTGCCAAAAATTGAGGTAAACCAATATTCAGATTAAGGATTTTGCATTTGAGGTCTGATATACTCTTCTTCGTGTTGAGGGCAACCCAACCCTGCACCCATAATTCTGTCGCCGGAGTGATGTGAAAAGGGTCCGCGGAAGACCCTACAGTACAACGGCCCGGGGTGATCAAAAATACCTACTGCTATTAGCCTATATCTATATAACCAAGTGAGTGGGTTAAGAGTAATATACATTATCGCTGTGGAGGCATTCAATTAGACTCCTGATGTCCACCTGGGCTGACATTTCCCCACGGTCGGTCTCATAGTCTGGGGCTCCGGTTGCTCTCTCCATCCCCAGTTTCACTCGCCCGAATATTATCATTAACCATGCAATAACCTCCCGCTGAAATCGATCCGATGCAGGCGTTCCCCATGGGTTGTAAACATCTTTTATTTAACATACAAACTGTTCATTGAATCGATCCATCTCAATCCACTTTCCCTCCCGCCCACTAAGATTCACCATGCAATGATTCAACCAAACTCGTTTAAGGTCGTCAGACCATGTCTTTAGTATTCCTACAGACCATTACAAAGACTTGATCATGTAGTTCCTTTGTCGTCCGCCATCAATCATTATCATAAGCATCTGAAGCTGCTTGACTATCCTCCCTGAATCTCCTTGAGCGACAGCTTCCCCAAGCGCCCTATAAATCAAGCTGTGCTGTAGTAGCAATACCGTATTCTCCAGTAAGGCATCCCGTTCTTCAATATTCTTTTCTTTACGGTTGAAATGAACACTAGTAGAAGGGATCCACTTCTTTACAACTTTGGTAATAGTTGCGCATCAGTCTAAAGACATCATTCGGGTCCGTATCTCTTCAACCGACCCGGCTTTGATGTGTACCATAGCTGCAACAATGAATAATGCATCCGTTATATGCCTGAGTAGGGCATCCGCAGCGTAAAAATCCATATGACCAGTTGCACTAAAGACCTTAGTTCTTCCCAAGATTACTCCGAGTCTCTTCAGTGATAATGGATTTTGACAACCATCCGATCCGCCATGAGGGTCGTATATCATTCTGCACCCTACCATGCGTAGGTGAAAAAGCCCTGCTGGCACATCAATGTGAATACACCCGTCTACACCGCTAGAAGCCTGCAAGTTACCTACCAGATATCGGCATAACCCATTGCAATTTATAGACAGCTTTCGCATCATTGAATGACCTACAGCATTTTAAAGACCACAGCCGCTGTACAGTTAACTGATCACCTTATATTGGCACGAGAAAATTGTCTCCAAGTTTATCTGTATCCAAGTCTAATTTGTATATAATGGCATGAAGGATTTGAGAGTTCCCTGATATCGATGCTTCGTCCAGGTCAAACACCTTTATTGGTGCAGCATCTATCCTTCTCGGAAAAAGTCTATACACCTACGGTGGTTTGAACCAGAGGAATTCCTGGCCACTCAGGCCATCCTTCGAATCTATTTCGGCGCCTGCAAAGCTCCACAATGTATCGCAAATCATGGCCTCCAAAATTCAGGGCATATATGTGCAGACTGATTCAAACAGTGGTGCCAATACATCATAAGTTGTGAAATCCCCAATTTTCTCCAGTCAAATCCACCACTGTTCTGGGCCAGAGTATATGGGCGTGATTAATCCCCCGAGTGGGCATCAAGCAGATTAGGAAGTTGCTCAGCCCGGGATACTGTTTGTTTATCCTGTGGCAATCGCTCTGCCCAGGGATCACCTTGCTGCATCTTTAGAAAGACCACAACGCCCATGGTATTGTTGTGTTGAATGTTTTTATTATGAATTCGCTTGTCCTACACATTGCTATATATGTTGAAGTTATCGTATAGCAACATAAATGGCTGGTTCTGTACCCGGATTCTAGTCTTCGCCAATTCACCCTGCCCCGCCATCTCCAGGCTATGGAGAATAGGACTATAGGAACTTGATACACCTAAACGTTGCAATACAGCTATCATGCGTTTAGGAACCCAGGAAGCAAACAGGTAAAACCCCACAGTAGTCTATAATCAATCAACTCTGCCCCCGGCCCGCGCATTCAGACACCTATTACCTGTAAAATGTTGGCATGCTGTGAATTGGCATAACCGAGCAGGCTCATTGCTACAACCGATATCATCTTCCTCTCTTCCAACGCTGCGGAACTGTCTAACCCCCAGTGGTCTTCCGCATCCCCAACTGCACTGCTGCCTGTATAACGCCCTCTGGAACGGGTAGGGCAATCTGCAGTTATGGCTGTAACCCCACAAAATTGTTCCACCCGCTCGGTTGCAGCAGGAGCTGCTCACCGGAACGCTTCCCCAATGCTTCCAAAATCCAGCCTCTCCCATTGTTAGGGGTTGTTCCATAACAGCGATAATGATACTTGATTATGAGCACAAGATGCATATATATCTACGATATACACAAATACTTATGCATGTGGTAATCAAGTTGGTCAGTGACATGCTCTTTAGCAGGAGTTCATGCCAGTCGCGCAAAGGGATGCACAGCGCGCTATCTTTGTTCACTCCTGGGTACTTTGCGGGACATGCATGGTAAGCATGCACGGCAGTTGATAGTCAATATGCGATTAAGAGGACTCTTCTCCCCTACCTGTAACAGGTCAGTATACGGAGGGGCACGTTCCGGTCTGGAGACGAGTCTCAACCTTAACATGACATAACTGAGGGATTAATGACGTAGGCATTGGCCTGGAGCGAACACTGCTCGTTGGCGCGAGCAGTCTGGATCGCAATGTAACCTCGTATCGCATACGAGCTTACGCGTCAATAATCTAGGTTGGCATAGTGTCGGTTGGTCGCCGAGCAAATCTATGACGCAATTAAATAACTCACTTGCATGAGGGATTCAAGAGGCAATAAGCATTATCAACTTGGTTGGTAGATGTTCCAACTACCGACTCGTACGATTGCAAAAGATGTCTGAGTTAGGAAAGGATAAGCTGATATCGCGCGATGGATGGCCTGATTGTTATCAGGAGCGTAACGCTTTCAAACCACATTACAAGGACGCGACTACCTGAGGGTGTCATGGTAAGTTATCACCCAGGCACTGAGAAGCGTGGCCGAGATAACGCTGTCACACCTGAGGAAGAACGAAGGCTATAAAGAGCCAGCGTTGGGAGGAGATTGAAGGGAGCAGCGAACAGATTAGCTTTCAGAGAACACCGAAGACGATCTTAAAATATTATTAAGAATTCTATCTATTCAAAATTACTTCCCTCATACATACACGAGACTGGGCCATATATGCCTGGACATCGATACACACCAGCCGAGTATGCACTACAGAACGTTGTCGAGAGTTTCAGCAATTTGCTTTTCGAATTGGCCGAGCACCATTTAACCCACACCTACGCTGTGGTTTTTCGTTTCTGCGAACTCGAGAATATCGACTACCTGGTGTTGAGATATCTCAACACAGGCGCTTGACCCTTCGAGGAATATTCCGAGGAGTGGTTGTTCGAAGGCGAAGTTTAATCTTCGTTTATATTGGAGACAGGCAGTGGCACCGTTTTGATTTGGATAGGTTGGAAGAAGCGGCGCTAGACTTAGTGCTGAACAAACAGATTGCTCTTGCAAGACGGGCAAGAGGTTGAGTCTTAGGATAAGACGAGGAGAGAAAGAGATTAGATAGGCTGCTGTACTTAGATTCAATAAATATTGTATTAGTTATTGGGGTCTAAACACCCCCGTAACACCCATTCAACCTCCGCAAAATCTGATACTGGGTGCCGGAGTTCGCGGTGTTTACCGATGCAATCCAGTTCAGTCCAGAGCTTGTCGAACGTCACTTTGCAGGCCAATATACACATATGAGAGTCGTACGTCAACTTAAATAATGCTGTTGCGTTTGCTGTCGCAAAGAGCAATTCCACCAGCTCGGTGAACACACCCCGAGAGCCAAGCATTATTCCAGTTAGGTATTCAATATTGTGCGCCCGGGAATCACTCATTGCACCCAAAAAGATTGAAACTGATGTGAAACCAGTCATCTTCATAAACTGCAGAACTTCCCGAATCCTTTGGTTGATGCTTCCTCGAATTGTTGTGGTATTGGGCCCCCCGCGGCGGCGCGTTGTTGGATCCGACATTAACGATGATCAGGAGTAGTGCAAACGGATGACTGATATACCATTCTAATTTCAAAGAAAAGCGATTTCTACCCACGCAATCCGCTTAACATTACTTCCAACTTGCGTCTTTCGGACCTGCGTTATTTCCACTACCATCACTTCCACCACTTCCCAGCAGCAATTTTTGAGGTGTTAGCACCCCGTAGATCATCACACCCAAGCGGGCAATGCGATTCAAACCTTTTGACTGCCCCAAAATAACCAGCCTAGTGGGGACCAGCAATGCGATGGCTTCACTTGGTATTTGCCCTTTCAACGAGTTCTCGGGGAATAGATTATGATTCCAAGATTGTCACGTTCCCACGTGGCGCTTCTTTGTGCTGGGGTAAAGTGTCAAACATTCGCCAAGAAACCAACCCCTGCTTTCCTCAAGCACCTTTACTTCCTGCTAAACCTCTCAGCTCTTTCTCACCACCAACACACCTGCCTGCGATGCCTAACAATTCACACTTTGATCGCCTTTCTCCAGTCTCTTCAGACGACGGCAACGAGCACAGTGTATCATGAACTGTTGCTACTTAAACTCTCGAATCCGCTGCGGCTCAATTCGGTGAATCGGAAGCTAACAACGACCGACTCACACTACAGCCACCAACCCCTTTGAGCACATTTCAGTTGCCTCCCCCCTCAACAGCGTCCATGTCCTCAGCAATGTCTTCCCCGCATTCCGGCCCTCAATCACATGTGCCAAACGACCCCTTCGCAAGAATTTACCCCCACATCGAAGAACATAACTGCGCAACGCTCCGTAACTTCGATTCGGAAAGGTTCTGTCTGAGCGACCTCCTCCTCACCATCGAGGTAGACTCCGATACCACGTTTAAGTTCATTCGGAACTACCAAAAGGTCCCTGATCATCATTCGCTCCACACGGTTGAGTACTACGACCACCAACTACAGATTGCTTCGACCAGAATTGGTGGGGCCCGAGCTTATCACAACATGGCTCCGACTGCACTCTGTGATCATCTACTCAAGTTTTGGTTCATGGAACACCGTATACCTTGTACGTTTTACAAGAAAGCAAATGTCGATGTACAGAGTATGTCTATTCTTCCTTGGTCAGTGAAGGCCACGGACTAACGAGCTCGCAGGCTACAAAGTTAGAATCCCTACGGAAAAGTAAGAAACCTGGTACACCGCGTATACACTGGACGCTGGAATCTCTTGTGGTGTCGGGACTTGGGCACCATTTATGGTTGAGGTTGCGAATACTCAGAAATACGGAGACCTCCAGACTCAGCGGAGCTATTGGCAACATGGATCGCTTGGTGGGGTCAAAACCATCATTCTGAAGACTTACCAGCACAAAGACGTTTTGGATAACCATACCTGCATACTTGAGTTATGGACGACCCCTCACAAAGCTCACCCAGGCAGCGAGTGGCAGTTCCCGGAACCCCCTCCTGGCATGACCTACGAGAATGTGGATGAATACCACAGGAAGCCGGTGATAGCAGCCAGTGCCAACCAGGTTTCCTTGGGATATCGAGAATGGCCCATTTATATGAGTTAATCGATCCATCATATTTCACCTAGCATACTAATTAGACTGTGGGTAGTGGATCCGCAATAAAAAGCCAGTTGAGGAACGCTATTCCCACACTGAGATTTCTCTACGTGCTGGGGACTGGTTCGGTGACGTCCTCCCTGCTGATCTTGACCTCCTTCCCAACAAATCTTACAATCCTTGCGCTGAGATGCCGATTAATCTTAGCAAATGACACGATGTCATTCAAAGCCAGGTACGCGAAACTGTTAAGCGTGATGCGGCCTTCGATGACCTTCCCCTCAATAACCCGGACTTGGTTACACCTCCATGGCCTACACTTAAGGTCTCCCCTGCTGATGAAGGACAAACATGGCAATAGGCCACTCCCCTTCATTTTACGATTATGAGTATACGTCCTTAACTCTTTTTCCTTTGGAATTCATGTGTGCGGTTTCCTTTGTGTTTGCATTGTTTCTTTGGGTCTGTTACTGGGATTATGGTTCGGGGATTATGGTTCAGGGATTATGGTTCGGAGATTATGGTTCGGGGTTTGTTTTTCTTTGCTTTGGGATGGGAACGCATAACGGTTTAAGGCTATAGAGTATCTTTTGGTGGCTCCGGGTTGCCAGGATATCAAGGGATTGGGTTCTATTCACTTATGGGCTTGGAATTTGCATTCCGATATATATAGCTCAGATACCAGAATAGATGCTCGGATTCGTCATAGGACAGTGGTATTTGGACCTGGAGACAGTTCTTAATATCAGGAGACTCCCGATAAACTTAGTGTTACATTGGAAGCAGGGCTGCAGTATTAGGAAGCTCCGATGGTTAAAAGTAGCGCCCAATTGGACTTGGCTAAACCGATTAGTTCCAGACTCTCACTAAGTCGGAGCTCTTTCGTCAGAAAGTGGCTGAGACGCTAAGAGAGAGTCTGGGCACGAGACTAGATAGCGACAATCTTTGAAGCCAACCGCTCTCCAAACTCCGCCTTAGTTACAACTTACCTCGAAATGACATACTCCGAGCCATCCAGTTCTTCTCTGACCCGCGATCTGTCCAAGACAAACCCCGAGTGGGTCGGTATACCTCTACGAATAGGACTATAAAATAGCCTCGCAAGCCACGGAAGTAGCCACTTTCTCTCCAAGAACTCCAGCAGAATAAAGATCCTAAAAATTCTCTGAATTCTCAATTGTCATCTGTAGACGCGAGTCGGCCATTCTTCTAACGGCTTGGTGGAACTTTCCGGGTGTTGCTGCGACGCCGTTGTCAGGGCGATTCGCGCTACGTAAAGCAACGATGTACCTCCGAAATAAGGAGTTAGTCAAAAATGCGGGGGACAAGGTGAACATGTCGGATAGCATGCTGCCAATGTCACATGTTGATTGAGACCTAACACTGAGGCCAAGTGACTGTGCCACGGGTCTTCCTGTGGAGGTTATAGTTCCGCAGTGACTTACATACGCGCGCTCGTACGTTGTCTGTCTATCGCGCGAACAGTACAGCGATAGAGAGTTTGGGAGGATATGTGGCGTGATAATAGAGATGAAGTCGACTTATTCTTGGTCGGTACTTAAGTGGGTATGTAGGTTCATACAACATCACTATAATTTAATCCTGACAAGCTAGATCTGCCCATCATCCGATCAATCTATTTAGCCATCCTTCGAGATCTCTTCGTGATCCATGTGATTATCATACAGCAAGGGAAGGTCGGACCAAGACAATTAAGTAAATGAGATGAGACATATTTCATACCCAAATTGGCGAAGTATGATATGCAGTCCCTAATCAAGTGCCTTGTAATAGACAACCATCACAGCTGACTACTCTAGATCTAATGAGGTTCCATCACTCCTTCTGTCGATGTGCTTGTTTGTTGTACTAGTACTCTACATAATACAATTTAATCATGGGTGACAATATTAAAAAGAAAGAATGGATTTCCCAGCAAGCATACAATGCGGAAAGGTAGTGAATTGTTAAATTCGGGCCTCCAACCAGCCTAAGAACGAGTCTCACACGTCTTCAACCACACCAGGCTTCCTTCCATGTGCCACATAACTAGGGCAAGCACCAGTCAGCTGTACAGAACGGAAAACTTTGAGGGGGACCTACTAATAACTATACATATGGGTATTTCGGTCCATGATGGCACTGAAGGCCTCCTGGCATTGCCTCTCCGCCTGTTCCTTGTTCATCCCTAACACCCGTGTAAATACTGCCAGGCCGTAAGCGTTGAAGCCTAGATATTTTTAGCATTTCAACGGTACCTGCAGATAGCAGATTGTTTGAGCCTACCTGTAAGACACCCGAGCACCGCCATCTTGCCGATTTTCCTGCCATCACATAAGCATACATCCAAGCACAGGATCACTAACGTACTTGAGCCTTGGTTCCTTTGGCCAAGAGCCAAAAGGCATCTTAACTTTTGTAACCTGCACATCCACAAATCCAGCGTTTTCCAGATACTCACTCAAAGTGGATCCTAAGATATGAGATGGGCGCCCTGTCATTTCCATTGCATCTCGCAGAGTTTCGTAAAATAGTTTTGCCGGGTTGTCGCGGCTCATAGTTCCGTCATCACAGAGAATCATTCCGCCATTCTCTGCCAATTCCACATAACCGTCGGGTTTCGTGGCACTACCAGTCGAAAGTCAGCACGGTCGCATGGTTGAAAGCAAATAATGCATGATAGTTTCCGCTGCATGTTGGCCGAGTGGGGGGGGGATATGTATACTGATAGGCTTGAGACATTACTTTTGGCCAGTCTGTGATGGCTTGGGCTAGGTTTCTCAAATGCACAAAGTCGAAGTAGTCCTGCCCAGCGGAGGAGCTCCATCAGTGCTGTTCCTACCATATAGAGATTAAGTGCAAATGAGTTGTACCGGGCGATACATCCAGTCTTTTTCTGCGTCGTCCACCTCGAAGCGACAGTTCGGTGGGGTCTGTGATGGCTGAATAGGGCTAGTATTATTAGCAGCCGCCCTGGTGCAGAAACTCCGTCATAATGCACCTGAGATCAAACCCAATAACTTCCGCTTCAGGAAACGCATCGGCCATTTCCATCGCCCAGATTCCCGTTCCCGTGCCAACATCTAGGATATGCTGAGGATTTTTGAGTGGCGCTTTATACAATTCGCCACCCAAGAGCTCTGTCATGATCTCATGATGTATGTCCAGCCGTTTCTGCTCCGTCTCATCCACAGGAAGGGGGTTTTTGTCCACTCCACGGGGGTGGTATTGACGGCCTTCTCGGATATCAGTGGTTGCATGGATTGGTGCTTGCGGGACCAGAGAATACCATTTTCCCAAGGATATTCACTGAGGCAGCCGGAGAACGCGCCAGTTGACATGGCACTTTGCTGGTAACTTCCATAGCTGTTTGGGTGCGGCGTGGTCAGCTGTCGCTTGTCCATACCCAAATCGCGGGTTACACGTACCTAGAAGACTCGTAGTCCATCTCTTCATCCTCCTTGATCATAGAACCTGTCAGCGCTGTGCTACGAGGAACCAAAGACCAAGACTCCTCTTACCGGAGCGGAATCAACTGCGAGTGGTGTATACGCCATCTCGACCCGTTTGAAAACTGTTGAGTATGTGCACTGTAACCAGGTTCTCGGAAGAGAGTGGGGTAACGCCGTCGGTGTAGCTTGGAATTTTTGCGGGTATGGCATATATAACCCAGGGATAATTCCTCCCCGCAAAACTCCTCAAGGTGGAGATATCTATTTTTAGAACCGCACATATTTCGTGTATATCTCCATCGAACAGGATAAAGCACAACTCGGGCAACGTTCTTCTGTACGTGCATGGTACTGGATGTTGGAAAAAACGCTGCAGCAATCGCGTGGGGTAAAGATTGGGAGATGCTTGGGGCTGACTAGACAAACTAGGGTGAAATTCCGTCAAGCCATCGCAAATACACAACTTACTCAATATCAGGGCGCGATTGTAGAGATTTCGTATAGTACTACGATGTTCACGGAACTGTATCTACTAGAAATTAACATCAACTCAGCTTGCCGCCATCACGCACGATGTGTACCATCATATTTTGAGTGCACTTTATCTGAGTGCACTTTATCTGAGTGCACTTTATCTGAGTGCACTTTATCTGTGCAGGTTCGAATTCGGAGTGAGCTGCAGCTCCTTCTGGCAATTCCCTGACCCATGGATAATATCAACCGATCCGATTACGTAGGTCGATAAGCCCGGATCTGCCATGATGGTCGACAATCTAAGGTTGGCCACACCTTGATTTAGGTTCCGTTTGGATGGACCGTTGGTTACCATTGTCGCTCATGCCATGAACAGTGTGCCCAAAAGATACCGGAGAAAATTTCTCGAACACTGGAACAACTATATGTACAGTCATTTCGGCCGTTCAATTCCAGCTTCTCTGAGGGCCGCACCACTTTCGAGGATGCAAAATAACCTCCTCGAGTACTCCAGATTTTTGAAGAATTTAGGGGCTGTGTTTACCACTACAGGTTGTTTTAAAATATTTAGTTAAAGTACAAATTGCTAAATAGTGGAATGAATCTAAATACCCTTAGAACTCTAGGAGTATTTCTCCAGCTAACACTAGAGCCGACAATCATAGGGTTGCGCACGAGGCGTCAGAACTTAGATAAGTGTGCAATGAATTTTATCAGCCCCGGTCCGTACCCGGCGCGTACATGCACTATTTTTCAGGTACGGCAACATCGTGCCTCACAATTCAAAGATACGTGACAAATGTTTCCCTAACATCTTTTTAAGCGTTTGGAATTTGCGTTTCTGACCTCGGAGCCCTCCAAATAAGCCGTGTAAATTCCCGATCCAAACGCCTTATTGCTGATTTTTGGAGCGAGTTTCGATATCTATCATGTGCACGGACTGTACGGGAAAACAAAGCTCCGACCCGTTTTAACAATTCTGAGCTCTCGGTACCAGTCTTACATGCTTACCGTCGAAATATCGCTCAAAGTTCCATCACTCTAGTTATACCAGCATCTCGAGCGAACATTTCAACCCATCCCCACATGGGCTTGCAAACCGGCGTACCTCTGGCGATGATCCCGGATCTTACTTTACGGAACCATCAACTGGTGTGGTGAGGTGACGGGTGGCATCCGGAAGTGTCTCAGATGGCCAAGTGACTGCATGTGATGTACAGGAAGTCGTCTCGTGCGGTGACAAAGTTGTCAAATGATGACACGCTTCCAGAATTAAACACCTTGGGCGGAGCGGTTGTTGGGTTAGAGAACCCTTGTGAGAAGAGTGATGAAGAATAAAAGAAGCTAGAGGAAATAATTACTTTATTGGGATAGAGCTACATTTAAAAAAAACTAGTGCTGAAATATCATCGGCCTGAGAAGTCTCTCACCTAGCCTCCGTACCCCTAACCCGCTACATTACAGGGTCACGGCTACACGGCCGGCTCCCCGAACGACAGGGTTCAAATTTCCTCCTTTGCCAAACTTCTGTTTGAGTACATTTATTGTACAGACGCAGACGCAGTTCGACTAATGCAAGCGCCTATGTCATGTGGTGTATGATAAATTGCAGGAGAAGACTTTGAAAGTCTAGATACACATACAGTTACTTAAGTACATATAACCTTTTTAGCAAAGCTTTGTAATTAATCGGCAGTTCGAAGCCTCTAATATGTATATATACCCTATAGCAGGTTCGATAAGTTTCAAAACCCTTACAAAACTAAAAATTTTGTATATGGCTTATGAAAGCCCTAGGAATGATTCTATATGGCATTTGGGATGCTTCTCAAAAGGTGATAGCCAGATTTTAGTTTATAAGGCTTAGCACGTTTATCATACCCCGTATAAGGTACTTATATGTCTGCATTATCGATACATATCATATCCTAGCCACCTGAATATCCGAATACAACCCACAGAACTGCGCAATAGCGGCGAGGTACATCACCAAATCAACTGCTAATATGGAGTAACGCCAGGTACAGCCATTGAAAAGATGGATCGAAAAATGCGCTGATCTTGCTTTCCACAGTATAAGTGCTGCTTAACATGGGATAGATAAATTCGAATCTCAGTGGCGCCATCAAGGGTATTCCATTAGTTGTGCCATCAGAGAAACGCAATCTGGCAAATCAAGGTGTAGATTCTTCCTCTAGAGGTTTAACGGAGGGTCGAAGCTCCTTGTTCCGACCCCCTGTTTTTCGATTCATCTTTGCAGTGGTTGTAGATCATGCAGGCGGGCACAAAGTCAAGACCCTAGAGATATTAACGGTAATTCGCGCATGGCATACCCAGTAGATTGCCGTCCCGTTCAACAAAAGCCGCCTGATTAGACGCCAGAAGCGGCTCTGGACGTCAAATATCTAGTATCATTCTAGTTGGAAGGACTGCCGCGCCGTCGAATACGGAAATTTAACTTGTTTTTCTACGACCATCGAGGTGTAGACACGTTTTCCGTACTTCGTCTACGTAACGGGTGCGCATTCTGGTAGCTAGCACCCTGGAAACCCGCCGTACTGGTCAGGCAAAACTGCGGGTTCCTAGTCGGACATTTCGTTGAGTGAGACCCACCACCAAGACAAGACAACGAAAATAAAAGTATATGTTGGGGAACGACCGACAGCAGGGGACTGGGTTGGTAGTATGTATATAATGCCAGACGTTGCTCACAGCTTACTGTAAAGGATCGAGATATCGAAGACCGAAACACACCTTCTAACAAATACTTCCCATCCCAGAATGTCAGATACAAGTGCTATTGAAGTCGATCCAGCATTGGTATATTGAGTGGTCCTGGACTGTGGAACCCACGAGATCATTGACATTACAAGCAGATAGAAAATGGCAATTCTGACTACGAGTCATCGGGGTATGAAGTCTTTCTTTCGGCGGAAGGGGATCTGACATCCTACGCACTAGCTACGACACCAGCACGCAGAGTCTGACGTCGTCCATCAACCAGTATGTCATGGAAAACGGGCGTCGCTACCATGCGTACTACGGAACAGACAAGAACCCCCTCCCCACCGACGAGGTACAATTCCATCTGGCCGCTATTCCTCACCTACTAATATATGGTATGAGCGATAGCAAGAGCAGGACAGGTAATAACTCGCTCGATAATCGGGATCGATGTGTTCCCTAACCGTTATCTCTACAGGATGGATATGTATCACGAAGTGCTCCTTCTGCTCCTCGATAGGAAATTGCATCAGGCGCCACTGAAGAATCCACAACGTATAATGGATGTTGGAACTGGGACGGGTATTTGGGCCATCGATATGGCTGATAAGTATCCAGAATCAGAAGTGATTGGGATTGATCTCAGGTGCGCGGAACGAGTGTTTCGTAGGGGGGTTCGAGTATTGACGTGTATAGTCCCATCCAGCCGAAATGGGTGCCACCAAACTGCCGGTTTGAAGTGGATGATGCTGAGAAGGAATGGACTCATAAATCGGTACTGAACCCACTCAACGATTTTGTCACACCTTACACCAGGCTCATGGAAAATCAGGACTCCTTCGATTTTATCCATTCTCGAGGTCTGGGCCAAGCTGTTACCGACTGGCCAGCCATGATGTTAGAGATTTACCGGTATATTTTGCCCTCAAATATCTTACTTCATCCTACTGCCCGAACGGCTAATCAAACCCCATAATCACAGGTGTACAAAACCCGGAGGCTACGTAGAGCTCTGCGAGGGAGGAGGTACCCGTCCCCCCTCCCCCTCCTCGTCTCAAAGATCTCTAACATTGTGAAGCAATAATGTACTCCGACGACGGTACCGGCGAGAACGCCGCAAAGCGATATCTCGAATTACTCAGCGAAGCGATGATAAAATCCGGGCGCCCATCAAGCATCCTACCCGAGCACCTCAAGAGCTATCTTGAGGGCGCCGGCTTCGTGGATATCAAGATAAAAAATGTCAAGCAGCCGTGGGGTCCGTGGCCGAAGGATACGCATCTCAAATATGTCGGAGCCATGATTATGATGGTGACTGAAAGTGGAGTTGGGGCGTATGGAATGGGTAGGAATTCCCAACAGACGATACGAGCGTTTCTTGAGCTGAAGCGAGTTTTTAGCGGCGTTTACGAGGATCCTGGGAATGACGACGAAAGAGGCAGAAATAGTTTGCGATGAGACACTAAAGGCGGTGAAGAATAAGAATAATCATATGTATAGCTACCAGTTGAGTCCCCAAATCCCTGCGTTGGAAAGTTGGGAGTCGGCTGACAATGAGGCCTTTCCAGTCATATCGTGTATGGAAGAAAACCTGATGGGATTAAAGGGAAGTAATAGTTTTACTTGCATACAGCTAATTAGGCCGGGAGCTCGCTTTTGTTATGTATTCTATACTCAGGTTTCAAAGTAAGGCTCGGGTTAGACCGTATATATCAATACGTGAGATCAACAGTTGAACTATTCGCTCTTATTGGTTTTGATTTATTGTAGAGTCATTCAGTCGTCCGAATCACTGGTCTTACCATTTTTATGAAAAAAAAACAAGGGCCCTAAATAGACACTAATATTCTATCAGACGGCTTTTAATCGCTGGCGAACTGTGGCCGTCCCAAAGAATAAACTTCTGTCTTTGCCTGCCAAAAAATTGCCTCCGGAGGGACTCGAACCCACGACTCAGAGATGCTATTTAGCGCTCCAGGCCCCATGCCAACTGGAACCGCACGTAGTCACCCAGTCAACATCGTGCTACAGAACCCTTCAATTTCTCTCATGCTCTACCACTGAGCTACAGAGGCATACTTAAGGAATTTGCTTGAGCTAACAGATAGAAGCGACATGTGGTGTTTCCAAGTTGCTCATCATTAGCTCTATTTATTAAGTACCAGAATGTGTGCACCCACTCGTGCGTAAGCCACCTTGGCTCCTGTGTATGATTACTCTTTACTACAGCCATATCCAGTCGACCTTATATGTAAGCGAGAGTTCCTCACAATAGAGCCGGGTGGGGTGCACATGCTTTTGCTCACTTGAGGTGTGTTTCTTCCGGCGGATCGATCTCTACATGTACAGTGCATGGAATGCAGGAAGATCTGCCCACACATCATGTAGAATAAGTACAGCACGTTCCACTTCATGTATTCTCACTCACATTCATATACTCGAAACCAATACGAAATACACCATCCTACTCTCATCAGACAGATAACTATCTACATCTATATATGACCTGCTGGAACTCTTATGGATGACCCCACTCTAGATTTCAGCTATACGCTACATAATTAATACACAAGGTCAGCTCTAGCATCTTAAGTACAACTGAGTCGCTAACCATGAAACTAGCTAGTATCGCCATACAAAAACATGGATTTTCTTACTGATTGAAAGTGGCAGACGTGTAGGAACCAAAGGAACCTACAAATAACCATATGTATGATAATTATTATTTCTCACCATAATTAAAGTATCGTTGTAGACTTTATCTGCTTCCTCCTCTGACATTCTCAACAGACGAGTGAAAGCTGCCATTCCGTACATATGAAACGCTTTGGCGGGACGGATTGAAGAGTTCATGTACCGCTTGGGACAGGTTTAGAATATCGGGATTTGTAAATCTACGCCCTAGATAAACCTTCATAGGTTTAAAGGAGCCAAAACTTGGAACGGCGGGGAGAAAATTGCAGATTAAGTTAAACATTTGTGTCACATTTAGTTTGGAACAAAAGGTGCCGCGGGAATAGGTTCGAACTCGCATTCGGCTGAATTCCAGACCACCTAAACCGCTACAGGGAGCCCCGCAGCAAGTGGGACACTTGAATCCCCTTCCCCGTCTAGAAAAATCTCAATTCCCACCGCCTTCAGTGCATGCTGGTTGGCACCTGAAACCCAGTTGTCGATACAATGATATCGATCATGGCAGGAATTTGAAGGCGGATAAGAGGAATCTTGCTTGGAATGCAAGGAAACTAGTGCTATGCAGTCAAGTGCCAGTGCACGGAACCCTACGGTGCACGTGGTGGGATGATTTGTAATAGTTTGTGCAAAAGTCTATATATCATACTTTAGCGGGGGTCCTCCGTTTCAGGTGAGGCTCTAATGATGCACATATGAGGTTAATCTTGCAATCACCTTGATTTGATTTGCATACTCATGACAGTACTGGCACAGTTGATACCAGATAGATATGCAGCGGTTGCAGCCAGCTGCAACCATGGCACTCCTGGAGGTTTGTCATGCCTGCCAGGCTCAGATTAGAATCCTGACAGGATTTCAGTAGCCGCACTCACAGCCGCGCTTCAAGCGCTGGATGGGGTCATGGGGCATACACCTTCACTGGCCTGTAGGTCCATGACAACCATCATCACCATCACCACGTGCACTATCACCACCATCACCAGCATTCTGCTGCCACTGCCACTGCCACTGCCACCACCCCACACACATCTGCAGGTCCAAAATCACGGGTGCAGCGGGAAATAATTGTAGAGCTAAAAGTAACTCCCAGAAGTGACAACCCCATCACAGAATACCTGCTATGTAATGTTTTATTTGGCTATGAAGGTAGAGAGTTTTTAGTTTTTGCAGCATTGCACAAGAATCTCCAAAATGCTGATTGTGAGAATACTTAAAATCTCCTACCTGACTAGTTACTGTGGCATGAGAACTTCAACTGCGGATAGTGTGTCTCAGCTGTCACCATTGCAGTCCACTGCAATGGTGTCAAATCTTCCTGAATGATTTGTGTGAGTGACAGTGGCAGGATAGTCATAAGTTTGAGAGGTTACCATGAGCCAACAAATATCCTCACATCAACATGATATTTCAGTCACCCTCATGTGAGGCTAATAGATGTCTACCGGTCTCACATGAGCCTCACCTGAAACGGAGGACTCCCGCTAAAGTAGCTACCATTCCGGCCAGGCGCGAGACGAGACGGTATGAAACCCTACCAAAATAATGGAGCTTAGGACGTCCCGCCTAGTGGTCATTAAATCCTGTTGTCTGGGGACTTGGAGTGTAGCGTTATCAAATAGTGCTTCGTCTTGGCAGCGGACTTGGAACGTGTCGCTTAATTACATGTAGATAATCTACAGTTCTACTTCATTAACATTCATTCACCCATACAAAATAAGGCTGTGTCTGGTCGTCTTGTATATTTATGCATAGTTTTGCTCCCTCGCAGAGTAGAGCTTCACATTGTATGGCTCGTACACGTGCTACCGAGTGATGCTACATATGTAAGATCTGAGACGTGTTACAGACCTCATACAAGCTCACGGTAACCGGGGCTGATGTCTCCTGTATATATCTCGAATCCTTCTCCTCTCTTCTCTGTGCCTTAAGTTTAACCATACACACGGTTCTCCCAATATCGTAACAAGTGAATTGCAGTGATTATGCGGCTCTACTTACTCTACATGCAGATAGGAAAGGTTTTGCAGCCTTGCGACGTGTATATATATAGTCTAACAGGGCGATTAGCCCTCTCGTGCTCGGTGGCCAGCGAATCGGTATGTGAAGAGGCACTTTAATTTGCAGCTCGGCCGATGTATTGCCGCGTTGATATACCATGTCTAGAAGATTTAAGCTGCATAAAGTACTCTACATTCAACCCGGTCACCGAGGTTTAAAGTCAGTTTGTTCCTCCCAAAATATGCCGTTGGTATTAGCTTCGAACACACGGTTCCTGTATATTCTAGAATCCAGCTATAGTAGTATCGTAGTATTTCGATAAACGGGACTTGTCTGTAGCGATTTTCGTTGTAAAATCTGCCGAAACTACAACCGATCAAATAAGATCTGATATGCATATCGCTCGGGCAAAACTGAAGTTCAGGGTGGTCGGTTCATGGAGCAATACTCAGTTCTGGGAAAAGGGAATTCGGAACTGCCATTCTTGTGTCTGATTCCAGGTTGACAGATATGCTCACGGAGCTGGGGCTCTCCAGAGTGTGGTAATTTATGGGGATAGACAGATCATTATACTCGGCGCCGCATCACAGCATATACTTTTACAGTACGTTTTAAATTTGAGCATTGCCACCAAAAGATGTGTAACTGAATTACGACTCCACACGCTTGTACCGATACCAGGATATATATCGATCAGCAATTAAGGTGTTTGCATTACTGCGAAAAGTATCTTTTAAGTTGAAATTTTGAACTCGATCGAGATGCTGCAGTGTTGAAAGCCTTATCCCCTGGATCGTAACGGTTCCCGGCCCATACGGGCCGCCCGCGCAACCACCTCACCACACGTCCAAAAATGGTCATCAGAGGCCATCCTTTTTATCAAGTCTTCTTTAGTAGCAAATAAAACTTTCTGTCAAAGTGAATTGTAAATTATATGTGATGTGACTTTGTAAGTCTTACTGCCCCACCAAAATTCGCTCTCTGAACTGGCAACCCACCCCATGTCTATGCACCACTACCCACCTTTCTTCTTTACAGGTGATTGAATTCCACAAAACGATGCCTTTCATTATTGAGACACCACAGTTACTTGCATTTTGAACATGCTTAGCAAAGTTTGGCTGGAGATTTGGTATTTCTGGCTGGGCTTTCCTGCTGGCAAAGCCACCATCCCAGCTACTTTCCCTTCTCAAGGTGTACTGAAAATTGCCCATGACTCCAGCTCTGGCTGAGGGGTAAAGATATGCCCTCTTTGATATTTGACAAAGTGGGTTTTAGCCTTGTTCACTATGAGAGCTGTGTGATGGGTATTGGTATCCCCCCTCTGAGCCTCAACTCTTGGGCACATTGCAGATGGAATTCCTTGTGTGTAATGATATTGGGACTTCAGAGCATGTCCTTAGCACTAAGCTTGAAGGATATTTTGGGGTGTTGTGGGCAGATTTGTCCATCTGGGCTGCACAGTGACATTTTCGAGTTTTTGGGGAGCTGATCTTGAGACAACCCTCCCAACAAAACTGCCCTTTTTATCGGCACCCCATTCCTGTACAGTCCTTAATTTTTGCCAAAATGCTCTCAAGACATAAGAAAGTAAGTTTATAATGCTCCCAGGCCACCCCCACAGAGTTGTGGTTGCATCGCTAAATATTTGCAGGTGGGGAGTCGGTTGCCATGCCCAAACGGGCCGGGAATGCCAAAGTTACGATCCAGGGGATAAGCCATGGGCCCTTAGCAAATCCAAACTCGCATTCGAGAAATCTCACTGATTTAGCTGATCTACAGCACGATCGACTGTAGCAGCTATACGGTACAGAGCGGGAATACTTAGATATACCGGGGCCACGGTCTCTATTACGACATTCTGAGCACAGTTCATTTAAAGCAAACCAGAGGTTTTTCGGTTCTACCGCAGCTGGAACTGTTACCCTCTTGACCAGTCTTCGATATGGTACATTCTTCTGCGATGATGCCGAAGTCTAATTCTTCTAATGGATAGGAACATTTCTATATCATTCATAGAGTGGGCTAGGGTTATTTATATAGCCTATTATGCCCTGTAAGTGTCAGCTCACTTGGGGCCGTTAAAAGCTCATCAATGGATTCACACCTCTCAATCCGCCAGGATGCACTAACTCTACTTTGAGGAACTCTAAATTCTGACCTCTATATTAAGTGCAATATATATGTCTCGGTGAGTCCGGCAAACGCCAAATCCGCCACTCTATGATGATCGGTGTTGACCTGTCATTTTGAATTTGGCTCAAGGGCAACCCCGGACCCGGGACGGCCAAAGTTTTGTATTTATGTACGGCAAACCCCCTGAGAAAAGAGATTGCTCTCCTTGGGGTGGTATTCGGGTCATTCCTCACGGCAATTGGTTCAAGGCTCGTTTTGCAAATTCAACTTTCCACTTTTTGAGGTGTCGAACTAGGTGCCGTTACACAAACCCGTTTTAGTGATACATATGACTAGCTCAAAAGTTTGGCTCGACGGCAACCCCTAATTTGTCATGCTCTCGTTGGCCATTGGCCAGTCGGTGAAATCCCGCAAAGCGAAAGCGAACGTCTGGTATTCTGTCATACGTGCATGGGATTCCAACCCTGAAGATTGGTTGAAATGCCAGAACCACTCCTCTCTGAGTGGTAATATGAAGGTACAAATCGGGTTCAATGCTTAGTTCCTATGATCATCATATGCATCTCGCCCTAGTACCCTAGAAGACCTCGGAACCGTCGCCGGCGTCTCCACTACTCTAAAGGTACCCTTGAGGGAATAAAAATTAAGCCCGAGTAAAGCTATAAGTATATGCAACATCCCCGCAACTCCGAAGATGAGCACCCTTTAGACCATGGAGAATCCAGGACAACCACTTTCTCTCACAGCTCGCGAGAAGCTCTCTCTAGTGGTGCGCATTCTCATCATATGTAAGTATATACGCACTTTCGAAATCGGGCATACCTTTGGACTAACTACCCCAAGTCCCATTTTCCCTAATCTCCTTCATTCTGCGAAATCTTTTCGTGTCCGACAGATGGTTATTTCGTGTCAGAAATGCAGCAAGTCGCTGCCTTATGGGGTCAATGACGGTTAAACAACTCCAATATTTCTCCCCATCAACTCAGGCAACCTACGAGAAATGGGCAAGTTCAAACGGGATTCCCGCAAATATTGAGGACTTCCCAGCGGAAAATAGTGGTGAGGCGAATACGAGAATAATGTGGTTGGGCGAAGTCTGGAAGCCTGGGAAAAAATTGTTGTTATTTTTCCATGGTGTGTATGATACCTACAGATGGACTAGGGAGCTAGGTAGCTAATATTGAATATTGTGGTAGGTGGCGGGTATGTTTTACCGTTGATTCCTAGCCATCTGAAATTCCTGAGATATGTGCATAATGTTGCGGAGCAAAATGGGCTGAAGGATACACTTTCGATTGCTATCCTAGAATACAGTAAGCTGTTTACTATGTTTCCAGTTATGAAACTATTGTGTTGACACAACACAGCCAATACACCAGCCCAGCGGTACCCCTTTCAACTCAGGCAAGCAGCTCAAGCCCTATCCCGGCTATTATCCAAGGGTATTCCGCCATCATCTGTAAGTTCCCCGCTTCGCCTAAAAGAAAGTAGCTCACAATGCAGATCGTCGTGGCTGGCGACTCAGCCGGAGGCCACCTTATACTTTCTGTGATATCGCATATTCTTCATCCTCACCCAGATATCCCGCCGCTCTCCCTCGCCACTCCTCTTGCTGGAGTTGCTCTCATCTCTCCGCCAGCTCGTATATCTCATGCAAATGCGGAATCTTTCACACGATTCAAGGATATTGATATTCTCGCCGCTTCTACCTGCCAACACTGGACGGCTTTGCTGACTGAACATACATCATTTGGGGCCGAGCTTGATGCAGGAAACTACTGGGGTGAAGCCGCACCAGCGCCGGAGAGTTGGTGGATCGGTATAGGGAATGTAACCAGGAAGATGCTGGTTACTGCTGGGGAGGAAGAGGTTTTGGTGGATGATATTAGGGTGTTTGTGAACAAAATGGAGGGTGTGCAGGAGACGGAGAGTAATAGCTTCCGGTTTGAGTCGCTGATAGCCAAGGGGGAGGTTCATGATACTGCGTTAATAGATTTCTTTATTAATGGCAAGAAGTCAGAAACGACGACGAAGAGTGTTGAGTTTATGATTGCCGCCTTCGGTGATGACCTGGGTACAGTGCGGAATGGGCTTTAGATTTTGTAGATATATAGCGCGACAGCATCTAACGTCACTGGCATCGTCTTGTCTTGCCGCCTCCATGTAGCCAGTGTGAGGTCATAATTTTCGATTTTCATCCAGTATAAATCCTTTTCTAGCTACTCTAATCTGTATTCTATAATAGTGAAACCTCTTACCCTTCAAATATACCTCATTCCCACAATCATGATTGGCTGTCGCAGCTTAGATCAAAGCACTCACCCGGCTCTTTCAGACCGAAAGTGCTCTTGTGGGAGGGCCAACTGTCTGATTTTGAGGAGAGCAATCTGATGCAGTCTAGTTCTTGTTTGCTCACTTAACATTGCCTTCTGGCAATGCCTTTGTCAGTAATTATAAAGCACAATCAGGCAGTTAGTTATCGGGCCGCCTCCGGACTATCCGTCCAAGACTTTTGCCGCTCGTGCACGGCCCGAGGAATGTCTCACTCTCGTAAAGAGCTTTTATCTTTTCATCCAGCCCAGTAAAGATCTTTCACTGAAGTCATCTCCCATGTTACCATTAACAACTCCATTCATGCCTACCTTAACTATAGACCTAGCCTAAGCTCAGCTTTCTAGGTCATCTATTACCGATCGCGAGTTACTCATAACTACACCAATCATCGACGAGAAATTTGGGAGGGAGACCACATTACCACAGTCTGGAGAGCAGTATACCGACCCATGAAAGCACTTTTAGAAGGGTACAACACGCCTTTGCAAACGGGTTTGCAGTTGTTGAGATTCAGTGTGGTTTGAAGCAACAGTGAAGGTCATTTTCTTGTGTACACTATAGCAAGGTGAAGAACAAGTGGAAGTTAGCAGAAGGGGATGTTGTAAGAAAGGAAACCTTTGGTAATGGAGAGGAACATAAGAGGGGCTCAGATGATTGTGGTGCTGAGGGCGAGGCGAGATTGAGAAAGAGTACCCAGAGGCAGTGGAGGATAGATAGGATGAGTCTCTACTGTTGTAGTACGATGAATTAAATACACAATATTAATAGCAGTACGCAGATCATAGATAGCAGTATTCAGATTGTAGCTGTAATTCTATTGCTGGTGACTCAGGTTGCAAAAGTCTCTTCCTGGGTGGTCCCCTTATACGCACGCACGCAGTAATGGCTTTAGACGGAGAGACTGACGGATAGTTCGGTTAGTTAGCGCCTTGCCTGGAGCATAGGACGAATTATCCCGGGGTGAGGTTTCGGAACTAGTATAGCCGGGGGTATTTAGGGGACAGGTGGTCTTGGGATGTCTCGGTGTCTACACTTGAAAAAGCTCTACTCTAGGCACTGTGAGTGACAACCCATGACCCAGATGGCATTATAGCCGGCTAGGGTAGACAGGCGAAAATTTTGCATGCTTCATACTCCCCTTCGTCTATATCGCGGGCGAAGGTGAGGATATTAGTGAAAGTTAGAACGAGTAGGTGGTAGCCCTCATCATTACAACTGGATTCTGGCGTGCGATGCCCGCCCGCCCGCAAACCAAACCAACATGCAACGAACATAGAGTGAGCCTATAACTGCAATGGAGTGAATCAACTGCACTTTCGTTATGTACCCCTTCGGTGATTCGCGAAGTTTTCGATGCCCACTTGAATCGCGGGGAAGTCTTGGCGAGTGGCAATACCACATTTACGAGTGACAGCATATGAGCGATACCCAACCATTTCGAGATGGCTGTCAAGGCGGGTACTGGGACCAACCAGTCAAAAGTAATATTATTAGGTCTTCCTGCATATCTTATCTTGTTGCATATCTCTCTCTATCGTATCCATGCATGTATGTGACTGTTGTTATTGGCCCTCCGCTGCGCACACCGCCTAGATTGCGTGGTGGTGGTTATAGTTTATAGTGTATAGCGTGCGTAGATCTCTTCTTCTAGCTAGTATCTAGTCAAACAACCCATTCACAAATACACGTCTATCTAAGCCCCACAATGACCAACACTTATATTTGGCTGCATTCGAACCATACGAGGGACTGGGGACCCCGAGCCGGGTGCGGCCTACACTTCGTGCCATGCATATGCAGAATGCGTCTGCATGCATACATACCTGCATGGTGGTCTATCTGCGGGTACTTTTAGTGTGGGTGTGTATGTGCCCAAATCCTCGGGGCGAAAAATATAAAAGCCATTGATTGCACCGACAGCAAATAAATATCAAAACGCCGTACCGTTTGAGATGGCCAATGTACGCAACGAAACAATACTAACCAGCGAAGACCCATCTGTTGTAAGTTATACTTAATCCTACTTATCTGCGACAAAGGAAAACTGATATGTTTTTACCAGTTGGAAGCAGATGATCCAAGTACTAGTGGTAATGACAGCGAAGACGAAGATGGCTCTACATCCTCGGGGAACGATGTCAGCTCTGCAAGTTTAGCCTCATCGATTAACGAATACGTCGTCAAGCACGGTATATAGTCAATTAGGCGGTGTTGACAGCTGGATATCGACTGATATTTTGGCAAGGTCGCCGCTACCATACGTACTTTGGAATTGAGAAATATCCTGTGCCAGCAGATGCGGTTTGACTCCACTTTGATGTTTATAGGTGGTTACTAATGTGGACGGTAGGTTGAACAAGACCGGTAGGTACTATTTTCTCAAGGATGAATGATTTCAAACACGCTAGCTTGAGCTTGCAAGATCACTGTAGATGGAGCACCCTACGATAAGAAGGTGCGAAACTGGACTTTCTCACTAACTTTCATCTCGATAGCTTAGACATGCATCACGAAATAATGCTACTGCTCCTAGATGGGAAATTACATCTTGCTCCCATAGAGAACCCCCAACGTATTCTAGACATCGGCACCGGGACGGGGATTTGGGCCATCGATGCCGCTGATAAGTACCCAATGGCAAAGGTTATTGGCACAGACCTTAGGTACGTATGCGTTGTTCCTAGTCCTAGAGGAGTAGGTATCTGATGATGCTGTGTGGTAGCCCAATCCAGTCGAAGTGGGTCCCACCCAACTGTCGTTTCGAGATCGATGATGCCGAGGATGATTGGACCTACCGCCCTGATGACTACTTCGACTTCATTCACGCCAGAAACGTTTCTCTGGGTATCACTGATTGGCCTAGGTTGCTCTCACAAGCGTACCGGTATGTTAAATTCGCAAGCCAGCTACCATTGTCGCCGCCGCACAGACTGTATCTGGGTAATGGTAATCAGCTGACATGCCGTTCCGTGTAAGCTGCCTTAAACCTGGAGCCGACATCGAGCTCGCCGAATTCGGAACCGAGATTGAGTGCGATGACGGAACACTAGGCGGAAGCGACGCGGCGAAGCGGAATTTTGAGCGTCAGGCCGAAGCGATGACGGCAATGGGACGAAGTCCAATCCAGGACCAAATTCTCAAGGATTACCTAGAAAGCGCAGGTTTCGTTGACATACAGGTTCGTATTATCGGATATCTACTCCGCTTCGGAATGGGCTGATTAGGTACAGGTAACGAGAATAAAGCAGCCCATAGGCCCCTGGCCGACGGACAACGCACTCAAGCAAATTGGAAATATGGTGCTCTTAATTGCGGAAACGGGTTTGCGTGCGTGCTGCATGGAGTCATTTACAACAGCATTGGGGATGAGCGAGAAACAGGCTAGTAAATCATGCCGAGAAGCATTAAAGGCCATGAAGAATGCAAATACGCATATGTATATCTCCTTGTAAGTGCTATTCTACCTCGCGATCTGAGACATCCCGCGGAAGCCTAGCGATTGGTTCAATCCTGTCGGTAACGATTTGGATGCTGATTGTTTTTCGACCAGTTATGTTGTGCACGGGAGAAAACCCAGGGGGGAAATGTGCAAGTGACGAAACCAAAACACTCGGAGGACCCAGTTCCGGAAAGCCGGCGATAATATAGATGTGGGGGTAATGCATATAGAGAGGGAATTAATCGGACCACAAATTGCTGCTGCTGCACCCCTGGCAGGAAAGGGAAACTGTATGTATGTATGTAGTGTGGGAAATCGAGAGCCGAAAAGACTCGGCGCCCTGTGGGCATCCGTATTCCAAGCTTTGTTTTTCGAGTTGTGAGTCGAGTTTGGGTGTGATTTTCCTTACGAAAACTCCTCCATAAGCGCCCGAAAATTGGAGATACCATGTTTGAGAGCTAGATTGCGCACACAAAGTATCCAATTTCTCTCGTCCCTTTTCCTTGCAGCTGCATTAAGTGAGTTGGCCAACAATAATCGTATGCAGCTTCGTCTTGGATTGTCAACGCTTCTCGCGACCCGCGATCGAGGACCAATCGGTCGGCGTGCTCCCATCCTGCATACGACCACTGGGCCGGTACATGGTTCCAGGATCTGCACCCGCCCAAATGGTTAACGCACCCTATGCCATGTCACCGGAAGGACCATCACATTTCTAGAATGATAAGAATGACCATCGGAATCCTGGCTGAATTGAATTGCTTTTGCATGCAAGTAACTTTTCCAAAGGTGTGGCACGTGGCCCTTGCCGGTTGTATGGGCTTCACAATTTATACTCGATACAGGGAGCCAGTATGGTGTGCAGACGCCACCGAGCAGCATACCAAGTAATTAGAATGTACTATCGATAGTATTGTTCACAATGAACTTCCTAACCCGCAAGCATTGTTTCCTAACTTCTGCTGCGAGCCATCGGTAGCTAGTTTATTAGGCAGCGGTTGGATCGAATAGTGGTCAAAACTGCCGTTCTGTTGAGTTGTCGTTCGTAGTTTGTGATTTGCCAGTCCTGAATGTGGGAAAGAGCCGATAAGCACTAAGTACGTAGCCGCAGACTTTGATATAGTCGTGCCAATCTCTAAGCCCGCGTTTGGCAAATGGCAATGGCTGGGGGAACATCGAACGCTATATGAAGGAAACTGGTGTTTGGTATGTCCGTTACCGACCCAGCCGAACGGTCCCAACGGCCAAAATCGACAGTTATATCGAATAGGAGAATAGGATCCAGCCATTGACTATTTTCAGATGGGGTGGCAGGGATTATCGCGATGCAACGGGCGGGAAGTTTACCAACCATTTGGATCCTGACATCACCGAGCCGCTCCACACTTCTTCAGGCCACAGTATGAAAGAAGGGAGGCTTTTGATGACGGTCCTAAGTAGGTTGACCTTATATAACCGTGGTGAATCCATTCAGATACCATTGGTACAGTCAATAGACGGTCACAAGCGCTGTAACAACGGTTATACATACAATCAAAACCTAGTCGTTAAAACCCCCTTTTTTTTATATGGTATGTAGGCCCCCACGAAACTGAAAATCGCGCTTGCGGCGTAGCGAGTGATCCGTGTTGGCTTCAACTTAGCCATCCCAGGTAGTACTGAAAATCAAACCTGTGACACCTTTATCTGACACGATCGGCAATCGCCAGTTCAATCATCTTGTGCTAAGATGCTGTTAACGATATGAAGTATCCCCAAAGTAGAACGAGTAACCGAATACCCGGAACCGCAGAAGCTATGTCTGCAGCCTTCCACTATCACTCTACCCGATCGAACCCAGCAATAATCTTAAGAGGTGAAAGTGTTGCATGTCCTGCAAGGAATAATTGCAAGCAGCCCATTCGGCAGATAGGTCCTAGGCCCGGATCTTTGGTCCCGACTCGATATTATGAGATACCCAAGGGGAATTCTGCTAGTATTGTGGTGCTATGGGCCTGTTACTGCACGAAATGTCTTGACAGGGACTGATCAAGAGGCTCTATTTGTGTACTATTGATTTGGGACCAACACCGTTCCCCTGGACACCCCGCCCTGCATGTGCGCACCCCCTTCCCAAGCCGGCACCCCTGAAACCCCTTGCGCGCGGCTTTGCTAAAGTTGAACCCGCCTTGGACCCTGCTTTCTCCAAGTTAACAAAGTCAACGTTACCAATAGTTCCAGCAATAGTGTCTCAAGGTCTTAAGGTTAAAACCGGTTCGGGTGACGCGTTCAAACCTACATTGAACCATCGCGTCATGAACCAACAGTGTGGAACCTGTTTGGCGAAAGTTCTAACTTGTTGCGGCTTCTAGTTACTTCAGGGCAAGAACATGTCCATAGTGCTAGTATTCACCCTTAAGGAATAAGAAAAACATGGGCGCTGCCAAAAGCAGTGATTCATCCATGATTTCTTGCCTCCAGGAGCACTCACCCAACTGCAGCCTATCTTTTACTCCAAACTTGTATCATATCACATCCGATCACTTGCTAGCCGTTAAATCAAACTTGAAAATGAGGATAACTGTGAGTGTAAAAACGATAGAGCATAGAGAATAGAGAAGGAGAAAGATTTGAGATACATACAGAGAACTTCAGATGTTCGGTTTACCACTCTTTGCCATGAGATATGCATCAGGTTTGAACCAGTACCTAGCGGAGGAGAGGATAGTTGCCGCTGCCTGGTGAACCCTCGAGACGATTGATGATATCAGTATTCTAAACGGGTCAGATCGGTCAGATATAACTTTCGACTGGGCTGGTCTATGTCAAGGACGACTTTATAAATGATCTGACTGATCTACAGATTCTCAGATCTTTATCTGGCCGGTTTGTAGGTAATCACTCATGGTACGGGTTGATTATCATTTTCAGGCTATCATAGTTCATCATTTCATCTGGACTCTCATCCTAAGCGCCGAAATCTAGACATATCATAGATGAGATTTGCCAAGTCCCCCTGCAGCTGGTTCATACGCTCATAGTCTCGATATTTGAACTTATAGAGAGTTAGTTATGCTGCAGTGTGAAGGTATGTGAAAAGCATACATTTAGGTACCGCGCTTGCATTGCATATCTCAGCTCCTATACCACCTTCTACTTTAACCAGCCATCATGTTACTCATAAACTGTCTCTCTCTCCTCCTTCTCTCCTTATCTCTTTTTCCCCCCTCAGCGCTGAAACGCTGCTGTTGCATCGGTGGCCAAGCGACCCATGAAGTAACTGAAGCGGGATTGATGATGGATCATTCCCGTATTGGCTGTGAGCCGTAGTACGCTGGGAATGCAGTTTGTGGGTAAAGTTAGTGCAGGCTGAGAATATTTGCTTGTCTCTTAAAGAGAGATGCCGCAGCTTGGAAAACCCGAAGCCGGTAGGAACTGGAGCATGTGAGGGCTCCCGAAGTGGTAGGGTCCCGAATTCGAATGAATTCATAAATATACATGCTTACCCTAGGTACTTAAGTAGTCATACTTCGTTCGCTAGCTAGTTGCCCGTTACTTTGTGCTACAAAATAAGTGTCCTTGGTACACATGTTAGGTTCATCATTTATCACTCGTTTGTCACTTTGTTCCTCAGCCGTACAGTCTGTTGGTCTGTCCTAGGTGCACACTTAAAAAGTGTACCTAAGTACATGTACCAAGCTAAGTAGATTTATGTCTGTCTAGTTCCAAGGCCCAACAGGACGCCGAGACAAAGGCCACTAATGCCTGTGGGCGAGCATATTCTCGGGTATACCACTCCGAGACTAGAACAAGCGACGTAACTCTGGGAACGAAACAGAATAGGGCTCGAGTACGATACGAGTGCTCTCGTGCTCAGACTTTTTCGCCTCGCTCGCAAGCTTTTCTCCACGAAGTGAACCCGGAAAGTCTGGTATACGAGAGCTAGATACTAAGTACCCTAACTTAAATTTATACATACTTATTTAGAACTTAAGCTTCTCACTCCCCACACGTCTCCTCGCACCTCTTCTCCCACATCTGTGACTTTGACCCGCTGCACGGCTCCAAGCAGTCGAACGACAACACAACTGCAGCCGACGCTGCTGCAGGTTCATCTTCCCGCTTCCTACTTAACGACATCCTACTTTCAGCTCAACTCCTTCTCATACTCTTACTTCCCGAGTCCGATTTAACGATAGATGCCAGGCAGCCAACAGCCAGCAACGAGTAGCCATTACCAAGGAACTGGCAACCAAGCCTTCTCGCCAACCATGGCAGCAGTATGGGGGGGGGATCTCTATTAATCGACAAGTCTACTACCAGCACGCTAGGTCCCTTTCTGCTCCCGAGAGCACCAGCCATTCCCGCATCAAGTCGTCCGCTAGCAACGATTCGACTTCCGAAGCCGAAGTTGACATTTCCGCTACCGCCGCCGACCGTCGCGTCGTCTCTTCCCTCGAGCTTGCAAATACCTTCGAAATCGAATATTCTATTGTGCACATCCCTTACCAACCAATCTCCGTCGTCGATCTTCAGCACATCTTCAGCGGAGCAAGCACTCACCGGAATCAAACATGAGGATATTCATCGATTCTATTCTATCAAGAATACCGTTGAGATCATCGGTTAAGTCAATGATGGAGGGTATTGTGTATTTAAATCTTGTAATGCCTAGGACTACGAATGTCTGAACAACTTGCGGGGGAGTCTACCCGGCCATATTAAGCTTTTTTCTTGGCTCTCAGAGAATCTGATCTTGCAAATCCCACTAGCTGCCCACTAGCTGGTACACCGAGAGTTTACAGACAGCAGTGTTCTCAAGCGGTCAGTGGGAGGTGGAGATAGGGGAGGGAGACAATTTCATGACCCCATGATAACTCCCGGCTCTGCAGATTTCCCACAAGAAACTGCAGCCGTATATGACAAGGGCGGTCTCAAAAACCGTGACCTTACCTGACCGGTCTGCGAACCTACAGATGACTGACCGGTTGATCTGACCGGTTGAGAATACTGACAGACAGCTTACGAGACTCCACGAACACTATGAGTCTTCGTTGGGATCTGGCCAACTGCGAGTCTACAGCGTACCGTTCTACGATTACTCAATACGCCCCCCCCGATGGAAAAGAGCCGGACTCCCTTCAGGCCACAAAATCTAATTGTCTACCCCACGATGCTTGGCCCACTATAGTTATTGAAGTAGGTTGCTCGGAATCACACGCATAGTTAAACTTTGATGCATGGTGATGGTTAAGACAATCACAAGGACAGGTGAAGATTGCGATGTTCAAGACCAGCAAGGATCCCCGAGAGATTCGCATTAAGGGGCACCAATGCAAAATAATCCTACCAATTAATGCACCATCTGATGCTATACGCTCTAATTTTAGGCTTTATTTGGGAGTTCTTCTAGGGATGGTAAGGGTTAGGGGGGTCAAAAGGTTTTCTGTCCTGTTGTGTTGGTTGGTTGGTTCGAGCTTGCTATTGGTTTTGTATACTTATACTTTAATTGCTGCTTTTCCTTTCGATTTTCATTCTGTTTTGTACACTCGGGAGTCACAGAGAATTGAGTTCTATCCTGTGCATCATAATCCGTTACTGAGGCCCGTAGTCGCGATCTTTCTTGAAGTATTTGAGGAGGCAGTTGATCTAGAGTTAAACAATTTTGATTTGTAGCAAATATTGAAGGTTTTTGCATCAGTCATAGAAAATCACGCACATCCACGGCTACTGAAAATCGCTATATTTTGTAAGCTTTATTGTACCTAACTCTAATACTGTATTGTGTCATTTTGATATTGCATAAGATTAGTTGTAGTGGGTTCGGAGATTTTGCAGCTAGAGCTCTAGGCCTTGAAAAATATTCTCACCCTGGCACCTGTTCTTTGACGGGTTCAGTCCATTCGCGGATGGACAGGACTGGTACAGCTACTGTTGTACGGTGTGTGGCGGGTATCATAGGGCTAGTCACTAGGGCTAGCACACAGTAGTCCTCCAGCACTTTTGGGCGAGCTCAACTTGTACTCTTACAATTCACAGTGTTCACTCTAGATTCGCTGCGCATCGCGACGTACCAGCACTTACGTGAGATTATGTCTTACGGTTACAAATCAATAAACAACTAGCTGCATGGAGGAAAACTAATCAAGTTAACCCGTCCCAACCTCAAGTATCACGATCAATGCCACCTCGAGATCTCAGCCCTCCGATATGCTTTTTTGCCCAGCTCCTCCCACCTCACGCTATTCCCTTTGCAATTTCCGCTCGTTTTGTATCCGAAGAATTTCACGTTATCCCCCAACAAATCTGCTTTCCAGGTCGCATCAAACGCGGTGAATGTATCATCTCGAAACTCAATACACCCCTTGTTCATATTCTGATAATCAACCTGGATCTCCCCTTCCCCAGACTCGCGTCCACGCCACAAAAAATGCAGCTTCCGGGACTCTGCCGCTGACGCCGCTACGGCTCTTTTTTTCGAAGCAGGGCCACGGAATGCAGTTGTTTTCCGTCGTTTCTTGTCACGAGGATAGGAGTCATACTCCTCGTCGCTGTTTTCACCGGGTCCGTCGTAATCGGTTTGCCAATCCTCGCCAGGAAGCCAGAAGTGCATGATCCCCGCTAAAACGCCAAATTGGAAGTCTCCGCGAAGACACAAACCGCCCGATGTGCTGATGCGTTCTAGATCGTCGCGGATGACAAGGGTGAGGCCGTTACGACAGTCATCCGTCCAAAGGCCTTCGATTTCGGCACAGCGGATGTGGAATCTACCTTTTGCGTTGGAGATGTTTGCAGTAGGACCAGGTTTCGGCAAGCTTCTGATGAGTGCAAAGTGTGATTCCATGAGAGGCTGGAAGTCATCGTCCAACTGTTTGATTGACAGTTCCTTCTCTCTTTCAAAACGTTCTTTTAAGCTCGCATCCTCCAGCGCCCTTCTTGCTACTACTTGTCTTCTCTCCTCCTCTTCCTTCTCTACCTTCATTCGAGCCATATCGCGGACTGCTTCCTGGTCCTTCCCAACGATAAGGATGTTGCAATAATTGCCGGCTTGCACGTCGCTAACATGCAATCCAGGGATTTCCCTCGCCGCCGCCATGAGTCGCAACTGGTCCCGAACCTGGCCAAGATCCATCGCTGGCGGCGATTTTTTTGTATCCAGCCTCCCGGCTGAATCAAGGAAATAACGGCGTAGAAAGAGCTCGTGGTTATAATTTGCAGCGTTGATAGGATCCTTCAATGCCGCAAAGGCCTCATGGCGGGTTTTATTGACTGCAGCTAGATGGGCAGCGTTCTTACGCTGATACTCTTCCTCGAGCCCCTTCAAGATCTCATGCACGGCTGTAGGCGGCGATTTAAGCTTCCCGGTCTCCAATGCTGCAACCAGTGACTTTCGCAGGTCGTCGACCTTTGCGGTGGCCTTAAAAGGAATATCATAGTGTTTATGCTGTGCGGAAATCCATTTTTTCGTAAGACGCCGCGCCTCTTTTTCGGCTTGCTTTTGCGCCTGTTCGCCTTTGATAAGTGTAGGGATTAGGTGGGGGAAGAGGAGTGCGCGGATTCGAGACTCCGGGTCGCGCGAAATGTCGGCTATTAGCGCCCCGGTCGAAGGGCTGTAGGTGAAGCCATGCGATGTGATGGAGGTGAGGTTGTCGGAGGGGGTTGTAACGTTGATTGTCATTGCAGAGGGAGTGTTGCGATGCAATGTTGAGTACTGTTGAGATAGGGGAAGTGTTTTCTGGTGGAGGTCGACAATTGGAGGTCCGTGCGGAAGGCAATGTTTTGTCCCGTGATCGCGTGTTTAACCGCGCTTGCGTCATCGTTCCCACGAATGTGTAGACATATCTCTTTAAGCTATCAAATCACTTCAATAGAGGTCTAGCCTTAAACCGACTTTTTTTTTCAGTGCTATCGATGCCGATATCCCAGGCACGGAGGGCGCTGGAGCTACATGACGTACGCATTGAACAAAGCACATCACTGTCACTCACTCAGCCTTGTTCTGTCGAAACTGTTACTGGTGTACATGTGCCGGAGACATGTTACAGGTCTGATACACGGTGCTGCTGCAGGGGCCGATGCCTCCTGCATATATCTCGAGTCTTTCTCCTTCTCTCTTCTCTGTACCATAGAATACAAGCACACAGTTCTCCCCTACTTCCATATCGTAACAGAAACCAAAGGAAGTTGCAGGCGTATTCGCGCCTTCATCCCTCTTCCTAATGCGCCTCTCGAGTTCCTCCCTCATTCTCTTTTCCGCTAATCTAGCCTCCACCCCTTCCAACTTCCTCGCCCACTTCTCTTCAGCAAGTTGCACTTCATTCTCTTTTCTAAGCTCTTCCGCCTCGTCCGTCATCCCTCCTTTTGCCACCCATCCCTGCCCAGCGCCGCAAATTCCCCCACGAACCTTCGCTGCAAGAAGCCTCTCAGTTTGTGACAACAGTTTCGCAAACTCAACTGTTAACGTGTCGTTGTGTTCATGCAGAACTTGGCCTGTGGTCGAGGAAACGAGTAAGATCCGCCGCCCACCCGAGTCGGTGGTTACTAGCTTTGGAGCGTGCGTGGGGAAGAGGAGCTCGGCGTTGGTGAGAATTTGAAGGCGGTAGAAGGCACGTTCGGGCATTGCTTGTGGTTATGATGTGACGGGGGCTGTGGTTGTTGTCGTAAAATGTTGATGCACGTAGTACATATGCTGGTTTTAGCCAATTACAACGAGTACACGTGTGCCCCTTGGCCAGACTTCCTCGTTACTGCATAAGCTGCACAATGAATGGGCGGCAATTGTAGCTATTTTCGCTTTAATTTATGATAGAATACTTCCGTAACGGCTATTTTGACGTGTCCGGTAGTTCCTTTATAAGTAGGGTCCTCTTCTTTCTCATAGATACATCTCTATATATCTTCCTCCTACCCCAGTCCTTCCACATTCAGATCACATCCTGCCCCTCTCACATCACTCGGCACAACAGCTCCAGAATCTGATTTGTTCTCTGTGGCCACTAATATAGCGAGACTGCGTATAACGGAATATATCTAGGAGAGCCTGGGAGACAGAATCTTAAGGAATGCTAGGCACATAGACCGAAAGACAAGAAACTTCCCGGCGAAACTTTCGAAACTGCGCCGAACGAAATGCGACCTCTGGCTAGGTGGCGGGTTCAGTAGAGAATTTATGACTTCCGCACATGTTGATAGGTGTTGGGATTCGCCCTGGCACACATGCTGAGTTATACCAGATCTCTTACCATCGAATTGTTCTGTCCTATACATGCTCATAAATCCTCACACTCTCCACAGAACTGCATGCCAGCAGACTATTCGGCTAGATCAACCGTGTGGCGGCTCAATTCGATTCTAAGGACTGTAATATACCATGAATGTCGTGAAAACAAATCCGATGAAAATGAGGAGTACATTGTTGGAGAGGAACGTATAGCAGTGTCCGAGAAACGCTTTTAGCCCCGAAAAAAAGCCCAAAATTGAAATAGATGTAGTTTTTGCGGCTATCAACAGAAGAAGCTAACAGCGATGTGCTATGGTGGTCTAAAGGAGGATCTGGCATTGATGAGCAAGCTAGCGATGATAGCACCAGAAGGTCATACGTGTCATCTGTACTTGACGAGGAAGAAACTATAGTAGACCTCTAGACTATGGGTTGTATGGTGTAAGTTCATGGAGTTCGCTTGTGTGGGCTTAATGGGAAGCATCGAGGGACACGGCTAGTGAGGATAAACTTAAAAGGGCAGACGAGGTAGAATTGCATAGAATATTTATACAAGGTAGGGGAGATTAATTGGAGTCCTGAAGCTGACCCGATGTTAAAAGGGCCTTGCGAAGAGATCCTCCGATACAGCTATAGCTATGATGTGATCATGACATGTCAAATCGCGGTGAATCCCACTTCGTGCGACACTACCATCTTCACAGCCCCGCACACACCCTCCTATCATATATCATCGCCTGCTAAGGAACGTACTATGGATTAGCTCCATTCACTAAATCTTGAGCAAGCTATTGCTAAAATCGAGTGACACACTATCATCGTCGATTCAAGGTTAGTATCAATGATACCGTGTTTGTCTCTCCAGCGCTGCTATCCCACTTCGTATGTAGTGCTTCATTCACCTTTCTAACTTTCCTGCCTCGCCATCATCTCTCCACCTACCACCCTACGCCAAAGTCCATGGTTACTATCTTGGGATGGTGCGTGGGGAAGAGAAGCTCGGCGTTAGCAAGAATTTGCAGGTGGTAGAGCACGTTCAGTTATGCGCAGTGTTTTGTGGCTTTGGTGTGGCAGTAGTGGTGATCGTAGTATGCTATATATATCTGCATGCATACATATGCTAGAATTTGACCAATCACAACGATTCTGGCTGCCGTTGTGCCGTTGTACTAGTACATGTTCCTCATTCCCTATAAAGCCGCTGAATTAATCGGCGGCCAATCAATCCCCACTAATTAACAGTTATCATTAAGAACGGCGCGTCATCACCAACTCAGTGTGTATATCAAATCCACAATACTCAATGAGCCTGTAACAAACTGTACCGTTTTGGAGGCTGTAGGTGGAAAGGGAGAAATAAACGGTACAGTTGGTGATCTGAGTAGCATTCATTATTGGGGCATATGTGTGGAGGCATGCTTGGAGTTTTTGTAGAAAATAACCAAATACGCCATTGCCCGATCTCGAGTATTACGATCTGATATTAGCAAACCCAGAACACCTGTTCGAAGGTTCCGGGAGAACGAGCGCACTACAACGCTATGACCATCCTTATACATGCGTATTACTCGCGTTTGCAGCCCCTCAAACTGAGAACAAAGCCTCAGGCGGATATGCAGGGGGTGCAGAGCAGGGCCTTCACCGCAGTATATTCATAGCTAAGGTGTATAGTGCTTTAGGTGTAGCCTGCGATTTCCGACAGGATTAATTCGAACGATCTTGCGTTGGCCAATGATCCTGTATCTAGCATCTATGTACGTCTTCGCCTAATATTTAGGTAAATAAGCTAATTATGATTTCAGAAAGTTTGGAATATTGATAGGAAACTGCCATGTATCTCGAGTGGTGTTATTGTAGAGATGTACATTAAAGTGCACATGCTGATACTCGAAGCTTTAGTATCGAGCATAAGCTCTGCGTTGCTGGAACCTTGTATTTTGCTTCAGTTCGGATTTTTATCTCTCTACGGTGTGGGCAGTGCATTCGCACACCATTGGGTTAAAAAAAAAGTCTGGTGTTAAACAAATATTTCGTTGCGCGGCCATTGGGGCTGAAGAATTATGCAAATGTGCTTGCTTTTTCTTCACAACTTGATGTTCAAAATATATTACTAGGAGCGAGGAAGCTTATTTCTCGGGTTCCGTGTCCCGAGAATATGTCAAATACGGACATTACTGGCATTGGCGTAAGTTTCTCTTAAGAGAACATGCAGGCAACAACTTACCATGGCAGGTTCGAGTCTCTCTCTACACCATGACGTTTGCAGTTCAAATCCTGAACTTATTGCAAGATCCGCGGGCAGAATACCTCCGCGACAGCATCACCACTTCCATAGGTGTGACTGGAATTGCCTTTGGACTGACAACAATATTGCAACGGTCGATGAAATCGCTTTCCTTCCTCCAGACTATAATTGTGTGTATATATCTCGGTCTTGTTTCTGGCACCCTACCCGTCACCTTGGGCCTGCGGCGCGTCAGAAGGTCCACTGCCATCCTGTACACTATGGTGACAGTTATTGCATTCGGCACCTGGTGTGTGTTGTTTACGGTATTAGCACAGGCGCCGAGAGAGCTCATCGGAAAACAACTTGGGAGCGATGTTATGATGTCGACCACCACCCAGTCGACCCCCCAATCGCCCATGTGGTTTGCTTTCGGGGTAGTTTCAACTTCGTCTCTGTTTATCTTCAATACTTTGATTGCTGTTGCGTTGGTTTGGGGTCATTTCATGGAAGAACGCATTCGGTTCAACCGCCTGCTGCAACGTATCAAAATTTATTGGCGTATTGTGATCTTGACGTTCTGGCTTGGCTTTTGGATACTGAGTGTAATGAATGCGGAGGGCTTGGTGATGACTGCGAGGGAGATAGACCAAGATCTGGTGATACGGGCTGGGGGTGAGGAAACGCAGCTGGCAGATGAATGGTCGTTTGGACAAATATTATCAGTGTCCATGCTGATTGGACATATTTATGAGGGTATTTCCGCGTTTTGTACTGTTCCTAGAAGGATATGTCTTACTGAAGGTATGTACATATATATCCAACTATTATGACATTGCTAATTGATCAGAGACGTTGGAGCATACTCTGGTGACTGAATGCTTAGATATTGAGGGGGGACTGGGTTATGTGCACTTGAAGGATCACAAGTTGCGCTCTGTTATGAGCAGCTGGCCGGCCAGCTCTTGCGCACTACCTCTAGAGTAATCGTGGACGAGATAATATATACGAGTATTTTAGGTAGAGAATTACTTCATCGTGTATTACTCTCTTTGCAAGGTGGTAACAACCTCCTGACGTATTGGTGCAAAAATTCGCAACTTTACTGTACTTGTTTGAGCTTGAGCGCGAATTGCGACAGGATACTATCGATTGCTGGCGCGCGCAGTGCGAGTGACGATATACGATTATTACAACGTACTCACCAAGTTTTCAAGTCTTCGGACACCAGCCCCGTCATATCCCGGAGGTGAATGGTGGGGAATGCCTCAAACCGGAGCACTTTGCTAAGATCCGCGACAATTTTTGAGGCTTAATTCCTCCACCAAAAAGTTGAAAAAATATTTTAACTCAGTAGAATGACTATTTTGATTTGTCTCGGCCCAGACTGCTAGGTGGGGTCACGTGGCTCTTACATAATATTTGGATTTTTGCGACAAAGTCAACAAGAAAATTTAATTCATTATATCGCATGACTGCGCCACGCACCAGCCCGATGAAACACCACAGCAGCCCTGTCCCCTACTTTTCGTCGAGCTGGTGCGAGACAATATTTTGATGGTTCTCTATCACCCTACAGAACCAAATTTGTAAATGGGCTCTGGTTGTGGAGGAATTGCTAACCGGTTAGTACGTGTCCAATAACTTGTTGAACCACGAGTAGGAAGTGGGTTTTTTGTATAGGCTGGGGATGAATGGTGGTAAATGTCCCTGTTGATTTATTACCTAAAAGGGTAATTTTATATAACATTCAGGGGGGGTTTTTTTCTTACCGAATTAGGTAATTTTTTGGTAATTTTTTGGATAAAATCGTGAAAATTGCCACGTGGCGGCCGAAAATGGTAAGGTTGGTACATTATTAACTATTTTTCCAAATGTCCTCTCATTTGCGAGCTTAGTTACACCCCAAAACATTACATCATGTATGATTCACTTGAGCCGCTCAACTCCTGCAGAATACCATAAAGAAACAATGCATGGTTGAACCAGTACCCCACTTCACCATTCTGCTTTCTTCTCGTTTATTACATGTATATACAGCTACACACACGCATAAGGAGATCTATGATATTCTTATAACTTAGAGGACACGTTAATGTCTTATTCAGTAATCACAAAGCACTCATTAGCTAAGTGCAGTACGTTCCTCAAAGCTTAAAACATGCTCAATTAGTAGAAACGTTTAGCATCGGTCTAAAAAGTCACTTTTCAAGTGCCTACTTTCAACAAGCTAGGTAATGTAAGATGATGCATCTAGTAACTTCTGGCTGAGTAGAACCTGGTGAAGTGGTTGATGACCGCATAGTTGCAGCTACGGCGGCAAAGGGATGGAGCCGAAAGGCATCTAAGGGAGCTGCACTAAACCATTGAACCACTCCGGGCATATTGCAGAATTATTCAACCTATCCATCGGGTCTAAATCTAACTTGTAAAGTAAATTTTCAGTGCGGTGCCAAATACCTCTAGTGAATAAGTTTTGTTTCGATCGCAAAGTGTACCAACCTAGGTACACATATGAAGCATGCATAACTTCTCACAAATTCACCCCCCGGTGTCTAGTTGATATTAAATCTAGTAGTGGGTTTTTAGGCACCTGATACACGGTCAAGCAACTCTAACGTGATAAAACCAATATTCATTGTACTCCTAGGCAGCCGAGAGGCGGCCCCTCACCCGCTCATAGATGTTGATACACTGACTTGCGGTTCAGTTAGGTATACCGTAATGATACTCAGCTCCAGGTTCGAGCCGAGGCTATTCTAACGTGATAGATGAAATTGCTACTCTCTGATACTGGATTGTGACACGTGGTAAACTTTGGAGCGTGCGTGGGTAAGAGGAGCTCGGCGTTGGCGAGGATTTAAAGGCGTTAAAAGGTACGTTCGGGCATTACTTGTGGTTGTGGTGGTAGAGGCAATGGCTACAGTCGTGGTGTGGGAGAAAGGATGCTGGCGTATACAGTATGTTGGTTTTTGGCTAATTAAAATAACGGTGGCTATTGTTACACGGTGCCCCGACCAGGTCGCCTTTTCCTCACAAAAGCCACACTACGGAGGCCATTAAAGACCCACCCCGCCTGGCGCTTATTGAGTAAGCAATTTCTTAGGCTAGTGACTTTAGTTAACAATAGTTGAGCCATTAATCACCATACCTTTTCTCGTGGCGTACATCGTGAATTTTACCAGGTCACTTTTAAAGGCATTTTGCCCGATGGACTACCAATTAAATAGTCTAGGCTGGCTGCTTTTGACTGTACGCTAAGTTCAGCAAAATACTAGGCTTGACGGGTTATTTTCGCTTGCCTGGGCTCGTCGTGAAAGCACTCTCTCCCAGTGCACTCGAGTACCGTCTCCAAGTCCACCTATCTCCAAGTGCACTTTAGCACCGTTCCTCAGCTAGCTCCCGATAAAATCAGAGTCGCTGTCGATAGATAGATATATACACAGAGAATATCGTACTGCCGTATACGCAATCGTGCCCAGTGTAGATTTGAAACAAGATCCATTGTACATTATACGGTGCGAAAGGAGACTGGCTGGGAATAGAGAAGCACTGCGAAAGGCTGCGAAAGGCTGCGAAAGGAGGTATACTGCGAAAGGGGGTATGCCACGAAAGTGGAGGAAAGCTGGAAATTTCACGGTGCTTTTTGAAATTCGCGCGAACTTTGAATACTGAAGCAATTTCTACGATGAAACTCCACCTGTCGCAACATATGGTGGTGGCTGTATGGCTTGAGCAGTTGCTAACAAAGTTATGGTGGCACCCTGTACGGTTCATGGCTTGAGTAATTGTTAATTAAAATTACAGTGGCTCGAGATATGGTGTATCAGGTCCCAAACATGTAAATCAGACATTTGCGGAGGGCTGGTGAATGGGCCAGATGAAAGTCCAAACTTCATTTAACTAACAACTCAAACTTTATCTTGCAATCAGTCACCTTCTTCATTGTCTATCTACACATTATTTAATGTTTGGAGAAGTGAAATTACCCTGTAACCTTATGGAACTGTGAGTGCCATTGACAGGAGTTGGCAGCTTGTGCGCAAGATTGCAAATGTAGATATTGGTGATCGCTTGTGTCACTGCTGGCAACCTCCGACTTACAGGTCTGGGGCCAGACGCACCATATTGTTAACTCTGGCCTGAGAGCTTTTTAACTCGCCAAGCGCCCACTCGATACCCGCTACTCCGAATTATGGTAGGCTAGGTCCTTAATTATCTCCGTACTCTGTACACCCAATGAATGGGCGGCAATCAACACCCGGATCATGTCCGGTGCCTCTTCGTCGATAGCATATAGTGCAGCAACCACCGGTATCGTTGCAACGCCGATCGCCACCGACTCGAGTGCATGAACTCGGTCGTAATCAGTGGGCTTGAATTGTTCCCTTAAGAGGTGGAGGAGTGGTAGGGCTAAAGGAGTAGTAGACGGTAGAAGTGGCGACCAGAGTTGCAGTAATAGGGTATATGTGAACTTTAAACAGCTGCGGTGAGGTGAGTGAATTATTATAAACGGTAGACAAACTGCGAGCAGCGGCATTTTGGCTTTAATTTATGACTCAGTACACCCACAACGGTTATTTCGACGCGTCCAGTAGTTCTCCGATGAGTTTTCTTTTATCTCATAGGTACAGTACATTTCTATCTTCCTCCTCCTAATTCCTACACCATTCATAGCACTTTCTGCCTCTTCCACATCCACTCAACATAATAGCATAATAGGACTGGTAACGATTAGTGACCCATTATGTCTGGGGTGTCATGAGCTAATATAAGCCTGTGATTTTCTGTGGACAATTTACCTCTAGTCTTAACAATTGCTAAGTTGCACCTTGTGGCGCCTTGCACCAAAACGGATGTACGAGAGAATTAATTCGATGACCAAGCCCGTTAAACTTGTTATAAAATTTATATATGAAAGAATAGACAAAACGACGAGCCCGAAGAAAACCTTTGTGACGATACTGCGCCGAGTGAGAGGTATCTTAGGTGGTGGAACCAGTGGAGATTTCGCGACTTCCGCGCATTCTAGCGAATATTGGGGCCCGCCCTGGTACACATGTTGAGTTCAACCGACACCTCGACACACCACCTCACCGCTAGCTTTTGCCAAGCCGTGAGTCGTTGGCCAACCATAAGCCGCCCCATAATTCCTCTTTGGCCTCACGATGCCTAGAGGTGGGCGCCCTTCGAGGACCCCGACGCCCAGCGCGGGTCCCTCTGCTACTGTTATACCTAAAACCGATCCCTCCCACTTCAGCCTTTTAAGGGAGAAGCTCGAAGAGGATGGATTGTGGGATTCAGATTCCTCTACCCATTCCGATTACGATTTCAACAACAATAGCGACACGGTTGCTTCCTCGATGCTTCCTATTTTTGCCACTGGTGGAAAGAAGAAGCCAAAAAAGAAGAAGGGGAAGGGCAAAGCGATGACGCCTGCCCCCAAGACGGCTATGAGTTCGGGAGTCTCTCAAACTCCCATACAACAACAAATGAATTTGCTTGAGACGGTTTACGCCGATGAGGGTGATGATGATTTAGATATGCCCCAAGATATGGCAGAGAAGATAGTCGGAACAGCTGTCATCAAAGTCATGGAGGGACATTTCGCAAAACTCTACTCGAAAATCAACAACCTGAAGATGGAAGTGTCGATGCTCAAAACAACTGTTGCGAGCCTTGTGGAGGAAAATAAAAAGATGGGTGAAGTTAGAGGGAATGCGCCAGACCCGGAATTGCAGCCACCAGCGACACCACTAACACCATCGAAGGATCTGACGATCAGGCCACGGCCAGTACTGCCAGCACAACGGAAGCGGGTGGGAATGCCATTGGCTAGAGAAGTAATAAATTGAAATTGGGCGAAGCAAGTCGAAAAGGGCAACGCGACGCCTATGAATATTGACAAATCGGATGCGGAACCAGGGCCACCGGGTAAAGCACTGAGATTAACATCCCCACCACCCACGCTTATGCATTCTAGATATGCTGGAGCTTTGGCAACGGCAAAGAGAAGAGAGGATGATAGGGGAGAAGATGATAGGGGGAAACGGACACAGAGCGAGCCGACAACCCCGAGAAGACAACGACGAAGACGAGGGAGATCGGAGGGGTCAGGTGACTGAGTGATTGAACTCAGGAATACGATAACGTGGAGGAAGGCGGAAAATGATAGGGGTGGAAGACGACCTGGAGGGAGGGGAGGACAACAAAAGTGAGGGAAGTCTGAAGCCTCGGAAAGAGAGAAAGAGAAGGATGAGCGGCCACGACAAAGTCGGGTCGTTACGAAATATGAAGATGGCCGGGGAGTCACGGAGGTTTATGACTGCCGCAGCAGAAGATATGAAAGTTGGCGACCCCGTAAGGGTTAGCCAGGCAGAGCTTAGGAATGGAGGAGAGTCGGAAGAGTTGCAGTTTAGATCGCGCCTATACGGTTTGAAGATCCTGCAGGGCAAGAATGTACCTTACGATTCTCTTTTGTTTTAGTTTGCTTTATTTTTGGTGTGATTTTTTTTTTTGGGGGGAGGGCTTGGGGGAGTAAGTGGCCTTAGGGTCCACCTTCGGGTAGCGGGAAGTGGGATGGGACGACTTTGCCTAGGAGAGAGATTGGGAGTTTCAACGGCCTTGTGCCCTCCTGGTTGAAGACCGAGGAAGTTCCAGGATTGGGGTAGTTTAAATGCCATGACCATTAGTGGTCAGCCGGCTTATGGTAACTTAGCTGGGCACCTCCCTTCGGGGGTGAATGCAAAATGATTACAAACAAACAAACATGTTGAGTTCAACTGGAGCTTATGCGGCTGAATTGTTCTGTCCCATACGTACTCTCAAACGCTCACATTCTTCACGAAACTGCATGCCAGTAGACCAGTTAGCCAGATCAACTGAGTGACGGCTCAAGTTGTTCGCAATAAATGCGCAGTACATCATGACTATCGTGATAATAAATGAGAGAATTATGAAGGCTTTCTGGTGTTTTTTGATGAATTCATTGCAGCGTTTGCAAATCATTTTTAACGTAGCGGTGAGGCCTGGGTTTGAAATGGGTGTGATCGTGCCACTGATGTGGGATGCAGCTGTTGACTGGTCGTTTGAAGATGAAGAAGCTGACACTGATGTGCTATTGTAGTATTCATAGCAGCGTCTGAGAACCCTTTTTAGCGCAGTGGTGAAGCCTGGGTTCGAAATCGGTTGGGTCGTGGCACTGGAGTGGTATGCAGCTGTTGACTGGTCGTTTGAAGATGGAGAAGCTGACACCGATGTGCTATGGTGGTCTGAAGGAGGATCTGGGGTCGATGGCGATGGCGCTGGAGGGTCAGACGTGCCATCTGTGCTTGGCGAGGAAAAAACTGCGGTGGAAGCTTTTGGGACGATGGGCTGCATGGGAATGTCTGAAGGTCTCGGGGTGTTCATTTTTGTTGACTGAATGGGTAGCATCGAGGGGTGCAACTGCTGAGGGTAGAACTAAAGTTGAAAGCGCATACGGGGTGGAGCCCGACTATATATGTCTACTTCTGTTCATCAAGAGAGATATTACATAGCAGTAATGAGGCTGTGCAGATATGACCTCCTTGGGGCTTTGATATGATATATAACGGCGAAGTCTCAGTTCATTCGTGTGACACTACTGCATCCTCACGACTGTGAACTCCACTCCCAGAATTGTTCGACAGAATGGAATTAATCTAACGAAAAGCTTTCACCCCCTTCTCACAGAGTTTCTATAATCACAGAACTGCTCTCTTTCTTCGAGTGAAATCCTTATATGTATCCTTTAGTCATATGCGATCACCTCCGAAAAATGCCGTACCTAGTGTTGCATGTGAGTCTCAGCATTGTCTGAAGTCTTGTACGAGAATGAAGACTTGTATGAAGATGGTGACTGTATGAGGATATGCATCAGGACCAGGGTGATGCGTCTCATGTCAGATAGTGCATACGCGTACGCATATGGTAGATTGTACATATACGGTCTTTGGCCCTCT
>Ga0307514_10000633_pt1 | contig 64544 bp, 69 predicted proteins | sample 16_EM_MG_FD_203088 | JGI IMG/M metagenome (GOLD analysis project Ga0307514, IMG submission 203088) | Populus trichocarpa ectomycorrhiza microbial communities from riparian zone in the Pacific Northwest, United States - 16_EM | ecosystem: Host-associated > Plants > Roots > Unclassified | place...
ACTCAAGATAAGGGTGGTTTTCTCTCTTTCCATTTCACTCTGGGGTAGCGATCCGATCCCGCTTACAATCCGATGAGGATCCCCACCAGCCAATGCAAATCTCGAAGCTCCTGGGCTGTTTTCAAGGTGACTCCAATATAATTCCCCTGACTGAGTGCGGCGGAATGGGCCCAATTGGGGAAAACCTATCCTGACCTCAACATATGCCACATCTTTCCCTCCTCCTCCTCCTCCACACTGTTAGCTACTCCCAGTCAGCACTACCTTACCTAGCAGTCTTATATGTACCCAACAAACTAGGCCCAGCCCGGGGGCCACAGAAACAACGAATTCGCTTACACCTTTAGTTTCCCCTAGGGTGTGATATACATTAGCTTTCTTTCTAGGCACTTATCAATTTCCATACCCTTATGCTTAACATCCATCAGCCATACCTTACTTAGCGAAACAAAACCATTTTTCCCACCCCTCTACCTGCAGGGTCCAGATCTACTAGGTGGCAAAACTACTTGATAACTGCTACTACAACCACTAAGAGTCTCGTAAAGACTTAAGTCTCCAAATTTAAATATCTCATTTCATCGCCAGCTAAACTAGAAGCCTAAGGAAAAGGGATTACCCAACTAGCCAAGAGCCTGTTCGGCCAGGCTCCGAACAAACGTGCTAGGTGGCGTGGAAGTATCATACGAGAAGTACGTATATCTAGAATTGCGTTATCAAGGAGAAGTACTCAACCTACCTAGCGTGCGGCGCGCTACCGCTGATAAACACAGCTACTTCCCTGAATATAGCTTCCACCGGGCGGCTATACGTAGTTTTATTCGTTTCCGGGTAGGGTATATGTTTACGCGTGTGCCGGACAACAGAGCTCTGGAACCCTTAAGCATGGCTGAACCTCGAAGAAAATCACATGTAGGCTAAACAACATGCCGGATTGAGATTTTACAACTGTAAAACCGTACCCCTCCAGCCGGCTGTGGCGTACGCTCTGCGCTCGTTCAGGTTCGTTTCTCCGAGAGGGAGGGAGGGTGGGAGGTGGCATCCAGCAGATTCCAGACTCGACAAAACAAGAACTGCTCGATCCTGTGTTACTCTTCACGAAGGCCCTGCCTTCCCGGGTAAACGCCACCAAGCACTTTGCTGCACCCCGCTTGTTTTTCCTGACCCACACCCCCACCGAGTGACTCCCCATGACCGCACGTCCAACCCACCCTACATTTTTTATGGTGTCGTAACTTCTATCCCCGCCATTCCTCATCCGGCGAAAGCTATTGGTCATTGATCACCGCCCCCGGACTTGACAATGTGTCGAGATTGTGGTGGTTAGATCTCGATCGCGATGCAGCACATACTGTATCCACTACGACTACGTACACATTAATCTGACAGTTGAAAACTGGACTGGCAAAGCCCACCACGACACGCACACCGAGAGAAAAATAGCAATCAGGTTCCGGAGATACGTGAGAAAGAAGGCGCAGTCGAAAGTAGGAAAAGGGTAGAGGCTGATCAATGGGAGGGCGGCGGGCGGCGAAAAAAAAAGCAGCACTAAACAACTAGACCTTCACCCAAAATAAACCCATGATACTTTCGCTATTCGAGGTGGCTAAATAGATAAACTACCTACTGCGTACCATCTATCCGGCGGGCGGCAAGCGAAACGGGGTCTTCCGGATGAAATTAAGAATGGGTAGAGTGGTAGTCAGTAGCACTTTGTTTAGAGCCGTTTCACTAGTCTGTCTGAATGGGTGGGTTTGACAGGTGCAGTTGCGGAGCGGTTTGTTTCGTCCAGTCTAGCACTTAAGATGGATCGGAATTATGATTCATGAAATGTCGATTCATAAACTTAGAACTCCAACTTTTCTATTGCACATATTTCACACAAAAAGGTAAAGAATAAAACACACATAACTACACCATACTGAAGCACAAATCGCAGACAGAAAGCAAAAAACCACACAAGATAGATATAACCTCATTGATCCCGTTTTATTGACAGACACAACATAGAGCACTCTTCCCACCAATCCCTTTCCCTCGCTTCAAACTTCAACACCAAAGAAAAAACGACAACGAAGCAAGGGAAACTAAAGGAAAAAAAGAGAAAGGGAAACTAAAAAGAAAACCGTAAACCCGTAATGCGTAATTGAAGAATCCCCGCTTTTTTAAGAAAAAAGTTGATCCGCTGCCGCCTTCACCATAACCGTTGTCGTCACCATCCCTTTTTTCGTTTCTCTTTACCCTTTCCTCCCCATATCCGCGGTCGTTGATCCCCACAAAACCCAATGCCCAAGCCCATGATCAATGATGATTCCATGCTCCTCCTTCCCCCAATTTTCCTGTTCCTTGATCCCCCATATCCCGTATCCAGTTGACCGCCCCCCATCCCTAATCCAAACCCCCCTGCCCCCTAACGTCCGGAGAAAGAATTGAAAGGAAAAGCGCAACCAGAAACCGTTAAAAAAGAGGCATGACAAGGATACACAAAACCCAAAGCACAAAATGAATCACCGAGATGAAGCAATTACAAGAAGAAAAAAGACGCCATATAGCAAGGTGCGAAATAGCATGTGGAATATAGTCGAAAGAATGGCCCAAGTATAAAAGACAATGCAAGAATCGAATCGGATAAACACCAATGAACAGGATAAAATAGACAGGCAGAACGCTAAAAAAGCCAGGGCCCGAGCAAAGGTGCGCCTCGCGTGTGTACACATGTCCCAAAATGATTGGGACGCCCAAGATACCGTTCGAATGTACAGTTGATGGTGATTCAGTATCTCCTCTACCTCGCTAAATACCGATAAAATCCGAAAAGACCGTACGCTAGAAGAGTCGCTAGCAGATTGCTGTAGGTGGTGCAGCGTCAAATCGAAATGCTCCTGATCCTCGTCGTCGGTGATGGTATCCGGCATAGTTGAGAGGAATAGGGGAGGCGTTTCCGGTGGACTTTTGCTGCGTAATAGAGAGTGAGGGTGGTGTAATACTAGTGCCGTTGAGGGGACTAGTGATAAACTGCGGACTCGCGCACCTATCTGAGCCTGTTGCGGGAAGAAAAATCTGAAGCGAATCTTTGATCTTCTTCTCCGCTGATTCTTTCTTTGATGGTGGCTGCTCAGGCTTAGCTCCGATTTTGGTTGCCTTTGATGATCCAAACTATCGACGTTAATTATAATTACTAAATATTCAGGAAGGGGGACTAACAAAGCAGTAGTTGTCAAGAAGCTCCCGATAAGATGGTGATTCGATTGAGGGCTTACCCTCGTGCGTCCAAAAGTTATCGGTACTAAAGATTTCCGGGGGTCCAGCTCCACTGATAGAAGGACTACCGGGCGGCGTCGTGGAAGAGAGCTCTGCTGCAAAGGTACGAGGCTTGGAGGTGGCTGGGGGAGGCAAGTTGAAGTATGAAGGCTCCAACGGCGGCGAAGCATCGGTAACATCCACAACGGGAACCTTCGGCTGGTGCTTGATCGTTGCATGGAAAGAATTCCGGAAATCGTAGCGGTTTCCGAAGGCATTGCTAGCCGGATTTGTTCGACGAGCTGGCAACACTGAGTCTTCTTCAACTGGTACAGACTTCGTCTTCGGCTTTGGTCGATCGGAACCTCGCGCGCCCAACTCCCTGTTGAAGAAGTCATCATCCAAGTCGAACTCCGGCATGGAACGTGGCCTGGCTGCAGTAGATCTCGGTAAAGTTGACAGTGATGTGGATCTTGCATTTGGATTCCGTGATGTCTTCTTGAAGTCCACTTGGAAGTTGACGCCACCATTGTTGTCCCAAAATTCTTGACCAGCGGCGTTGTATCGAACACAGAAAAACAAAGTCTTTTTCTCCAGATGCGCTTGCTCAGCCAACTTGATCTTGAACACAAACCGGTCCACCCCGTCGTCGCGCTCCCTCCTTCGAACATCGCTGCTCCACTCTGCAGACACCTCGGACACCGTCTGCCAATAATCGAAAGTAAACCGAGCGACTACGTGCTTTTGGAAAGAAATGTTCGCAACCGCAACCGCTCCAATTAGACTCTTCTTGTCGGTTGATAAGTAAACCTTCTCCAACCTTACTGGCAAACCCTTCCTCGACTCTAGATTCTTAGGGAAGTTAGGCAACACGATCTCAAACTGTGGCAGTTCATCATCGCATCCGAAAGGATATTCGTTCTCGGCATCGTACACTCCCTCTACGGGAGATGATCCAACGCTGACAGCTGAAGGCTTCTCGGAATGAAGGAAATGCCGGACATGTTCGATACGGGAATCGAAGTGAACGTTCTTTGGTGGGAATGTGGGTGTAGATGGTACGCTGCATGGTCGTGACCGGCCGGGCGACTTTAGCGAGGACTTGACCACCTCTCCGCTCTTCTTCCGAACCATGGCCGGTGCTATTCGGTAGGCGTCATCCTCGATATCACTAATGCTACCACTGTGAGAACCACTTCGCGACCGAACACCTATATCGATGAGCATCGGTTCCGATCGAGTCCTTTGGTGAGAAGGAACCCGCCGACCCAGTTGAACTTGCACTACTTCCGTCTCTCTCTCTGGCGAAGGAAAGCGCCGCAGAGGAATCTTCTTGATAGCCTCTTTTAACTCGTCCTCCAACCGACCCAAATCTCTTCCTCTCCTCATGTTACTATCTTCCTCGTCACTCGAATTCTGTGTAGAATCCGGTGGTGACATTAGAGCGCTCGTAGGCATTATCGACAAACCATTGTCGACTGGAGGCGGCGACTGATGTATGCTAGCACTGGTTCGGGGGTCCAAAGTCAGAGGTGCAGTTGACGACCGTTGCTTAGGCGGATTGACAGCCGGTGAGTACGTATACTCTGGCTGCTGTATGGGTGCCGGAAAAGGTGGCGAGGTACCAGATGAGGATCGGCGATGCTTGTACAGGTACATAGCTGACCGCGGAGGGTTGCTAGAGTCAAGCAGGTTCAAAGTTGAACGAGTTCGTGGATCATGGTTGGAGAAAGATGAGGACCTGCTCGAACTCGGGGACGCACCGGGAGACTGGGCTGGAGGTGTGTAGGGCATTCGCTCGGTTGTTGTGAATATTTCCAACGATATTCAGAAACTATACAGACAGGGAGGAATGTGGGGAGTGCTGGGAGTGAAAAGCACAAAATATCCGTCGTGTAGTTCGTTCAAGGCGCAGAAATCATCAGCGAGAGAAAGACTCGTAAACAGAAGATATATGAACAATGACGCCCCGGAGACTAATGAGTACAGTAATGTCGTCAGCCGCCTTCCGAGTCCGAGGAAAAATCGAGGGTGCTCGGATACACGTACCTACTACGCAACGTTCTGACACGAAACCGAATTCAGGCCGCTCGCTAGATACCCAAGGCCTATTATGGCTTTGGTTAGACTAACGGTAATTTCTTCCTGAGGAGGGATTCGCGGTGGAACGAAAAGACTGTTTATAAGTCCTTCGTAGACGACCAGCGGAGGTGAGGGCGGGAGAGGTGATGTGTCGTAGGTAGATATTTATCGCCGATGTAGAAATCAGCAACAGAAACCCAGACTATTTATCGAGGCGGGCTGTGGCCTTCTTGTTGGTGGAGGGAGGGTTGAGGTAGAGGGAGAGAGGAGGAGGGAGGGAGGATGTCGTGGGGAGGCGGAGGTGTATATCTGGAGGATTGGATTGAAGGAAGGATAAAACAATAGGATTGGGATTTGGGGGGAGGAGGGATAGAAAAGCGAAACGGGCAGATCCTTGAAAGTGCCAATGAGTGGGTTGCATGCGGGTACTAAAGCAAGCACATGTACATACAACCACCCACAACTGCTAGGTACATCACTTACTTACCTAGTACATACAGACACCCAACATGAAATATCTGCCTTTCTAATTAGAGAGCGACAGAAAGCGCGTTCTCGACACTTCCGCTTCCCCTGTGAAGAGCGCCCACGCTCACATTTTCACAGCTTTCCCCTCACTGCCTACTGCCTGAGGACAGAGTGCTGGCAAGCGGTAGTTATAACGTTATGCTTCGAGAACTTCGGCCGGATTGCAGAAGGTACACACGCAGCCATTCCTAACTGAGTACTCCGGCATGACTGCGAGACGTCTACACTTCCCATTGAACGAGTTCTACCACATTGCAGCGTAGATTGGCTGTGTAGTTGTTCAGTGCTTCACTTACGAACCCGATATCGTGGACGCATGTGTTGTGTGTGTACGAAGTGCACTTCCGTCTGAACCCCAGTGCAGTGCAGTGCAGCAGCACCAGTGCCCAAAGCAATTGAGATGGAAACAAAGAACGAAAGAAACCGAAGTCACTACAAAGTCGCCTCCCCACCATGGTCTGAGATCAGCTCAGTAGCCAGGAAAATCACCTGTTTGAGGACTTCTGCCATTACTCACTACGCTTTCACCGTAGATCCCGCCATTTGATTCTGCTCATCCCCATTTGCCCCTCTGTTCTAGGTATGGATATGCTACAGTGCCCTCTCAAATGGATTTCGCCATGGCACGTCTCTCAAATGCCAGAACAAGGAATAACACACACCACTATGCACACTAACATCAACTCGCTATGATCATACAAGGTTGCTGCACATCCCTGCGACCGTTCTGCCACTTTGCTTTTTTTACCTCTTACTTTTTTTTTTGCCTCTCAGCCTGCATCCAGGGTGCATCATCAATCAATTTCACCTTGTTCCTTGAGGGAGGGGGGCGGAGCGTGGCATTTTCGAACTTCATCTGGATTGTATGGTGAACTGCATGTCTCGGCGACGCATCGACTTTCTGCATGCAAATATGCGAGCTTGGGTTGTTCGATTTGAGCGTGTCGCTTTGCCGGCAGTGCCAACCTATCATTGGCCACAGCGAAACCATCTGGAACCAAAAACCGTTGGTAAAACATCCGACCCTTTTCCTACGACTCGTTGTCGTCTCTCGCCATCCGGATGGCTTTTTTCTCTCAACGCTTCCCTTTCGGTCGTTGAGGCTTTGCACTCTCGCTTCATTATAGGACTTCTTTGAGTTGCGGTAAACGGATTGACGCACTATCCCAGTGCGGTAGTGTAAATACATTGGGTTCCACTCTAGCAGCTGAATAGTAAACTTTTTTTCAGCATCAGAGCTTCCTTTGGTAATCAAAGTCGAGCTGATCGGCGGCCTTAGCAACGCTAGGATTATGTGGTATCTCCACTTATCAACAGTGCCTCAGATGGGAACTGATATCTCTTGGACTGTCTGTTATTGTACCCCCTACGCGTACCGTAGCTCCCCCGAGTCTCCAGCAGAGGACTTCGAGGGCAGCGGCTGTGTAGGACACAGTACGTATCTACCTGCCTTCTTGCGGCAAAGATCTGAAACCAGAGCTACTTAGCTACTTAAGTACTTACTCAAAAGCAAGACGTCATTGGAGTGACGATATGCCGAAAACAGCCCTCATATGGCGGGCGTTAAGGACCGCATGGAAATGATTTCGTAACAGCGCCGCGGCTTGAGATACAACAACCCAGCTTTAGAAGTCTCCTTCGCAACCCAGGAGCTGAGATTGTGCATAGCGGCCGGGCTCTGCGACGTGAATCTCGAGCAGCAGACTTCAGGAAGGCGTCGGTACCAGCTAACGCTCCGGGGGGCTAGCTCTGCTGCGTGGGGTGAGGTTGAGCGAGCCAATGGTTGGGCGGATTGCGCCGGGATGCTGGATTGCGCGGAACGGTGAGATAGGGAACTCCAGGCTCCAGCAAATAGCGTTCGAGCCCCCAGCCATCAGCGGCATGAGTGGCCGAGCGAATCCAGATGCAGCAAGCAGTACTTACTTACTTGCACTGTGGTCGCTGTAAGCCTGGTTTCACACGTCCACCGTCGCACTGCACGGCATGCCAATTGGAGGCAGTGGTTTCGGTCGCGACTCTGTTTGTCATCAGTCTCCTCCAACCCCCGCACGTTTGGGGATCTCCGAACATCTGTGAGCCTCAGATTTGCTGCTCCCCGCAGACGCAAGCACACAGACCGCATGAGGCCTGGCTGGGAACGAATCGGAACGTTTGCTGTCGGTGCAACTGGGTGTTGCAAGATCACGCCGATGACGGAATGTTTTAGGCGTTGACTCAAAGCTCGACCCACCAGCAGCAACAAAAAACGTCCTGTCCGCCTCCTTGAACGCATTTCTCGTTCATTCTGGCGTGCTGTCTGTCAGAGTGCCACAGCCACAGCTCACGCCAGAGCCACCTCAGCATCGTGCGCGACGGCTCTGGCTCGGTTGAAATTGCTATCTGAAGTCTAAAATAACACGGACAAACTCGACGGGGGATTTGCGGCTGCCCGTCGTGTTATTATCATCGCCCCCTGCTAACTCTAATTCCGAGCCGAGATAAACAGTGCCACTAACTCCCTCCAAGCGCTTCCGTTCCGCGCAATCTGTTTCAAACTGTAAAGCAACCTTCGTCCTTCCTCCTCGGTTGCTGCGACTGCAAATTGCAACCGCCACCCTCCCACGAGTAATACTACCCTACTTGTACGTGAGAATATCGGGCCGTTTCCTTATCAAATCCGCTTGGAAGCCCGGGGTTGATGCAACCCTTCTGACTCCTTCATTTCAGCAGCCCATCGTCAACCCAGACCTAGACCTTGTGCCACCGCCGCTTTATCCGTCCGATTTGGTGAGTTTCCAATGCCCCTCCCTCCTTCCCTCCCTCCCTCCCTCCGCACATCGCGAAACTCCCCTCCATCCATCCATCTTCCCATCTTCTGTTGTTCTCCACACTCCATCTGATGTACATAGATATCTCGCAGAGCCATGGTTTCTCAGATAGCACGCATCGTACGTGTCTGAAAGTAATCATACGTCCTTGGAAAATAATCATACGTTCTTGTTGTGTCGCACTGAAAACTTCTCGGAGGAAAACAAACTATTGGATGATCGACGGTACGCCATGGATAATATACAGGGAAACAGATTATTATCGCAGTGTGCGCCGTATCGTCTATTCGAGTTCATGCAGGAGCCTCGACACTTGCATTGTTACGCCCACACACCTACACATCCAAAACAGCCAATCGACTGATAAGCCCAACAGCTCACCGAGGAGAAAGCGAAGGCAATTTCCACCTAAAATAGGTATCATTCCCAAACAATGGCATTCGGATAGCGGCTCCGGTCGGTGTTTTGTGGGGCGGCGATTCTTTCTTTACCCACAGACTGTTCATCTCCAAATGCGGTCATCATAGGACGCCTTGTGGCACAGGACGAGGATGACACAGCATAAAGCCATTATTCAGAGGAACCGCTCCTTGCTACTACTTTTGCTGCGAACCGGTTTTTAAAGTTTTACGATAGTGAAACGTTGAAATCGGATTTTCGTATCTGGATCTTGGATCTCGTACTCTATATACTAACCTACTTTTGCGGGTCCCCGAAAAGGGGAATCTCGGAGAAGAACGACGGGCCCTTTTGTTCTTCATACCGCTATTTCCGCCTTTCGCCCGCTGCTGCGTTTCCACGGATCAAGTTTCTTCTCGACCAACATTCCCTCACGCGTGCGCGCCTTCTGTTTCCGTATCCTTGGTGGTTGTCCATGCTGTTATGTATAGTAAGAGACAATAAAGATCAATGCAGCACAGCAACAGCAACAGCAGCAACAGCAAAAGGAGCGCCATCGAGGAATAGCTGGCGATCGACTGACTGGCCAGCCATAGGGTTCGCTAAACAGCTTCCCGTGCCACTGGCTGAGAAAGCAGCAGCAGCCCAATGATGTACAGGGCAGGGCACCTGTACCTATAACCGCACATCGCTTTCCCCAGATTTTACTCTATCCACGGAATTAGCGAGCCAACGAGGTAGCGGGCACTATATTGGTACAAAGAGATGGGGAAAAGATCGTTGAAGGCTGTCAGGCTTTGCATGGAGTTCGCACTGCATACGGAACTTGCGAGCCGCCTTTTCGATAGAAATATAGTGTGTGCCGACTGAATGTAGGAATCTTGACGTTTTTAGAGTAGGATCCTTGGAGTTTAATGGTGAAAGGGCTGTAAAGTGGGGTGGTAAGTAATAATCTTGATGTTTCTATAACAAATTTTGAACATGGAATTGGGAGTTGAAGCGAAATTTGCGCGATGATCTCGAGTTGCTATCTTGTATTTATTCATACCTATTCGAATGTCTCTTGCACCACTGCATACTGGCGATATTGCATTAATCATCTCACGGCATACATTCCTGCAACCTCCTCCGAACCCCTCCGGTATAACCTTCGTAAACCTGCAACCTCTTGGGATTCTTGTGTGCGAAGTTTGTTGATAGCAGCACAATGGTGGCAACCTGATAACTACAAAAGTATGCAGCCAACCTGAACGGTTTTCATCAGAGTTTCTTGTACACTATTGCTTCTTCGTCTCGAATTGAATCTTGGTTAACTCGGAAAAAAAGTTAAACCGTTTCCTTAATTTCTTCATCGCCTGCCTCACCCCTTGGCCTCCTTATCAGTTCTGCCACCACACCGGGTGTTGGCATTTCGGTGACGTTTTTTGTTACACACTTCTCTCGTACTCGTACTCCTTACGGAGACGTGTTTGCTTTTCCCAACCCCGCGACCACCTCCGGCCTCCGAACCTGGCTACTTCGGCGTCCTGGAAATCACGGAGCGCGGGTTTAGTTTAGAATCTCAGCTATAGGTAGGGCTCGGGTTCCGCAGTAACTACAAAAGTCTGGAACTGAACAGAACTGCGGGGATAGAGTTGCAGCCAGGCAAGACACAGCGGGGATAACTGTAACTCCTTCAGCCACAGATGCAGGCTGGCTGCATACCCCACCAACATGCACAGTACCGTCAGCCACTCCAACTGATAACGGGTTCTTCGCCTTCTCACCCTCCGATAGATATCGTCTTACCTGAATCTCCTCCAACACACCACACACAAAGGAAAACATCCGTAAAGGATCTCCAAAGATGCGCGCAGGGAAAAACGCGCCACAAAGGTGTCAAGCAGGGTATATCAGAGCGATATTGAGTGGTATCGAGGTAAGAAGCTCCAGGTCCCATCCGGTCTATCAAGGCATACCTTGCAACGCGCGGATCTATCTTCCTGATAGTCGGGTGTGGGGGCCGAGTACTCCTTTGTGAGTGCAGCTATCTGTGCTAACCACCGTTCCAGGTATCTGTCTTGCTTGGGTCTCCAGACAGGCATGCTAGATTCATACTTACTTACGTGCTCCCCTCTCCGCACTTTGTTGCCGCCGATGCAGTTGTACGGTAGCTGCAGCTCCTTAGGGTATTCACTATTGCTATTTTTTGCGACCCAACTCCGGGAGCGACAACCTGGAGGTATCTCAGTGGTGACAACAGAGCGGACAACAGAGGCGCAACTAAGTAAGCTCCAATATCCAGCTTGTAATAAGAATTTAGGGTGAAAGCTATAGCAATACAGATTGCCACGCCCAATGTATCATTGGGTAGATCTCCCATCAGAGATGTACTTTAAATTTGCAATATGGTTTGTTTGCTGTACAGTAGCGGGAAGGACGCACGAAATAAACCCATCATGTACCACAATTTATCTGTCCAACAACAACACCACGATTCTGGGCTCGATTTTTAGACTCGATTCTGGACTCGGTTCTGGAAAAATAGAAGCAGTTTGTCGTCATTTTTCCCCTCGATCTACCTGAAAAAACTGAAGTAGTTCGTCGTCATTACCCTCGATATTCGCGATCTAACATGGCTTTTCGATTAAAAGCCACCAATTGAGGTGGCGCAGTATGGGCATTAGTCGAATTGCTGGCTGTCAAGTGTTCTTTGGCACGTTTCTACCGCTGTTGTACCACCTCAATTCACCGTCCAACAACGAAACAACGATTCAATTCCGGACCCGATTCGAATTATTGATTCTGGACTCGGGAAACACTTTGTCGTCATGGTTGCCCTCGATCTATATTAAATTTTTCGATTTGAATTCGTTGAAACCCGCCAATTGGGTCTGCGCAACATGAGGATTGGCTCGAATTGCTGGTTGTTGTCAAGTGGACCCTTCACTCCCGCTGCTGTACCACCCCCGGTGAAATAACTCTGGACTCAATTTCCGGAGGAATTGAAGCAATTCGTCGTCACCTTTCCCCTCATTCTAGGTGATTTGGCTTTCGATTGATTGAGAGCCACTAAGTCAAGCGGCGCAGTATGGGTATTGGTCGAATTGCGATGTTCTTTCACCCGCTATTGTAGCCGATAAAACAACAATACGAACGGAAGAGTAGAAACTGTTCATCGTCACCTTTCCCCTCATTCTAAGTGATTTAACTTTCGATTGATTGAAAGCACTAATTGAAGCAGCGCAGTATGGGCATTGGTCGAATTGCGGTGTTCTTTCACCCGCCATTGTAGCCGGTGAAAGAGTAATACGAACGGACGAGTAGAAACAGTTCATCGTCACCTTTCCCCTCATTCTAGGTGATTTGGCTTTCCGATTGATTGAAAGCCACTAATTGAAGCAGCGCAGTATGGATAATAACCGAATTGCTAATTGTCGAGTTGTCCTCACTTTTCTTCTGCTATTGTATCGCCCCAATTAACCTGTCCAACAACAACGCTGGAAAAATTTCTGGAGGATAAGAAATAGTTCATTATCACATTCCCCTCAGTTCATATTGCATTGGTTATTCGGTTGAAAGCACTAATTGGGTCGGCACCGTACGGGCTTTGACTGATTTGCTGGCTGTCAAATTGTTCCCTTACTTTCTTCTACCGCTACGTACTTTCCCCTCCTCTTCCCCTGTACAAGTACCGAGTGGTCAATTGCGCGCGGTTGTGTCACCGCCACCCCCACCACACCCTTTCTCGGAAGAGGCTTGCGTGCGTCCTGTGCCAGTCTCTCGGTACGTCTTGTTGCCTGTCGTGTCGATCTGTACGCTGACTATTCCAGACGTGCAAGGCGCCGGACTTGGATTTTCATATCCTACGTTACATTGTGGAACAGCAAAAAAACTCTACTCTACATCCGCGTTCCGCGAGTCGCTGAACGGCGGTTTCGTTCAGGAAAGCAGCGGGCGCAGTGGCACGCATTTCACGCATTCAAAACTCAACCCGCCACCACCTGTTCGTTTTATTTCTTCATCCTACCAAATTCTGACATGTCGACGGCGGTCTTTGCGCACGTTTTCCTCGAAGGAGTCTGTATTGCAGTGGCTGAGTGTACGTTTTTAGCTATGAATAACCTATTTTCTTCCTTTTCTTTTCGTTTCTTTTGGCCTTTGATTCAGGAACAATAATCATATATTATTTCCTGCATGAAGCCACTCACGATCAGCATTTCGTTCCTTTTGCTACTCTCCCGAAATGTCCTGCTGCAGGATTAAGTTTTCAACTTGTGCTGTGCCCTTGCCCCCCTTGCCCCCCAGGCCCCCCCGCTACTCATCGTCACTGCTTTTTTTGTTGGGATGTGGTCTGTAGACGTATTGCAGACGTAAGACGTTGGTGCGCGCGTCCGGCGGCGAAACATGAGTGGGTACAACTTTTTTTTGCCTTCCACCTTCCTCTTCCCGCTTGCTTTTGTTGTTTTGTTGTTTTTTCTCTTCTCTCTTCCCTTCCTCTTGCAGTCTCTGCTGCAGACGTGGGATGTGAGTGGTGGGTGGTGGTAGTGTGTACTGGTCATAGATGGTACGTACGATGAACATCGAAGGTTACTTACGTCCGTGGGATTCTGGTACCTGAAGTGGGGTTTGTTCGAGGGGCAACAAGGGATATGATACCGCTCCGGCCGCGCGACGTTGGGAAAGACAGAAAAAAAAAGAATAATAAAAGGGGAAATATGTACCCCGCGATGTGCGGTGTGAGATCGTGCGTGTCAGCTGATATGGATCGTGGGGCTCCACGCGGCCGTGTTTGTTTGCGCGAGGACACGTGGGTCAGGGGAAGTACAGGGCTGAGTTGATGGGCGTCGTCGTGTGATGGAGTGAGAATAATATTAAGAACCCTGGACTGGCATATCATATAGTAGTTGGGCGGTGTTTGATGGATGGGTACATCGAAATTTGGTTGAAGGTTGCTTTTACGGGCTTTGCGGCGGTTTGTGTTTCTTCTACGCTGTGCTTTTTGGGGAATTTGAGCTCATTTGTTGCCAAGTGGGGCGATGTGGGGTTGTTGCACGTTTGGTTTATTCTCACGATGTTTCTAAACGTGTATATGCATCTTAAAATATAAAGCATATATCACTCAGTCTCACCGGGAAAAAAAAGTCATCAACCCATTTTTCAACGTAGCCAGCTCAAAATTGAAGGACTCCATTGCCACTCCATGTATCGTGAAGTTTGCAAAGCGCAAAAATAAAAAGCACCAAAACAAATATCTTCAAACAAACAAACGAACGAGCGAAATGCTTCAATATTTCCCCGCATTCATCGCGCTTCGGAGAAATTGCGTTAAGTATATCCGGAGCACGCGAGTGAGTACTCGTGCAGGAAGGTCGGGTCATCTATCCATCCATCCATCCATCCATCCACATGTACGCCACTGAGATCTCTTCTCTTCTCACTCATCTGTGCTGCATATTTTTCTCAGCGCACTACTTTAGAATTCATCAATCAATTCCCGCCTTCCTGCTCGCTGGCAGCGATGGATTTCAATTCAACCCGGATCTCGCGTTTAATATGTTTATACCCTATCTATCTAGCTCGTGTGGTAGGTATTTATTCCTTATCTCATCCCAGATCCCATGATTGGGCACACGGGTACACATAAGGAAGGGTTCGTCCCTGAGAGAGAAGAAGAGGCTGCTTTCGTTTCGTTTGCTCGTTCGCGCTCACACACCACAAAAAGAAAATAAATAGGTAATTATTAAACCTGGTGTTGAAACATTCTGCACACAAATCTGATATATGACGGATATGTAAGATACACTTTTTTTTTCTCCCGAACGTCGCGCAGCGCTTGTGTTGGACGGCGGAGATACTATATCCCGTATGCTTCATACACGAGCTTTAAATGTTTGGCTGTCGATGGAAGTTTGGATGTTTGATTCGTGGTTTGTTGTCGTTGCGAAATGCTACTGGTTCTGAGGAGAGGGGTAGGGTTGGATTAATCACGACGGGTGAATGTGGTTTTTGGATGAATGTTTGTGTTTTCCCATATGGACGTATAGAACACGGGATACCTAGATAGGTAGTAGGCTGGCCCCTGGGGATACGGGTTAGATACCTACCTACAATCGTACTGTGAAAGATCGTCAAAGACTCCCAAAGTACATGGCCGTATCTGGTACGGAGTGAATTATCCTCAACTCCACGATGCCACCTGCAATGTAATGTGTTTCGGTGACCACCACAGTAGACATGAGATCTCATATCTCATGGGGGCCGCGGATGTGAGATGATGGCTCATGTAACTGAAACTAGCTACCTACGTAGGTGTGATGGAAATATACAAACGATGGGTCGTCCGTTTCAGCCGGGGATAAGGGAAGTGTACCTACTAGATAGCCAGCAGCTGTCAGTGGGAGTTCGAGACTGGACTATTCTGTCTCGTGCAACGCTGCTGCTGTATCCGGGGAACCCTGCAGCCCACACCTCGGATTTTCGGTACCTGGCACAAAACGGACCGGATGTTTCCCCACAGTTGGCTCTCTTCCTCATCCTGTGGGATGACGAAGTGGCTTCTCTCACGCGGTATCAGTGGCATGCAGGATGCACCGAAACCAGAACCAGAGTCAGCAGAACAGTAGCATAGTAGCCATCAGTGTGGTGTTGGTGGAACGGCAAGGTGAGGTGGTGACATGATGGTGGTGTTGAGTGGAAACGACAGCCCCAGCCCAGCCCATTGAGCCTAGATATGCATTGCAACTAACGCAACGTCGGTGGTTGCAGGACGTATGTAACGTAGCTGCGTCAACTATATCATCCGGCATACTCCCTAGGCTTCCTCACCCCATTTTGCGGGGTTGCCTTGCAGATGCTACAGCGATTTTCATCTCTTTTGGATGCTGCATGATGTGTGAAGTTGACAAACCCAACTTCGTATGGTTTTGTTTACCGCGCATCATCTTTGGAGCTTTTGAGAGTATGGGGTATTTGTATATATTTGCGCACCGCTGCAATTGTATTGGTGGTAACAAAAATGTTCTGGTTGCTGCCCAGCGACGGAGCAGGCCAATGATACCACCGTACTTGACATGTGTGGTGTGTGTGAATCCCTCCAACCCCGCACTAGCGATAAGGATGTCTGACCGACCGTCTTTGGGTAGGCAGACACAACCCTCTTCGAACAACCTCTTCAAGAACCCTTTTTTGCACCCCCCTATTCATATCACAGAAAAGACATATAGCCTGAACGTTTGCCTGAAATGCGATACTGTGTTCCAGAACGAACAACTACACCCACCCATTTTTGATGCGCTGGACTGGGTGGGACAAGGCTATGTGCATACTTATTTTTGTTTTGTCGAGCTGTGTTCACGAGTGAAAAGCTGTGCAGATAATATACGCCACACCTCAAAATTATCCGTAATACAATTCACTTGTTCTAACCCGGCTGAAGTTCGGCGGCTCAAGGATGCGAATGCGCGAGAGTGTCGCAGAATAACGATTCACGTTCACTATCGCTACATCAATTCCCTAGAAAGCGGCCGGCGCGGGCAGGTACTGTTAGTATAGTAGATAGGCAATCTCGGGTGGACTCGGACAAATCCCATGCAGTGCGAACCAGAGACGCCAAAATACCTCCCGCAGATATGGTGCGCCAGTATAAGGACCATGTAAACAGAGACTTCCGGAAATAATGCACACAGCCCCAGCCCTTGTAGCTATGCCCCGTAAACAATCCTCTGGTGTACAAGTTCGCAGAGATTTTTCCGGTCGGTACTGAAGAGGCGGTTCCTTATCTCATTGGCGTCAGCGAATAGATTAATGGGGCAGAAAAAGTGAGAGATTCCATACGTTTCCGTTTGCACCCCCCCCTTTTCGTCTAACTACCGAGTCATGTTGTTTCAACCGCTCCACCTACCGGATTATCCGGTCCCGCGAGATATGATATAGCACTAATTTTGCATATATCTGTCTCCTTCGTAGATGGGGAGGAATAGAGTGAACGGGTCCATATGCTTCCGTTTGAGCTCGTGAATAATCTAGTATAGCTGTGTTTGTTTTATCATGGATTGTGATGAAATAAACGCTGCTTCTCTGTAGCTGCGCCATTTTGTTTCGTGCTCTGTGCGAGTAAGCAGCTGACGTACTCCTATCACAATCTACCAATACCAACAGGGGCCTTCCCCTCGGGATGATACGGATGGGGGGTAGTAGCACCCACTCATTGGAGAAAAAGCCCCTCTCAATCTCTCATCGTCGATGAGGATCGTAAGAAGGACTGATTCCTATACAAAACCCCGATGCTGTCGCCCTGAACCGAAACTAAGGCTGATGACTGCGAGGTTGGGAAAAATGCCAGCGAAACTCCTATAAGAATGCTGTAGTTAGCACCTTCTGCCAGTACTAGCTGCTTCTCTGTAAAATAAACCATCGCAGCGCAGCGCGTTGTTTCGTCATCATCATCTACACGATTTTACCCAGCCAACTACCACTCCTCCGGAATGCGGGCACCCAACCAGAACCCGGAATCAGGTGCTGTGGAAATGTGACACAGCCTGACCAGCACATCGTTTGTCACTCGAAATTGCGGTTGTCCTCCAGTGCAGGAAGGATAGCGCCGATGCCGCGGAAAATTTTTTACGATGCTCATCAGAATTTCTTTCAACCCTAGGTCTTCAGCCCCGCCGACCGAAGTATATGGGTAGCAGTGTGCGGGGTTAGGGTGGAGGAATTGTGGTGGGGCGTGGGTTGCGGTGATGGCGCTGATTGGCTGATGGAGGAACCGAAGGGTCGAGTCGAGTGAGAGTTGAAGACTTGGGAAAGGTTGACATTAACTTGGGGGTAGGTCGAGGAACTGGATCGGGAATTGCAGCATCGATTGGAATGTGCTGGAAGGAGCCTTGGATATCGTTCAGCTACGGTCGCCACCATACCAAGATATGAGCCTTGGAGTCTGGACACGGCAGAGCAAGGTCAGTACAGTCCTTCGGCAATTAGGGTTTCTTCTAGATGGAAACCCACCTAACAGATCCCCTAATAAAATTATTGATACCGTGATCTTGCGATGTGGTTGTAATGAGTTCAATATTTCAAAATCGAGTGATATACAATGATGACTGAACACCAGGTATCCTTATCGCAATCGTATGACTTGATTTGAGAGGGCGGCGACCTTCGACCCTGGCGGCGTCTTGCATATCGTAGCGAGGCTTGATAAGAATCGATTAGCTGAACCATTTCTATTTCGCCGCGATCCTCAGTTGATCCTCAGTAGAACCCCAGTGCTCTCCCGGTCCAATCTCCCCCACCATGAATTACGGGTGATCAGCTATCCGACAAGTCCGGTTGACACCGGAAATGAGGGTTAAAATCAGGAGTAAGTAGATCATGGCCCAATATTAAATATTGCCGATGTCATTAAGCTCAATCCTGCTTATGGTCGTTAGATGCTAAATATGGAACCCGAACAAATATCTTGATCGCCTTGCGAATTAACGACAACAAAAGCTCTTCTGAGATAGAGCTTTTTGCCGCATATTAAAACTTGTTTATATCCCACGAAACTTGTTATACCATGCTACCCGAAGCCTGTAGGCTATAGGTGATTGTGTATGATTGATTAGGAACGTCCATGAACCATAGCCCGCAGTGGAACACGACCAGTGCCTGACGTAGTGTATATCGTAAGGGGTTTCGGACGTCGGGTGAGGCGACTAATTCTGACTGTAGGCGAATGCTTTATTCCAACCAAGGAATGAGTGATATTTTATGTCCCATGGTTCGGCAAATGTGACATTACGCCTTGGCAGTTCTGAATAAGCTTGTCTTGGCAATCCTTCCTATGCCGTTGCTTGCCGCTTGCCGGCTGCTTGCCGATACGAGGCAGGGGCGGCTTCTGGCCGGTACTGTTGGTCTTATTGCATTATTTGGTGTGCGGGTAGCGTTAACCCGGTATAAAATGTGGCAGAGGCAGGACTGAATTGAGAGGCGGAGCCGAAGATGGTGACGTCGAGCTTTTGGCTTTGTATGAACGGTGTATATTGCACCTGGCATATGGGCGGCACTGCATCGAGTGGCGAGCCGGTGATAGGACTCTCAGGATAAGAGGTAATACCATTCTCACACAGCAGTGAGAAGCTTGGTGGAATCGGCTGCTCGTCCGTAAATGGAGGTCCTGAAGGTGCCGAGGTGGCCTATCACGAGGTTGTTGCGCGTAGTGACGCAGTTAGTGCACGACATGTTTGTCAGAACCAAGACAGGTTTTAGGGCTTAGGGTAAGCCCGAGTGACGTATTGAGAGCGACAAAGGCAACTAGCTTGCTTTTTATAACCTGCAAAGGCAAGATCTGACCGTGAGTCTGGGCGCCAAATAGTACGATGGTAGCTAGATTTCTCAGTAACCTCTATTCGCATCTAGTGCGCGTTTGCCGTTCAGGCAAACGAGAAGGGTTCTAGTGGTGTTGTCGAATTAGTAAAGAGGAGGTTTAAAGAGAGGTATTGAGTAAGTAAATACTAGGAGTGATAGGGCTGGCGGCGAAATAGCCAACCCTAACTCGCAACACAGTTATAAAAGCCCCCAGGTACCACCTTGCACGATCCAATTCCGCCTCAAACACACCCCCACTTGCCTTCCACCAGGAAGAAAACGGTACCACAGCAAGTTGCCTTCAATGGTATCGAAGAATCACAGCTATCCTCACAGCTATCCTCACATCCAACCATGTTTAGTGCATCTCCCTACAGCCACATGGTATCACTGGCAAGAAGCACGCCCCACCGTTGTGGTGCGGTGTTTGTGGCGGTCTTCTTAGGGCTAGTTGTTAAGGCTAGCAGGAGTAGTCTTTCATCACTTCTGGCGAGCTTCTCTTTGTTCTTGTACTTCTACAATTCACACAGTTTCACCTTTTGCTGCGCGGTCGCGTATCTGCACACATCGAGAGATTACGCGCAACCGTTGGTATGGTTGGTGGAGAGGATAAAATTCTCTACCGATCCACTGCTTCCTTCCGTTCTCCGGGACCACCGTCATTAACAACTCCCGTCACCGCAACGTCCGTTCGATTGTGTTTCCGATCCCACCAATATGATCACCAAGTGAAGACACAGATTTCTATGATGTGGGCATCAACCGCAAAAAAGCTGCAATACGAATCGACAATCAAAAAACCTTATCAAACGCCACTACAAAAAATGCGAAGGGGAATGCCATGCAAATTGCCGATTTTCAATACAAGATCCTAGTAGTGTGCAGGGCCTTGGTGGCTGTTACAAAAGGGTAGGATGAAGCAGAAGATCCGAGACCGAAAAAAGAAGCTCGAATAGTTAGAGGGGCAGGTGTCTGTGGAGCGGTATGAAGGGGTCATAAGGCGCAACAAGCGTCTTGACTTCACAGATGACATGAACGAGTTGGCTATAGTGCAGAGTCACCAAGATGCAGCAGCCCAAGGTGAGAAAATGGCGTCGACCGACGACCTCAATGAACACACAGCGGCGCAGAACTTTCAGGACGTGGCAAGTCACGGCGAGCGACAGGCGCAGATTGACGAGCTTTCTCAGAAGACTGCTCAGATTTCGTATGAAACTGCTCAGAGAGAAAATGAATCGTCCATAAGACGTGAGAAGGTCCTGGAGCTGGAGGAAAAGGCTGCGGCACAGAACTACCACAATAGCTTCCTCCAAGAGCAAATCATCGAGATGAAGCAGAAATGTACTATGTGCATAAAACACTACACGTCAAGTTCATTCTTGCATTTATTGACTACCTAGAGGGATTGTTACCGTTTACAAATCGCTTGGCCGCGAGGCTACGGTCCTAGAGTCCTTAAAGGAATGGTTTAGTGCGCACGAGGTTGACGACCTCGATGGAGATCTTGACCAAGATCTCGACGACGACGACCCTCCATGCCCAAACTGGAAGGTCGCATTGACCCAGATGACACCCGGGAACGGTACCGATTCGCTCAGTATATACGGCAGAGCGTACGGACGTCTGCGAAGCTCGTCAAGGGTGACAACATCGGGAAAGTGGCTTAGATGTGGTTGTTGTAGAAGGATGACGATGGAGATGAGCTTGACGACGATGGGAATGTAAGTCAACTGAACATCCATTGCCGGAAGCATACTGACACCGATGATGAGCCTACCGCGAACGATGATCACACCAACCATGAGATGTTCGTCCTGATTCCGGAGGACTGGCATGATGTTGAAATGGAACAGCTGAATCCATTCAACGAGGATCCGACCCGGGATGATGACGGCGATAATGCCGACATCGAACGGGACTTAGGATTCTTATATCTTGCTGATGCTGCAGGACTCTCAGGCCAATTAAATCAGGAATCCGTATTTGGCTGACTTCCTACGATCCCCCGGTGTAACCGAGCTGGGCGAGGAATATTCGTTGAAGGATATCTTGTGGGCATTGAGGGTTGTACTAGACAGAGCAAGAACAGGAGCAGGACCCCGTGAGATAGCTGTCAGTCCTATTGCACAACCAACACCATAGGCATGTGTGGCGTTGAGGTTTGCGGAGAGCGATCTCCACTGGCGGTTTCTTTCGCAAAGAAGTTATAGGAAGGGAACAATCAATGAGAATGCGAAGCGGCTTCTCGAAGGGTCAGTGGGGTTCGGACGCGGCAGTGTGATGGTCGATCACATGTTTATCTTTCAGGGTATAGCAGCATCTGGTAAATTCTCGCTGCTGAAGGCGATGGTGGAACTTTTGAGCTACAGTAGTTTCTCCTCTTTCTCGGCTGAGTAACGAATCTTGGATCTATACCAGGAATCAGCAGCATCCAAAACCTCGTGTAGGGAAGGGTATTTCCGGCCGCATTGCGACGAGAGGTCCAAGTACTTTATACGCTAGATCGGCATCCAAAGCCAGTCTTCCTCCAGATCAAGATCCAACGGTGAGAGTGACGGGTAATGATGGTGATGATATGGAGCATTTACCGCCCCCAAATGTGGCCATATACCGAGCCGAATCTATTGGTTTATGGAGAGGGCTACTACGGATACAGGGTGGAGATGTTATCTCGCGGGCCTGGAGTCCCGGGGGGAAATAAGTGACGGCACTCGCAATCACAAAACATTCAGCTTGAATAGCCGCCCCTCAAGTCACGCTGCAACAATTACAATAGTTTCTACCAGCGTCCATTTAGCATGCCGAGCTTCGCACGCATGCACCCACTTCTTCAAAACCACCCGGTTCTCCTTCTCTCTCTCTCTCTTCTCCACACAGAAGACGTCTTTTGCTTGACAACATCGACAACTTTCAATAACGACCGACATGAAACTTCGTTCCAAGTTGTCAGTATTCCCTTTCTCACACAATATTCCAGCACATGCTAACCCCTTAATATCAGCACCTACAAATCCAGCGCTCCCTAGAAAGCGTCAGTTGGTGGAGTATGTTGATGGGGTTTTACTGTTCTCTGCAGAATCTTGAGATGATAAATGGTGGTTAGACGGTATAGACATGAACTGGGGACATCCGGCTTGTGTATTGAGGAGGAGCATTAGCATGTAAGGGAATTGTAATGAAATATAATCTCTGATGCCAATTTAATCGTTTTTCTTATTAAAAACTCTAAAGTCTTGAGATCTCGGTGGAACTGGCAGGGCGAGATGAGCCGGGACCGTATTCAGACGGAACCGGCCTTGGGTTCCTCTCGTTTCGTTCTAAGCTCGGTGTTTCCAGGCCAGAGGAGAGGCCACTCAAGTGGGTTAGTTTGGGATCGCACCTCATAGACAATACATATTAGGACCGAAGAATATGGAAGTGGTGAATTAGGCTCGTAACCTTAGAGTCGGTTATCGGCGGTTTTGGATACGTCATTCCGGTGACTCCGATCCGGCCGGGGGCGGAGTGCAGCGCGGCCGGTGGGGCGTGCTTTCCACGTGTTAGAGGATAGTGTCTAGAGACTCCGCTGACCGCATGTGCGCAACTGGTGGATCAACCCTGGTATGGGTAGAATACCCACAAGGACGTGCTCCTACACTGCCATCCAAAATCCCAAACTAAGCACAAAGGAGGAGCTTCGGCGAGCTTACTGTAAGGACTTCCACGTAATGATGCAGCTGCAGGGTGGATTGCAAGTTATTTCGCTACTTCATTTTCTGAGGTTGGTTTACTCAAGCGATTCAGAAATTCGCTCGTAGTCAAACCCGCTGTTGTGTCCAACTGTTCACTGCGGCCGTACTCAAGAATGATCGCTCGCATTAACGAGATGAAGGCATTGATATCCGCGTCTGTTCCTCCTTCAAACTACCTTTGCATTTTTTGTGCTGAGCGAACTTACCACCGCCTGCCTCGCTCCCATTACGGTCCAACTTTCAGTTGAATGACTAACTCTTTCCCGTTGATGCACGGTAGAGTGTACAGCGGCAGCGGCGGTATACTAGTGGTGGTTTCAGCTCATCCCCACTGAGACCCCTGTTCCAAGGGTCTCTCGTGTGCATATACATATGTACGCCCTATGTATGTGTGCATATGTACTAGTACGCCCCTTGTCGGGCTAGATTTAAATATCTGTCTCGGCGTTTTGTTCTGCATGATCAGGGTCCAAATATTTTAATAAAAACAAAAACTAATGCCTAGCTTAGGCAGCAAGTGCACGGTGCAGTAAACGTCATGTGCGCTAAACATCGGGTTCGAAATCCAAGATACAATTACAAGGTTCGAAACCTCTAGCATTCATTCTTTTGGTCTCTTCCATGCAGGAGAAGTTGCTTTTTCCCTTCATCATCACCTCCGGGTGGGCTTACCAGTAGGAGCCATAAGCTTTGAAAACCTGTATCGTCTATTCTTTTCTCTCTTCTATGCAGGAAGCACCTTTTCCCTCCTCGCGCCACAAGGCCGGAGTACTTATTGGAAACGGTTTAGACAACGGACTCTCTAACTTAACCGAGAGGCTAGATTGCTGTACACATGCATATGCGCTGGACTATCCCTGCCTTCCAAAGAGACGGGCATCTCAATTAAGAACATATTGCTGCGGTCCTATTCACTACAACTGACTGTTTCTTTAAACGGACCAAAAAGATTGATGACCTGCATGTTTAGTGTTCAAATACTCCAATAAGCAAGAACTGATGCCTAATTAAGTAGTTTAGCTGACTGACAGTGAGTCAAAGGTGTAGTAAACGCCAGGTGACGGTAACACCGGATTCGAAACCCAAGATAGGTGCTGTAAACACCGAGGTTTAAAACCTTATAGCGCTCATTATTTTGCTTCTTTAGTCTCATTCACAGAGTTTTCGTCAGTACCGCAGTCTGCAAGCTCGGTTCTAAACCAACTGAGCTTATAGAGGACTCTGCTGTCGATATGGTCATGCAGAAGGTGCCTTTTTCCGTCATCATCGCCCCCTCCAGGTCCTCCTCCTACTCGCTCCGACGAATTATTTGCGTTAAACGGACCAGAGATCGTAATCCGAATCTTCCAATACACAACAACTAATGCTTAGCTTAGCCGGCATGGTGCTAAAATCACCAGGTGCTCTAACACCGGATTTCGAAACCCAAGATAGGCCCTGTAAACACCAAGGTTCGAAATCCCGGGTAGAAATTGGTGTTGTAAACGCCGAGGTTCACAGATGCTGAAATCACCAAGGTTAGAAACCTGTGTCTCAAACTGTTTTAGTCTAGAATATAGTATTTTACGTTTGAGATAACATTATTTTGCTCTCTTCTGTCAAGGCACGTACGTATCATATTGCCTTCATCACTATCGCCACTGCGCGAGCACCGCCGGGGTTCTGCTCATGCCTGATTGTTCCGTTGGCCGACCAGATTGATGCATGATCAGGATTCGAATCTCTAATAAACAAGGACTGATGCCTAGCTTAGCAGGCGCTACAAACACCATGCGCTACAAACACTAGGTTCGAAACCTAAGCAGGTACTGTAAACCGTGGGGTTCACGAGTGTTGTAAATACAAACGCTCAAAACCAAGTCTTTTATTTCCGTCCATTGGACATGGCCGGAGATATGTTTTTCCTTCCGCCAGGCTGTGAATAGACTGATTTTGGAGCTATGTTTTGGGGATTAGGATCCGAGTCTTCCAATAATTAAGAACTAATGCCTAACTTAACTGGTAGGTGTTATAAACGCCAAGTGTTCTAAACACTTGGTTCGGATCCCCAAGTTGGTGCTATAAGCATTAAGTATGTTCGAAACCTATAGAATTCATTCTTTGCTCTCTTCCGTTCGTAGCCAATAGTACCACTAGTACACCAGGTTGTTTTCGTTGGACATACTAGACGGAGTGTTGGAAACCTTACACCGCACGATTAGGGTCCAGTGAACAAGAACTTAACCAGGAGTGAGACTATGATGCTACAACACCAGGTGCTGTAAACACTGAGGTTCGAAACCCCGGTTTGAAATTTTGAAATTAGCGCTGTAACGCCAAGGTTCACAGTCACAGGGCTGTAAACACCAAATACAAGGCTTAAACCTTTCTTTTGCTCTCTTCCATGCAGATGAAGAAGGTACGTTTTGTTGAGAGCAAAAGAGAAAGAACGAAGGAGCTCAATTGTCTATCGATACAAGAGAAGGAAAACAGTAGACTTATATACAAAGAAAAGACCATACTCGGCGAAGCCGAGTATCACAACTGGAGCCCGAAGCCGAGTACCAGTGCCGGAGCTAGGCCTCCTCCTCGGCATGAGGGCAAACGAGGCCTATGGGGGTTACAAGCCACCGGCATAATGCCCGCAGCCTTAGGCCGATGGGGGCTGTAAGCCCCCGAATGCCACCGAAGCCACCAGGCCAAATCTGATGCCAACACGTTTTTCCTTTATCGTCACCGGACGAGTTGGTATCATAGTCGGAGTCCTATCGCCCCTGGCTGTTTCCGCCGAACAGACCAGACGCATTATTAAAGACTTAGCTCTCATAATCAGAGTCCGAATTCTTTCAATAAACAAGAACCGATGTCTAGCTTAGCTGGCCATCAATATAAGGCGCTATAAATGCCAGGTGCTCTAAACACCCGGGTTCAAAACCCGAGATACTCTCGGCGCTGTAAACACTAGATTCGAAACTTAGAGTTGGGTGCTGTAAACACCAAGGTTTGAAACCTATAGCTTATTTTTGCACTCTTCTGTTCATTTAGACATGCAGAATGCACTTCTCGGCTTTCCCTCATTACTACCACCATATGACCTGGCCGGGTGAAGTTTGCTCATCCGGGTTCCCGATTATTCCGTTGAACAGGCTTGATGAGTTGTTAGAAAGCTTTGTTCCGTCTGATCAGAGATCATAGACAAGAACTAATGTCTAGTTTAGTGAGTCCATGATGCTGTAAACGCCAGGTGCTGTAAACACCGAGTTCGAAACCCAGGTTAATACTATCACAGATGCTGCAAACATGAATTGCAAGGTTCGAAACCTTTGTCTGTTCTTTTATGCAGAATTCATGATACATTTGCCCCTCGTCATTGCTACCATGGCCACCATGGCCAGCCTGCAATCACTTCCGTTGAACAGACCAGACGAATTCTTTTGGATGATCAGGGTCTGAATCTTTCAACAAGTATTGAAGCCTAATTTAGCCGACGGTGTATGGTGCTATAAACATCAGGTGCTGTAACCAAGGTTTGAAACCCTGGCAAGTGCTCTAAGCATCAGGGTTCGAAACCCAAGATAAGTGTTGTAAACACCGGATTCGAAACCTAAGTAGGTGCTGTAAACACCAAGCAGGGTTAAAAACCTGTAGTACTCATTCTTTTGCACTACTTTCCCTATATCCTACGCTTCGTCTGATCTCGTGCCCAGACTTTGACGCTCCCTCCTAGGAAGGGGCTGGTTTACGAGATTACGCTTCGTCTGCATAATCGTCATTACCAGGGCATCTCGTGAGTGCAGCGATTTTACCGCCATGGCCCGTCCGCTGAATAGACTAGACATATTGTTACAAACCATGTTCTGCACGACCAGAATCCATAAGCATGAGCTACTATCAAGCTTAGCCGACAGTATATGGTGCTATAAACACTAGGGTTCGAAACCCCAAGTTGGAGCCGTAAACACCCAAGTTCAAAGGTGGTATAACAAAATACCGGGTTTTGAAACCCAAAATCGGCACTGTAAACACCAATTGCAAGACTTGAAAACTGAAGTAGAATACTTTGTCTACTGTATCTAGAATAGGTATTCGTTCTCTATGTAGATTAGGTGGGTTAATGATTTAGCTAACGGGTTGCTATAAAGTGTCTTTGCGCCAGGAACTCGTCCCGAGAACAGGAAGATTTACATATATATTACGGTACGGGCGAGACCGTGTGCCAGAAATGGCGAGGAGAGAAGGTGTTAAAGAAGGTAACCTGACGGGAATATATGGTAGCGATCACTCGACATGCCATCCACAGCTTCACATTATCATCCACGCATTACTCCATCGCTCACACACGCACCGTCTACTAGGGGTCAAAAAAGAACCAAAGAGCCGCTAATATATCATACAATACCAACATCACCACAACCATCCTCTCACCAAACTACCTCTCTCCCTCGTATTTTAACCCGTCTAGTTGGCGGTGCTTTCGGTGGCTGCTTCGCGGGCGGCGACGGAGGAGGAGACGCCGACCTCTTCGGCTTTATCACCAGCAGGATTATCAAGCCCAAAATTACCAGGAACAGGAGAAACATAATCTTCCGCTTCGTAGTTCTGCGTTGGTATCCAGATGCCTATAACGCCGTGATATTAGCCATGTTCCCCGCCCTCCTCCCCATCTCTTCCCTGCGAGCAGATACATACGATGTTCATCTCCTTATCCGCCTCCTTGACATGTACATTCAACTGCTCAACATTGAAATCGATTCGATCCAGCATCGTCCCCTGGTCAATGACCATAGTCTGCAGTTCCTTAAAGATATCTGCCAACTCGATAATCCCCTTCGCAATATCCGTGATCTCTCGTTCGCGCTGCATTATCGCTGCATCGTTGGAGGTGAGTGTTGCAGACTGCTGCAGCGCTGACTGCGAGAACGAAACATCCGCGCTCGGATCCGTATCGGCGTTGTAGGGCGACGGCGATCCCGTGCGGTCCAGCGGCGTTGTCATGCCCGATAGTCCACGGAGCTCTATCCGGCGTCAGTGTGTGTTCTCGCCATGAGCCGGGGGGAGTACTCTTGAGATAAGCGCTCTGTTTCTTCCGGAACTGCGTACTACTCTCCTGCACGCGTGTCGCAAGCGAGACCTGAATATTCCTTCCCATCACCTCCTCAGCCTTACTACAGTCCGTATCCTCTACCATGCTCCCAACACGCTGTATTTTATCCTGGCACTTACGGAAGTCGTTTGTGATCTCGGTGGTAAGGCGCTCGATCTCTCCCTCCTCGCTGCGGCTGTCGTCAAAGCCCGGGAGAACATGCTTGTTGTGTAGACGCTCCAGGAGTGTAGATTTCCGCGCGATCCCTTGTAATAGCTCAGAGACTTCGTCGGACACATCTGCCCACCGCGGCGGGAGATGGTCCATCTCTATCACTGTGTCGCCATTGTGGGAGGCGTCATCGTCGTCGACGGCGGAGAGGAGTCCGCGGCGGTCGTCGTCGCCCGCAAAGACGGAGTGGGAGTCGGTGAAGCGCGCGCGCTTGGAGGGGTGGTGCGAGTATGACTGGCGGTAGGAGATGTAGCTGCGGGAGGACACGTTAGCTAGCCTGCAGTGAGGTGGAACTCGATATGGATGATGGTGACGAACAGATTTGTGCGGTCCCGCCACATCGGGGTGGAGCTTGTATCGCAGAAGGTTCGTGATTGCGGAGAAAGGAACGAGGGCAGCTAGCTATGGAAAAGAGCTGTTCGGGCGTATCAAGGTGTGATTCGGCATCGGGAATGGAGGGAATACGTAACGGATTACTGAGAGCGATATGGAAATGTGGCAGTGCTCCCTGTTCCTACGCACGTGCCAGCGGCTCAACAGCCTGCTCAAAATTATGTCCTTTCCGCTACTCCCCTTGTCTCTCCTACACATCACATCATGGCCTCACCTCCACCCGACAGCTCCCTCCTAATGTCCCTCCTCAACCCGACCCCGCTGGCCGCCGTGGTCGCCGTCATCACAATCATCCTCACCCCACTCCTCCTACACTTCCTCCTCTTCCGTACCCATTCCTCAACCGCTCTACCCACCTTCCTCCTCCTCGGTCCTGCGTCCTCGGGAAAAACCACCCTAATGACCACCTTTGCCTCTTCCCCCTCGGAAACACGAACCTCACAATCCCCGCTCTCCCTCGAATGCGACATCCTAGCCTCCCTCACCACCTCGCAAAAATTCCGCTCCACAAACGACCCCTCCCTCCGCGGCGTCCACCGCTTCCTCCTCCAGGATACACCGGGCCACGGAAAACTCCGTGCTCGCGCGATCGAGATGATCGCTGCTGATACGCGCGGGGTGGTGTTTGTGGTCGACGCGAGCGCGCAGGAGTGGAGTGATACCGCGGAGTATCTCTATGGAGTTTTGCTGCGGCTGCAGTTGCTGCAGGATGCGCCAGGGAATAAGCGGGAGGTTATTCCGGTGCTGGTGGCGTGTAACAAGAGTGATTTATTTACGGCGCTACCGGCGGGGAGGATTAGGAGTGTGTTGGAGGGGGAGGTGGAGAAGGTGCGTGAGGGGAGGAGTAAAGGGATTGTTGGAGTTGGAGAGGAGGAGGAGGAGGTTGAGGTTTTGGGTGGGGTAGGGAGGTTTACGTTCGAGTCTTTGGAAGAGCTGGGCGTGAAGGTTGTGTTTAAGGGGGCGAGTACGTCGAAGGATGGGTGGAGGGTGCCGCTTGGGGAGTGGGTTGGGGAGAGCTTGTAGGGGATTGGGCTGGGTAAGCTTGTAGGGGGAGGCATGGCATATTGACATGACTTACGAACTGTAGATTAATGAGGCAACTCGAGGAGCTGGGATCATTGTTTGTCACTAAGAGGTTTAATACAATCACCTACCACGATTAGAATACGGACCGCCAGTCGTACATTGCTAGAGATCGTCAATGGTCACCTGGGGCGCTTGTCTCTCTACAAAGACTTCATGGCACAGCGAGCTGGTGGGAGGCATTCATTCCAAGCACGGCGGACAAAAGTATTAGGCTACAGGTTTGAACCCGGGTGTTTGCAGCACCTCTGAACTGACTGACCCGTACCAGTGACTACGGGAGATTGGGTTGTTCGTGGGGCGGCATTAGGATGTACATATCTATCTCCAGGTTAGGGGTTCCTCATAGCCGTCGTCATGTTCCCACCCCTAAGCAGTTACTTCGGAATTCTAGGGTGGTTCCGCGGCGGATGATGTAGAAGGCCAGGGCAATAGTTCATTCCTTCACATTTTAAAGCTCTTTAGTTAGGTTGGTATGACATTCTATGAAGCCTGTATAGACATGAAGAACAACGCGGTCGTTGGTGAGACGCAACACTCGATCCGGGCTAACCAGTATTGTAACCGTCCGTCGGAGTTAAGGGTGTCTGGAGGGTTCTGGGTGTGGGTGAAGGCGTGTGTATAGTTTGCAGGTACGGTCCTCGGGCATCGGACGGTCTCAGTCGCTCATGCTTGCGCTGTCATTGAGCATCGTGGAGGTTCTGGCTGTGGTGAACTGGCCGACTTGGTAATGGAGGGCACCGAGGATAAGATGGTGCTGTCTGCCTACTAAGGCGCAAGCGATTCGTTAAAAAAAGTGGATGCGAAGGCAGATATAGGGTGGAATGTAAAACTTTGTAGTCGAAAAACATTTGGGCGCTAGCGCCATATTAAGGCCAATTAAGGTTTTGAGAAGATAAGATAAGATCAGATAAGCGAAATGTCAAACATCTCGGGAGACAACCACTTGAGCACCTCTTCAACTCAGCAATATTTTTAGGTAGATTTACGCTCTCTAATTCCTCCTTCGTTTAGACTTCTAGCTCTAGGATTTCTCCTGTCTACCCTTTTTATTCGAATTATAATCCATTCTCCACCACTTTCGTCACTAGCTATGGGAGTAGCTATAAAATTAAAGCTAAACAGGGGAAAAGAATGAGCAACAGCAAAAGGCACCCAATACGGTAGAAATATTGCAAGACAAATGCGATAGGAGTATGAAAATAGGGGCTAGGTATACAGGGCTGAGCATGTGCCGCTGAGATATATTTAATGGAGCTTCATACTTTCGAGTATGTGATATCGTTCGTGTTCAGCTCACAAGTATCCCTACATCACGTTCCAACTCGAAAACCTCATTCTTCGATAGTTCCGGTCTGCGGCTGTATATCGATATTCAGGCCAAATTATCCATCCAGTCGGATGCGGCAGGTATGATCAGAAGCAGCAACGCCAAAACACCAACACGCCTTGTTGGACGTGAGTCTGATCTCCTACGGTTAGAAAAGAAGCTCCTCTCGAATCATAAAACTTACAATGGCTGTCCTGGTGTCAATATGAGCTGCGATAGCTTGTCGGCCTCTGCAGAAGGTTCTGTATTCGTTAATCAGTTTGTTGAGGGCATTGAAATCGGGTCGCTGATATAGACCCTCGTCACCACTCTTCGCGGCATCAACATCGAGGAGATTCGGTCATCCCATATCTACGCGCTTCCCAATGTGATCACCTGTATCAACATATGTGTTAGAAGTGATCCCGGCACCCCCACTGACAAATGGCCGATATTTAAATTTTTGCAGTTTGCGGCTACAATACGCTTCATCGCAGGCCGGCGGGGATTATGCTCAGCGCGAATCACTACGAAGGGCTGCTCGAGAGTGCACTCAAGTCAATGAAGGAGCTGCGGTCGATTCACAGCTCTACATTTGCGTTTAACATATCGAATTATTTGGCAAGCACGCATCGAAACGAGGCCTCTCATCTCGACAGAAGATATGGTGAATTTGTTCGATTGGCTACAGCTATCATCGCTGCCTCCACCCGGGATTACGATGAATGTACGGAGCCATATACTCTATTCGAACAAGCCTACACCCTTCGCTACCAAATTCTCTGCTTACTTGAGAATGACCATTTGATTGAGGCATTGGAAATGTGCAAGGCATTTTTGGAACTTGACGAAAGGGCGTCCACTCTTTTCAAACAATACCAGTCTACATACCCCCTACAGGAATCTCAGAGTTTTCTCCCTCAAGAAACCGCGGACGATCTCATCCAAGTTTTGCCGCGGGACGCGGACGAGGCCGCATCTATGCGCGCAAGAATGACTGGAGGTTCTGAGACAGTCGTAAGGAGTTGTCAAAGCTTGTTAAGGCAGCGGCAGAGAGCATTGAGAGCGGCGATGCTAAACTCACCGGTGAGATCGTGACTGCGATGGCAAACTTCAGCCCTGGATTTAAGATTGCTCAAGCGAGCAATGATGCAGGTATGACCAGGCTGGGGGAAGATACTCGCTGGTGGCCAGAAAACGGCGATTTGGTTACTTGGTGTCGCCGATACGATAACCCACTTCGTAGACTATTGGAACTCGAAGTGGCGGCAGATTCTGACATCTGGATCGCTGCGATTGAGTACTACCGTTCATTAATGATGGAAGCGCTCCAGGATCTTGATTTTAATGAAGTTTTAGAGAACACAGAAGCTCTCATTAGTATTTATGGGAAAGATCCCGTGTTTTCCTCGGCCCTGGAATCAGCCAAAGAGTTGAAGCGTCTTTGCACGATCATGACACCATCCTGAGATGCAAACAGATCCGGGCGATCAGCAAAAGGGCCAGTCGATGGTGTGTTACAAATTGTTTGCTTTCTCTGGATAAGACGGCGAATGTACTTCATGAACAAGGGCGTCAGAAGAACCTCATCAAGTCTTTTCGTAGTTTTCAATACGAGTGGAAGGCGGAAGCTGCTGGAGAGCAAAAATTCATCCAGTCGATACGCGACAGGGAAGCTGGGTTGAGGACGGTTTGCGGAAGCTGATACGGAGAGCCGCCGATAAAGAGTATTTGGACGCATACATGATTACGCATCAAAGGATTCTTAATCTGTCCCGGGAGATCTACCAATTCGAACTGTATGGGCATCTAGATAACCTTAATCAAGTTCTTGAACACGTAACCGAACTTGAAGAACTTTCGGCCACCGAAGCCGGACGCGACCTGATAGATGTCGATGAGATACCTCGTGACCGGCAGCTCCTACAGGGCAAACTGAAGTGGAACAGCTCTGCCATGAATTGGGGAGGTTTGCTGTTCCAAGAATATTCGAAGAAGCACGAGCAAATCTTGACAACTTATTTGCTATGCAACAATCAGAATCGCCCGGGCCCCCAAGAATAGTTCTGATACACTACTCGGTTGCTACCAACTAACTGAATCCATGCACAAGAGCTATCTTATTGTGGATATATCTGTAGCTGCGGGGGGCTAATCTTGGGGGTTTAGGTGTAGCTACGCGGGGGGCGGACTATTCAAGGGTAATCGAACGCACCGATCATATGTTCAAACTTTACGAAGGCGGTGCCTTCTCACACCTCAATCGAGATTATCTTGAAGATAGTCTAGCTACAGTACGGTCTATGCGGGGTTTACGCTTGATAATACAGGCGTCCACGAACCAGGACTTTCTAAAGGCCATCGCGCATTGTGATACCTGGATGGCATGCAGGCACCACAACTCCGTTCCAATCTCCGGAGTCATGATGTCGTAATCAGCATGAAGGAAGGCCGCCAGTTTGCTTACCACTACAACACATACCCCAAGGCGGACTATGAATTCGAGTTTGACAAAGTGTTAGAGCACCTCGATTCTCTTGTCCAGGTGTATGAGCAACAGCAACGAACACCCGAGGTGTACAGAGAGACAACAGATAAACTGCAGAAGGGGATGTTAGATAAGTTCCGGATAGGGGTGACTATAAGAGTGGGGATTATTGAGGTTCATGGGCCAGTGATGGGGAGAGAGATGATTGAGGATTTTAGGATGGTTATGGATTATACCCCATCGTACATTAATTTAGATTATTTGTTTGGGCGGTTATTGATTTCTTAACTGTGCTGGTGTAGGAAGATTGGTCGGCCAACGGCGGAGGGAGGGAGCGGAGAGATTGGGGGACGAGGAAATGGGCTCTAACAGACTGTAATGGGGTGATGGCATTGCTGTTTCGGTACGTATTTCCTTTGTTTCACGAGGATTAAGGGTAGAAGGTGGGGAGGACTCGACGATACGGATACCCGCACTCCACGGCCGCAGACGGCCGAATAAACACGAATACAAAACAAAGCGAAGAATCTGGTGTAACAACTAGCACCACAAGTTGCACATGCCCTAGAAATTGGGCGATGATCGTTGCACCACGCACCCATTCCGTCTACATGGTGCAGACGCAGTGTTACATGCACATGTCTTATCCCTTTGCCGGTAACCGGGTTTGGGCCCACAGATGGGCCAGCTTTTAAAATACACATCACACAACCACAATCCAGCCAAATGCCCCCAGAATAAATAAAAATACTCTACATATGGTGAAATTCATAAAAACAATTTTGTTTGGGTGTGAAACACAAAGCCTCATTGCAGTCCTCACACTTTATGCTGGTTTTCATGCCTTCTCCACTACCACCCTGACTTCTTCTCCACCTGCAAAGGAAACAATCTACTCTACTCTCCATCCAAAGTGGGGAATACATTCCTGGTACCTTTTGGCAGAGGGGAAGGGGGGTGTGCTTGGTAACAAGCCTGGTAGGCAGTAGGGACAAGGTAGATTGTGCGGTGGGAGCCGACCGAGTGATTTTTTGTGAAGCCAGAATGCGGGATGAACTTTTCATTGTTAATGGACTTCCAGCTTGCAGAGAGTTGCGCACAATGGAGAGATAGAAGTCAATGATCTCCACAGTATGCTCATTGGTTGCTGGAAGATCTCGATAGATTATAAGGCTATTGATGAGGGCTTTCTGTATAATCCAACAGAAAAGTGGATATCAATTGCATCTGGATATGAGCTGTGTATCAAAATAGGTTTGGTACTGGTCAGCTACATCCACACCCACCTTGTGCTGGTTGTAGGCATCAACAATGACTGGTATATTAAGCTCTTTCTGGCGTTCTCCTAGAAGAAATGTGGAATTTGCTCCACTTGCATTGGTACTCTTGTTATCTGGATGCTTTCTCATTCTCAGTACCGGTGAATTCTCACCACTTAGAGGGTGGATTGTAAACACCATGGTAACAGGAGAACTGTCCATGCATAGCAAAGTTGCAACCCCATCATCAACAGCTTCACTTCAAAAATGATAGGGGAATTTGGTGTTAGGGGTTCTCCCTTAGCAGCAGTAATGATACATGATTGAGCGAAGCAAGTACATGTGACAAATCAATGATAATCATATGCAAAACACCTACTTGCGATTACGCAATCATGGTTGTCAGTCAAGTGGACTTTAGCGGGTTCACACTTGAGCTGCATGTCGATCAAATAGTGATGACTCTGGTCACACTAGCGGATTCAACTATGATGATGTTATGGGGGTGACTAGACTTAAGTAACTATACCTCTTAAGTCTTTCCAGGCTTGGAGTAGATACTAGGTGCACGGCCGTGTCCTTACTATTTCTTCTCATGCGTATCTCCAGACAATATGACTCGGGAGTCTGTAGAGATTGTATACGCAATAGAGACAGATGTATATCGTTGTTTTGGATGCTGCTAAAAATATTGCAACCAAATCGTATCGTGACATAATACAATATTGGCAATACATGCAATAGATCTTAATAGCTGATATTGAATGATGTATGCATGTAATTAATTTCAGTGATTAAATATAATGGCGGTAATATTTTGCCCATTGATAGTGCAATCAAAATTGACACATATCTTCACAAATCCCCTAATCACTTATTCCTTGATAAATCTGGCGTTCAGATACTATCGGCAGTATTACGTTGAATACGTAATCTCCCTCAAAACGTTAAGGTCCCTTTCCTAGAACGCTTACGAATTTCTTTCGGTTGCAACTTAGTCACTTTCCCGAATCGGGTTCGTAGTTCTGCGTTGAAATAATTGCGTTTCTTATTCATGATGACCTTTCCAGAATGGGTAGTATTCAATTTAATCTGAACACCTTTTCGGTTTCTAAGTGGCAAACCCTCAGGGCTATAACTCGAACTACTATCGTAGTCTCCTATATTTAGTTCCGAAATATCAGACTCAGGAACGATTGACTTTGTTGCTTATCATTCTGGTAGTGGCATTACTACCAGGGTGTTGACGTAGTTCGATGGGAATATCTTATAATGGTGATACTAGATTAATATCTCTGTAAACTGGATTATACTTGCCAGCTACCAGATACACTGTGCCGCAAATAATCGATTCTCTTTTTCGAGTCAATCTAGCAATGCTGATAAAGTATATAATATTACATCGTATTTGTTATTGAAATTGTATTCAACCATGGGGCGGGGGAACTGCGCACAATCCTAATAGATAATACTAATATACTTGTGGATAATAAATAATAATAAGAACTGAAACTTATTAATATTTCAGCTTCTTTCTCACAGGTAGGTATCGTTCGTGCTTGTGGGGCTACCCTTTCCAATGCCAGAGCATTGCTGTCTCTTCATAGCTTTCTCTTATTGCATGATTGGTTTTGAAGAATTACTCTCCCCCGAGGGGCCATCATCATCAACTAGAAACGCTATACTCTCATCTGTCGTATCTTAGAGTTCTCCGGAATGAGCTTTCAATCTCTTTCGACACGACCACGCTTCCCAAAGGTTATCGTGTTCTTGCAGGATTGGTTTTAAAGCACTATGCTCCCTTCTCGGGCCATCATCCGCAATAAGATGTAATCACACAGTTACATCAATTTAGATATCTTGCAACTCGTATTTTTGGATAGTTGAAACCTCTCCTCGCCTTACGTGGTTATTTGGAGGGCTTTACATAGATTGCCTAATATATACATATTAAGACACAGCCTCACCACTCGGGCTATTTGGCTTATCTGTCTCAAAGACTTATGTGGCGGCTCACCACTGCTCTGTCAACATTTGATTTGACCATCAACCTCTTTATAGGTTTGCAGGGTCTTATTGACTCTGCCCCGTCAATATCAATCAGACACGCCATGCTAAGGTCAAGACTATTCTCACTAACTGGGGAGTGTCCAAGCGGTTCCACTTTCAACTGGGGAAATGGCTTGAGATCCCTCTTAATTGCATATTGGCTATCGTCTGCCTGACACGTCTTATCGCAAATGCTGCAGTTGACGTGTCTAGTCCCACTTAACTACTTTGTTAAATGTGGTAAGAAATAACTGGCATTGTTAGCCTTAAAGGCTTGCGACAGGCCAAGGTTATTGCATCATCAAATCAGTTCTACCGTTACGGTATTCGTGAACTCTCAATAAATCCGCTAGCGATGAGGCTCGCTATCAAATCGACACGAGGCTCTTCTGATATCCCACTAAGGACCATCTGACTGGCCACTTGAATTGTCTAGGCTTAGCGTTATGTATATCATTCCATGATGACATAAAGCCCTCTGACACATCTTCAAGTACCATTACCTCTGTTATGGGAGAACCTCTAACAGATGATGTAATTATGTCACCATAACTGGGAAGTGAAAAACCTTCAGCAGTGCGCATGATTTTGACCACATCTATTAAACCTTGTCTAGCGGGACAACACATAGTTAAGTTGCGATTACGCAGAATTATGTATGCAGTAGACGATAATACATATTGTGAATAAGAGGGATCTGCAGGCTCATGAGCTAAGCCGTGAGAATTCTCTGCGGCACTCCCCAGTTTAGGGAAGGTCGAAACCTAAGCAAGCAGTATCTGAAGGATTAATGACATTGGCTGAAGATAAGATGCCAGAAGCAAACCGGATCATTGGGTTGATACCGTATGCATTGCAATGTCATAGAGACGCGTCATTATCTACGTTGGCAGAGTATTGGTTGGTCGCCAATTAAATCTCTGAAGTAATGCCAAATAGTCAAATTAATGGTGAGGCGTTTAATAGCGAAGAGTAATCAATACATATTGCGATAAAGCATTAAGTAGACGAAACATTGTTAAATTGCGATTACGCAGAAATACATGATAGTCGTTAATGTTCCAACTACTGAACAAATCGGAAGCAAGATGTCAAAGTTGAAGTCTGATCTGATACGGAGAATAATATATCTTTATATTGAAGGATGGCCTGAATTTAATCAGGAGTGAAATGCTTCAAAACCACTTCATATAAACACGATAACCTAAGGGAAGCGTGGCAATCTATTACCGGGCGCATTCGGAAAGAATGTAAGTCGCGATTGCAATAGAGCAGATATGTTATCATGGAATCATAGCATGGAAGTATGGGCAATAGGAATACAGACCCTCGAACATGACTATAAAGAGATCACATTGTTTAGGCAATAAAAGAACAGGCTCAAGCAGCAAACAGTCAGAAACCTACCAGCGAAAGAAGACCTTTATTTATTATTGACTTTTTATGATACCTATATCTATTATTAAAATCTATTAGCTTTTGTAGTGGCAGCCCCACACCTCGGATAAGTATTCCTTTGAGGCTCGATTAACCTTACGCATGACTATTACTTTCGAAAACGATTGCAACGTTATAGTATACGCTCTCGAAAAGATCATATCGTTCAGCAGAGAAATTTAATTTCTTTTTGTAGCAAATTGCGTTTGGTGGATAGCCAGAATCATCGGATTAGATGAAGGATTAACAATTCATATCGATAAATTAGTTCTATGACAAACCAGATTAGTACGAGAAATTTCTACGACCCCCAGAGATATTGCCAGATCTGTTAGCATCGATAAGGACAAAATATTACTGAGGTCAAAGAACAGACGAGTTAATCCTGGTCCTCAAACAAAGCAACAATTAAAGCAAGCCAGGAAAAGGATAGCCAGAATACATAAACGACAAGCCAAGGGAAAAGGAAACCAATAGGAAGCTAGTTGACATTAGAATAAAAGGATTATCAATAATTCTTAAACCAAAATAGGATCTAGGGCTGTACTAGTACTTATAGGGATTACCTAAGTACCCCCCTATCATTTGGCATTTTTGACAACTTTTAGCTCCTTGGGAAATCCTTGGAACTGCTGTCTGCATGTGCCACATACTTCAATCCCCATCCAATGGAGCTCTGCCAGCAGAGCCTGTGTTGTGAAGTAGTTGTCTATGTATACATTGAAGGAGAGCTTTCAATGCATTTGGTGTAAATGTCTAATCAAGTGGTGAACTACTATCTTTCCAGTATCTGTGTGCTATACCAGATGGGATTGTACATCAACAGCATCCCCTCCTACTGCATTCGAGAATTGGTGTTGGCTACAAGCCGTCCCATAATGGAGTTGGTAAGAAAGAAATTGAAGATTGGAATTGGAGTAATGGCATCCAGCTCGGAGAATGAGATGTGCAATTGGTTCCATGCTTTGTGAGGAGATACAATCGGTTGTGAAGGGTCAAATATGGGAAGCTTAGAAACATCTGTCAAATTATGAATTGATTTTTTGAGTGTTTTCTGTTATTTTGGATGCTTCTTAGACTTGATTGATTGATTGATCTTTACGAGGCCAGAAGGCCCATATATATACAGACTTGTCTCCCATATTCATAACCATATTCGTCTCCATATCTATCTCCGTTTGCATATCTGTTTGAACTGTTATAAGCTGCTCTGCACTGATACGAGCCGCACTCCTGAGGCATATCTTCATACACCAACTGCATTTCAACTGGACCTGAGCTGTGAGGCTCATGATGCAGGTACACATGCAATACTTCCCCCTAAGTTGCTGCATTCCGTAGCAAGTCCATATTTCCGTGAGCCCATATATACAAAATTCAAACAAAGTCCATGTGAATCGTCTTCCGGTGTCTCATTAAAACACTCCTCCTAATTGACTGCGGTAGGTAGGGAAAGAGTTCAGTCCGTAGTCATCACGTACAAAGAAAGAGAAACCTAGTCCATTCTAAGATGCCCAATACCCTAGCTGTAACGGCATGACTGCACATTACGTGTCCAGGGCCGGGTAACACGCGCTTTATATACTCGGCTTGCCACCAGCCTTTGATCCCTAGTGATAATCTTATATTTATACTACTCTACAATATTGACATCCATGTTTGCAACCGTATCTACTGATATACCTTCCTACGAGGCCATACACGGGCGTATGCCTTTACACTATTATCGCTCTTACAATTTCAGATATGTTTCGCATACTGGATTTCATGAATTATCCCTTTCCGACACGTCACGAGACGCGAACTACGTGCGAGAGATCATATAGATGTTAGAGCACTGATTGCAGAAGCAAAGTGTCGTGATAAGTCTATCGAATTGAAGTTAACGGTAGCAGAGATGAATTCATGAAGATTCCAGAGGCCAATCGGCCATAGACATGTCGTGACACCTATGGACGAGAAGTCATATGGACTTGAGATCTACAAATCGCAGATACAAAACAGGTATGAATTGTCCGCCCATTCGAGACTAATGGTAACAGAGACAAATCCGAGTTGATTCCAGAGGCCAGCCGGCCAGGAGATGCGTCAGAGCCCAAGTCAGTCAAAGACAATTACAACGAATTCATCATACAAGAACTTGAAGGCAATCAATTGCGACATCAATGACATTCGATAAGGTAGCATCCAATTGAGTCAATTGACGATTACAGGGACAATTACAGATACCATACATCCACGAGAGTCGCGTCACCAGCAGTGGCGAAGCTGGCCCTAACCAGAGATTTCTTGGATCCTTATTCGACAAGCGCAATCACATACAAACTATTGAGACGATACAGGCCACTATTGCACAGTGAAGTGCGCCTACGATTATATTTCTCTGAGCAGAGCGAAGCTGCGAAGTGTACCGACCGAGAATTCAGATGGGTTTACGTGATATGCGCGATTCACATCTAGCGATCCCACTGATGGCAGATCCTATCGCGATTACCTTCTACACGACTCGATGGAGTTCTCTACGTTATGGATAATGTTAGGAGTTTACTGCAGCGGCTACAGAAGTCTTATAAGCCTATATATGGATCAATAGAGAGAGTTCACAATAGTGGAGCAGCGATCGCAGATCGTGTGGCAGCTCCGATTGGGAGGTACAATAACCCCCGAATGTTCGAAAGTGGCTAGCAGATACAATTCATGATTACCTTTGTCAATTATAACGTTTGGCACCTGATTGGATGACCAACTCAGATCGTTGTGATGAGTGAGAGCCATCTGCGCCAACTCTATTCAATTTCATCAAACATACACCAATGAGCCAATATGGATATGTGCCCATACGATGACATACGAAGAGGGTTTTTAGGAATACAATGGGGATGGTTTTCATTTTGTAGCCGGGATTCTCAGGATTCACGGAGCTACCGGATGGACCGTCTGGGCACTCTCAGGAGACCAGCGGATTCAGCATGTATTTAAGGCGCGCGGAGGTTCAATTGATGTGTTGTATTCCCACGTGGGAATGGACGGGTAGTTGGTTGTCAGACAGTCCCAATTGGGTGTGAGAAGTATGTGATTCGCTGAGCGAGCTTATTCGTACAAATGGTGGCAGCCGCAGTGGACGCACTGTGTGAGCTGGAGATTGAGTTTGGATTGCCTTGGTACAACTCCAAGAATCCTAGGGTCGACTTGCAAAGCATTTGACTTTTGGCTCTGCAACCCCATGGTGAGCGGAAAAGGTGGTAGTGGACCAGGCAGGCCATCAGATATGCCCCGGAAATGTACCTTGATCACGGCGAGGGAGGAGGCGTATTCGAAAGTAGGCGGCGGTGATCCAGATATTTAAATACTTGGATCAAATGCCTTTGACGATCTACTGGCCAGTGAGCAGATCGTTTGGACATTCTTTCTGAGAGTGGGAGATTGTACAGGGCTGCTGGGAGTGACCGTGGAAAGCTTCTCTAGTGGTGAGATAGCCACCAGGCACTGGACGGGTGAGCAAGGAGCAGCGGCGGTAGTTGCGGCAGATAAATGTACCAACAATGCGGACCTTGAATGACTGCTATTGGCACGCCGAAACTCGAAGGGAGTACTGAACGGTGGGGCTTGGCCCTAATGAGGTGAACCGTTTTACATCCAGGCTCCTGGATATTCTTTCATACTGCTCCATACACAGTATGAATTGAGAACTAACATTTGCAGATGGAGCCAGCACGATGACAAAAATAGTGCCTACAGACGATGGAGGACATATCCTTATCCCAGCAATATATGGAGATTTCGTGGAGGTTTTCAACAAAGCCAAGGCGGAGACACTTCTGCCGCATTGGTCAATTGACCATGCAATCGACTTGCAACCCGGCTACAATTTGCTATATGGGTGGATTACAATTGAGCGGAGTATTCAGTTGAGTTGAGTTCAGTTGAGCGGGATTCACGCAATTGCATAGATAATGATCACGTGCTCAAGAGCCAGATTATGGATTTGGATTTGAACTTAACGATCTCATGGCATATGGACGGATCGATGAGTGGATATTTTCTTCTGATGTCACCGGCTGGATTATGGGACTACGATAAAGAGTGAATGGAAGACGGACATTATTGAGGTTAGTAAATATGACCTTTAGAGGGCTTACAGAGCTACAGAAGCAGTCACAGAATGTGGCCCATACGAGTGCAATAATGCACCAGGTGGAAACGAATGGCTGAAGCCAGATGGATCGTGACCAGATGGATTGCGGCGAGAGATGGATTGCGACAAGAGATGGATACTGTCCGGAAATGGATTGTGGCCGGATATGGGTCGCGATTGGATATGGATGGATGACTGGAGGTAGATGACTGGAGGTGGATCACGACTGGATATGGGTGGATGACAGCAGATGGATCTCAGGAGATGGATCATGGGAGACGGATGTCGATCAATCTCCTTTCCTATATGAAGCTACGAAGTTACAATTGAGCGCAGATATACAGACATACAATGTACTGCCAGAGGCATAGTTCCAGCGAGTACGATACCGACCACTATTCAGAGCACTAGATAGGGCACCATTCCAACATACTGAATTAAACAGCTATATGTCCGAGTTACAATGCCAAGTACGATCCCGGATCAGATTCTGACTCAGGTGCAGTGATCCCGAGTCACACAGCTACAATGCCGATACCGCACATCATGAAGCCATATGAGATTAGTCTTTGGCATAGCAACGATCTATAAAGAGGGGGATAACAGTGCCAGAAACCCAACAACCCCTACTGCGAATTACCATACTGGAAGTGCAGGAACAACGCAACGTGAAACACATTCACCAATAGAGAAGGCTGGCAGCGGCAAGTGCACATGAAGAAGAACAAACAATTGTGCTCCGAGAACTGCGAAAAGTGCACCTAGGGAAGTGATGGCAAACGCACCTACAGATGAATCAACAAGACACATGTCCAAGTTACAATCCCGAGATACACAGCTGCTACTGGTAAATCGATTTCCGAATCAATCCTAACCAATCGATATGGCACCCGAAGAAATCGTAATGGATTTGTCGTTGGCGGAGCTATAACGTACACAAGGGGGATAACCGTACTGGAATCAAAACCAACCCCTACAGCAGGAAATCACCGTACCGGAGGTGCTGGAGGAAACACTGAAGCGCACTTACCGGCAGAGATTCACAGCTGGAGATTAGTCGATATGTGTACCTTTGAAGACATCACTAGCAGAGTCAACAAGCACGTGGAGAAGAGTCAACCAGATGAAATGACAAGTGAACTCAGAGATCGACCATGTGGATACCCAGGCAAGTGACAGCAAGCACACCTGGAGAAGGAGTGGAAAGCACACCCGGAGGAAAGGGGGCGAGCAATTGGAGATGATAAGTACACTGAGCACAAGGTGGATGTCAAGTGTACCTACAAGTGCACCACCTAGGAGGATGATCAGTGCGACTGCAGGAGCACCGGAGAGATGATGAGATGATCAAGCGAGTTTGATCCATGCTGAATGAGTGCAAATATGGCTACCGAAGCAGTTCCGAATGAGACCGAAATTGATCTCCGAACATACAAAATAGATCACCGAACGGCATCTCGAGGGACAGTCACTGAATGCCATTGTGACAGACAGTGTAGACAACTACCAAAAGATGATTACCGAATTGCCTTCAATGGAGGGCACAGTAACTTAGGATTATCGGGAGCCCTATCTACAGAAGGCACCGAGTGGGATGTTTACCAACCAGCTTACTGAGATGAATGCCGAACAACCATACTGGAGGCCTCTAAGCCTGCTAGGCCGATGCTGAAGGAGGATGAATATACCTACTGACAGACACTGTGTGAGAGCCACCAGCTGCAAGAGATGATATCGAGGCTGGCCTACAAAGCTGTGCACGAGGGTCGGTAGAGCGGAAACGCACCTCAATATACCTCGTATGAATGACCATTTGATGAGAAGCTTACGAGATAGATACGAGGTCATATATGATTGACCATCATCGATGGCAATGATACTGGGAGCAGAAGCTTCCAAAGCGGCAATAATGGTTACTGATGGGCAGGGCCTGTGGAGTCCATGAGGAATTGGGAGAAGTCGAGTGCTAGCACACTTGAATATATATGGTGAGTATGACCGGTTACTGGGATGCTTACAAGTTAGATATACCGATGCAATGGCGATGGTGATGGCGATAGCGATGGTGATGGCAATGGCAATGGCAATGCCAATGCCAATGATAATGAGCAACAAGCGGAAGCCGCTATTGATGCCGCCGAGTCAAGATGAGGCTCATACTATCATTGAGGATCTCATCAAGAATACTGTGTCTAATTCTGACAATGACCTACACTTGGTACAAGCTACGAGTCAGAGATGGAATGGTAGGATGCTGGACATTGCGGAAGTGGAGATATGGAGGACGGTGTCGCTTTGGATGTTCCTTCTTTCTCTTCTTTCTCTTCTCTTTACTTTTCTTCTTTGGATCTCGGCCCAGTACAAATGGCGTCAGCATGGGTTTTTACCACCTTCGGAGATAAGTCAAGTGGAGGTGGAGTTTCCCTGTGCGCCGGATCCGCCGAAAGTCCACCATATGATACTGATCAGTTGTGGGACTTATGGGTTCGTACATTTGTGTACGTTGAATGGTTGTTTCATTGTTGTTATTTCTACTCTTGTATGGGTTTATACAGTACAGGTGGTCTGCACCTAAAGAGAGGGATAATGTAATGGCATGACTGCACGTTACGTGTCCTGGGCCGGGTAACACCCACTTTATATACTCCGCTTGCCACAAGCCTTCGATCTCTAGTGATAATCTTACCTTTATGCTACTCTACAATATTGACATCCACGTTTGCAACCGTAACTACTGATATACTTTCCTACGAGGCCATACATGGGCGTATGCCTTTACAATAGCCTTCCAAATGCAGTCCTCCAGATCTACCATAAACTCATAGCCGTTGTGGACTTTTTGTGCTTCTCTCTTGGCAGTCCTTTCGTGAAGATGTCGGCAAAGTTTTCTTGTGTTGATACCGAGGAGTACTTGACTATGCCGCGCTCGTGCAGATCTCAACTGTTGTGATAACAAACATCTATGTGTTTGGTTCGTGCCTTGATAGTTCCATTGATGATGTGAGCAAGTGTACCTTCATTATCGCAGAGGATTGGGAGCGGTTCCTTGTTTTTGTCATCATCATCGTCTCGTTTAGTATCTTTGCAAAGTTGCAGCAGCCATCTTCCTCCTCTCGACGCTTCCGAGCATGCAATATATTCAGCTTCTAAAGTCGATGCTACAACTAAGTCTTGCTTCTGTGACTGCCAACATATGGTACCGTTTGAGATGAATATGTGGCCTCTCTGAGATTTTTGATCTGCGCTGTCGCTGGCCCACTCGGAGTCTGTGTTGCCAATAAGAGTACTTGGACTAATAGTGCTGGAGTTGTAGTGAAGGCGGTAGTGTTTCGTGACTTTGAGATATCGAAGTACGCATTGCGCTACTGTCAGGTGCCTGGCGAAAGGCCTCGAATTGTATCGACTAAGTGCTGCTACTGTATCTGAGATATCTGGTCTCGTGGCGAGCGCGATCTACACAAGAGATCCAACGATAGCTTGGTAGAGTTTGGGGTCCACTTCTCCTTCTCTCTCTCCCTCTTCTTGTACAAGATCTAACTTAACTTTGTCGTCGAGTGGAGTTGCAGCACTGTGAGCTGCTTCCATATGAAATCGTTTGAGAATGGTATCAATGAACATTCTTTGACCGAGGCTGATCGAGCCATCTATTGCGTAGTCGATATCGATGCTGAGGAATTGGTGAGCAGTTCCGAGGTTGGTGATCTTGTAGGTTGTTGCTAAAGCCTTCTTGATTTTCTCTGCCTATGTTGCCACGCTTGGTGTATAAGCCAATAGCATATCGTCAACGTAGAGAAGTAGGAGCATTTTGCCGTTATTTGGTATATTGAGGTTGGGATCAGCTTCTGACTGGACAAAGCCTAGAGATAGAAGAAACGCGTTGATATGTCGGTACCAAAGATGTGGTGCTTATTTGAGCGCATAAACTGCTTTTCGTAGTCGAACAACTGTAATTTCCTCCGGTCTATCTTCCAGCCAATATTTTGATAGCTCCATGAATAGTGTATCATCGTCGACATCGGGGTTGAGAAAGGCCGTGACAACATCGAGATGGTCGATTTTCCAATTATAATGTATGGCAAGGCTAAATAGCAATCGGAAGGTAGTAAGTTTGCCGACTGGTGCATACGTCTCACCATAGTCCATTTGCTCATATCCTTTGATCAGAAGCCTAGCTTTGTACTGTGCTGAGCCATCGGGGTTTCTGTTAGTCTTGAACACCCATTTTGATTCAATTGGCTTATTTCCGATATGTGCTTGTGCTGGTGAGAAGGTCTCATTTTGTATGATAGAGTTGTATTCGTCCGTGATCGCAGCTTCCGATTTCTTCTTTTGTGGGCTGCGCATCGCTTCTTTGTAGGTACAGGGATTGCTGTTTATGATAGTCGATGCTAAGGCAGTATTCATCAGTTCAGTGATGTTTACTCATGCTCTGCGTTGTGTAACTCTATCTGTTGGTACTGGGGCTTTCATTTCTTTTTTGGTAGCAGCAGCTACTCGATGTAATTGTCTTCATGTATTTCTGTTGGTAATAACCTCGTCTCTTGATGGGGCTTGTATATGAGACTCGAGGGTTGGACACCCCAGCAAAATGTATTTTAGTCAGTGGAAGCCTCCATGAGTGTCTGAGAGGATGTGGGGTGTAAATTTAGATGCGTCAATTTCAGGAGAGTATCAGACCCTAGGAGGGCATTCGTGCCGGCCTTCAGAGTAACTGGAAGCACCGGCAACAAGCCTGGGAGCGCCAACGACAAGCCTGGGAGCGCCGAAGACAAGCCTGGGAATACCTGGGTGTGCTGGCAACAAACCTGGGTGCGCCGGCAACAAACCTGGGTGCGCCGGCAACAAACCTGGGTGCGCCGGCAACAAACCTGGGTGCGCCGGCAACAAACCTGGGTGCGCCGGCAACAAACCTGGGTGTGCGAGCAACAAACCTGGGTGCGCCGGCAACAAGTCTGGGAGCACCTCGAATCACAGTAGAGCAGTCTGGGAAAAACTACATCTTTCTTGGGAATGCTGCTGGTGCACCTGGAAATCATAGCTACTACTTATCGTTCAACGATATTTAAAACTCATGTATTCAGTTTGTATTCTCATCTATGTATCTATATAGCTACCCATCAACACACGGTATATCGGGACTGGCTGCAGGCAGTGCTTGAGAACAATTCGAGGTACACCTGAAAATGACGATCGAGTGAACTCTGAGATACACTCTGAGGCCCAAATCGAACGAGTTTGGAGATACACTTGGAGGCCGTGATCGAGCAAGTATGGAGATGCACTTGGAGGCCGTGATCAAGTGAGTGTGTAGATGCACTTGGAGGCCATAATCGTGCGAACTTGAAGGCTGTAATCGCGAGAGTTTGGCAATACACTTGGATGCCATGATCGAGCGAGTTTGGAGATGCACTTGGAGGCCGTGATCAAGCAAGTGTATAGATGCACTTGAAGGCCCTCACCGTGCAAACTTGGAGGCCGTAATCGAGCGAGTTTGGAGATACACATGGACGCCGTGATTGAGCAAGTTTAGAGGGTGGAATCGAGTGAGTTTGGACGAGTACTGGGAGGCAGTCGATGGACGGCGTGCCGGGTGCTGAGACTCTATTCATCAGTTAGTTAACTCGCAACCGTGGGAATATGACAAGGAGACTTTACCTTTGACCTCTCGTGAAGAGCTGGCTGATGGCAGTCGATCGTATAGGGAGGCGCGCTGGAAGCTGAAGCTACATTCAGAGGTCAACTCGTAATCATGAGAATGAAGGGAAGACAACCAATCTTGGGTGGATGCTGTACTCGGTATATGCTGTACTCGGTGTCAACTCATAATCATGACATGGAGAGATCGAGAGGAATTACTTAACTGTGTGTTCTGCGATAATGGTAGAGTTGTGGACGACAAAGGGTGAGATGCGGATGAAGATGAGAACAATGTGGAGGATTACGAGCGGAAAGGCAAAATCAGGGGTACGGCTTGCCTGATCGGGTTGGGAAGACCTCGTATCGATGTAATTATATGCCAGATCAGGACTCGTACCTGCTATATCGGGGATGGTAAACTGACTCGCACACAAAATTCTCTTAAGTCCCAGGTGCTCATGATGATTTCCCCGGTACCCTCTCATCTCTCTCTTTCTTGTCCTCAATTCTACTATCACCCAAGAATACGAAGTTAAGTCATCCCTCTCTATCTCTCCATGCTGTGATCAAGAGTTAATCCCGAGTACAGCATACACTGAGTGCTGCATACTGTATCATTTCAAGATAGACCGTCTCCCGGTCCCAGCCAGTCTCTCATCTCTCGGCAGACCATGTCATACTCAATTCTCTATATTTGAGAAATCACGAGTTAACCAATGAATAGAGTCTCAGATCCCGTTGCGCCTTCCTCCCGAACTAACGCCTCCAGATTGACCACCTCCTATTACTCCTCCAATCTCACACAATCATGGATTCCAAGTGCATCTCCAAACTCGCACGATTACGGCCTCCAAGTTTGCACCATCACGGCCTCCAAGTGCATATCCTAAACTCGCTAGATCACAGCCTCCAAGTGCATCTCCAAACTCGCTCAAGTACAACCTCCAAGTGTATCTCTAAACTCGCACGATTATGGCCTCCAAGTTCCCATCATCACAGCCTCCAAGAGCATCTCCAATCTTGTGCAATCATGACTTCCAAGTGCATCTCCAAACTCACACAATTGCGGCCTCCAAGTTCGCACCATCACAGCCTCCAAGTGCATCTCCAAACTTGCTCGATCATGGCCTGCAAGTGCATCTCCAAACTCGCTCGATCACAGCCTCCAAGTGCATCTCCAAACTCGCTCGATCACAGCCTCCAAGTGCATCTTCAAACTCACTCGATCACAGCCTTCAAGTGCATCTCCCAACTCGCTCGATAACAGCCTCCAAGTGTATCTCTAAACTCGCACAATTGCAGCCTCCAAGTTCGCACCATCACGGCCTCCAAGTGCATCTCCAAACTAGCTCTATCACGCCCTCCAAGTGTATCTCCAAACACGCTCGATTACGGCCTCAGAGTGTATCTCTAAGTTCACTCGATCACGGTGTGGTGAAACGGTGGAGCTCGACAGCAGACAGCCCATCATCAATACTCTGCTGCACCTCGCATGGTATCCGAAGGGAATTGATGAGAAAGAGCCGTTCTCGCTCTAGGAGCATAGGAAGAGGGTGAGAGGAGATGAAGAGATATGCAGCTATGATGAACCACACAAATTGCGTGGATCTATTAAGCTCAGCAAGAGTGCTTGAGACCAAGAGCTGGGAATGATAGAGTGTGTATTTCATATAATAAGATAATGTCTATCTACCACAGGGTCTCCCAAATATATACTATCTGTCGCTGAGTCCATCTCTGTTATCCCTGTATCTTGTTATGTATATATATAGAGAGGCTTAGATAATATGGCACCAAGTCTCCCACACAGCTTGTGCAGAGGTTTCAGCTGCTTTCGAAGTCTCCCACAGACCTGCGCAGTTGTCTCAGCAGCTCCAAAATTTGACCGTCCTAATAGTCAAATCTTGTAGCATCCTGAATGCACCTCCATCACTGCAGGTGCTTTCAGAAGCATGTGAAAATGCTCTTGCAGAGTCTGAGAGCACTTTGCAACCCTCTAGGGGGGGGCTGGGAGCATCTGGAAGTACTTACAAGCACTGGTGAGGGCTACTGGAGTGCCTGGGAGGTTTACGTATGACTTCCAGACCGAATTACATTTTGCTGATGCAGTGACTACTTTGTCCTTCTGTATATTTCTCAGCATCCTCGTCGGGAGCTATATGTGTGTATATATGATGGCCATCTATCTCACCTGTATCAGGCGATTTTCAATCTTTTTGCCCATTATGTGTATGTCCAGTTAACGAAAGATCGGGATTTGCTCCGGCCATGGTGGAATTTGTTCGGCAAGCATCTTCGGTGCGGCCATGAGACATGCTTTCACCTATTCCACTCACAGTGCGAGTGCGGCCATGGTCCATGCTCTCATCCGTTCCACTTAAAACTGTATCAATTTCACCAACATGTATTTCTTCTTGCGGTATATCGAATAAGTCAATTTCAGTAATTTCTTCCAGTTGGTCGATTTTGCCCAAGTTTTTGCATTTTAGTGACTGCGGGTACAGGATGTATGCATTCCTATCCTCGTCAAAAATCACATCTGATTGAGCTTTAACTGTGGTGTGCTCTAGATTCCAAATTCTCCATAAGGTTGTTGAGTCATGTACGTAGCTGACCATCATGCATGCTCTTGATCTAGCTCCAAGCTTCTTGTCTGTCCTCTGTTTCTCGGAAACGAGTCGACTGACGTAGCATCCCAAACGGTGCAGATGATGGAGTGGTGCTTTGTAACTGATTTTCTTGCCTTCGGAGTCGAATTTGAGTTTAGCATAGGTGTGCAGCATTTCGTATGGAGTTTCGTAGGGGGCTTTATATCCGTCAGGATTGTCTCTTTTGGTGAGCGCTTCATTTGGCATTCATTGATGGAGATATACTGCAGTGTTGATCGCTTCCCCCCAGAACTCAAGTGATGCTTGGAAGTCGAGTATCATAGCTCTTGCTTTCTCTGTAATTGTACGAATCATTCTCACTGCGACTCCATTTTTATGCCGGGCGTAGGGCAGACAGAACTCGAGGGCTGTACCACATGAGGGCAAGAGCATTCGGAAGAGTCGATTGTTGAATTCTCCTCTGCCACTATCACACCGAAAACGCTTGACGTTGTATCCTCTGGCATTAACTTTGGCTTGGTAGTGCTGCTGGCGGCAATGCAAGTCTCTTGCTTCTTATCAGGTAGGAGGTATATGGTGGTCCATCAGGTGTAATCTTCAATGAATAGGATATAGTACAGATGGCCTCCTTTGGTAGGTGTAGAGAATGGACCGCAGGTTTTGGAGTGTACGAGCTTGAATGGTCGTGTAGCTCTCTTGACTTTAGTTCGAATAAATTTTTGCTTATGTTTTGCTTGCAGACAGACATTGCACATTCTGGTAGCATCTGAGTTGGTGAACCCATCTATTAGAGATCACATTGCCGCTGGATGTAAATGTGCTAGTCATTGGTACCAGAGCCTTGTGGTATTAGTGGAGGCAAGAGTAAGTTTGGTCATTGTCGATGAACTCTTTCTCTTCTTTTGGTCAGCGATCGTAAGGTCAGGTAGTGGAGCCGCAGATTGTACGGTCATAGGGTTTGTAGTTCCAGTTTCGGAGGCAAGAGTATAACGTGATTGGAGTATATAGAGATCACCGGTACGATTGGCTATGATATTAGTTGAGTCGGTGAATATGGAGCATTTGCCACGTCGAAAAGTCATAGTATATCCGGCAAGATCAAGTTGGTTTATAGAGAGCAGAGAGAGCCGGAACGTAGGGGTATAGAGTGTGTTCAATTGTAAGCCCTGTGATATGTTAATGAGGCCATGAAAGGTGGCAGTAACTGTAGTCTCATCGCCAAGTTTGATGATGATGGGTGATGGTAGTCGTTTGAATGACACAAAGCAGCTCCTATCGTTACACATATTGTGCGATGCTCCTGAGTCCACCACCCACATCAGAGATGCCACAGTTAACGATGTGAAAGCATCATAAGCGGTGTGAGTGACGTTGTTTGGTAGTCAAAAGAAATCTCGATCTCCGGCTGCGATCGTGTGCTCCGCCTATGATGCAGTCGCCTCTGATAGGGTTGCTTTCATATCCAACTTTGAGTGCTTGATATTGTTTCGTTTGTTGACCTTGTTTCGGGTGTCGAAGCCATTTTGACGTTGTTACGGGGGTTTTTAGATCCCAATAACTATACAATATTTATTTGATCTAAGTACAGCCGCCTATCTTCTCTCTTTCTCTCCTCGTCTTATCCTAAGACTCAACCTCTTGCCCGTCTCGCAAGAGCTATCTCTTCTGACAGTTGTAAACTTACCGCCGCGTCTTCCAAGTCGGACAAGTTGAACCGATGCCAATTTCCGTCTCCGATATAGACGAAGATTAGACTTCCCCGTCGAACAACCACTCCTCGGAAAATTCCTCGAAGGGTAAAGCGCCGGTGTTGATGTATCTCAGCACCAGGTAGTCGATATTCTCGAGTTGACAGAAACGCAAAACCACAGCGTAGATGTGGGTTAAACGGTGCTCTTCCAACTCGGAAAGCAACCTGCCTAAACACTCGACCTTCTGTTGCAGTGCGTACTCGGCTGGTGTGTACCGATGTCCAGGCATATAGCACCCAGTCTCGTGTGTTAAGTAAGGAGGTAATGGTAAAGGTAGATAGATAGAATTCTTAATAATATTTTAAGATCGTCTTCGGTGTTCTCTGAAAGCTAATGTGTTCGCTGATGTCCCCAATAACTACGTCCAACGCTGGCTCTTTATAGCCGCAGACCTCTTACACCAAGATAATGATTATTCCGGCCACGCCCTCTTAGCGCCCGTAAAATAACTCATCGCAACACCCTCAGGTAATTGCGCCATGGCTACGTGGTTTGATAGCGTTACGCTCCTGATAACAATCAGGCCATCCGTTGCCCGATATCTGCTCACCCATGCACATTCATGCACCCTCGCAATCTTTTGAGTCGATAGTTGGAACATCTACCAACCCCGTTGATAATGCTTATCGCCTCGAAAATCCCTCATGCAAGTGAGCGATTTTCTTGCGTCATAGATTTAATCGGCGACCAACCGATACTATGCCAACGTAGATTAATGACGCGTAAGCTCGTATCCGATACGAGGTTACATTGCGATCCAGACCACTCGCGCCAACGAGTGGTGCTCGCTCTAGGCTCTAAGCCTACGTCATATAATCCCTCAGTTACGTCATGCTTAGGTCGAGACTTCTCTCCAGACCGGGACGTGCCTCTCCTAGTCCTATCCCGTTACGGGTAGGGGAGAAGAGTCCTCTTACTCGCATTTGACTATCAACTGTCGTGCGTGGTTACCACACATGTCCCGCATAGTTTCTGGGGCGTGAACAAAGCACCCACGCTTCGCGCGACTGATACGAGCTCCCGCTAAAGAGCGTATCACTGACCAACTTGAATATCACATGCATAGGTGTTATGCATATAGTAGATATGTATGCATCTTGCAATAAATCAAGTATCATTATCGCTGCTAGGGAGAACCCCTAACAAATACCCTTGAAGAGTGGGTGATTTTGGCGCACAACAATTTTCCCAGCATTGTCGGTGAACAACAAGAGTGGTATCCACTCCAGAGATTGAATTCTGTGCCCTGCCGGCTGTTGGAGATCCAGACAACACCACCTCACGGGAATCCATCACTTGTATCAGCCCTTGAACCAACCTTGGTGGTTACCATGACCGGAGTGGCAGAGACCTTTAAGACTGTCATCGACGAGATGACACATGTAACCGAATTCAAGCTGATAAACTTGTTGCACGCGGAAAATGCGAATCTCACCGGCGAGGATCTGAACACCAAGATTGACGTGCCAGAAAACCGATGGAATATCCATCTTCTGTCGTATAATACCTTAACATCCAGAGTGAAACCATCACATAATGGCCAACTCTCCTACTGTGCATGGAGTTTTGGGATTTTTGATGAGTCCCATCGGTACAAGACTAAAAACAGTGCGGGCTGGCAAATTGCAATGAATGCGAAAGATTGGATCCAAACTTCCAGTCACTGCCACACCGGGATTCCATTCACTGTATGACAGGTGCTATCAGACAATATGGCTGTTTTCAGGTGCACAGGATGATCCAGAGGATGATACTGTGATGGAAATGCATGGTGCAGATGCATTGTATTCCACTGTGAAGAGTTTGATGCATGCCATCCGGACTGAAGATGAAGAAGCTCAACAGGATGCGGCGCACCAGATCATACAGATTGCAAATCCTTGGACGATAAGGAGGTGGTCGAAAATGAAACTTGCCCACAGAAAACCACTAGTGCGGATACCAAATGACAATGCACGCCTCATTGATGTCGAGTGGACTGAGCACGAGGAAGCTAAACTGAAGGCCCTGGTGGAGAGATACATTTCACGTGGTGCTTCAGGAGTATGGAGGGTTCATTGATGACGGCTTGCATGTTTTGTGTTAGTGTTGGGAGACATGGAGGATCACAACGATGTTTCTGGACAATGGTATGATGAATGGGCACTCAATAATTGGGTGGATTCGCTGATTTTCCGATGGCTGAGAGACACATCTCTGCCAATGCTTGTCATCGAACATGCGGAGTATTCCGAACCTGACAAAGATAACCCATGAAGAGAGGTGCTCCTTCCGGAAAAAAAGAGACACGAAAATGCTCTCCCCAGTGCACTGCCTCCACAAAAAGCAGTGCGATTTTGTCCTCTTCCTGGCCAAGTTTGTCATTTAAAGTGGTGGCTAACGAAGTATTTTGCGGATCATGTGGATATTGTCCTCATGTATGCACAAATGGGCAATGATGAACGCACAGAAATGCAGCTCAGACTCCAAGATTCACGCAATCCCTCTGTATTCGTAACGATACTCAAAGTGGGCGGGACTGGTCAAAATTTTACTGAAGCAAACCATGCAGTAATAACTCAGAAGTTTTGGGTACTGAACGAGCAGTGGCAGGCATTTGCACCAGTTGTCCGGCTAGAGCAAAACAGAGTACCACATACACGGTTACTGAATACGGGTCCTGCTGGCGATGATAACCGCGCAAGTAATCTCCATCAACTCTCTGGAGTGGCTCAGTTCAGAGACCTGCACGGCATGATAAGTCGACCGAACGTCACGACGTCAAAGATATACCGGATTCTGGAGTTTCGTGAGGACCGTACGAAGCAGCTGACAGAGAATGAAGACACTTTTCAGTCAGATGAGCTATCATCTTAGATTGTTAAGAACGCTGCATCAAGGTATGCCTCTTTAGCCATTCAACCAACGTAATCTTCTTAACAGATACAAATAGTCAAACGGTCATTTGTGAGGCACACTATACTGCATAAATGAATCCTGTTTCTCTGTCATTTTGAAGTGAAACAAAGTTCTGATGTTGGAGTTGTGGTGTCTTTAATCAGAAATTACTCGCGTGGGATTTTAGTGGCGTTCTTGATTGTTATAATGAATGTTTAATAAAAGATGAAGTCAATTGATATGCTAAATTACAAGTTCCTGGGCTGGCCTATCTCATGATAAATGGCCTCAGTCGAATGTTGAGCATAATGCAGCAAAGGGCTTAAAATCATTTGTCAGTAGCAATTTTCAGGTGCACTGGAAACCTACAGCCATGTACACATTTCGAACTCAAAGGTGTGAAAAATGCACAATGCAGCGACTTTCAGGCGCACTGGAGAATCCTGGCCATATGTCATGAGTCTCGTTTAGATAGATCATACACTGCAGATTTGGCAATCCAATATGGCAATAAAGTAAGTCATGGCGACATTGAATAGCTGTATCAGAATATGATACACCAACTGGCTTATTCCAGGCAAAGCAGCAGCTTGTGCTGCCATTTGATTCAAGTTCAGGTGCACCGGAGAATTATCAGCATACGTTTTGAGTCATTTTATGGCAGATCCAGCACCGCTTATTTGCGAATTCAATTTGGCAAGGAGACTATCTAGGTGATATTGTGAGTACTTGTGTCGGAATTTGAGACACGGCTCGCTTGTTCGTGGCAATCCCACATCTATTGCTGGCATATGGTCAAAGTTCAGGTGCACTAGAGAGTTCTGGGCACATATCGTCATGACTGTCACTGCATAATTGCCGATCCCATTCAGCAATGAACACAGTCTACACGATAATCGAGTTCCAGTGTCAGAATATGAGACATGGGCGCAGTTATTCGTGGCAAAGCTGCAGCTTATGCAGGAATATCATAGTCTTTCAGGCACACCTCAGATCGGCATCCCAGAGCGTCGGAGACTGAGACATGGCTTGGGTATTCATGGCGAAGCTGCACCTTTCGCTGCTGGGTATGTCCTGGCCTTTGATTGAAGTTCAGGTACAATTAAGATCTGCAATCCAGTCCAGAATGATGTTCTTGGATTTCTATGAGGTCAACTTTGGCAAGTTGCAACTCATTATAAATGTCTCATTCCAGGTCAGGCACACCTCAACTGCGACAATAAGCCTCCGAAGCGCATGTTCCCCACTGCATAGTGTACATTTTATTTTACTTTGCTTCATTCTTATCATGTTTTCTTCGGCTTTGAATCAGTGGACGCTGTGCACACAGATTGTCATCTCTCCAGACACTGCACATTGAGGTGCAGGCAGCTCATCCCACTTGCCCTCTGCTAGTATATCAATCTGTGCTTGATCGGTATGTGAAGGCTGCCGCTAAAATGCCTTAAACTGTTAGCTCCGGGTCAACTGTCCATTGAAGGAAGGTAGCCCTGCACAACTAAACCATAAATGGATTGACCTGGCCAATTATCAATCTCACTTAACTCGATATTGCCAAGTAGTACATTTGGACATCTGCTTTCAAATCCTAAAATAGCGTCTGCATCATCGAGCTCTGTCAAAAGAGCTGCAGCTCGAGAGCGAGAATCTCAAAAGACAGATTCTACCCAGCGACTCTACAAGATTGCCGGCAACTCCCGCTCACCCATGTACCGCACTTACTCAAAAAGGCCTAAGTTCTCAATCCTTCGAATGCAGACTTAATTCGATTCTGACTAAATATATGTTTGGGCCGCCATAACCCATATCTGGAAATAGATTATGTGAACTGATTTCCATCATGAGAGAAGTTCAAAGAGAGCAACACTTGAAAGCTCCAGTAATGAAGTGACAATTTCGAAGATTGCAATTAACTGTCAGAGTAAGGCGAGCCTGCAATTCCCACCGAATGAATCTTATCGTAACCATTTAATCTTTGGTGCACCTCAATTCCCTGGAACTGCATGTATGCATGCAATCAAAATTCCTCTGCCTGCTGTGAGATGATGTCTCACTATGCATTCATACAGATCGTAGCATATAACTTTCAACCTCAACATTTATTTAAGCCTATATTGTAGTAGAGACCCATAATGAATGTGTGATTTAACGGTGTGCAACTTACTAGATATTAGGCGTAAAATTAGAATGTGAGTGAGTATTTATGACTCATTTGTTAGCAATCTTGGCATCGACGAGTGCTTGAATCCATAATATTACCCCTCAATCATCCATTGTACCTAACCATATTTTCTCTACGTCTGTATATCCTTCGTATATCAAATTCTCTCCCTCCTCCATTGTCTGCACCATTGTTGTGAAGGATACTTTGCAGATACCGTCAAGATGAATGCATGAAAGGGAAGTTATGCTTACGATATTGTCTTATCGACCGCTAACTTAGCTGCAGCATACTCATAGAATAGAGTATCGTGAATAGACCTGTATCCTTCCGGTGAACATACCACATACAGAGATTCATAATTCTCCTCGATCGATAACAAACTCAGTATGACCCCTTGCAACTCAGCCGTCACTCATTCATTCAGTTCTGCAGATTCTGAATGCTGCACCAATTCTATGCCAAGTGGTCACCTCAAATGCTCGAGCATTCATGCATAATTACTTTGTATAGAGGAGTCATATGCAGGGGCACATGATTTCATTCAGGTTCTCAGTGCTCCATTTGGCCAGCACCAAGGGTGAGTTAATGTTGCGAGATTTCTTCTGGTGCGTCTCGTTCAGGTGCGTCTGGTTGTATTCTATTTGCGCTGGCTTTAGCTAACCCCCAATTCTTGCATCTATACAGAGTGTTGTTGATAGGAGTTGCTAACATTCGGCATTAGGAATCCTTCCATTCCGGCGCACCTGACAACGAACCCATCCATTCCGGTGCACCTGACAACATCCTATATCGCAACAGCGCTCTGCGGTCCTCAATATAAATATGAACCATTAATGCCATCTTTCCTGAAGTCTTCAAGGCGCGCCTCAAATTGCATCCTCCTCGACTATGTGCAACATCTTGCTCCATTTATCCCGTTATTCTATTGCACTTAATCTCATATTTACTGCTTATACACTCTCTCCCACATTCCCCAACTGGCTATCTTCATTACAGCAAATGGAACCTACACCCAGCCAGGTGAGGAATCACTATTCACAGAAGAATCAGGAAGCACACCTAGAGAGAACACTCGCATTCAAGAGAGCAGCCAATCTTCATTTCCCATCAGATGTTTCCCTTCCAATTATCTGCCTTCGTTCATCGTATTGCGGATGACGAATATCCCCGATTTCACTAATGAAGCAGGATAATGATCCCAATCAGGACATTGGTGAGGGCGTATATGAGGGCACAAGTGAGGACACTGGAGAGTCCATCTTATCATCCAACATCGAAGAAGACGATTTGGATCACCAACAGGAGGTCCTACTGCTAAGGCAGGCGCGCCAGGACAAGTGATTACGAACTACAAGGGTTCCATTGCCAAAGAAACAGGGTCGTGCCGATACTGTGATTGCATGCCCTCTGCTTCCAAATTCCTGAAAACAACTTGGGTAAATGGCACCACCACTGCTCAAACGCCAAAAGTCAGCCCTCCGCAACAAATCATTCCAGTCTGAACATGCACCACCCACCCAGGCGCTGGTGCAACCCAGTCTAGTGGAGACCAGAATGCTCCATAACCCAAGGCCAGTGCCGATTAGTGTCACAGGTCTCAAAGTCTAAGAGAAGAACGAAAGAGGAAGAAAGAAATTATAGAAAGGTTATAGAATAGTCGTTCTATTTAGAAACATATGGCAAAAGGAAAGGTTAGGAAAAATAGGATTTAAGAGAAGCAGACTTGTGGTGTGCAGGGATTTAGTGAAAAGGAATACTTCTTACAACAGAGCATTATTGTGGTCACCGATTTTAGAGAAGGGGGTGATGTTAGGGGTTTACCCTTCGTAGTGATAATGATGGTTGGGACAGTCGTGTGCATAGCATATCTGGGATATGCGAACACCTATGCAAGATGTTCAAGTCAGGTCGGCGGTATGCCCTTTAGCGGGTGTTCATGCGGGTCGCGAGAATGTTCTATCATCTTTCATTCCTAGAAACTATGCGGGACATGCATTGGTGGGTCCATGCACAGCAGTTGATAGTCAATATGCGAGTAAGTGGGCTCCTCACTCCTATCCGTAACGGGCCAGGATCCAGTGAGGCATGTTCCGGTCAGAGTATCCAAGCATGACGTGACCGAGGGAATTAACAAGTTGGCGAAAGCCTGGAGCAAACACTACTTCATTGAGTTGAGTCGCATTGGTGGCAAATTCATCTAAGTTCTACGTTGGCATAGTATCGGCTGGTCGCAGAGTCATTCTATGACGCTATAATTAATATCCGAGCGGGGTTATTCATTGCGATAAGGCATGGGCAGTATTGGAAATTGCTTGCATGTTCCAACTACCGATTCATACGAGTAGCAAGATGTCTAAGTTGAAGTTATGGTCTGATGTATCGGCTGATACACTATCATTCATGAACACAATTACCTTGGGGATTCTTGGTCACCTCTGTCAAGGTGTATTCTTTGAATGTAAGACGCAAAGTTACGTGGCTAGTGTGTGAGCGATTATATGATAGTCTGAAGAGGGTTTCGAGAGACTATAAAAATATCATATTGTTCCAGGATGAAAAGGGGGATCGGACTAGAAACTGAAAAGAAACAAGGACGAGACCTTCCAGCTGAGAAACATTCTTATTTATTATTGCGTTTTTATGACACCTATACCTATTATTCTATACCTTAGAATCTATTAGCTTTCAGTAGAGGTAGCCCCATACCGATCAGTTTGTATAAATATACGCATGGCGATATCCTTTGAGAACAATAATGACGTCATCGTATACGCCCTCGAAAAGATTCTATCATATGCCAGAGATAATCATTACATCTTCCTGGGTCAGAGTATTTTGTGGATATTGTCAATTATCGAGTTCCAACAAGGACTGGTAATTCATATCGATAATCTTAAGGAAAGATCAGATATCGCATTCCGAGATACTACACCTCGGTTTCAAGTTACGAATATCCATATTGCTACCAGTTGACGTAGTAAAGAAGTGTCCCCAACGTCTTGAGACATCCAAGAGGATTCAAGATCGTATAACGAATCGGGCTACATTCATCCAGACATAATACCCCAGGTTCTTAATACAATACATGACATTAGTGATCTACAGCCGAGTAGCTCATCGACAGATCAGCATCCTAGGATCATTCAGCAAACTGAGCGGTTTATTCAGAAATCCCGGAAGGATAGGGAACAATTGAAAAAGAAGATTGATGCATTGTCACGTACAAGATCAGGAAACATCCTCGCAAAACAGCGATCCAAAAAGCAGAGGAGTTACCTACAGTCCATTCCCAAAAATACGATAGCGAATTACTTGGATAATAGGAAATAGGGTCTACGGCTGTGAACCTGGTACTTACTTGTGGGTTACAAGTAAAGTTACTTAGGGTAACACCCCCGTAACATCCCACATCTATTGCTGGCGTATGCTCAAAGTTCAGGTGCACTGGAGAGTCCTGGGCACATATCATCATGACTATCACTGCATAATTGGCAATCCCATTCCACAATCATCGCAGTCGACACAATTATTGAGTTCTGGTGTCTGAATATGAGACTTGGGCTCACTTATTTGTGGCAACGCTGCAGCGTGTGCAGGAATATCATAGTTGTTTGGGCACACTCAGATCGGCATCCCAGGGCGTCGGAGACTGAGACACAGCTTGGGTATTCATGGCGAAGCTGCACCTTTCGCTGCTGGGTATGTTCTGGCCTATGATTTGGCCAGTGATTGAAGTTCAGGCACAACTGAGATCTGCAATCCAGTCCAGAATGACGTTCTTGGATTTCTATGAGGTCAACTTTGGCAAGTTGAGACTCATTGTGCATGTCTCATTCCAGGTCAGGCACGCCTCAACTGCGACAGTACGCCTCCGAAGTGTATGTTCCCCACTTCATAGTGCAATTTTCATTTTAGTGTGCTTCAATCACATCATGTGTTCTTCGGCTTTGAATCAGTGGACGCTGTGCACACAGATTGTCATCTCCCAAGAAACTGCACATTTAGATGCAGGTGGCTCATCCCGCTCGCCCTCTGCGAATATATCAATCTATGCTTGATCGGTATGTGAAGGCCGCCGCTAAGATGCCTTAAACTGGTAGCTCCGTGTCAACTGTCCATTGGAGGAAGGTAGCCCTGTACAACTAAACCTTAAATGCATAGACCTGGCCAATTATCAACCTCTCTTAACTCGATATTGCCTAGTAGTATGTTTGGACCTCTGCTTCCAAATCCTAAAATACCTTCTGCATCATCAACCTCTGTCAAAAGAGCTGCACCTTTAGAGCCAGAATCTCAAAAGACAGATTCTGCTCAGCGACTCTACAAGATGGCCGGCAACTCCCGCTCACCCATGTACCACACTTACTTAAAGAGGCCTAAGTTCTGAATGCTTTGAATGCAGACTTAACTTGATTCTGACTAAATGTATGTTTGGGCCGCCAAACCTTGTATGTGAAAATAGATTCTGTGAACCGATTTCCATCATGAGAGAAGTTCAAAGAGAGCGACTCATGAAAGCTCGAGTGAAGAAAAGCCAACTTCGAAGATTGCAATTAACAGTCACAGTAAGGAGAGCCTGCAATCCCCAGCGAATGAATCTTATCGTAACCAATTAAACTTCGGTGCACCTTAATTCCCCGGAACTTCATGCGTGCATGCAATTATCATTCCTCTGCCTGCTGTGAGATGACGTCTCACTATGCATTCATACTGTCGTAGCATATAGCTTTCAACTTCAACATTTAGTTAAGTCTATATCGTAGTAGAGACTCATAATGAATATATGATTTAGCGGTGTGCAACTTAGTAGATATTAGGCGCAAAATCAGAATGTGAGTGAGTATTTATGACTCATTTGTTAGCAATCTTGGCATCGATGAGTGCTTGAATCCATAAGATTACCCCTGAATCATGCATTGTACCTCACCGTATGTTCTCTTCACCTGTGTCTCTACGCGTGTATCTCTCCTTCGTATACCAAATTCTCTCTTTCCTCAGTCATCACGAACTACATGTGTTCCATAGCTAGAGAAACGGAGCCGTGCCAATACTGTGATTGCACACCCTCTCCTTCCAAATCCCCGAAAACCACCTGGGTCAATGGCACCACCACTGCTCAAACGCCAAAAGTCAGCCCTCCTCAACAAATCATCCGAGTCAGACAGTGCACCATCCGCCCAGGCGCTACCGCAACCCAAGTCTAGTGGAGACCATAATGCTCTACAGCCCAAGGCCAGTGCCAATCAGAACCTTCACCAAAACCAAAAGGCGACTTTTGTGGTAGTGAAAAGGTTCATGGAGGCAATAGTATTCACCCAAACTCCTTGGCCAATAATATCTGATGACAATTACTCGATGGATGAAGAAGCTTCGAAACTTGCCATTGAAGGTCAGGATTGGCAGCAGGCATTAGCAGGTGCTCCTGCAGATACACCATTGGTGTGTCAATTGCCCAGCAGTCCATCTCTCAAAATCAATCTGCAAACACAAGAAGCTGTAAGTTTTGGGTTCGGTTTAATGCTCTCCTATCAGATTTACGATATTAATTACACCCCAAATTATACATAGTTGAAACTGAAGATAAGCACTATTCGAGGTTAGTTGCCAGATGGGGCACTTCGAACTGTTGTCTGGAGTTACCAGTTGGATTTGTACTCTGGGAATGTGCTTCAGATCCAAGTTAAGGTGCTCCTGTTTGACGATGCATATCTCTCCAAGGTCGTTGAGGATAAGAAATCATGGTTCACGCGAATGGAAGTGCCTGATCTCATTTACCACCAATTTTTCTTCATGGCCAATAGCTTGGGGCGCCAGCCAACGACATCCCAGTATTTCCAACCCCTCGCTACGCAGACTTTAGTGCTGGTAGCCGCAGCAATTCATTGTGCGCTGTCTGAATATGCCACTGGAAAGAAGGCCACAGTTACGTTTTCTCAAGATGAATATCAAGGTACATTTGTCCATCCCCTACGATAAAATTTACTCCGGAAGCCACTGTACTCATCATTCACACAATACTGGTCCGCTTCAAACCCCCCTCCCCCCACCATGCGGCGCTAACTCCACTAGGATAGGCGCTCCTCAACTCCCGTCGGCGCTCCTCATCCTAGATTCACTCTGTTCAATATTCTTTCACAGTCAATTCCTCCTCTTTCAGCACTCCTCCGCAGGGATAGGCACTCCTTAATCCCGTGTCTTGATTAGAGCTCCTCTATTTCGTTGCGCGCTCGATACCCCCATTTCTGCACTCCTCAGCCAGACATGGGCGCTCCTCAATTCCCACCGGCGCTCCTATTTTGGATTCCGCACTCCGTACCCACCCTCTACTTACCCTCCCCCTTCTCGGCGCTCCTGCGCTGGCAGTGCACTCCTCAATCCCCATCGGTGCTCCTCCACCTGGATTGGTGCTCCATTATTTCATTCCGAACTCCAGACCCCCTCCTTTTCAGTGCTCCTCCCCTTGTTTGGACACTCCTCAATCCCCATTGGCACTTCGCACCATTGATTTGGCACTCTTCTTTTTCATTCCGCCCTCCTGCAACACAGCACTTCCCATCTGGCGCTCCTCTTTTCCCTGGTAGCTAGTATTAGCAATGGGTCCGGGTAACCCGCCAGCAGTCTGAGTCTGGACCGGAAAAACGGTTCTGTTCTGTTCTAGACCTGTTCAAAAACCCGACCAAGAGCTTCTTGGCGGGCCAAACCCGTACCGGTACCCATCAACCGACGGGTTCTGCTGGGTTTGGCTAGACCTGTCGGTTCCAATCTCCGGTTCTCGTTTTCGGGGTTTTCTATTTATGGCCACAGTCAGATATGTAACTGTGTTAGGGGTTCTCCCTTAACAGTTGATAATAGTACTTGAATTGAGCCAGGGACAGCAATACCATGCCGAGGCGTTCAAGACGGCTAGTGGTGTACCCTTTAGCGGGGGTTTATACCAGTCACGA
>Ga0307514_10000634_pt1 | contig 64469 bp, 75 predicted proteins | sample 16_EM_MG_FD_203088 | JGI IMG/M metagenome (GOLD analysis project Ga0307514, IMG submission 203088) | Populus trichocarpa ectomycorrhiza microbial communities from riparian zone in the Pacific Northwest, United States - 16_EM | ecosystem: Host-associated > Plants > Roots > Unclassified | place...
TAGATCGTGAGGAATGGGGGGTGGGGGTGGGGGTTGGACATTTCCCTTCCCGGCATGCCTTGTGGATGGCATATTTATGAACTTCTGTAGGAGGTTTGAAGGGGGCAGTTTTCTCGAGGATTTCCTTCTCTAGGTTTGGTGGGAGTGATTGCGCTTCTGACATTGTGGATGTTGACCTGTGTGACTTTGGTTGTGGGATATCAATCTCTGAATACTTGGTACTCTAGCTGTTGGGTGGTTACTTGCGACGATGACGACAGAAGCCACCGCGGCGTAGAACTTCAGATCTATAAAAAACAATGAGCAGTCCACAACCCCGCGGGGTGCACAATGTAGTGATATATATCGCTGTCCTATAGTGCTAGCTGATTGTCTCCTCGCAAAGAAATTGAATTCCTGTGCAACAAACACGCCCCCCTTGACAATATCGGAAAATACACAATAAGAAATAAAAGGAGAGCCAAGCAAGTACAATAAGCCCTCGCATGCACACATACGGCATGTTGAACGTCACCACTTCATATGGGTTTTGGTGGGGGAATGGAGAGGTGTAAGCAAAGACGGTTTGCGCCCCAAACGGGCTCTCTCTCTCTCCTTTACTGTCTCTTCACTGCCCTCTCCCTCTCCCTCTTCGCATAAATCTCACTTGTGAATGGATCTTCATACATCAAGGCAATTTTGTATACCACCAACACTAACACCGTCAACAATATCCCCGCGGGGCTGGCAAACCACAGTGCCGTAGCCAAAAAGCTCAAAGTACTGCCGTAGTACATTGGCGCATCGGTAACGTTGAATGGGAACCCGGTGACCATCTTGTCCATGAGGATTCCAAAGTAGTCACCAAGGTATGTCCCGGTGAACCCGAGAGCCCACATGCTGGTCAAGACCAGAACGTTGCCAGAGACAAAGAAGAGGGTAGCGAGGGCCTGAACGGCAGGGGTGGAGAGAGCATCAAGGGTGGGCTGATCTTTGAGTGAGATCTTGAAACTATGGAGATCGTTAGTTACTATATTCAGTAGATGGCGTACATGTCGCGGGCGCGGAGCACTCACAGCCAATCCCTCAAAATCCCAATACTGAAGATTATCGTGGCAAGTGCATAGCAGCCATGTCGTGAGTTCCCCCCAGCGAGACGAGTTAGGAGCTTATTATGATACTCTGTCCGATGTTAGTATCACATGTCCACGTGCTTTCCATCGTATTGGGGGCCTGGGCGGTAATACCTTGCCTCGCAGCAATGCTGTGGATTCAACATCAGTAATCGGGACTCCATCATGTTCTAGGGTCGGAATAGATGGGTAACCTACTTCCAGAACAACGGATTGAAACAAATCGATACAGCAGCGACTATTGCCCACCACAAGGTGTCAGTCTTACCACCGAGCACCAATATCCGACCATCACATTCCAACTTCCACCACACTCCAAGCCACATACCCAATACGTCCGCAAATAGAAGCAAAAGTGTCACATACTCAAAAAGCTCCTCTGATTAAAATCCACCAAATCGTAAATCGATGAAACATTCTTCAGCAAAACCATTGTATCCGCGCCCACGTCTATATATCGTCTAAATCGTGCGGGTATCGAATGGAGTATCAGGCGGGCAGCAACGCCAAATGCTGGTAAGGTCAATGGAGATTCTAAATTTTTTCCAGGGGTTTCTGGAAAGCTGATAGTATGGGTAAGATGGTTGTGAATTGCAACCGCACTGGGATTCATGCCCAGCCTTGCCAGCGTAAGTAGTACTTATGTGTCAACTTCTGCGGAACCCCCACAACAGTATAGAACAGAATCTCGCATTTGAAGCAGAGCACCAATTGCCAGGAGGCAGTTCTCCACCACGCAAGAGATTCGATATTCTGCAGGGCTGGAGGCTCTTTGTGTGGTAAAGCCCAATGCCCACTTCACGTGACAGGTATACACAAATCATGACATCCACCTAATTCAGCACCACTCTTCTTATTCCATTAGACATGTTAATACATAGGCACATGTATATAGAAGGGGGTGATTAGAGAGTTTCTTTTAGTCGTTTACTGTGAGGAACAGGTCAAAGAAGCGTAGTAATAAGGTCAAATATTGAGGCAGTAAGTCACGAGGTCAGGGCCAAAGTATCAAGACGAATTCAAGGAAGGTAACTGGCTTGGGTGAGACCAGAGTCAATACCAGAGGTGGAGCGGGTACAGGAAGGCCTGAGCTACACTCATGGCAGTTAGTAGATATCGAGTATCTTCGTAGACAACTAGTTACAGAGTGGTGATATACTAATATTTGGTGTTGTATATAAGCAGAAGATGCTGGGCTACATACCCCGTACAGTATGTACTCAGTAGGTACCGACCGAAACATTCCGACAACCTACAATACATTCCTTGATGCTGTAATAGCGAAAAGTACGTCTCCAGCTGTTGGAATTCCTATAACTATATGTAATGTACCTCCTTACTATAGTTAACAGAAAGTGAAGCAGGCTCATACTATGCTATAATACATACTTAAGTACTTGCAGCATCAGTCCCAAGATGAGTCTCTTTTGATAGGCAACAGGATAGCCATTAAGTATTACCGCATAGAATTTATCGCTTTCGCTCAAGCTCTGAAAGGGTAATCGAGTGTGTAAAGTAAAAGAATCTACTAGTATTTCTTTTGCAAAACCATACAGACAGTGAACAAGAGGAGATAAAAAACAGAACGAGCTGGCAAAAATATAAAAAATAAGCAAAATAAAAAATATCGTCAAAACAAACGCCTCATGATGTCATCTCCTTTGCCATCAGTCATTACAATACGAAATCCCCACACTTGATACCCCAATACCCATTCCATCTACCAAAGTACCAATATCCGTCAGAACAGTTGCTTCGCCATTACTTCATCCCGAATATATGTCTGAACTTAACGTCCTCCGCAACTGGCGGCTTCTTCGTAACCAACACCACTGGCACCGTAACTGGCGGATTATTCCCTACCCTCACAATCTTGACCGGCCCACTTGGCGTATCGATCACAGGCGCCTTGTCTGCTTCTTCCTTGAATCGCTTTTGGTATTCAAGTTGGTAGGCTGCAAATGTGTCTGAGCATATGTATAATGGAACGTGGGGACAGGGATGGGGTTTTGCAGAATTGGGTACGCACCTCGGATTTGTTTGGTGCGAGCCCATAGCTGATTCTGTTCATCGCGGTCTACCCAACGGTGAACAAGGAATGAATCCTCCTGTGAGAAAACCAATTTGTTAGCTTGCTCTGACAGAAATGGAGGATAAGAAGACCCACGTGCTCGGTATACGAGATCTTCCTCTCATCCAAAGCTTCCTTGCAGAGATGAGTCTTGGAGAACTTGGTATGGGTAGGCTTGCGAAGGTCCAACATCACGGCTTGGTTCTTCTGGTTTTCTGCTGAAAGTCTTGCTTCTAAAAGTTTCTCAATTTTGGCTTCCTCCTCCTTCGCCTTCTGCTCCCTCGCTATTCTAGCGGCTTCCTGCTCTTCTAGCAGCTTCTGCGCCGCGCCCTTGATTCGGGCTTCCTCCGCTGCAGCTTCATCTTTCGCCTTTTTCTCCGCTGCCGCTCTTGCATCAATCTCCCTCTTGACCGCCTCCTTCAGCTCTTGCTCTTTTTTCCTTTGCGCCTCTACCTCTGCCTTTGTTTTCTCAATTTTCTCACTTTCCTCCTTTGACTTCTTCAACTCCAGCTGTAGTTCCGCGATCTTCTTGTTAAGTTCCTCCTGTTCTGGAGAGATAATAGGTGGAGGCTGCCACGGCACCAGAGATCCAGGAGCCATCAATGGCTGCCCTGGATGATGCGGCGGAGGGTGAAGAGGTGCCAAAGCCATCGACATCCCTGGTTGTCCTGGCATAGGTGGAGGAGGAACTGGAGGCCCCCAAGGTGCTACTCCTGGTGGCCCTGGAGGATATGGCGCATCATAGTATCTATCTCCCATTTCGGAGTGGGCCGAAGGGGTGCGGTGGTGTCGACCATACCGCTCTCGAGAGTGCTCTTGAGAACCCTGAGAAGACCCACTATAGGCGGACTCAGCGTAATAGTTATCATGTCCATAGTAGACCTTATCGGTCCGCCCTCGAGGGTCGCGATACTCATCATCGTATCGTCCACTAGCACCACCACCACCGTGGTAGTAAGACCGAGGCCGGCTTCGATCCCTCCTATCCCTGCTATCGCCAACGTGCACACTGGCAGCCCTGCGGTGCTCCTTCGTCGAGGACGAGCGGCCTACACCAAGGCGCGAGCGGTCACGGTCATCATAATAAGACTTGACTCTGGCAGTACCACCATACTCGACATGCGGGCTTTTTACTCCACCACCACCTCCTGCTCCCCCTCGGCTTGGAGATTCGTTAGGGCTTGGCGGTACTGTAATTTCATAGATGTACTCGGCCATGTTTGGCGCAAGGGGGGGAGGCGGGGGAATGGAGTATCCAGGATAATCAGGATAAGACATTTTGAGAAACAGTAAAAAATGTGCTTTGGGGAGCCTATCGATATGTCTGTAGAGAGGTAGGGAACAGGAAGACGGAAGAATAATCAGGAGCTGTTTTTGGCCGAGTTATGGTTTCCACCAAGAGTGAGCTGGTGAGGGGATGCCTATAAAAGTGGGCGGGGTACTGTATGCAACACAACAGCGGAAGGGGAGCTTTACACGATATTAAGTAGGAAAATTAGTAGGAGGGCTGCGGCCTTCCTTCTTTTTAAAACCCCTCCCACAGGCAAATACCTAGGGCATTTAGGCCACTAAGCCTCTCTCTGACCCGGCAGGCAGACGCTTTTATGCGACGAGGGTCTTTTGCAAATGGGAATGGGTGTTGGCACCACCAGATCTCACCCACCAGTGAGAGGAGGAGGGGGCACACAACATGAGCCTCACCAGCTCCTCCCGGTCGATGCTGGCGGGGTCGCAGAAAAAAAAAAAGCAGAGCACAGCTCAGCAAGCCCTTCTCGTGCCACACACACACAACACACACACAACACAACCTCCACCACCAGTAAGGCACATGAAACGAGACAAGGGGTCTTCTTTGCAGAGCAACAGAACGAGCGAACGAAATATATACAGATATATGTATGTACTTGTACTACCTAAGTTTCCTGAAAGAAAAGCACGACGACAACGCTGAAAAGGCAAACTGGAGACCCGGGCGCTAAATCCGCTGTGTGCTAAGTATGGAGCAAGCAAGGAAATGGGTTTCCAATTGGCCACTGGGATGCGCAGTGACGGAAACCGTGACTCTCATGCAGGCCTCAGGCTGGGCGAAAAGTGGTTTGCCCCATCCAGTGTGTACCTACAGTACCATCGATGGCCCGTTATATTAATATTCGATTATCAGCGGTTGTTATCCCCTTCACTCACTAATGACCCCAATCACTAAGCACGACTGTACAGTACACCTGACTCCAGCCTTGTGATGTGCCTTGATCATTTTATAGAAAAAACGCTGATCAATAGAACTATGGGATATTTTCACTTTGAAAGAATTAGCAAGCGCAGGCCATACCTTAAAAAGCGCAGATAGGGATAGCTGCATACGACTCCTAAGATTCGGTTCCCAAACTGGCCTATGTATTTATTTTAAGAGTACCACAAAATATCCATCGGCAGTTTTGGGAACAGAGGGATCATCTCGGAGCAGAATGTATTCAGACTCCACCTTCATGCTCCCCGTTGTAGGAGAGCATTGATATTCTCCTGCGTTTTTTGAAACGTGGTCTCTAGGTAATGTAGCTTCTTGTTCAGATCCCCTATATCACTAGATAGTGCCCTCATTTCCACCTCCAGTCTGCTCCTCACCTTGTCCGTTGGTGCTGAGACGAACCTTTAAATTTGGAGTTAGCCTCCCATCTTGGGTTTGAGGGGCAGGGTCCATAACAAGAGCGGGGACACAGACATTTTTCCAACACCCTCATACACATTCGTATCATTCTGCAACGGCTCAAGCTCCTTTATCGTAAGCTGGTTTAACCTTATGTCCTTCTGCTTCGCCGCAACTTGCCCTCGCACAACCTGGAGTTGTTGCTGTGATAGAGTTGCCCGCGCTTCGATTTCTTGCAGGAGCTGGAACACTGTTAACACCTGGCCAAGTCGCTCGTCAGGAATAACCGAGTAGCAGACCTTTTGGAGTGCTTCATTCGGTATCGACATCTTGTTTGTTGGCTAGTAAAGGTCTAGGGTTCTTTGCTGTGAGGTGATGTGTGACGTTGAGAGTTAGGTAGGGCATTACTTCCTTAGCGAGATAGACGAGTGGCGGTGCCAGCCTAAACGCGATACACACAATATTTGTGGATATCTGAAATACATTGTCTTTAATAAATGAAATAGAGTCTACTATGCATTTGAAGCACCCCAAAGCAAAGCACATTATAACTAATTTACAAAGGCCAGTGGGAAACCTTCCTAAGTTTCCCTCAGCGGCTCCTGCAACTCCTTTCCATGCAGGCAACTAAACATTAGTACTTCCTCTGTCGTAAGGAGGGTTTCCAATCTAATGGATGTGTATCCTCTGTTGCACCATCGTCTTGTTTCCACACCTTGATTGTTTTATCTGCTTCTCCCGTGATCAACCGTAGCCCAGTCTTGTCGAATGTACTGCAGAACACACCCTGTTCTGCGTCCAGTGAGCCGGGCTGGGCCGTTGTCTCCATAGCCTGTTACAGTAAATAGTTAGCGGATAGCCTGGTCAAGTAGTACTCTGGTGAGCACATACCTGGAACTTATATCCCGACCTCCAGTCGAAGAAACACATTTCTCCATTATCCGATCCCGAAAACAGAATATCATCCTCGCTCACCGAGAGTGTATTAACAATTCCATTCACACCTTCAAAGTTCTGCATAAACGCTCCTTCGGGACATTTCCACTGCTTGATGCTCTGAGCAGACCCAGACGCAAACGTGAATTCTTTGGGGTGGATTGTTAAGCTACGGATACTCTTCTTGTGATGCGTGAGAACAGCCATAGACTTTCCAGCGGTAAGATCCCATAACCGCACAGTTGAATCCATAGACCCAGTGATGACTTGAGGGTCCACTTCTTGACATTTCACATCCGAAACGGTGCCTTGGTGCCCCGATAGAACCATGACGTTCGTACGCGTCCTCATGTCCCACACCTAAGCAGTGAATTAGTATCTTTCCTGTCATAATACAGCCAAGTAACATACCCTTGCAACACCATCTCGTCCCGACGTAACCAAAACATCAAGTATAGGATGCAGCGCCAATGAGTATACCCCCGACAGATGCCCATGATAATGCCTTATAACCCTATTCGACTCCAAATCCCAACACTTGACCATTTTATCCTCCCCGCAACTAAATAGATATGGATGCCTTGGACTGACTGCTAACCCCCTTACCGTAGAAATATGCCCCGTCAGCGTCAACCTCAGATTCCCACTTGCTAAATCCCAAATCTTGATCGTCCTATCCCCTGCACCTGTACAGAACCAGTGATTCCCCGGCTCCACTGCAACCGACCTCACCCATCCCAAATGCCCAGATATGACCCTCATGAGCTTCCACGGAGCATGCCATTGAGGCCTTATAGTTTGCAAGTTCTGCCTCCTCACTAAACTAGAGCTCGGCGTTCCCTTTTGAGCGCCATAGCCAGCACTGCCTATACCTGGACCCATGCCTGGTTTTGATCGTAGTGTAAGAGCCATAGATCCACTCGTGCCTGCTGCACCTCCAGGTTTTTTCGCAGGAACATCCTCAATCATCTTCATCGTCGTAGGGCTAACGCCATCCTCCTCTGTGGCTATAGGTTTATTCGCTTTCCTTCGCTTCGCTGCTGCGGTGGCTGCCACGTCTGCTTGTTTTACTGCTAGTGCTGGGGGAAGTTCGCGGACATCTTCGTATTCAAGCCGTATCTTTGCTGTTAGGTGTGATTTATGACTGAGTTCAAATAGGAGGGTTAGCTGTGAGTTTGATGCAATGCCTGGGCGGTGGTGTTTACCTTGCGGTCTCATTTAGAACCAATGCGCTGCCATAGCTGGAGGTGAATATCTCACATGTTCGCTTTGCAGATTCCCTGATAAGATTCTAGAGTATTGGAGAGGTATTAGTCTGGTGGGAAGTTCATGGATCAGGGCGCTGCTGAACAAACCTCCGCCGAAGGCGCTGACTGCGCTTCTGTCACTGTCCAAGAAGCCATCTGAGATTCAATGTCGTGGGCTGTCATAATCGCCGACTCTTGCCGGTACTCTCACGCTGTGTGCTGTGGGTATATTAGTTTCGAAGTCAGGGTACGAAGAAAGTATTGTTGTCGTGATGTTCAAAAACTTCAAATTGACACGCGCCAAGACTTCGTGATTCATGAAGCCCCACTACATACGCCTGTTTGAGCCCAACAACCAACGCCGGCCATGTATTCATCCAAGGACGCTGGAAAACAGCAGTTAGGCATGTACAACACTTGAGTGCCTGCTTGTGCTGTAAAGCTAACAAATATTTAGTTGACCTCTCAAGTCTTTCTGTGCAGAACCTCAGCAGTAGACCTGCCCCCCACGAAATATGATATGGATGGCAGCAACTGATCCCCGGGGTGGATAGGCGTAAAGCAACAGCTCGATGAAGAACTACAGCATCTGACAGACTCCTTCTCCAAACTGCGCACTGCGCAGTCTAAGTTCAGGGAATGTATCAAGACGATACAGACTGGCGTGAATCATGATATGGAGGGTAAGGAACGTCACAAACCCCCTCCACTATCCCCAAAAGGAATTTCAACAAGATTGATTTTATTTCCCTTCGTTATGCAGGCAAAATCATCCTTATCCCCCTCACCTCATCGCTCTATGTCCCTGGAACTCTCACGTCGGTGGAAACCGTAATAGTGGACGTGGGCACAGGCTACTATGTGGAAAAGAGCACGGCAGATGCGCAGGTATTCTACAAGAACAAAGTGGATAGTATACAGCAGAACATAATAGATTTGGAGAAGATCATTACCCAAAAATCACAGAATGTGAGGGTTGTGGAGGAAGGTTCGTCCCTCTGGTTTTTGATAGGCCTATACATTAGCACTGACATTTATGGGGTAGTCTTACGCCAAAAGATGTTGGGCGGAGTGGGAGGAAGTGGGGTAGCACCAGGATCCTCTGCGTGATGAAAATACTTAATTCCCTCCAGTGCGTGTTATATCCTGTGCAAATTACAAAAGATACAAAACGCCTACCGTGTGGGGTAATTCTCCCTTGGGTAATACCTAGCCTCGAACAGATCGGAGGGTGCTGTGTGCCAACCAGACTACCTGTTAACACAATCAGACTAGGATAGCGCCAGAATTGTATCCCGAAGAACCCTTATGTCCGAGAGAAATCAGTTTTCTATTCGGCTACCTCTGTTCCTTATCTTGTTCCTTCCTATCTCCTTCCTCGCGCCCCCCTTCATCCCATCCACCCACCCAAACCCCAACCCCCTTCTCCTTATCCATAGCCATAGTTCCTCGAGCCCCTGCAGGTATACAAGCCAACGTCTTATTGAAGTACCTGTCCTCCACCCTCAACACTGGCCGAATCCAAGCGTTTCTGACGAACGGCCATATATGATACCTGATATCGACTTTACTCAAAGGTGCCAGCTGCAATGCACTCTGCTTCGGCCCCGAGAATGCAAATGCTTCGTTTGCTTCCATAACGAGGTTAAAAGTGAGGAAGTAATTTGTCGGATTCTCAATCGAGTACTCAAGATGAACATGATACGGTTGTTTAGGTGCCTTCTTTGCCACTGCCAGAACACGAGGTTCACTACCATATATCGGAAGCCGGGGAATGACTATTTTTGTCATATTGAGAGTACTCTGGTTTGGGGATGTTTTCCGACGCCATTTGATATAGAGGATGGTCTCCAGGAATGAGGGCCGGCGATCTTCAAATGACATGCGCTGAATGTCCAAGGGGAAGCTTAGTTCGACTGCTTTAAAAGTATCCATTACTAAATACCCCAATTAGCTCGGATTTCACGGGATAAATACCCTAAGACCAGAGCATACCTATCCCCAGCCCCTCTGGTACTGGCTTTAACTGTTTACATTGTAATCCATCCCCAATATTTGTCACCTGAAGCTCCCACCCATCAACCACAATTGCCGTCCCGTCCCGCCGTTCCATACCTTCAACGGTCTCCCGTTCAGCTTCTAGGTTTGTCAGCAGTGCAGTCAAACACCATCTCTGTGTGAGACCCATTGGTTTTGGTTTCCCTTCTTCATCTGGCGTGAACAAGTCCTCATTTGTATTAAAATAGCTCGGCCATTTCTCTGGATGTACTCGTGGGGCCCACTCATGCCCTAAAGAGAACGGTGAAACTATGGGTATATTTACAGAGATGGACTTCGAGATGGGTGTTTCGGGGTCTGAAAGGAGACTATAATGCACAGTAGTCTCAACCACGGTATCAATGGGTTGGGAGTGGGTTGGGAACGTAAATCGTGAGGGCACACAAGCTGCGGCAGGTATTCGTCCAAGTGGATGAAAAGAGTGAGTGGCAGGTAATATGCGACCATCGGGTGATAACCATGTAATGACAGGTTCTGAGGGTTTAGTTTAGCTTTAACACAGGGGAGATCAGGAGGCACTCACCTTGGCTTTCAGGGTAACCGATAATTCTCACATCGAGTGACGCCTCTGCCTCCTCTTCCTCATCGTTAGAAATCTCTAATCGAACGTCAATAGTCTCACCTATGAATGCCGGTATATCCAAATTGTCGAATTTCACTTCCATCTTCGGTGGTTTAGGAAGAATCCTTCACCATGTTAATAATGAAACTGAGAGATCGCGTGATAACCCACCTTAGAGCAGTCGGTTCCTCACTCCTCACTGGCTTCTTCCTAAAGCTCCCAGTTTTATCCTGTAGCCACCACGCAGCATTCCCACCGCTCGGTGTTACTTCCCCTCGACTCCTCTTTCTGCTTCCAGATCCAAGATTACCTCCAATTCCTAATTCATCTGTCCATCCCTCATCATCTTGTTGTAGAACTACTAGATACTCGAGCTCGTAGTTGCCCAGGTTTATTTCAAATGTTGCAGCCATAGCTTTTGCCTCTCCTGCTTCTCGTAAAATAGTAGAAAGCTCTATGATCTTGGTTTCCCCAGGGTACAGAGATAAATCTGTGGAGGCTGTGAGAAATGATTTCGGTGAAGTAGGTGATGGCTGGGGCTCATCATTGTTGATGACTTGATCCTGAAGCCTGCCTTTCAGATCTACATAGCGTATATTTAGTGAGTCCGGCGCAGGCATCACCGTGGAGTGGTCGTAGGCAAGCATTATAGTTTTTAGACTCCCTTCAAACGTGATCTTAATAGAAGACCATACCACAGGAGCGGAGTCCTTGTGAGCGCTCGAACTCATAACCAACTGTGAAAGAATGGCGTCGCCGACGCATGCATTGGGGTTTTTGAATGTATATGAAACAGATACTTCAACGCAATGCTTGTCATCAGCGAGGTACATATGTGACTCTGTGAGAGCACCAACTTACAAAATGGTATCACATCCTCCTCTCTCAGAGCAACCACTGGCCTCGTGCCGCCACTTCGTTTGGTCCCGAGACAATTCATCAGATCATATGTCCATCCTTGCTTTTTCAAGAATTTTGATGACAACAATTCTAATTCTGCGGCAACTTGTTGCCCCCCATCTCCACTCTTTCTTGTGCACTCGACAATCCTCCACAGTACTTCCTCCAATAGTGGAATCCACTTCTCTTGTCTGTATCCTTGGGCTAACTCTCTCAGTTGCTCCAAGGCCTCTGCCCAGTCACTATCGCTACCTCTTTCCATTTTTAGTCTTGCAATGTTATGGGTCATCATATCTCCCATCCTCTTTTGTCCCTTTGCAAGGAACTCCTTCTTTGCCAGCTCAAACAAATCAATCTGAGTCCCATAATGATCTACCTTCGTTAGCTCATCACCTGGAGGAGAGCATAGATAGTCATCGAATGGCTCAGACTCCATGTAATTTAAGACCCGAGCATGTCTATCCGCTGCATAATTTGCTGCTGACAGATAGTAAAATCCCGGGTGATGTAAATGCTCCCTTGGGCTGATCTTCTCGGCATACTGTACATTCTTTTCAGGCAGTATATATATTTGCATATTTGAGTTGGGAGCTACTGATGGAATTAAGGTATTGGGAGAGCCAGGGGCAACAGGTGCAAAGACATGCGGGTTTGCAGATTGAAGTAGCTCCGCAAATACTCGATTCCATGTGCTCATCCATGCTGCAAAACCATAGCTGTATTTACCCTAGTTAGCAGGTCATAGCACACAGCTGATATATTGAGCCCACTCACGTCTCCGCCCCCTTACCCTTAGCATTGATAAGATCCCGCATCTTTATGATGTGATACTCCCACCTCCGCACGGCAGCAGTCCATGATTCTAGCCACAGAAGACATCGCAAGATCCTGATTGATAGAATATCTGCTAAGAGTCTCGCCTCCAGCCAACGCCCACTCCAGGAATTTGTTGTCGACATTATATCCTGTACTAGGCTCTCATATGCTATCTCGTAACTACGTGCTGCCGTGTCCATTTCTTGCCTAAACTCCGAAAATATACCAAGCTTAATTTCATAACGAACCCCCCATCCTGCATCTGAGAGCGTCGTAGGGGCAGTTGTTGGGGGTGCCGTCGGAAGTGGAATTGGATTCTTCCTTTTTCGGCGGGAGTGCTTGGAGAGATCTCGATAATACTCTAAAGCCAATCCGAACAGTCTAAGCTGTATGTTCCTTACAAACGACTGCACCTCAATTGGGGTAGAGGGTGACGGAAGAAAGAAGAGTGTAGAGTTGAATTCTAGGCTAGTGGATCGCCGTATTACGCCCAGCCTTTCATCAATTTCCGGAGAATGTAGTACGGATTTCTCAGCTAGGATGATGACTGCAAACTTTGTGCGGCGGGCGTTCGTTTCAGTAGGAGAGCCTGAGCCTACAACATTCGTCGAGGTTGATGTGCCAAACTGCTTTTTGAGGTCATTGATCACGTTGATGAGCTCATTGTCCTTCTGAACCTGCATATTACTGTCTGGTGTCTCTGTGTACAACTCGAAACATGGAATGAAAACCGATGGTATAAGATCCTGATGCTTTCGCATCCAGAGATGTGTCATGACTCCATCAGGATATATAGGCGATTGCGGTGACAGAGGCGAGAGTGGAGAGTGAAGCGTGCGGATTGCTTGGCCTTCGAACATCGGAGATATTGGAAGTGTTGGTTCTGGTGGATTTGCTTTGCGTGGTGGTAGAACGAAGGTCTGATCACAGCCTGTAAGCATTGAGCCCACTTCTGTGGCATGATGAGATGCTCACCCGCCCTACAGCTTTCACTCGGAAGACAGGATTTTGCCCTCTAGAGTTGGTGAGATTGCGCGCGGCCTTGCCAGACCATATTCTGGATGGATTCGCCGTCAGGAAGCATCGCAGTAGAGTGTTGGCTAGAGGGGTGTCTACTGGAGGTAATGGGCAGGTGATGTGAGTAGAACCGGGGTGAGCAGCTTGCAAGAGGTCTACAGTGGAGCTTCGCAGGCCGGAGAGTATCAGAAGAGGGGTATTATGCTCGACATAATGGTGGGGATATGCATCCATGAGCTGTGAAAGCTGAGAGCAATTGAGTCCAGCACGGGCAGCTGGTGGGGGTAGAGTGGGATAAGCGCGGGTAGCTTGCTATTCGATACGTGTGCTGCGAGGGAAGTTCTGTATATGGAGGCTTGCACACAGAAGCCTTTATACTTCCTATTTGGGAATGATGGTCTTGGCAATATATGGGGTGATATGCGGGCATAACCCTGGCATAAGCATGGTTTTTTTATTATTTTTAGTCTATATATGTATGATACTGGAGGCTATGAGGCGGCCCTGTTCCTGCGCATTGGGTTTACACATGGGACAACATGTTGCTTAAACGCCCTGCCTCCCGAACCTATGAAAACAAAATCCCCAAAAGATAGAAGCGTCCGTACACCCAGTGCTTTCGCCTATCCGGCTCGCCACCACCACGTCCTCACTTCCACCAGTCCCCGGGCATAAGCATGGTGAAGCATAAACCTGGCCTATGCAACACTAATTCAGTGATCTTAGCATTGCAATACCGTATATAGGACACAAATACAGAGTAATTGATATGAATAGTACTATCCGTATTAGTACTTAATACTTTAGCCCTATCTTAATATAATATATATCAGGATAGATTGGATATATACAGTACGTATATATTATTATAGTACAATTATTGTAGTACAGCTAAAATAAAGGTGAAGTTTGTATATAATAAGTTTTTTTAGAATCTTAGGATCGGTCTGGGCACGATCAGTCTTAGGCCATAAGACTGTTTCGAGTTAGAGCTCCAAATGTACACAATCGTGCCGTAGGGTCCAATTGCTTTGGACACTCTTGGCCCACACTTACGATGAGAACAGTATTGACAATGGTGACAAACCGACGACAAACTGATGTGAAGATTAGTCAGAAGAGACGTCATAGTTCACGAGTTCTAAATCACGAGGGTAGCAGTATATTGTCAGGGAAGCAGCGTCATAGGTGGATGGCGCGGGAAACAGACATGGGTTGTTGGATTCGGGGTCGGCTTCTTCAGGATGTCTGAAGTTGTCTTGTGGCAGATACGTTGGATCGCAATTGATTAGTTAGGAGGAATTGTGTAGGGCCGGGCGGGGAGAATCTGGCAGAAGGCCAATAATGGAATAGGGAGAGGGAGTGGTAAGTGTGTCAATTATTCCCATGCATCCGATAGCATAACAAGAGACGTTGGGGTGCCAGCCCATGTGAAGACGCTATGTTAATGAGATCTGATTACGGATATAACACGCAGTTTTGCGAAATGGCCGTTGTCGGCACCTATACAGCTGATGAAACTATGAGTACTATACTGTAGTTCTCATACTTAGTCGGAAGCAACCGTGTCGGCCCGAAAATGGAGAGCAAAACAGTAGGGGATGAGGTAGGCCTATAATGACCCAACCCAACAATAGCAATTTACACAAACTAGTCTCATCAACTGATAATCTAGGTTGAGGCTATCATTGCAGAAAAGGTGTTCTTTTATCCTAAAACTACTGGTGGTGTAGGTTTTCTTTAGCCCAAGACTTCCTTTGCCTCTTTCATCAGCTAATATGCCTTTCCTTCCAGGTTCTCTTAAGTACATTTCAAGTCAGATGGAAGGGCTATGGGCAGGAGAATGATTCCTGGGAGCCAGAAGGCCATTTGATGGGCTGTAAACACCTTCTAAAAGAATGGAGGGCCGCCCATCCGCTGTTTGTCCCCTTCTGTCTCCACTATATCCCAACCCTAATCAATCTTTGTTCCAGTCGAAACCCACCACAACATGGCAATGGCAAACGCAAGACGGATGCTATGGGTTCTGATAGTGGATCTCCCGGAAGCTCAAGTTCTGAAAAGCCATCGAAGGTGTCTCGGGTAGGTCACGTGTGCCCTTCCTCATTGACCAGAGCTAACAGCATCAAAAGACGCGCACAAAGCTTGAGCCAGGGACTGTGGCATATGCTAGGTGGCGCGAAAATTCCACCCTCAAAGAGGACCTGGCAGCGATGCATCCAGATCGCAAGTTGTTCAGAAAAAAGCTTCGGAATCTTCCAGGGCCGCCTGTCGTCCTGTACAACGATGTAGACAATGACCCAAGCCCTCCTGTCATCTTCGAGTTCACCCCACGTTACAAGATTCTTTCTCCATACGTCCTCGACTACGTGAAGGTTAATAATGACTTCTGGGCTGGTTGCTCATGCAAGGCTGGGTTTTGCAAGGAGGGCTGTTCGTGCGTTGAAGAGAATGGGATGTCCTATGATAAGAACGGGCGTCTCATATGGATGACTAGTGACCCTGCTATCAATGAGTGTAACGAGCGCTGCAGCTGTGGCCTTGATTGCCCTAACCGTGTCGTTCAGCGGGGCAGAAAGATTCCCCTGGAGATATTCAAGACGGAGAAGAAAGGATGGGGTAAGGACTCATGCCGCCTTAAGCAGGATATGTGCTAACGTGATACAGGGCTACGTTGTCCCCAGAAAATTCCCAAGGGGACGTTCATTGATACATACCCGGGAGAGTTAATTACTCTGGCAGAAGCCAATGAACGAGCCGAGAAATATGCCGAGACGGACAGCGGCTCTTCCTACCTCTTTGACCTAGACAAGTTTTCCAAAGTCCGTCAGGGAGAAGACGATGAAGAGGTCGTGGGAAGTCAGGGTGGACCTATGGTTGAGACGCTTGATGCAAATGATATTTTCGTTATTGATGGCAAGAATCACGGGGGTGTCACCAGGTTTGTCTTGAGGCTGCCCACACATGCTATAGTGACTAACCGATAGATAGGTTTATCAACCATTCTTGCGATCCAAATCTTCTGATATATGCTGTTACTAGGGAAAGAGCCGATTATCGCCAGTACGACCTAGCAATGTTTGCCAACGTGGACATCCCAGCATATGAAGAACTTACGTTCTCTTATGTAGGAGGTGAACAGAGTAAGCCAGACACAGGTGTCCAAAAGTATGACTGTTTTTGTGGTAGTCCTCGTTGTAAAGGCTATCTTTGGTAAAGGAGTTTGGTCTTGGATGGTTTGGTTAAACCACAACAAAGCTATTTATTCTCTTGTATACAGAGATTTTCTAAGTTTCTACTAGTTTCCTTTATTTTTAATAATAGTAAAAGACATAAAGGGAAGTTCTATATTATATCAAAGTGTTTGGCCTTTTATTCTAAAAGCAATAAGTCCTTTAGTAGCTTCAAGGTTTGATTTTAAAACAAACCTTATACTTGTATAAAACATATATATTATTTATGCCAATAGGCAAGTATTACATGAGCGGGTACCTACAGTATGTTTAGTGCCAAGACACCCCATCCGCACCCATGTTATTCGTGGCTCCATCCCCACCTACCGTCAGGGACGATAATCGTTTCCGTGTACGTACCTACCGCTGGGGTTTCTCTCTTTATACAGGAGATCGATCGAGTACTACATCTAACATACTCGTACAGCGCCTGCGCGCTTCCCCAATAGCTTTCTCCGTCTCTTCTGGATGAATTTCTATAGGATAGTGGACCTTTGAACCTCAACACGACAACTCTGGTGGAGAGCGACTGATTGTGCAAAGGCCATGGTTCTAAAGTTTTACATTGCTGTGATATCAATCAGTGCCTTCTTTTCACTCCACGTTGTCGTAAGATGGCTTCCCCTTCTCCGATACTTTGTATACACCTTCTACGCAGGTATTTTGGTAGCGGCCTTGGGCTACATTGTTCTACTTATCTTGACTGTACGAAGGATCACCAGAGAGGAGGAGCTCAGCGCCTTGCAAAATATTAAGCCGTTGCCGTTTACACACCCGGGAGCGTGGGAGAAAGAGATCAGGGCACTAGAGAAGCTCGATGCCATAGCTACCAGCCCACTTTACCCTCAGTCATTCCTCATCTCGGACAGCTTCGGCTCACTGGTAGATCTCATCATCGACAACTTTATAGCGAGTTGGTACAAAGGCATCAGTGTGGACCCTGCATTCATCAATCATGTCAACAAAACCATAAGTTGTGTTCTACAAAATATCAGCGACAGAGTTCTGAATGTGGACGGTGTGGAGCTTGTGGTTGCGAGGATTGTGCCACTCCTGACGAACCATTTATCCGACTTCTCGGCCGCAGAAAGGATCGTCCGTGGAAAGCATCTTAATAAAAGCCTCACTGAGTCGGAGGAATTGGATCTTGCAATTGCCGCAAAATATAGAGACGGAAAGCTACACCCAGCGGCTAGCCTAACGTTCTCGGATCCGAAGCTTGCGCAGCAAGATCACCTCAGAGCCCTTGTGAAGAGAATTCTCCCTCTGGTAATGCCAGAGAACGAGCTTAAGAGCAGTGCTGTTGGCATTCTGGTCAGGGAGATAGTCGCTTGTGCTGTCCTCTTCCCGATATTGGTCCTGGTCTCGGACCCTGACACTTGGAATCAGTTGATTGAAGCAGTTGGGAAATCTGCATTGCAGGATCGAAAGGATGTCAAGAAACTCAGGGCTGCTCTAGATCAACATGCTACACTACGTTCAAGGCGTAATGGAGTCAATTTGGATGCGGATAGCAATGGCAGGGGAGCACCATTCATAAGGTTGTCACCAACAGATGATGAAAGGACATTTGAAAAGTTCATTCGATCAATTCGACACTGTAATAATCTCCCTGATGCAAGACGGATGAGGAATGAGATATCCAGTCAATTGAAGAAGGATGCTAGAAGCAAAGGACAGGATGGCGTATATATTAAACGACTGGAAACTGGAAAGCGACTACTCGATCAGAGAGTCGCATATCTCTCCGCTGGGTCTAGTGGCGGGGTATCATCACGACAGGTTAGTACTATCAAGCCTCGCAATACGAGTGGACTCCGTAATAATCTTAAAGCAGCCTGAACCTTTACAATCACAACCTCGCCGGGTGCCCACCTATATTGAAACTGCAAAGCTTGTAGATATCCTGCGGGATCCCTCAGGGCTATCATATTTCATGGTACATTCCACCCCACTGTCGATAAACGCAAAGATATTAATGTTTGGTGTCTAGGAGCACATGGATCGACTGAACCGCCTATCGCTTGTTCAATTTTGGCTTGTTGTCGACGGATTGCGCAATCCATTGGAAGACGACATCGACGAAGATGATGAACAATCCACCTCTCTGACAAAATGGACAGAATCAGATAGAAACGACACAGCTCAAGTCTACGAAGCTTATTTCTCAAAGCCAGAATTGCATATACCAGAAAAGACTAAGAATGAAGTTCGTGTATTCTTGAAGGCTGGTTCAAAAGCCACATCCAGGCAATATCACAGAGCCCGAGCAGCCATTCTAAGGACTCAAACAGCTGTGCTGGAGGAGATGCAGAATAATGATATGGTCTCATTTAAGAACTCAGAAATCTACTATAAATACCTTGCATCTGATGATTTGGCAGCTTCGATGACTGCAGCAATCAATCGCCCGCCCGGCCCAGAGTTAATTCGTAATGCCTCCTGGGTCGAAAGCCCGATACAACGTAGTGAATCTATGGATGCTATGATGGCCTCTAGGCACTCTTTTGATGGGAAGGGTCAGGAAGAATTGTTTGATGGATGGGATGACGGCCCAATGTCCTCATCCATACAAAATCTGGATGAAGCCTACCCACGGTTTTCTAGGTCATTCGACCGCAATGGCACACCAGACAGGGGGATTGTCGAAGCAATGGAAGCGGTTCTCAATGGTATTATTGAGGAAAAACCCAGTGACGATAAAAGTCTCCTCCAGACATCATCACCGGGATTTCTATCCCCTGACAGCCCTAGAAGCTCCTTTGATGGCTCTGCGCCAATATTCGACAATGGGTCTATTACTTCCGCAAAGGGCCTAGCCAAAAGCGTCAGTGTATCAAGAGATGCATTATTTGGTTTGAATACAGGGAAGAAAGGGAAGGACACTCCCCCAAGTATTGCATCCTTGGGCTTAGTGAATCCTTACGCTCGCGGGGAAGTCTTCTCGGATGATGAGCTTTTCCCTGACGAGAATCCCATTCCAGAGTCGGAAACTGATCATGAGGATATCCCAAACAACGGCAGCAAGGATGATCACGAGGACGAAATTCACGAGGCCGCCCCTGGTGACCTAGGCCTAGCAGAGGCAATTGCCACATTGACGTATGACATCGAAAAGTTATTGACACAGGAAGTGGTGGTGGATTCCTTAACTAGGAAAGCGGAATTGACCAACAATACTAGCGAACTGAGAATCTTGAGGAAGTCAAAAGCAAGTTTGCAAAGAGAGATTCGCCGCAAAGAGCTGCAGAGGCAGCAATATATTGTGCAGGAAAGCGACAATAGTTTGTTTGGGCGGTCGAGTATCAGGATAAATAACTCAATTGTGGGGAAAGAGAATGGGAAGGAGTACGCTCTTTGTAAGTTTCCATTCTACATTACATCTGTCAATTAAGGATGCTGACTTGCGTACAGACCTTATTGAAGTTCACCGAGAGGGTGGAGAGCATATGCCCGCTGCCCAATGGGCAGTTGCCCGCCGATATAGTGAATTCTTCAATCTCCACCAACAACTCCGGGCCAGCTTCCCTCAAGTCCGAGATCTTGATTTTCCTAGACGACGCGTAGTGATGCACCTTCAACGAGACTTTTTGGAAAAACGCAGGATAGCATTGGAGAAATATCTCAAATCCCTTCTTCTCATTCCTGATGTCTGTCGGTCACGGGACTTTCGTGCGTTCTTGTCTGTGCGACGCATTGCCCCTGCACTGGACCCAGCGAATGCAGGTGAGAAGGGGCAGGATTTCATTACGAGACTGTATAATTCTATTTCAGGTGGAATGGAGGGTGTACTTGGAAACTTACCTTTACCGATGCCACAGCTGGATCAATTGTCTACAGCGAGCACGAGTTTGATCACGACAGCACTACAGCAGCATCAAGCTGCCACTGGGGGAGTACTTCTCACAGGTAGCCCGCTTAGTGACGCAGCTGAGGCGGAGGCGGAGCTGGCGGCATTTGATAATGCTAAAGCCGAACTGCCGTTTGTGAAACCTATTTGTGACTTGTTCCTGGAGACATTCGAATTGAACCGGGGGAGTAGTTGGTTAAGAGGGAGAGCGGTGGTGGTAGTGCTTCACCAGCTTTTGGGAGGGACTATTGAGAAGAAAGCTCGAGAACAGGTGAAGGCTTTGTGCCAGGAGGATTCGGTGTTGAAGTATTTAGGACTTGTCAAAGATGCTCTAGAGCAGCCCGGTGGGCCTCCGAAGGTTTCGAGGACGGCGAAGGAGAAGATGAAGAGTAAGAACGAGGCGGGAGAGGTACTAGCGACACTGGTGCCGGATATGGCGGCGAGTGTGGTGGGGAGGGCCAATGCTGTTACTGCGGGGAGGAGGCTGTTCGCAGCATTCAATAATCAGAGGTTGAAGTGGGTGCTCACTACAAAACTATTCCTGTTCTGGAGGATACTGACTGAGTAATGAACAGTACTTCCATTATGTTTACGATCCTTGACGAAGTAATGAATGCTATGTTTGGGGAAGGTGAGAGGATGTAATAATTCTGCTTTTAATATCTGTGCACATGGAGTTTGGTGGCACTAACAATATTCTGCTTTCTTACGGAGTCTTGTCTATCGTTTTTAGGTGGTGTTCAGATAGTATGTGTATAATCTTCACAGCATTCATTGTAGGTATATAGGAGTTTTCAAAGATGTCACATGATCCCAATCGCACCAATTTGGGGTGGATCACAAGGGATATCTGCACATTTTACATAGACCAAGGAAACATTCGTGAGAAATGGGAGCGAAAGGGTAATTAAAAAAAAGTACAGTAAACGGTCTTTTTGGTTTACTTAAGCATGGCGGTGTACCCATGATAGTAAAAACGCAAACAGCTAAATACGGCATGCTGCTGCTACATTCAAGAAGATCAAAAGGCATAGGAGATAACAGGCAAGGTTAATTCCACCATTACACACTCAATCAAGCTATTATCTATTCTTCCTGATCGTGAACCTCCTCCTCCTCATATCCGCCCTCATCATCCTATTGATATGTTAGGGATTATCACGGTAAGAGCTTCGGAAAGGAATGAGCTTACATCAACAGAAGCATCCTGGTACTGTTGGTACTCGGAAACCAAATCGTTCATGTTGGACTCAGCCTCAGTGAACTCCATCTCGTCCATACCCTCACCAGTGTACCAATGCAAGAAAGCCTTCCTCCTGAACATAGCAGTGAATTGATCACCAACACGTTTGAAGAGCTCCTGGATGGAAGTAGAGTTGCCGATGAAAGTAGCAGACATCTTGAGACCCCTGGGTGGAATAGAGCAAAGAGCGGTCTGCACATTGTTTGGAATCCACTCAACGAAGTAAGAGGAGTTCTTGTTCTGGACGTTGCGCATCTGGTCCTCTACCTCCTTCATAGATACCTTCCCACGGCTATATAAAAGTTAGCTTTCCCGCATAAAAGGCTTCAGAGAAGGGAGTATGCACAAGAAAGCAGCGCAGGTGAGATATCGTCCATTTCTGAAGTCGCTGGCAGCCATCATGTTCTTAGGGTCGTACATCTGTTGGGTCAACTCTGGGACAGTAACCGCGCGGAAGGAGTGAGCTCCACGGGAGGTGAGAGGAGCGAATCCGACCATGAAGAAGTGAAGACGTGGGAAAGGAACCATGTTTACGGCCAACTTCCTCAAGTCTGAGTTTAGTTGACCAGGGAAACGGAGACAAGTGGTGACACCAGACATGACGGCGGAGACAAGGTGGTTCAAGTCACCATAGGATGGGGAGGAGAGCTTCAGGGTCCGCATGCAGATGTCATACAGGGCCTCATTATCAATACAGAAGGTTTCGTCAGAGTTCTCAACTATCGAGATAGTTAATAAACAATGAGAATATTGAGAGTCAGTGCTACGTACCAAGCTGATGAACGGACAAGGTGGCGTTGTATGGCTCAACAACAGTGTCGGAGACCTTGGGGGATGGAACGACGGAGAAAGTGGCCATCATCCTGTCGGGAAACTCCTCACGTATCTTCGAGATCAAAAGGGTACCCATACCGGCACCAGTACCACCACCAAGGGAGTGGGTGATCTGGAAACCCTGGAGGCAATCACATCCTTCAGCCTCACGACGAACGACATCAAGGACTTGGTCGACGAGCTCAGCACCCTCAGTGTAATGTCCCTTAGCCCAGTTGTTACCAGCACCAGATTGACCAAAAACGAAGTTGTCTGGACGGAAGAGTTGGCCAAACGGACCAGCGCGTACAGCATCCATGGTACCGGGCTCAAGATCGACAAGAACGGCACGAGGAACATATTTATTTCCAGAGGCCTGTTGGGTGCCAGTTAATGGATCAAGTCACTGTCACAGAGGGGAGGGGTCTCCGCTACCTCGTTGAAGTAAACATTCATCCTCTCCAATTGGAGATCAGAAGTGCCATTGTAGCTAAACCCCAATTTGTCAGTCCCTTAAAGCTTCCTGCCTGCCTTTGCTGTGTGGAGGCCAGAGTCGATAGAATGGAACTTACACCCCAGATCCATCGAGGCCGTGCTCGCCAGAGATGGTTTGCCTAAAGAATATGGATGTCATTCCTGCGCCTCCTCTACCCCGCGTTAATACATGGTAAGCTTACCAGAAAGCAGCACCAATTTGGTTACCGCATTGGCCAGTCCTAGAATAAAGAATAAGTATTCTTTTGCCTCAAATATAGGAGACGTGAAGGGCCATACTGGAGGTGAACCTATGTGATGGATTTGTTAGCACCACAATGTGGGGGAAACAGCTATCAGGGGTAGCGTATTATACTCACGATTTCTCTCATCTCAAATTAGAATAGGTGAATAGTAGTAAGAAAAACGTGTACTTTCGTAAAGAGAGAAATTGTATGTTTTGTTAGTGATGTGAAGATGTTGTGGAGAGGATGTCAGAAGAAAAGGAGAGCGAGCTTGGAGCCAGTTGTGAAAATTGGTAAAGGGGCGCTAGGACGACGCCAAGCCAAGTGGGCCAACTACCTACTCCGTAAGTAACCTGACAAAGTTAAGTTGATATATGAGTACTCCGTACACGGCCAAGCGTGTTCCTGTGCTTGACTCTTTCCTGCCAAGCCCTCTTTAACTCAGTCTGAACTGAGATTAACTCGCATAGGTTAGCTGACTGGCTGTACTGTACTAGTACTTATGACATCCTCGCAGCAGTACAAATAACTTTCCCCAGGTCTTAAAGCTTATTTATCCCTAGCCCCACACTCAGACTCTTCCAATACCCCGCACAAATTATCCATACACATAACCACCAGAACCAGGACTCCCGACTCTCACAGAACGATACTATACGGCTAACCGAGATCGGAATCTTCTGAGGACGGCGCAATGTCGGCTGCTGCATCGAACTTAGGGCAGACACCTTTCATAAAACAGCTTGCTGCTAATGGTTTGTGCTAAATAATGGCATTGCACACTACTATCGTACTCCACGTTAGCTAACATGGTTTCTTGCAGACCGACAAACCCGTGACAAAGCAGTTGGTTCTCTACGAGCATACCTTAATGGCAAACGCCCCTTTACCAAGCTCGAACTCCTCAAGCTCTGGAAGGGTCTATTCTACTGTTCGTCTCCCTGGCCCCGGTCATCAGTCAAGGGCGCAACCCACGAAATTCCCCATGCACACAAGATCAAGCTTTTAGTTTCTAATACCGTTCGCACAGGCATGTGGATGTCCGACCGCCCTCGTACACAACAACGCCTCGCCGTCGACCTCGCCCTACTAGTCGAAACCATGCAAGAAGAGACTGCATTATTATTCCTCGAATGTTTCTGGGAAACTATGATCAGGGAATGGGATGGGATTGATGTACTAAGAATGGATAAGTTCTTGATGCTGGTCCGCCACTACTTGGCCAGTTCGTTTAGGTATTTGAAGGTGAGAGAGTGGGAGGAGGGGAAGGTGGAGAGGTATATGGATATCCTAAAGGAGGGACCGTTACAGTGAGTTTCAGATATAGATTGCGTATCGCTGAAGTTGGAGTGGTGCTAATACAAGGGCCACTCAGCCCAAGGTCTATTAAAGTCCCCAATGGCCTCAGGTATCACTTAATAGATATCTACCTAGATGAACTTGAGAAGCTTGAGCCTGTTGATTCAGAGGATAGTGCCAGTATACCGATTGATTTACTTGTCCAGCCATATGAGCAGTTAGTTGAGAAAAGCCCCACAAAAGTCGTACGAACAAGATCACGAGACATGCTACAGGATGAGAGGCTTGAGAAGTGGGGTTACACACAGGCCAACAAAAGCGAAGAGGAGGTAGCTCATGAGGGAGAAGCTTGGGCGGGACTCGACCAAAGCTGCTGAAGGATTCCTCTGTTTTTATGCCAAAAAATAGTTTTACGCCTCATGTATTATTAGACTATAAAAACTGCCAGACATGAATATCCAAGGTATCCAAATTTAACCCGCTATATGTATGTTGCAAACTAGGGTATAGACCATAATCACATTAATTCTTTGCATCTGGCTTTGTGAAGTATTCCCCCCCAGTATACTTCCCATCTTTGGTGAAGGTCCTTCCTAGGCCACGATGTGACTCTGCTTGGAAAGGTTCATAATTGATTGGCTCGCCGTCGATACTGATATATCCTGTCCTGCCGTGGGGCACCAGTCTATAACCCAAAACCTTTTGGTATTTCACGCAATCCATGTCAAAGTGCGATCCACCCTGTGCGGCAGTCATCATCTTTAAAGAGATGACCCTGCCAATCTTGGCATCTATACTGATGACATCAATCATACCCTCAGATGGCAGTGCTGCGGGGAAGAAAGCTGCATCGGCAGAAACCCGGGACATCTAAGCTTTGAATCAGCAGTTGATGTAGAGAGAGTGGCATTAGGGGGTTACTTACATTCCCTGCAAAAAAATTGCCCATTGTCGGGTGGGGGTTCAATACCCAGCCCTCTGGGAGCGGATCATTGATAGTCCCAAACTTCAAGGGCGGTAATCCCTCCTCTGAATTCTCTCCCTCCTGGGGAGGGTCTCCACCCACCCGGTAATAGTCCCTTATGGCATTCTTATCGTCCATCACAACCTTATACGCCACGTCACAAGGATATGCATCTCTTCCCCAAATTCTCGTCAAGAGCCCCCATGTAAACCGTGCACCACCCATCCATCTTAGATGATCCGTCCCCAAATCCGAGTCGGCAACAATACCAAATGACTGTGAAAGCAGAGATAATATGCGTTTATCACCCTGAGTTACAGAAACAAGATCTATCGGGGTCAAAACTCCCTTGATATAAATCAACGACGCCATACTCCCAGTACCTACACCAGTTGTAGTCCAACACATGCCATTCCCTGATCCTGCCGGGAGGAGGCACACGGCAATGTTATGTAGTGCTCTTCGAGCATCTTTCCGTCTCCCGAATCCATTGAAAACTTCATGGGGCACTCCATCTCCAGACACACATGCCACAGCGTCGTAGGAATCGATGTCCAGTTCTTCTGCTATTTTCAAGGCATGTCCATGGTGGGTGGTAAGTTGGACATCAAACTTGACGCGAGCAGCACGAAATATGGGCTCGCATTCCTTCACCCATATTTCTTGGGCATTGCCCCGGCCACCGTGTGGGTTTATTAGGACCTTGATCCGTTTCTCTCGCTGTGCTCCTGTTTTTTGTCAGAGACTCAGAGCACCAGGTTTTCGTAGAGACGAACCTCCATATGCTTTCTGAAGCAAGTGTTCTACCCACTGCCTGGAAACTTCTACATCGGCCAAGTCAAGTGGATAGTCCAACTTCTCCGGCCTGACCGTCGTCTTCGAGGTATGCTCAGCGAAGGTAATCGAGAGCAACTTGAATTCACTGGATAGCTCAGCCCAAAGAATATCAAGCAGTGGAATTTTCTGAGTTGCCGGGCCTGCCGGACCTAAGGTGCCTGTTAAATTATATTCCCAAATAGTTTCTCGGAAACTGACTCACCAACCACTCCAGCTACACAGCCTGCCCTGTTCTTCTTCTTACTAAGACGATTATCTGAGAGCCAATGCAGCCACAACATTAGCTACACGTGCATATTCAATAGCTTAGAGATCCATTTAGTGCGTGCGCATACCTGTAATTTCCAGTGCCTCAGTGGCAATCCTCAACGACAGTGTTGAGCTGAGGGTAAGTACTTCCGCCATTGTTCTGTGCTTAAGAACGGTTGGTCAATGAGTGGATGTTTACTTATAGATTGGTGTTCTTAAACCGAGACAGGGGCGACTAATACTCTGCCAAGAAACCGACTTCGAGGATTTTATATGAATTTATCTATTCCTATATCTAGAAGCAGAGGGGGGAAAAAAAAATTGCATGTAATGGAAACTCAAACTGGGGGATGTGGGGACCCTAACACTTAGTAAATACCTAAGTAATCTTCATTTCAACATGACCATGATGTATAAACTTGCGAAACACTTCCCCCAATCAAGCCTACCCAATCTATGACTCCCCAGCCTTACTTAAACCCTTCAGTGAGCCAAGGCTAAGTGCGAGACCTTGGGACCTGCTTCGAATGCGGACGAAACCTGTAACTGGCCCACCCTCACCCTCTTTCTCAATACTTAGATTTGCAAGAGCATCCTCGCCTACACCAAATTACTTAGCAATTGTCAAATCCAGCCTCTAGAATACGCCGTGAACTTACCGAAGACACTCCTAGCATAGAGATTCGCACTCAAGAACTGACAGTTACCCTTCAATGAAGCCTCAGGCGTTAAGCAGGCCATATTCGTGCACTTCATGAGGTTGTCCAAGAATTCTCGTAATGTCTTCACCTTAGCACTGATATTGACCTTATTCTCCCACTCAAATTCTGTCCACATCGTGCGGAATTGGGTTTCACTGCAGTAGGCTGGTTGTATGTAGTCCATGATGTCAACGTGCACATCATTTAGAATAACCACATTGGTTTCAGTAGAGCTTGCACCATCATAGACCACATTTCCAAATATCACACCTGTATCGGTAGAGGATACTTTGATGGTGGATTGAACACTCTGGAAACCATGTGGTGGGATATTCTGGGTCGTAGGTCTCTCGACAACCTTCAAGTCTCCAAGTGTGGCAAACTCTACTGAGAGATTTTGAAGAGTTTCGGTGGTTTGGTTGACCAGTAATACATCCAAGATAATATCAAATTGATGAACCTTAACATACGCTTCTGCGTACACTGGGTCCGAGAAACCGGTGAGCTGAACGACACGGTTGAGCTTAGATGATAGGTCTCCCTCATTCACATCGCCACCAGTGGCCTTCTCAAGGTCAAGCCCAACGACGTCCAAAGAGTCAGTAGCATGCTTCTTTGCTAGCTGCCTGATAGGGACGACGTCATCAACTTGAACGGCATTCTTAACCCTTTCCAAATCATCCTTCTCTTTCCTCTTCTTTTCCTCAGCAACCACCATTGCGCGGAATGCTTTTCTGGTATCCTCAAGGAAGACAGTCTCAATTTCCTTCCTCTCTTCAAATTCTGCCAGTGATCGTACACAAGACATGATTCGGTCCACGGAGTCTTCGTCGATTGGCGCCTTGACGAACTGCGACTGACCCACACGGATGATAGAAATCATAATAAGCATTGCCTCTGCCTTCAATGCATTCGTCCTGGATTTATCCGTGGAAATCTCTGAATGCCTCATAACCAACTTAGTAAGGGTGGCAGCAAGAACCGATGCAAGATAGAAATCCCCATCCAGTATTAATTGCCTAAGGGGTGGCTTTGACGCCGCCTTTACGGCTTCCAATTTTGCAGCATTTGCTGACTCACTCGTAAGGGCACTCTCGGTAGCGTAGGTACCATCAGCAAGGACTTTTCGTGACGTAGATTGTGGGGCTTTGGCAGCAGCATGTTGTTCCGCAGTCTCATCCGGAACCTCATCTAATAGACGCTGTTCAGTTGCCAGTATTGGGATCTCCCCCAAGCTGGCACGTATTCTTTTCCATGCTTCCCTGATATCTGTATCATGGTGAGTACATCACATTCAGATGCAGAATCCAGGAGAAACAAACCGGGCTGCTCCAGGCAATACTCTCCAATAATCCACAAAACCCCCCTAGACACCTTTCCTGAACGCACATTGCCCAGGGTCGACATCAGCCGCTGCAGGATGTCCCTCCGGAGATTTGGGAACTTCTCTACAACTTCCTTGACAAATGCTATCACATCGACTGCGGATGTATTGTTGAAATCGCCGATGAAATCCATCAAAAGACCAACCACGTTAGCGGCAACCTCAGAAAATTTGATTGCGCAGGAATGGATGGAATGGATCAACATCTGGCGGTACTCGTTGTTCTGTGGGGCCATGAGTTACGGTAGCTTTAGAGGTAGAGGAAGAGCCAGGAGATACCTTCTCATACTCTTGATCGACGGTTTTGGTAAGCTCCTTCTTTAGTAACAAAACCACTTCCTCCACATTCTTGCTGGAGACCATTTCCATAGCAATCTCAAGTGCCTTCTTTCTGACATCCAGGTCAGGGCTAATACTGTTAGCTACCCGAGATTGAGAGTGATATGATCTCCCCACCGTACCTTGAGAGAACACGGAGGATCTCCATTGTTAAATCGTCAAGAACACCGGCATTCTTCTTTCTCAGCTGATCCACACGCTCCAAAACAATCAATTTCACGTTGTTGTCAGAAACTTTGATGCAAAGGTCAATGAACTTCGCGGCCGCCGCTGAATTTCCAAGTCAGTTTGATCCAATGGTTCCATGGTTCAGCACTAACCTTTGACTGCTACGGGATTGCTAGTGAGTGCTGTAAGAGAAGTAGCAGCCTCAAATACAACAGTGTTGGAGGAAACCTCTAACAGATCAAAAATCAGGCGCAAATATCTTGCCTATATGAAAATGATATGAGCAAAGTTTTCCAGCACCGCAGGCCCAGTGCTCTAACCTTGTTAGCAGAGTTTTGAATGGCATCCTTCCGGATAAATTCCAGCAGAACAAGTTGTGTCAATTCGTCTGTGGACACTACCTCGCTGAATATTGAATTCAAGTACTCAAGAGTCTTCTCGGGACTGACACTACTCAGAGCAGCAAATCCGTTCCTCTTGCAGGTAGTATCGTTTTCTGCGCTAAGGAAGGTGTGGATAAGTTCTGGAGCGTCGGGTATTAAATGCTCAGCGGTGTGATATACTGATTGAACGGCAAGTACAGCATTCTTGCGGACATATGCATGTCTGTGCTCCAAGCACCCTCTGAGAGATGAGAGCAGGGGCTCAAGGAGTTCGGGTTCCTTGAGCTTACACAGAAACCGCAATGTGTTCCCCCGGATGTACTCATTAGGGTGTTGAAGGTCATTTCGGATACCATTACTACACCATATCTGTCAGCAACTATCAAACGACTCAGTGTAAAGCCTAGCTCACCAAACAAGAATAAACTCTTGCTTCAACTTCCCATTCACATCCAGCTTCGGGCATATTTCATAGTAGAAGTACAACAGTTTCTTCAGGGGCTTATATTTCGACGGCATGACGAAGCGTATTATATGCATGAGAAGCTGTGACAGAGGCTCCCCGTTCAGCATGATGGTCAAAATCCGTCGCATAGTATCGCATTTGCTTTCATCAGTCCCCTTCTCTAACTGCTGTTGGAGCTGTTGGATTGACGGCTGGTCTGCCGCATTGTCCATCTGGACGAAAGAATACGAATTCTCTAGGAAAGTCGTCATTTCAAGTTCGCTATGTGGATTTTGATATCTGAAGAGAGATTTGGTGATGTGCTGGTTTGAGATACAGTGGCCGGCGACACCAATTCAAGGTTTATTCTGAGCGCAGAATAAAGCTCCAATACTCTGTAGTATTCTCCAGTATTCTCCAAGGGATAGCTACCCACAAGCACTCCAATTCAGATAGAAATGTAGGGTGAATGTTTGGTGTTGTAGAGGGGTTCCAACCGTTGCTATCTGTCCGCAAAGCTTCTAATTATTCACCTTCAGTATATTTCAGCATGCGGCTCAACCCACACTCTAAATTCTACAGGCTCACCTCTAGTGAATACTAACAACACCCAACATGGCATCAAACAACGAACCATTCTACCTAAGATACTACTCTGGGCACTCTGGCAAATTCGGGCATGAGTTTCTAGGTTGGTGGGAATCACTTCCCATACACCACAGACACTTTGTGCTAACGTCTGACACAGAATTCGACTTCAGAGTTGTAGGAGACGGCAAAAGCGCGATTGCACGATACGCAAACAACTCAAATTACAGAAATGACTCCCTGATTCGTAAGGAAAGTAAGTTATGCAACACATGAACTTTTCAGTAGTGTATGGTGTTTACTCTCTGAACCTATCTAGTGTGCGTGAGTGCATTGCTCATCAAGGAAATCAAGCGAATCATCAAAGAGAGCGAGATCATGAAGTGTGTGGCCCAAATACCCTCGAGATTGTGCCTCTGCTGAACTCTAACCAGGGAAGACGACACTAAATGGCCATCAAAGAACATAGACGGACGGCAAGAGCTTGAGATTCGGCTAGGAAACGAGCACATTTCGTTCGAGGTCTGCAACCCTGCTCTTTCTGAGAGATTTATAGATGGGGCTAATAGTGTCTTGTATAGACTGCGAAAATTGGTTCTTTGGTCGATGTTCAAGGCTCTGATGATCCAGAAGGACTTCGTGTGTTTTACTACTTGGTTCAGGACCTAAAGGCTCTTGTCTTCACTCTCATAGGTTTTCACTTCAAGGTGAGCACCTCTACTCAATTTAATGTGTACTATGCTGGCACTGACATGAAAGTTATAGATCAAACCAATCTAGGTTTTTTACTTTTGCCCACATGTACAACTAGCGCACAGAATGCACTTTATGCACGGAATTGGTGTTGATTGATAGTCGGAAATGTACTAGGGGTGGGATATGATAGAAATCCCCAATGTATCAATATCAAGAGGAATTCACATCAGGTGGCATTGATTGTCGAGGATCCAGTTTAATGTAGCTGTTTGCGGGTATAAGAATTCGCTGATGCATTTCATGTACTGTACATAGTCTCGTGTCCAGACCCCCGAAAGATCATACAGCTAGACCTGGTTTATTGCATTCAAATAAACTGTAGATTATCTAGATGGAAGTAGTGACCCCTCCTCCGGGTTTCACATACGACTTCATTACACTACCGGTAGGCTGAATCAAGGCGCTAGCATGGCCCCCCACACAAACTCTGGCAGGGGAGCTCTCGACATCTTTTCTTTTGCTGTATGATACGGTATGTTTGCTTCACAATATACATCAAGGATTGGCTATCTGCAGGCCCTGATCATGAGACTATCCCCGACCCCCCTTCTTTTCACGCTAAAGCCCCACTTTCCTCACGTTAAAGCAGGTCCCCTAGCAAGTGATGCTCAGGTTCATCCTATATAGAGCAGCGGCATCGGCCAGCATGTATAGTAAATACATATGTATGTACATTACCTACATATTAGTCTGGTTGGGGTCTACATATACCGGTACACCCTACACCCTACATATAAATTTGATGGAAGCGGCGTCTCCAGCTTCGAAGCTTTTATGCCCTTTTCTGGTGCACAAATGAGAATTCAGAGTACTTAGGTAAGGTACACTTTGAATTCAGAGAATTGGTGCCCACTGAGCAGCACAGCATTCTCCACTGCTAACTGACCCATAGTCGCGGTAGAGTGAATGGTAGAGCAACTGCCACCAGCTAAAGTGCCGTTAGCATATGCCATGCAGTCTTGGAGCGCCTGTCTTTCAGGCACTACACTCTGATGATCCCACCCTCCTCCCAAGATCTTGCCCCTCCCCCCTAAGCCAGAGCAAGAGCATTACTAGCAACCTACAATTTAACCCAATCCCCAGTCCTGGCAGTCCTCCCAGTCCTCAATAATCCCCAGAATCCAACCCTCCCAACGTTGAATTTACACCCATCCATCTTCTCCACAAAAGCTAGTTATCCAAAGCCGTCACCATCCTAGACGTGCGTGCCAGTCTGTTATCGCCATACTTATCCACTGCCTCCCGGGTCCTACTAGCTGCCAATCATCCAAGTCTTGATAATCCTGCTTCGAATCAGACTCCAGCCTGTCTACCCTCCCAGTCGTCAAAATACAGTTACGCTGTCAGCTTCCCTGTACCTCTTTTTTTTTTTTTTTTCGTTTCAATCCACTTGAAATCATTTCCTTCATTGCCAGAATTCTCGTTCACGAAAGGACTTTTAAGATTCCTCCGACATGCCGACCCCAGACGAGATTCGTAGATACGAGACTGGAAGTGAGGGTCTCCTCGCTTCCTCACTGACTGCAGCCGGCCGACGGCGTCCTCAGCTTGCGTGCCCCGACGAGATACCAACCACTCTATCGCAATGGCGACAGTCAGTAGCCAATAACCATGTGCCTTCACTTCCCGGGGATGCTGGGCCGCTGTCATCCTTGCCCGATGCGATCCCTCCCACAGATTCGAAACTCTCGGAGAACCAGTCTGGATCTGATTGCTCGAGGGACCACATTAGCATTCCCAGCCCGACAGGCTCCATTGACCAGAAGTTTTCGCAGCGCAATTCTGTAATTTCCTTAGCCAGCCCTTCGGATCTTTCAGAATCACATTCTCCTCTGTCATTGTCGCACGAATACTCGACCACTCGGGTACGTGACACGCCTCTTGAAACTTGATCTTTAGACCTTGCTGTCTAACATGTTGGCGTCCAACACTAGCTTTTGCCATCAATATCATGCTCCTTCCTCCGGCCTGGGGCTCGCTTCGTTGGAAAGCAAAGCTGCGGCTCACAGCAGTATGAAGTCCAGGTTGACCTTAAGCATGTTGATATGAGTGAATCTTTCCTATGTGGATACCTTCGTATCAAAGGTTCGTATGCTTCAAAGCCACCATCACTAGTTAATACTGACCCAGCACTCCCCAGGTCTTACTGACAATCACCCAACCCTGACTACATACTTTGAGGCCGAAATGATTGGGCCAAAATACTCTTTCCAAACCCGCCACCGAGAATGGGGAGCAGATGAGAAGACCGACTTTCAGCATTGGGCCAAATTCCCTGCATACAAGCCCATTTTGCAGCAAGCAAAAAAGCCAGATTATATCTACAAAAATTTTGCCGAGAGGGAATATATCTTCATGCGCTGGAAGGAGTATTTCCTGGTTCCTGACCACCGTGTGCGCCAGATATATGGAGCATCGTTCGAGGGGTTCTATTATGTCTGCTTCCATCAATTGACAGGGAGCGTCTCCGGAATTTACTACCATACTAAGAGTGAAAAATTCCAGAAGTTAGAGCTTTCCTATGTCAACGAGAGGACTTTCGGCACTTTCGAATTTAGGTGAAAACATAATGGGTAATTGGCGCATAACTGGATTTACTGGAGCGATCTTTGGGTTGACGGAGTCTGGTGGTTTTCGATATTTGGTTTGCACGTGCTGTTCTATCTACCGGCATTAGTACGGGTTTTAGGGCTTGCTTGGTCGGTCATAGTTTATTGTTTTGGCGATTTTCTGGCTCTGTTTCTTACGAGTATCTTCTGACTATGGCCTGATTTTACTTACCTTCGTTTTATTCCCTCTCAGCTTGCTTTGGATCATAACCCTGCTCCTTATGCGATTTTTCTCTACTTATTCGGATTTAGTCCTCTTCACTCTCTATTTTTATTGGTATCCTACAGGGGAAAATGTATTATATTTTGATATTCCCCCTACCATGATTTTCGTGCAGTCCCCAACTCACATTGACATTCTTGTATACATTTTCACTGTGTGTAACAATGAATACGCGAGCCCGAGAGGTATACAGTGCGGTTGTTGGGTACCCGCACATTGAGCGATCACACCGCTGATGCTCGCGAGACACACTTGAAGAGATGCAGCCCTCCAGAGTAAGAAAATTCTATAGCCGGTGAATGTTCATATGCGCTATTTCCCCTCATCACCTGGACATACTACTGTACATACGTACATGTACATATTGTCGGTACAGCCTTATGCTTAGGTCCTGTCATCTAGAGCGTATCCTATCTGAGGTACCTGCCCTATATATATATATATAGTCATCGGGGGCGACGAAATGCGGGGAACATGTAGCAAAATGTGGGGAGGGATGGAGCTATCCGTACATGGTTTAGAACACTCCCTTCCAATTGACCAACCAAAAAGCACCAAAAAGTACTCTACTTGTCCAAAATACCTCTGGCGCGATTCCCATTCCCCCAGGCCTTTGCTATGACTACTACTAGAACAAGGGCCCTCAAAATGGTATCCGCCTCAGTCAGTCCAGCCGCTAGCAGCGGGCCTCCTGTTCCACCATCCTCGACAAAAGGTAAATACAGTGGAAGGGGTGCCAGGGATCGGTATCGAGAAGACCTCGCAAATCGGGATGAAGCGAAGCTTCCACAGAAAAGGTTCTTCAGGCAGAGGGCACATGCGAATCCGTTTTCGGATCATCAGTTGGATTAGTGCGTATTCCCTAGATCTACATAAAGCTTGGAATATCGGATATGGGGAGCTGATTTGAGATTCTACCTGGTGGGTAGCCCGGCATCCCCGGACCAGATGGATTGGTCACCATACTATCCTACATATTTTGCTAGGGCGAGAGGATTACCTGAACCGATTGATATCGCAACGGACCCCAATGAGGATTTGAGAGTGGAAGCAGTTGGCTTTAAGGATGCCGGGATTGTAGATATAGTTGATATTGGGTGTGGGTTTGGTGGACTGCTGGTTGAGCTAGGTCCTAAGCTTCCAAATAGTGTTATTCTCGGTATGCAAATCTATGAAACTCCTCAAGTCAGGATGTGTGATCTTAACTATTGTGTACAGGCATGGAGATTCGGACGTCGGTCACGAATTATGTCACGGAGAGGATACATGCATTGCGAGCACAGTATAAAGACCAAGGCTTATACTACAACATCTCAGTAATAAGAGCAAATGCAATGAAATTTCTGCCAAATTTCTTTCAGAAAGGGCAACTTGCTAAAATGTTCTTTTGCTTTCCGGATCCGCACTTCAAGGCGCGAAAACATAAGGCTAGAATTGTTTCGTATGTACCTTTCTGCTCGTATCACCCTAGAATAGGAACCTTACCGTGTTTCACAGATCAACCCTTGCATCTGAATATGCCTACGTCCTCAAACCAGGCGGAATCGCATACACTATCACTGATGTCGAGGATCTCCACATGTGGATGGCAAAACACTTTGATGACCATGAACTCTTTGAACGGCTCACTGCTCAGGATCTGGAAGAAGATGAGTGTGTCGGCATCATGGCAACCGCTACTGAAGAAGGCAAAAAGGTCGAGCGGAACAAAGGCGAGAAATTTATCGCGTGTTTCAGGAGGCTTCCTGACCCTGAATGGTAGTTTTTTTTTTTTTTTTTGAGTCTACGTCTATGGAGCCATAGGTAGGCTATGAGACGGCCTGAATGGTACTTAAGTAGTAAGCGGTGGAGAAATCGTGTTCTGAGATTGCGGCCTGCATATGCAATATAACTCAATCGATGATGCAACTCCAGTCCATATTTAGAGGGATTTCCTAATATAGTAGTCAATCAATCGTCTCATAGCCTAAGGCTCCCTTCGGCGTATAGACTCTGAAAAAAGAAAAAAAAAGTAACCAACCAATGTTTTGGGTATTTGATTTTGATTTTTCCGCTACGATGGGTGTACGTACAACTGGGTGCGACTCCCTCTACCGCAGCCCGAGGTCAGGATTTTCGTTGGTCAAGCTCGCAGGATACCTACCTGACACCTAACCCCCCCAATACGATATTTCACATACCCAATATCACCATGGGTAGATATCTCCAGGCCGTGATCTGTAGTTCCCTCGAAAGAAAACGGTACCCTAGATTCTCTCTTCGAAACCGCGAGCGAGTCTATCTAGTAGCTCAATAATAAACAGGATATTTACCAAACATAGACGCAACCAGAATAAAGAAAAAAATGAAGAACCTTAAGCGGTTTAATTACATATACATAAATACACCGCTTGGAAAGGAAAGGAAAGCAGGATTTTCTTTATTGACACGGAAGTGTTTTTTTCTAAATGTCGGATCTCAGATTTTGTTGTGGAAACTATTTACTACGTGCAAGTTCTTGCTACTATTGTTCTGGGGGGCCCCAACGGAGTTGGGGGGCGTAGCCTGTTGCTAAACGTTTGGGAATAGTATTTAGAGTGGTTGTGGGAATGCAATTTAGGATTGTGGAATATGCGATATTGAAACTGGTGTTAGCTATTACCACCCGCCACAGTATCATTATCATAATTCTGTGTCCGCATCAAAGTACCAACATGATACGTTTCCTTATAAATCGCGCCTTTTTTCGTTTCGCCTGTACCGTTCTTCCAACTAACCTTCCCAATCGCCTTTCCTTCGTGTTTCGCTAATTGACATGTGAATAATCGACAATTCATATTATCAAGCCGATAACCACTACCTCCTTGTTGTACAGCAAAAGGCCCATGCTGACTTTGCATATTAGTTTCTGCTAGATTCAACGTTCTCCTATAAGTCCCATCAACAGCGACTCGATGCAATAACCGCATATTCAACACTCTCCACACAGGGCTTCGCCCCCCCACCGAAAAATAATAACAAACGCATTCCAGAGTAAACCACTTTTACCATTCGCCCCATGCACGATGGCATACAATCACTAGCTCACCCATTTTCTAAAAAAACCATTATGGTGATCCGACTAATTCCCTTTATAATCGTTAATAACTCAGTAAATTAGAACGAGAGAACGTAGTCAACCTTGTCCCATCTGTTCGCATATTCTCTTGACATCTCCTATGACGTCTCGAAACTTCCGCTCTCCCTCATCCGTCAACACGTCAACATCCCAACGTTCCCTTGGTGCCGTGTCGACTACGAAAGTGTCGTTATCGTTAAGACGTTTTGGCTCGAGTTGGCGAGTACTCTTGGTGTATTTGTAGAAGCAAAGCTTAGTCCCGATCGCGCTGACGCCATACAATATTGGGATTTCAATATCGTTCCTAAGGGCATAAACCCTCTCCCGCATTTGCTGATCGGCGGCGGAACGAGAAAAATCATTACGGATGTGCCCGGTGGCCTTGATTTCGACAAAAAATACTGGATGTCCTCGCCGCTGAATGAGGAAAATAGTAGTAAAGTCGACTGATTCTAACTGCCTCGGCCGTTTTTGCGGGACGACCATGTAGTGTTCTTTTGCCGGAAACAGATCGTGAAGGAGGCTATTGTAAGGCCCATAGTATTGCGATTCATCGTATTCACCGAGCGGAATAGCTGACTCAAACTGCTCAAGAATGAATTCGTCCCACGGCATATCTGATATAATATATAGGTGATGAACACTATGCCGTATCGTATCGTACTCAGTGCTATCGCTATCAAAAACAATAAAGGCGATCAGTTTTTAAAAACCTTGCACCAAGTAATCATAAACTTACCGTTAGATATGTTTATTGTTGTGTCGGGTTCCTTTTGTCGGGTTCAACTTCGTAGGTTGTAAAGGTTTAGGTTCAATTTGAAACTACGAAAGATTTCGGGTGTGGGTGTATTTAATATATCTATTATTCCATACGTTCCTTTAGCATGTGCACGATTGCCTCGGTAAATCAAGCCACGCAAAATAGCCACACCACTTACTATCGATTATGCAAAGCCCATGTAATCTAAGAAACCAGCCTTTGTAAAAGAAACACCCGAATCCTTCCTATGCTCAGTCAGTTACCGTTTGTATATTGAATTAAGTGAAAGGTCCGTTACTGTACTAGTAGAATCATTATTAATCATCCTAGCAGTTCTTTCCTCCAGATTATTCGCAAAGCTCCTTCATCGTCTTCAAAATGTTACGTAGTGGCTGTTTATTCCCATCCAGACCCTTCAGAGTGGCTTGCCCAAAAAGCAAAAAGTTCCTGTGTAAGAAATCCACCTTTTCCTCGACACGGCCGATTTCTTTCTTGAGATTGGTTGTTTTTTTTTGGGGGGGGGAATCATTAATCGCATTCAACCTCTCGAGGCTATGGCGATGGACTGCAGCACACTGTTGCCAGCTGCCTCTCTCTCCTACCGGGCCAGTCCCTGCCCCCCTTGAGATTGGTTTCGACACGGCCGATTTCTTTCTTGAGATTGGTTTCGATAGTGTTGACCTGATGGTTTCGTCCACTCCGATTGTCCCATGTGGTGAATATACCTGTGATGATGACTGTCACAGAGACGGCAATTGTGTTGAAACCAGCACTAGACATAGCCCAAGTGGTACCTTTGACGGCAGCACAACCCTTGCCACCGGACTCCACACATTTTTCGATGTGCACCATCCACGTCTTCATCAATGTTCTATATATCTCCAGATATAGCCCTCATTAGACACCTTTCGTAACAAACTCTAGAGCTCGCCAAGAAGCAACGTCAGGGATAGTAACTAGGGTTCGGTGTAGAGTTAGAAATTTACCTTTTGCTCCACTCTAGAGTTGCCAATCCAAGTGACAACCAGACTACCTTCATCAAAAGATGAACCGTCCTTGGTAGCGGCTGTAGCTGGTTTGGCAGCGACTCCCCTTCTAGGGGTCTTACACTTAATTTGCGCACCCTATCTCACAATATCCCCACTCCCCCGCTGAACTGTATACAAACAAAGTCTAGTTCCAAGAGCGCTGATCCCATAGAGCGTGTCGATGTTAACGCCATCAAAAATGGTTTCGATTCTCTCACGCATTTGCTTATCCGTATCCTTGCGGGTAGATATTTGCTGAATATGCCTAAGGCTCCCTTCGGGGGAAAGGCGTATAGACTCAAAAAAAAAAAAAAAAAATTTGCTGAATATGGTTCGAGGGCTTGATTTCCATGAAAAAAACTGGGTGCTCATTGCGACTAACAATGAAGATTGTGGTGAAATCGACAGACCGAGACTGTTGCGGGCGCTTATACTGTGGTACAACAATGAAATCCTGTTCGAATGGAAATAGATAATTTAGGAGAGCGTTGTAAGGTCCATAGAATCGTGATTCATCTTGCACACCCTCGGGCTTAGCTATTTCGAACGACGTGATAATCTTTGACGGCCACGGCATGGCTAACAGTTGAATCCGACGCAAGGTTTATGTGTTAGATGGTACGAAACATCGACTAATATCGTTTCGTGGCCGCGTTGTTCGTATTTCCGACTTATGAAGTTGTAAGAGTGATGGAGGAAATCGATAAAAGATTTCGAGTGTGCACTTAAGAATGTCGAATGTCGGGCCTAAAACGCATGCCGTTTTAATTGTCTTGGCTTTCCCGTTTGTATGGGAAGAGCAGTGGTACCTGTCCAGGTGGCACCGGTACTTGCGACTCACGCAAACCTAGGTGATGAGGGAGCTCTCTGATGTCACTTTTGGCATATGGACACCTGGACAGTCAGTAGAGGGGGAGTGTTTTTTTTGTGGTATCTTACAGCACCAACCCTAACCTTGGCCCCATACCCTATATGACACATAAGAAAGTCTAGCCTGTTGCCCTGAACTTTGAATAGGAAAATGATGCACCAAATACACCGTGATATCAAAACCCAATAACACATGAATAGAAAAAAAAATTTTGAGTCTATACGCCTTTTCCCCGAAAGGAGCCTTAGGTTATGAGGTGACATGAATATATAGAAATTTTTTTTTGTAGTCTATACGCCTTTCCCTCGGTGAGAGCCCTAGGCTATGAGGCGACATGAATAGAAAAGTGGTATCAAAACGGGAAAAGATGTAGAAGGCTGTCAGGGAAAGTCAAAAGGTGAAACACGCTCGCTCCTGCATATTCTCCCCCTAAGTGTCATGGTGACACCTTCTGTCCGGCTTAAACAATCAAGGCCTAACCTCCTGAGGAGATGTCGGTGACCTACTCCTCTCTCTAATCTGCGCATTGCTAGCCGACCTATTCCTCAGGCCCGCGCTACTCGGGGACCGTGCTACATACGACCTGATCTGTCTTCCCCACTCTGATGAGTCCAAAGCGTCCTCGAGCGCGCTTTGAGCAGAACCTGCACGACCCGTAGCGATTCCCCTACCAGGAGATGACTCTGACACGGGGCTATGCGTCGGGCTGTGTCGTGGGGAATTCGTTGGGCTGAGATGCTGCGGCGAACTAGGCATACTCTGTCCTGGGCTACCACCACTAGGGCTACCAACCCCACTCGGGGACATTCCACCTGGGGACACGCCCCCTGGGGAGTATGTGTCACCATCGTCCTCTGCGGGGCTAATAACAATACCCAGTTGGGGTCGCTTCGGAGTCGAGAAATTCGATAACCCGCCTAAGTCGAGCGGCTTGACTCTCGAGAGCAATTCTGAGACGTTATCATTGTCGACGAAAATCTGAGGAACTCCTGGTGAGTTTCCGGATGAGAAAGGCCCTCCAAAGGGATTGTTCGAGAAGCTCGGGGCGGATGTTTGTGACGCTCGGGTTGCTTTATATCGCTTACTCCAGTACCTGCAACATTACACGAGCTGTCAGTGGCTGCATAAAGGGTGGAGTTAGAGATGTATTAAAGCAAGGTATGACATACAAAGTCATAAAGAAGCCTCTGACGGTGTTACGTTTGACCTGGTCCTCAACCTTTTGCATTCGCCACCTTCGTCGGAGGAATTCTTCGAGTCTGCATTCGAGCCACGTCAGTGGGGTGGTTGGAATATTCTATGTGTCTTGGATGTACTCACCTTAAACTCTTGCTATCGTTGATGATATTGTAATGCGCCAGAGTAATCAGAAGTTGATTGAACCCGATACCATTATCTCTGTCCGCTGTAACCATACATTCTTCGTAGAAGAGATTAAACAAAAACCTCTGTCTACGAATTTTATTGATAGGCATTATTGACAGTCTCCTGTTCAGAGCATCGATATCGACTCCATCGATAATACCAGCACCAGTTGCATCCGTACGACAGTCGCCCAAGATATTGGTAATTTGATAATTCTCATCTTGATGTATCCGCATAGCAAAGATACCCGAAAGATACCCCAGGAGCTTCGTGAAGTCTTCTTTTGGGATATATCCCGTTCCCTCCGGATCAAACTTTGCCCAGGCATACTTGAATGCACGAATTTCGTCTCTTGAGACCAAAGACAGGTTTCCTGACCGTTGGTACACATAACTGAAACTCTCGAAGATGAGAGACACGAACTATCCCGGTTGTAAGCGTCATGAACACAAAACACGACCTAGGGGGGAGGGGGGACTTACCAAACTGACGAAGATATACATGCTGATGATATTCCATGACACAAAAAGTGCCCGCGCATAACCTTCACTCCCACAATCACTGTCGAGGAAACTCCTCCCCTTCACACAGAAAGGCTCGTGGAGTTCAAAATCACTCATTACTGAATTCCAGCCTTCTCCACAACTCATTCTAAAGAGGAGAATTAAGGCCTTAGGAACAGTTCTGAAGTTGACATTTCCACTCCCATTGGGGCCAATCTTGGTGAGACCAAAAGTCTGCGTCAATGCAATAGCATAAACAAGAAATAGGACAAACCAAGTTGCTAGAAGACTACCAATTGCCGTTAATGATGCGGAAGCAGTTTTGAACAGGTGGTCAAGTTGATTATTTCGGGGGATCAACAGAAACACGATCTGTACACACACGGATTAGCTAAATATTGAAGGTGTCCATATACACCAAGGACAAGATTTTTACCGAGACCATGAACAGTTTCTGTAACTGGATAAACGCCCTGTTTTCATACCCCGCCAGAAGAAGAATGGTTGTAATAAATGTCCCTCCTACTGAAACCAGCCCGTATATATCCCACCTGCTCCTGATGAACCTAGTCCACGTCAATCCAGTGATCCTCACTACAATATTTCCCACAAATACAGTTGTGAAAGACAAGAATAAGAAATCCCTTGTTCGATCAAGTGATGCCGGTGAAGGGTAATACTCTAGAAGCAACATGATAGCGTGTAGGCCCATAACCCACGTCATTGCCTTCTGCCATGAAGATCGCTTGTCTGTAGACATGCGATAGCACCAGCTTTTCCACCTCTCGTCAGGACTGTTAGGGGGCCGCTTGGATGGGGAAATTTGACGAAGAAGCTTCCTCAATTCCAGCCATGACCGTTGGTCAGCAGTCAGGTATGCGACACCTGTTTGTTCCGTGTAATTTCGCATGAAGACAGATACGAACAAGGTCTATCACATAATTTATCAGAATTCTCCATGTAATAAGGTCAGGGTAACATACCAAGACGAAGACAGCTCCTAGCAGGTTGAAGGCCACAAAGAACATCGCATTCCCCTGCGCCGCTAATGGCTGCGGTTGCAGTCCCCTTCCAACAATACTTGACGCACTCCAAGAAACATCTGTCCAGCCTTCCTGAGAGACAATCTGGAAAAGAATGAACAGCGAGCTTCCGAATGTATCAAAGTTGGCATACGGATTCTGCACCGCTTTAGGGGCAAGGACATTCCATGAGTATGGCGCACTGACATACTCGTGTACACAGTCTGTCAAATTGGTGATATTGGGTGAGTTGTCATTGCAGCTATCTAGTCGCCCAGCGAATAGATTGACTCCATAAACAGCGAAGGGGATGATCAAACTGAGGGAGACAAAGGCAGCCTTAACTTATAATATTAGTAAACCGCTAACAGCCAAGCAAAAGTCAACACTCACGGAAATAATCTTCTGCGCTCCAATTACAATCACAGAGTGAAATGTCTCCCTCGCATTATCACTGATGTTGAGCAATCTCAGCGCACGCAATGCCTTGAACGCGCCAACAGCCCTAGAGATATCACCTTGCTCCCTAAGCGAAGACAGCACACTGATCCAGAGTGTAATCAACACCACACAATCGATAATACCCCATGAACCTCGTAAGTATGCATTTGGAGTCCAGATCAGCCCATCAGCAATGACCTTGACTAAAGCCTCAAACGTGAACAACGCCGAAAACCCAGCATCAGTAAAGGTAAACCAATTCCTCAGACTAGGCCCATGCTTCTGGAAATACTGCTTCTGGTACATTGGAGTAGTAACACAAGCCAGTACCACCATTGCCACAATCGCAGCGTAAATAATTGAAGAGAAGATCAACCATGCCGACCGATATGGAGGGAGCCCATCATAGCGGGTATTTCCGCGAGCAGGCCACACCAGTCTCTGGCATATTCGCCTTATCGGGTTACTAGGCTTGAACATAAACAGAGACACGTTGTAATTAGGATGCTTTCTGAGGTAATCGCGCTGTGCCCGCTTCAACCTCTCCTGCGCAGACACAACTTCCTGCGCCATTGCACTTGGAGCAAGGTCCTGATGAGTATTGGACAGCACCGGCTGAGAGTAAAATGGATTGACCTCCTTGGACTTCCATAGTCGCGTCAGCCGAGCCCAAGTCCGCTGTAATGAGAACTTTGACGTTTCGCTAGCCTCTGTTGACCCTGGTGCTTGGTGCAGAGGTACTGCTCGAGGAGGAGTTATCTTCTTATTCTGCTCGTCCAAGAACGTATCGACCACGGCCTCTTTTGTCAACATCTCTACTGCTGCAGATCTATATTCCGTAGGATCCTTATTCTTACGGCGAAACATTGAGCCTAGGGAAAGGCTATATCACGCAACCTATATCAGTATCTCTCACAAGGTACAGCAGTTCAGAAAAACCTACTTTTCCGTAACGGCACCCAAATCTTTCTTCGCCAGGAAAGCCTTAACCTGAAACATACGTTTATCGTCTTCCGAGACATCAAAATTCTCCTGGATGACAGCAATAAACATATTCAGGACGATAAAGTTTGACAGGATGAACCACCCAATGAAGAACATCGCACTAACCCAGCCGACGCTATATGGAGTCTGGTACTTGGTTGCATTGTAGAGTATATCCGTCCAATTCTCACTCGAGAATATTTGGTACATGCCCAAAAAGGCATTGTAGATCGTAAAGAACGACATTCGGATTTCATCGCCGTTCTCATGTTGCTGAGGTAGATCTCCCCGCACGAGCTGGACGGCAAATAGTGCACACAGATACGTGAGCAATGCCACAAACAAAATCAAATTGAGCAAACCAGATACATTACCCAACACATGGGCCTATCGATCGTCAGTAAATGCTCGACACAAGGAGTCGCATACCGCATCTCACAAGAAGATCGCGAGTCACAGGCAGTGCCCAGACGACTCTGTACACCCGCACAATTTGAAAGATTGTCAACCAGTCATACACCCTCCCCGAACGGTGCACAACAGGGAGCTGCATGACCAGTGTTACAATGACTATTATTGAGTCCGCCCAATTCTGCTTACTCTTGAAGAAGCCACGCCACTTGCAGAGCAGCCTGAAAAGAATTTCAAATAAAAGTATCAGGGTAACACCCAATTCTATCATATCAAGTATATGCTCCTTGTGCTCTGGCAGATCTGCGCTCCTGAACGTTTGTGCAAGAAAACCACCACTTATGATGATAATCCAAAGCCAGAAAGTCCTCTCATAGAAACGCCGCAGTTTGCTCATCCGAGTTTGCAAGTCGGTCTCCTGTTTATCAAGTGACTCCCTTTCGAGACCAGTTAGCACATGGAATAGAAGGATCTCTGGAATAGAGGCCATACTCTTCATTAACAGTGAAGGCACTTGTCTTCGACTCCTCCCGAATGATTTGAAAGGAAGAAGTAATGACCGCAACAAGCTAATTGCACCCGGTCAGTTTAGATGTCCTCTGTTAGGTTGATTTCATGCACTCCTACCAAGTTAACCAGCCAGAATGCCAAAATTACAGTACCAAAAGCAAAGACTACCCATCAACAACATCATTAGTAATAGTGCCCAGACAAAAGCAGAAAAGGCACTCTTACACAAGCAAGCTGCCAAATAATCGCTATCCGCGGTATAATACATCAATGACGTGAAGGTATTGCTTGTCATTATCACAAATACCAATTCCAGTGAATGTAATATATCGTCAAACGAAACCGTGTTCCCATACGGGTTATCCCCCACGATGCAAAACGAGTTGATCGGACAAATGTAACCTTTGGCATGCTTAGCACCAGGAGTACCATCTGCGTTGATAAATGGCTCTGCCTTTCCTGTTTCGGCGTTCAAGTGACCTCCGCAAAATTGGAATTCTTGTGTGAAGTTTGCCTGTACACCAAGCGGATCAATCCATACACAGTTACGTCGGAAAGAGCTTTTGAAGCTTTGGACACCAATGATTGCAAAAATGAGCCTGCAGTGTGTCGATTAGTCTCATGTGGTCCTGAAATGAGGGAGAGAACAGCCCAGTAACATACCAAAAGAATCCAATCAACACCATGACATTGACAAGTAACGGCGCCGCCTTTTTCAAACTTCTCAGGATGACTGACGTGCCACTCGTGATCCCAAGCAATCTCAATATTCGCAGACAACTCATCATTCTGAAAACGTAGAGATGGTGTTGAGCTTCATACCCAGTGAGGGTAAGCCCCAGTGAAATCCAGTATGAGCACACAGCAAGAAAATCCAATCGATTAAACGAGTGTCTGAGGAATGCTCTTCGAGCCAGCCGATAGCGTTGCTGCGATTGGGTATTTGCTGGTACCCCGTCTGCAAGTTGAAGGTTCGTGATAGACCGCAACAGTGAAGGTCCAACAGGTTCAGCAGATATGCGGTTCTTGTCCAACTGCTTCCGAGGAGAGAACAACTCTTGGGCCCTCTTAATTACCCGTGCCCGTAAATTTTCTGTTGCGTCTATATCATTTGCTTTTCGGGGATTGATAATGAATCCGGAAACAATGATACGAGCCATGGCTTCGAGCCTGGGGACCAGTTAGTAAGATATGACACTAATTTTGGATATCCTTCTTACGTATAAATTATGAACAGGGCAAGGATAGCGTAGTCGATATTGGAAGTACCCCATCTTTTATCACGAGGGTCATCGAAGACGCTCGGAGCTGCATCAATGGTCAGGAGTATTGTCTGGATCACAATCAAGAGCAAAATTATTGGCTCAGTAGCTCTGAAGCCATGTCAGAACACCTATTATACAAAATCAGATATGGGACTAAAAACTTACGGATGCACCAAGACACTACATAGGCGCACTCTCAGCCAGTTGTCTGGACCAAATATCCTAAGGCTAACACCTTTCAGAGGATTCATCTGCTCTTGTCGCCATAGATGTTCCTGGTGTGGCCTATGTGGATGATGAGGAATGTGTCCAGGCCGATGTAAATGATTTTTGCGGGATGGAGACCTGGGCTTCTCAAACGTGACATCATCCAGCGGGATATCTTCTTGATCTTTTGGCACTGTAAGATACGGGGAGGGCGGTGGAGGTAAGTCATGGTCCTTTGTAGACGACTTTCGGCGCAGAGTTTGTTCCACAGCAGTAGGGTCATTCCCAAGGTTGACAACACGCTGAGACATCATTCCCACGGCAGTTGACAGCCTCCGCCCGAACGTCCCTGCAGTCGCCGGAGACAGTGATTTCCGTCTTGATACCGACCCCGATTGCCCCATGCCCTGCTCTACAATGTTCAAATCATCTCCCTGCTGCCCGCGAGGACTGCCGCCACTAAATGATCCCCCAAATGACGGCATGAACTGGGGAGATAAGAAAGTAGTACCTGATCCACCCTCGAGTTTCAAGCTCGACCCAGCCATAGGCTGCATGTTACTCGACGCCGTAAGAGGGGCATCATCACCCTCATCTGGTCCAACAATAGACATTGGTCTTGTGTCCTGATCCGGTCCCACTACCCATGACAGGGTGTCATCATCTGATGAAACCCCGGGTAGCCAGCTTCCTCTTCTCCCTCCACCAAGACCTCTTTCCCCAATACTTAGTCCTCCTCCACCTAAATCAAATCCTGGCAACCAACTACCTCTCCTGGCTCCACGAGCTCCGCCTTCACTAACACCCAATGCATCAAACAGCCCCTCCCGGAGTGCTCTTGGTGTCAGAACGTCATTATCGTCTTCGCCATTCTTAACATCGAGTACTGTGACTTTCATATCAGGCGCATGTCCACTCCCCCTACGGCTTTTTGCACCTTCCCCTACTGCCCCCACAAGCTTGCTTTCAAAACTGCCCCTCCCAGATTGGTTTTGAGCGTTCTGTAGGTGCAGGCTTGTCGATAACCTCCTACCAATCTCACCAAATCCACCCGGTTTGGATCCCCCTCCTAACTTCGCTGTGTTTGGCGAAAGCGAAGCCTGTTGACCAAAGCCCCCGTAACCTTCCCCACCACTCGAAGATCCACCGCTGCCTACATTCAATCCTGACCCTAACCTTGGCCCTGTACCACTTTGAGGCAAGTTTGGGCTTCCATCATTACCTTCATCTGGCGGCCGGAGATTCTGTAAGGGTATTGGTTCCGAAGGTGGTGGTGCCCTGGTTGGATTATTGCTATTAAATCCCCCCGATGCCATCTCTGGTACAAAGGGGTAATATCCGCAATGAACTCAGGTATTGGAACTGTTTAAGCCGTAACTCGCGCCGGTCGTCAGACCCGACGGGAAGGAAGCTGAGATACTGCTATCTTTCCCTCAGTTGTGCAACAAACTGCTTGTTCTCTGTGACACCCTGATAGGTTCCTGCGATTGTGAACCAGGGTCAACTAGGGCTGATTCGTGAATGTCGTAAAAGCAAAAGGATACCGATACGGTGGGATTTTGGAGTCACAATTCCAGTGCGGGTCGAGGGAAAGCTAATAACGAGAGGCAACTGTCAGACACACGAAGGAATACGCGCGGCGCCAACTATCAGCAATTTATGCATCCACGAATGTTTGGAAGACGACAGCTTGAAGTGACGAATGGAAGGCAAGCCTCGATGCAAGCAAGCCAGGGGGCTCGTAAGGCGGGGAATATTACGCCCTTTGGGAACTTTGAAATGTGGGGGGGGATTAGTGTGATGCGATGCCTGGAGTATTTTTATACTTTTTTCGCTGTGAAACCTCAGGGCAAGATAGGACAAGATGACGAGAACTCATAAGCAACTGAGGCTTATACAGGTACACCTACCTACTGTAGCACCTTACGGGAATTGAGAAAACCCTTGAGGCGGGTACTTAACTATGTATAATGTACATAGTTCTGTCCGCTGGTGTGCAGCTGTGCAGATCTCGAACATCCTGATGGCCAGGGACCAAATAATGATCAATGCCCCTGCCGAGCTTTTGCGGCCTCTCAATTGCTGGTCCTGCACGAATGACACAATTCCGGAAAGGAACATGCTGTTGTAGGTGACACTGTTTTATTAAAGTCGCAAGCAATAACCGCAGAAAGCCATCGGTCAAGCGTGTCCTTAATATCAACTTGGTGGCTATATTTGGTGACCATCACCGTTACTGAGATAGCGAGGCCAGTGCCACCCGACTGATACTTAGGGATTACGTTGAGATAGAAATCTGTACCTTTTTAAATTGGGAATACTCTTATAATTACTAGACAGGGTCTTCTCCCGAATCTTGAAAATATCCCCTAGTCTCCATGAATTAACAAGGTTCGTGATATCAACTGGGCTTTGGAAATTGCCAGCAAGGAAAAATGGCTCCGACATGCTGGGTGGTACAAGCCAACGGTGTTGGCAAAATTCTCTATTAATCTAGATCTAGCTGTTATTCCATGGGTAAAGGCCTGGAGAGGGTATCCGAAGTATTGGATTGGTATAAGTCTGCTCATAGTCAGGGTATATACATATGCATAATAGAGTACAGCAATGTGCCTACCCCTCACGGCACCGCCTCATAGCCTAAGCCTCCCTTCGGGGGAAAGGCGTATAGACTCCCCCAACAAAAAAAAAAAAAAAAAAAAAAACGATACATGGAAAGAGGAAACTGAGATTCGTTCAAATAGCTAACAATTAAAGTGGCTATAATACCTCAGGACTGAATACAGAAACATACACATCCAGGGCACGAAAAAAAACTGGAAGAAAACAAGCCAGTACCTACTCAGCATCAGTATCATGGCACGTGCCTAACTCCTGAATCAAACGACACCGCCAAAATCGTAAAGTGAAACAGGGATGAACCAGGCACCCAGGGGGTCCAAAAATGGATAATGAACACAAGCGGTAAAGAGCATCTAAAATCCAATGCCTAATTAAGGATTGATGGAGACATAAATCCTGTACATTATATGTAACGGGCCCGACATTGAAGTGTAATCATTTGTGGAGCACCAAGGCATTTACGATGTGTCCTTCTACCCAGCCTTGATCTGGTAGAGAATCATTTTCTAGTAATCTGTTACAAAGGTTAGTATAAAGGTGTATCTTCAACTTCGCACAGAAATAATCTGCAACTTACATCTTCCCGAGATAGGCAATTTTTACCCTGTACTCTGTAGAAGCAATATTTCCCATTTTCATAACTTCTCGAATGATATATTTCACTGGCTGTCCTTGCTCAAATCTGATAGGTATATCCGCCCCAGGGCCACCTCTATCCGATAGTCTTGCGATTACTCGGTAGGTCTGCTCATCGCCATGAATGACGCGTTTGCCCTTGTCGTGCCGTCTCTTCTCTATCTCCTCCAGGTCCTCAATCTCATCCTCTGATTCGGACGCATTGCCTGTATGTTTCTCAATGTCAGGCGGAGAAATGATCATATTTCTAGGTACAGAGCAACAATACTCCGGTAACTCGTAACGTGTACCCAGCTCATCGTATGCACCGTGGATCAAGTTACCTATCCTCAGGGATATTAGCAATTGCTCGGGAACAGGTGTGCCTGTTCTATGAACTTACCAGTAGGGATCGTTATTCCACTAGCATTTATAATCTCCTGTGCAGTTGCCAAATCGCCCCCCTCCCCGTAACCCTAGTATCGTAGTACTCCTCCCTCCTCCTCATCACCTCCTCCCTCTCTAGCGGCGGCTGTGATGTCCAAGTGTGCATAATCAGCGGTCGTGTCACTCGCTCCTTAAGCCGTAGCCCGTGCCCCTCTGCTTCCCGCTGAGATTCAAACTCCAGAGCCCTGGAATGGCGGCGGGATGTACGATGGCTGATGACTATATGCGATGGCGACGCCTGTAGCCGGGTTGGCGCAGCAGCCAGCCGGGGACGAAGCTGCTCAGCAGAGTTTCGTTCGATAACTTCTCCAGTGCTGTTGTTTGCGCCCTGGGTGCTATCGCGACCTGTAGAGACACAGCACCCCATTTTGCATGGTTAGTCGGGAGCAAGTGGTGGTTAGCAAAGCAGCCAAACTGTCCCTAGGCCTGACGGAGCTTGACTATGCGATTGGGAAGAAAAAGATGTCGAACGGCAGGAGGAAGAGACAGTGGAAGCAGGAACAAGGAAGGGGCCTGGGCCAAATGAGGTAGGTAGCCGGGGAAATGATAGCCCAGAGGAAAAATGCTTTCCCAAATCTCACTCAAAGCATCGATTCTTGTGTGCAAGCCGCAGGTGCGAGACTTGTATACTTTTAGCCCATCCACAGGTACGTAAGCCTTGCATGCTGAAGCATGGGAGAGCAGGCTTCACTGGGGAAACTCAAAAAAAAAAAAATTTAGCAAGCTTCAGGACTTATGTATTGATGATTGCACGTGGCAGGTACAGTTTAAACCAATCTGGTTCGATGAAGGAGGGGTTTAAACCAAGCAAAATGTTAATGTATCCTGGCATATTCCTCCCCATGACTTTAGCAAGCGTCTCATAGCCTAGAGCTCCATAGACGTATAGACTGGGTGGGTACGGAGGAGGATATGCCCGGAGGGGGCTTCCCCCCTAAGTTTGCAACATATATATTAATAATATATAATATATATATTGAAACTCACCCGTACAACTAATGTAGGATGTGGGGTTGCATATAGGAGCACTTCAGCAACTATATAATTTAATAATTATATTCGATACCTAGGGGAATGACTATATTACAAAGACTTTCTGCATGTGACTATAAACTAAAGCTGGGTATCATATATATACCAGTATCCTTGCTTGGTGGGGTCAGAGCAAGTACAGGGTAACAGAGACTTGCAACTCATACAAATGTGGCACTCGGACTCAAATGGACCCACGATGAATTAACTAGTATATAGTATCTGCGCAATATGCTAAGAACCAACACGACCGAGACAACCAAATGAGTTACAATCCCCCAACGTGCCCCAAACAACACGAAAGGAGAAACATCCGACCAAAAGTGCCCATCACCGACACTCATAAGAAAAACTGCGGAGAAGGAATTGGAAAGAGGCATTAGAATGATTATATCCGAGATCGGTTCCTCCAACAAGAGGCAAAAGCAGAAGGAGAAGTGGATGTCGGAACCTATGAGCTAAACTACAAACATACAGCGAAACAAGACCCCATAAACTAAAACTAACCACACATTATTTTATTACTGAAGTTCATTCCAACATGCAAAAACACGGTATCAAGCAGTGGTAGCCGGAGTAGTGGTGGTGGCAGTCTCCGCTACAACAGGAGCCTCCTCAACTGGGGCAGGAACCTCAGTAGTAGCAGCCACTTGGGGCTCCACAACAGCAGGAGCTACTACCCCAGGCACTGGGGGGACTTCCTCTGACTCGACCTTAGGGGCATCCTTGGCGGACCTGCTGGGCTTTCGGAAGAGACCGAGCTTCTTTGGGATGGGGGAGGTTGGGTTGCTCTTGGAGGTGGATGGCTCCTCCTCAGTGTCAGACTTGACGTCAGCGGGCTTCTTATCTTTTTTGCCGAGAGAAAAGAAACTTGATCGCCTCTTGGCGTCCTGTGGTGGGGAAGCCTCTGCAGCCACCTCCTCAGACTCCTTAACAGCCTCACCCTCCTTCACAGCTTCAGTCTCTTCTGGCTTGACCTCCTCCTTCTGCAATATGTTAGCATTCGTAAGTAGAAGACAGCCTGGGAAACTGATAACTAACCTTGACTTCAGCTTCTGGGGCAGGGGTAGCCACTAGGGTCTTGTCTTTCGACTTGAATAATGCAAACTTGTCAAACAAAGATTCCTTTGGAGGGGAGGAGGGTGTCTTGGTGCCAGCTTCGACAACTGGGACTGATACAGCAGGGTCAACGGGCTTTGCCTCTTCGGCCACGGCCTCCTTGGGCTCCTCACCAATTGGGGCAATGACTGGAGGCGTATCAGACACAACATCACGCTCCTTAATAGTCTCAACCTCCTTCTTCTCAGCTTCCTTCTTCTTATCGAAGAAGCCGAAGAAGCTGTGGCGCTTGTTGCCTTTTGGTGTGGCGACCTCCTCGGCAGCGGCAGGGCTCTCAACGGCCTTGGCGGTCTCTTCAACTGGCTTGATCTCCTCCGCTGACTTTTCTTGAGCGGCAGCGACGACAGGGGCTAGAATAATGTCAATTAAATAATGTCCAAGTTGCGCGGAAATTATGCACTTACCCTCAGTGGATGCTTCGGCAACAACCTCAGCCTTTGGCTCCTCAGTCTTGGTCTCTTCCTCTTTCTTGTCCTTATGGCCAAGGATTCCGAAGAAAGATGCCCTCTTGGCCTTCACGGAGTTAGACCTCTTCTTTTTTCCCTTCTTGTCAGAAGACCCTTCATCCTCAGAGCTGGAATGGTCGGAGCTATCATCAGATTTGGCGCCCTCCTCCTTCCTCTTTTCTTTCTTCTTGTCTTTCTTCTCCTTCTTTTCTTCCTTCTCCTCATCTTTCTTTTCCTCGTTCTTCTCTTCTTTCTCTTCATCCTCCCCCTTCTTCTCTTCATCCCTCTCCTTAGCAGCTTCGGCCTTGGCAGCTACATTCTTCTTGCCTGTGCAAGATTGTTACTAATCATGTCCAATTCTGTAAATCTGTATTTACTTACTAAGCTTCTCAAGGGTAGTCTTATAACCTTCGGAGCTGGTAATCGCCTCAACACCTTCCTTCGCTTCGGCAGCCTTGGCTGTGATCGTGTGAACCCAGCTGTCGCGGTCGGTAGTTGTCTGGCATTCGAAGTTCCAAACCTCATCTGAGGACTTAAGGACGAATTTAGTGGTACCAGAAGGAACAACCTCAAGAAGATCGGTCTGCATGCGAAAAAAAAAATTTTCCCAAATTAGCGATCATTCTACTGATTACGAGACTCATGCAACCTACCAATTTAATTATGCCAATTGGGTGTGCCTTTTGAGTCTTGGTTTTGGCAAAGAAGAGAAGACCTTTTCCCGTCTGTGACGCGTAGGCCACAGTTGAGTGAGCAGCCTCTGGCCTCTCCTTCTTCTCCCTCTTGAGGTAATTTTGGAGGTTCTCGACGTCGACAGGCTCGTCCCCCAAATAGAAGTATCTCCTGGTAGAGATGAAGCTATACATACAAGAATGGATTAGAAATCGCTGGAGAACTATCGCCTGTGTGGGACATACTGAAGAAGACCGTGTGGCTTGAATTCGAGCCATCCCTCGGTGATAGCCTCCACTTTGGCGGTCTCTGCCTTTGGCTCCTTCTTCATTTCCTCCTTGACCTCTAGTGCAGCGTCGGTGGCAGCAACTGCGGCGGGCTCTTCGACAACAGGAGCTGGTGCTTCAACAGGAGCTGGAGCACTCTCAGGCTTGGGGGCCTCCACAACAGCGGGGGTCTCTTCAGACTTGACTTCTGACATGTTATGTATTGATCGTGTTTGAAAAGGCTTCAGAGGGGCTCTCTGTTTGTATTCAAAGAAAAAAGAAGTAAGGTCTCCTTGCCGAAGGTAGAAAAGCGAGGCTTTTGAAAGAGAGGTAGAAGATATGAGTAATACAGAAGGAGGAGGGAGGACGGAGCTGGGAGGCGAATAAAGGAGGGAGGGGGACAAGAAGGGGTGACAGGGAAATTGACTGAGGGCGAAATAGGGTTGGTCTAAAGCAGCGGCGGGTGTGGAACAAAATGAGCACTAGGGTACCTAGGCAAATGTGCTGAAGGACGTGCACGAGAGGAACCACAGTTGATATGGAGGTATGATACAGTATGTAGTACCTATCGCAGTTGGGTTGTGCAAAAGAGCAAAAGCTATTGGGCCAGAATCAACCCAGGCTGCAGCTGTTCGTGATCTTACATGGTTCATCCAATGTCATTGGCGACTCTGCTCTCTCAATGATGACTTGCCTGGGTACACTCAGTAGCTCTTAATTGATGCTAGTATCGGCCTACCGGTACATAGCTAACAGAACCGTAGACAAAGAAACAGACTGAGATTCTGACTGCACTTGATACCCAGTTTGTGTCGTTCTTGCTGTACATGTATTGTTCTAGCGAGACATGCTGCTTTTTATTACAACACTTGATACTTAAGTATCTTGTACAGTCGGGTTGTAAAGTGATCAGACAGCGTTAAATATTTAAGGATACAAATTCATACATACTGCCACCAGGTTCTTGGCAAAACGCCTGTCCGAACCCGACTGAAATGAGCAGATCGAACAAAGTGCTGATGCAGCTCATCTCATTAGAAGGGCAGTCAGCAAACTTAAAGACCAGAACTTCCATTCGACCCCCTGCTCCAGTTAACGACCAGAAAATTTCCGGGTATCCATGCCGGCTCGCCTGCATGAACCAAAGTCTTGATTGTTCTCAGAGTTAGCCATCAGAGCAGATGACGGAAAATTGGCTGTCAATACGTACGGTATACATGTGCGTTTCTTAATCCATAGTGTGGCCAATTAGCGTTGATTTAAATTACATCAATTGAGTAAGGATTAGCACAGCACCCCAGTGGATTTACAGATGGTCACCGCTTATTACTTCCTGCTTAACGTACAAATCTAGCACCTGACACCTTTGTGAGGGCAGATCGTCAGCTCCCTCTTGTCATCAGTTGAGGTAGCCCCGTTGAAGCGGCGAGTGTAGGTGTGCCTTATCTACTATGAATTAATCCCCAGCAGATACTCCGTAGTGCCACAGAAGCAAGAGGGACAAGCGCATTGTATCTCAAGCCACGTTAAAATATGCGACAGTGATTCGATAAGTACCAGCCCCTTCTCTAGCTGGTGTTAAGGCTAGACCAGGCTGCTCTTTCTTTTTAAGCATAGTAATATCCAAGAAGGCCTGAGCTGTTCTCATAATCAATATTAGTCTGGTTGGCACGCCGTTGCTTAGGCCGTGCTCCCTGAAGGGTTCTGGAAATCTGGAAGTCCCTCTGCTCCAATTTCCATATTGGGCCAAATAGAGAGGTTAGTCTAGTAAGATCAGATCGGCTATCACCTGTCCAGTAGCCACCTCCCAGCCACTCGGACTTGGGCTCAGGGACACAAGACAGGAAATATTAATGATGAGCAACCAGAATGGGTAACAAATGGTGGGGGGAGTTACTAGGTGAAAAGCAGGTTCCTATTACCTATCCGTACTACTTCTATCCTGAGCGCTGTTGGGACGGCACGCATTTTTTTTGGGGGGGGGTGAAAGTCTATACGTCTATGGAGCCTTGGGCTATGAGACGGTGGGACCCACATCCACAGTGGCTCCTGCACACGTGCCCACTGAAGGAGGGGCTGCTAGCCAAATTTGGTTCTTAACTGCCGATGTGATGGTGTGCATGATCAATTAGGCAAGGGCATTGGCTCAACCCATCAGACTTGACATGCGGATTAAAAAATCAAAAGCAAATAAAAGCTCCACGCTATGTATATAACAGTAGGTCATATTCCGACACAAACTTTTTTCATAGATCTCCAGTCTAAATGAAATCGTAAAGCTTCAATGATATTAGGCGGCAGTGGTAAGGATGTAGCTGTGCGTGTATGTCAGTGGGTGGCAATATTCTTTGGTTAAATATACAAGGTAACATACCCAGTGATGGCTGAGAGTCTTTCACTTGTCAGCTTCAAACATATCTTCATGAGCTCATAGCCCACCTCTGGGTACTCTTTTTGGAGCCTACCCCAATTTTCCTCATCCAAGAGCCAAGCAATCGTTCGTTTTTCTGCAATCACGGTTGCTGTTCTGGGTGTATCGGAGAAAAACGGAAGCTCTCCACATGTAGTACCCGCTACAATGCTCTCACTGAATTGTCCTTGCTCGAGATCATAGTCTGCTCTGAACATGCCTTCTTCCAAGAGGTAGACCCCATTAGGTTGCGCCTAAAGGGTCCAATGAAGTTAGAATATCATCAATATCAAAATGCCACATCGAACGTACCCCACGGTTAAACACAACAGCACCCTGGGGAAACTCCAGTCTCTTGAAATAAGAGCAAGCTTTGAACCAGAAATCTTCATTCTTTTCAGTCAATTCCTGAAAGGTTTGCAATAACAAAGGTAGTGGTTGTTTGAAGTGCTGCCATCGCAATGGTGAAATTGCTTGGTCCTTCAACGTCGATGCAGCAGCCTGGTAGACGAGATTCCTCCTTGGTGAGTTGGGGGCCGCATCAAATAACCCGCGATTTTCACCCACACTTGGGACTTCTAGAATCAATGTCAGTAAAGAGCTTAGAAATGGAGAGTATGTTACTTACCAAGTGATTCATGCCTGTGAGCTTCTTGCTGATTTACAAATTCTTTCTGACGATAGAAGGTGGTCAGCAGCTCATTTTCACAGGCTTCTAGTGCGCCATTGAGGTTGACAAATATTTCAACACCTTCACCCTCATTAGACCAAACACCCACCCCTTGCAAGCCTTTGCCAACCTCACTATCAGCTTCCACCCCACACAGGATCAGCTCCACATTTCGGGCTGCGACCTGCCTCCGAATCCGAGTGAAGGCTTCTGCTGCTGAGAAGTCAATCCCCGTGACGTGGGATATATCCACGATCAGATATCGAATTGGCCGATGTTTGAAGTTATAATCATTCAGTACATCACGTATCTCTCTTTCGACGGAGGTAATAGTGCCGAAAAACATGTAGCCAGTCAACTTCATCACATAAATCTGCCCACCCACTTGCTGTAGAAAGCGTTGTTGGATCGGATGTCGCCGCACAGTTGATCGGGCAATGACACCAGTATACATACCCCGGATTGGTGACTTCCGTGATGTCTGCACGACGTATGATACACAGGCCAGGACTACTCCAATAAGGATTCCAATAACGAAGTCCCACGCCCCCATAGTGACAACGATCGCTATAATCTAAGTCTTGAGTAAGAGCTAGGCTGCTTGTGTAGCGAGGAGGAAGACTTACAGTCAGGTATTCCAAGCGATGTACTTTGCCCCATGTATCGTATAATGCCTCTCGTAGGAGCTCCAAACCCAAATAGAAAATGAGAGCCCCAACTACCATTATTGGAATATAACCAATAATATCAGGTCCAATAATCCACATACCAATAGTACCAATAGCTAGCATCACTCCAGCTACTCGACTATTACCCCCACTTCGAATGAATAGTACACTGTTTGTATAAACCAGGTAATTCTAGAACCTCAACGTCAAGAAAATGAACGCTCGATGGTCTAGGGATATGCTTACCTGAATGCTGCCACAGAATCCTGAGAGCGCGTTGCTTATCCCATGCGCTATCAGCTCTCTGTTAACATTCAAATTGTCTTCACCTGTAGACACGCCGAGTGCTGGGACATTAATGGGGACGTGCAAAATTCCAAAGAATGTCAGGGCGAACATGGCTGGTATTGTGCTCAGCAGTGCTTCCCAATTTGTTTCCTTGAAGTCTGTCGTGAGTGTTGTTAGCTAAAGCTCCCAAAGGTTTGGGTGGTGTGAGCAAATTTACCATATAATGTGTAGAAGTGCCAAAATGGAACACCTGCGGGGGGTTGGTCGAAAACCCATCCTTCTTCCCGCAGATCAGGAAAGTTTAATTGTGGCACGGCCAGAACAACAATGTAAAAAAGACACAATATTGAAATGAAGTAAATTGCGTCCAGAAGTTGATGTCGAATAAAATGTTTAAGGGTTGTCAGTGCAATTGCCAAGCCCAAAGGTACCATCCAAAGTAGCAACCTCGAGGACTCAAGAAGTTGGTTCAGCGTCTTACGGTCATAATTGAGGTTTCCATCTAGCCTGGCGGAAACCTCTATACCCGTAGCAACAAGGAACCAGCCAACACCTCCGATGCACCCTAGAAGGATGTGTCTCGGAAAAAAGCTCGTCAAGGATCCTAACTTCATGTACCCAAGTAAGAAGAAAACCAACCCAGTGAGTACTGAACTCAGTGAGAATGCCAGGATCGTAGTCGCCAATACTACCCTTGGGTTACCTTCTCCAACCCTTGCCAATATTGTGAAGGCCATCTTGTGGAAAAAGGGAACAACTTCGATCTATAAGGGGTAGGGGTCAATAACCAGGCCGAAGCTGAGAATCTAACGTTTGGAAACATACCATCTCCGAACCAACCCCACCCCTAAAGACACTACCACCGCACGAATACACCAATTGTGCGACGATGCAGCTCACATAGAATATGGACAAGCCATCCGCACCAAGGTCACTAAAAACGGTTTGCCCAAGGGGGAACAATATCATGCCTATGCCTTTGATTAGTGATATTCTCGTGGTGTAGAGAATGGACATACGGACCATATGATAACCCATCCAAAACATTCAAGAGAAGTCCCAGCACAACCGCGGGAACATATCCCACTGGCTTCACAACAACATTCTCCCATAGTTTCTTCTTGTTCAATTTTCCGCCCTCGTGGGGAAAGACACTCTTGGCTAAGCTTAGTGTCCTCGCCTTTGGCCATGCCAAAGATCCATGGATTGTCAATTTCGGTACATTTGGGACTTCGTTTTCGTTTTGGGACTCAATATCAGAGTCTGGATAGTGACTATGATCATTCAGTGAATTGTAACCATTGTGGTCAGTAACTGATTGCTGTCCTTTGGGTAGCAGTGATGATCTTTCATTGAGGTGAGGCCTCTCCACATTAGAGTGTCCGTTTTCATCTCGCCTGCCATCTTGAGCCGTTTGAGGAGTGGCCCTTAGCAAATGGGTCAAATGCGAGATACGAGATGTTTGTCTACCCGGTTGTAGAGCTGGGGATGCTGGTTCGGATACTTCAGTGATAGGCTCGAAATCATGTGGGTCGGCATTTACCGGTTTTAGAAATGGCGCTGGTAAACTCAGATGGGGTGGATCTCCGTCGGTAATATTTCTGTGAGATGTTCCCAGAATTGCTGGTGAGAATCTACTCTGGTATGAATTAGCAGCCTCTGAGAGGGCATAAGTAGCCAATTCAGCCGTCTGGTCACGAATGGCAAGGGCAGGTTGGTGAACACTGTCTGTGTGCCCTGTTGAAACCAAAGTAAGCAAGAGTACGGCAGCAATCGTGGCAGTAGGCAATCGCCTCACCACTGGGATTTAATGAATGATATGAACTATGAAAGAATGACCTGGCTGGGTGTTTGGCTGGTGCAAGAGTAGGTGTTGTAACTGGGGAGGAAGTCCTTTCATCATGAGGGTATATCGAGCCATTGTGGTTTACTGGGCGTTCCTCTCTCCAATGAAAGGATCTGAAATTGTTAGACATCGACGCCAGAAGCCGAGATCAATTGTGGGGTTTTTGAAGCTGGAGCAAAAGGTGTGACGTCACCCGGCAAGATTCTCTGCTTTGTGAAGTAAGTTTTGTTGATTTCGAGATTCAACGCTGGAGTGACTCAGTAATGTAGCAAAAGCCCTTGAAAAGAACGTGTATTTCCTGTTCTCGTGCCCAGACCGATTTATTTTTGTGTGGTAGTATTTCCTACCTAATAGCAACAGCTTTATTTGATTTTACTGCCCTGTCACTGATGGCAAGCAATTTCTGACAGCTGCAGGAAGCACGTAAGAAGAGGGAGCTCTGGCATCAAGTTTTGCACCACCGTCAGGTTTATCTTGCAATCTCGGCCAGACTACACCCAGACAGGCATTAAAACCTTACTTGGTGGTGGCGGAAAGGACGGCGAGATGTAGGTGCCCGCCAGACTAGAGAAGCATGGTAGGTCAATCCGGCATATTGCAGATCAATACGCAGGTACATGTACGCAGTAGAGTACGGAGTACATAGTAGTACATACTACTGTACTACATACATGTAGAGTAGAGTAGATGTATCTGCATGATTCTCCGGCTGTAGCCGATCCAGCTAGAGAACATACATACACACATACATACATACATACATGTGCATACATGCGAAAAAAAGAGAAAAAAATTGAGTCTATATAGTACGTCTGTGGGGCCTGAGGTCTCGTGCCCAGGCTGGTTTATATGGGGGCGGCATTGTACACCTTTATAAGGTATTAAGTACAAGTATCTTGCCTTTTCTCACACACAGCTTGGCAGTGTATGTGGTTTCCTTGGTGCGGCGTGCACAAACCTGTTTGGCCGGTTTATTTTTGTGTGGTAGTAAATCAAACCTTCTCATAGCCTAACGTACAGACTCAAGAAAAGAAAAGCTACAGGTAAAACTTTTTTGATAAGAAATAAGAAGCGGCAGTATTAAACCTTGGCCTATGTGAAGTATATACCTCGGGAGTGGACACAAATCATTAACAGACACATACCGGTAGAACCAGGGTCAGAAGCAGGGATATTGTTGCGGGCGAAATATGTAGGGACAAAAGTCATAAGAACTTCTGTTGATTTCTACTTTACAACGCGATTTCATAACCACGGGTTGCTCGCACATCAAGAAATTGAAATACTGTAAGCTCTTGCTTCTGGTCAATCTCTAGATGTAAATATTTCTGCAAGAAGCGGCAAAAACAGTATGAAAAGAAAAGAAGAAAAGAACAGTTTGGCTGGCGAGGCTATGGATTTCAAACCCTTGTCATGCCAAGTTATGCTTCTTACCATTAAAGGCTACCCCCAAGTACATACTTTCTGTACTACCTAAGAAACCAAGCTTCTGCATACCTACCTAGCCCCCTTACATGAAGGAAAGTGTAACCGCAGCACGTGGGTACGCGTCTTGGCTCCCCTCCCATACCTTCTAAGGTTCTCTCATACCTTACATACACGATAGACCAACCTATCTCACACCCCACAACCATAAGTCAATGTTCATGCGAGCAATAATCAAAAAAAACAAAAAAACACTAAGATATCACACCCGCCGAAAGCAAAATCAAGAAATCAAATAACGCCTGGGTACCTGTCATCTATGCCCATGAGTGCGGCTCATAGCTTTGACCTAACCATCAAACGAACAATTGAAACAAACCCCACCAAACACCGAATGAAAACACCCGAATTCTTACAATCTGACCTGTGAGGTTTGAGTACATCCTATCATACTGTTATCTCCCATCCTAGTATACCTCTATCATGATACCAGTCCCTCATTTCAAGCCACTCTTTTTTTTGTCGTTTTAAGTTACTCCTGTAACCACTCATCATACTTGAGACCGGCCCCAGTTCCTTCATCCTTAATAATGATCCATGGATCATTATTATCCATGAATCCATGCATACTATCGTGGTATGCAGGTAGAGAGTGTATATCAATAGCAGAGTCGATGGGGCTGGTCCCATATCCTTCGAAGTTCTCACAAAGGTTCTGCTCCCCATTGGCATTCTGGGTCTCTTGGTATGTGGTTCCCTCCATGTCTGTCTGGAAAAGTGGGTCTATGTCGAAGGTGCCCATCTCGAATCCCTCATCAATATCATCTGCTACTCCGCATTGTGCAGTCTGGTTCTCGAAGATACCCCGTTGGCCACTCCCATAATCTTGAACTAGCAACAAAGGGTCGACCTTCGAGTTTTCCTGCATGACTTCTTCGAGCCCCTCTTGGCTCCAGCCATAGTCACCGGTGTACGCGCCGGATGTCATCCAGGACTGGCCAAGAGAAAGATTCGATGACCGGCCTGGGCCTTGCGTCTTTTGAATGGTCACATCTTCTATCACTGCATCTCCGTTGGGTACAGGAGTAGCGCGGGAGGTCTGGACAGTAGTTTGATAATACTGACCAGTCATGTCTGTGCTTCCCATGCAGATGGGTGGCGTTTTCCCAGGATTTGTTGCTGCGAAAGAAGATCGCGATGCACCACCTTCCCCCATGCCAGACAGGTCTAGATACTTGTTGTTCACGGTGATAGGACCTTCTTGGAAGTTCACACCTTTGGTTTGCTTCTTTGCGTGCCTAGGGGGTCTCTTCCTCTTGTCACGGCCGTTTTCAACATACTCGGGATCGTCTCCTAGGTCACTTGCTTCGGATTGATCGGCGTCTTTGACGCCTTTGCGTTTCCGGGTTGACTGGGACTTGCTCGGAGAGAATTTGTAGCCGGGGTGGGCGGCCTGATGGTTCATGCGCTCGATTCTGGCAAGATTGTTGTATTTGCAGCGAATATATTCAGGCTCCATCGGCCAACTCTCACCACTAACCGCGGAGACTACTTGGTGGTTATTCTGAAGGCACCATAATTTGGTCCTCTCGGCATAGGCAGAACGATACAGCATAAATGAGTTCATGGGGCGTGTGATGTAACCACCTCTCTTGTTTACTTCCTCGCGCCTCACAGCCTCGGGGCGATTGACCCAGCCATCCATATCCCGTACCGGCAGGTGGTGATAATTCCGGGTCAACTCACTGAGGGGTTGGTGGAGCTTGGGAACCTTTGGCCTTTCCACTTTCTCGGTGGATGCCTTGCGCAGCCTTGGTGCTCTCCGAACTCGTGCAACTGTTTTCCCACTCTCCTGCAACTTTACCACCGCGACCCGTCGGGACCGCTTGGCGGAGGTTACTGGAACCTCCATCGGTGATGAATGCTCGTCAAGCTGGAGATACTACTTAGAGGGTTAACTTCGGCCCATCAGTAGTTTTCTCATTGCTAAGTCTTACAAGTTGGTTGTTATCATAGATATCATTCTAAGTTGCGTTAGCAAGAATCCCCCGCATTGCCACAGGAGCCAACTCACAGCCAACAGCGGCAGCTCCTCACAGTTGGTGTAATGGCTCATCAGGGTAGGTTGGTTCTAACGGCGATCAGATTTAACCATACACGGTGTGAGGGACGGGTAGAATACCAATATCTTCATTTCTTTCTGCCGTTCTGGCTCAGAAGTGGTGTATATTTCCTAAGCTGTTTTAGCCTGGACCATATGGATGAATCAAGGAAATGGACACTACCCCACCAAATATGGAATTTTTCACCTGAGCAGGGCTCTGTGTCACGTAATTTTGGAGCTGATCGAGGGGCGATTCTTCTTGGGAAGGCAACTTCAGTTCTTCAAACTTATTGTCAGAGAAGAAGTTGTTATTCAGGTCCCCCGAGTCTAGATTTGGTGTGGAGTCTTGATAATAGGTCTCTTGATCTGAAGTGTACTGAGAAGAGTTACTGTTCTGGTAGCTCAGTTTTAATGGCGCTTCTGTCAAGCGATGCAGGTTGAATCGGTGATACCCAGATTCAGTTGATGGTACTGAAGTGGCGCAGGCCGTGGTTTGAATTATCATGGTCATATTGGTAGCCACTGTCAAGGTCGTGCCTATTCCTCACCGCAATAGGGGCGGTGCACTCGGTTTCTGGATCCTAGCGATGGATGGTCTGATGGCGGCACGGATATCTCGTTGTCAAGACGCAACAAGATCTCAAAATCTGCTATGGTGGGATTTCCGTGGATCTTATGAAGGAATTGGGTATGCAAGAAATGGTACCGGGCAGACGGTACCCAAATTATGTTCCACGAGCTTAGGGCAGGGGTCCTCCACCTCTTTGTCGCTGGAGGTTGATGGCAATGCGTGTGCAAGCACCCAGGGACTTGCACATACGTTGACCAGGAAATCTGCGATGCTTCTATCACATAACTTCAGCTGCGGCCACCTGGAGCCCTCCAAAATCCCGTCTGAGGGGTGGTTCATCCGAACTCTGTGTTACAAGCAAACGCCGGAACTGCGGTGGGGTATTGAGTTTTGTGCCTTGGGGAAAACCGAGAAAATGGACGAACCTATACAGATGGTAGCTATACTACCAGTGTTCCAATTGCGAATACCTAGTACCGAAGCTGTGAAGATCCGACTCTCGAATGTTTTTACGGTCCTTCTGTTACGACGAAATGTGCAAACACCCAGGAGAAACCGTTTCGAGTGATTCTTTGTCTTTTAAAAGAGTCCGGCCAGTGTTTGGGAGGAAAGCAGGCGGTATCTGGGAGCCTTTGTCT